>RCUQ01000276.1_pt1 | contig 27344 bp, 32 predicted proteins | sample 2166351 | NCBI WGS metagenome assembly RCUQ01 (sample SAMN09932597, study PRJNA488358) | compost metagenome | feature: garden; material: soil; isolation source: compost soil in acetonitrile-enriched culture | place: Germany: Experimental Botanical Garden Goettingen | collected 2016-01-27
TCCCGAACGGATCCACCCTGCAGATCGGTGGCATGGCAGGTACAGATTCTCAAGGTTATGGAGGGTTTCGAGACAAGGTCGACAATCATTATCTGCGCACGTTTGGATCGGCTGCGTTGGTCGCGCTGATAGGGACAGGTATCGATATGGCCGTCCCTGAAAGTTCATCACTTGCCACGCAGGACACCGCATCCGACGCCGCAAGGCGAAACTTCGCTGAAACATTCGGCCGGGTTGCAGAACAGACCATCTCAAAAAATCTTAACATCCAGCCGACGATCCGGATCCGGCCGGGCTATCGTTTCAACGTTCTGGTCGACCAGGACATCGTGTTTCCCGGGAACTACTCTGATTGACAACGCGATAGGGGAGGGGCGAGCGGCAAGTTGCGATCCTCCCGCTGCCAGCTAGTCAAGAAGTGTCTTTATCGTAGCAACAGGCAAGAACATTCGCATCTGCGATGATGGGAACGGCACAAACCCGTAGCTGGCGTAGAGATCCTGGCGGCGCTTTGTTCGCTCAGCATCTCCGCAGTCAAGCACATCCAGCACGACCATGGCCGTCCCTACCTGCTCTGCGACGCGGGCTATTCTCGTCAGGCAATCAACAAGGAGTACGCCTCCATGCCCGCCGCCATGATATCTGCGGTCACGGCCGATCATGGAAATATAGACGGCCGGTATCGATCCATGGCCGGGTCGATTGCGGGCATATTTCTCAGGCAAATCTTTGAAATCAATTGAATGCGCGTTGATCGCATAAAATCCGATGATCGATTTGCCGTCCTCGGTCATGACCCAAACGCGAAGATTGTCGGCTTTCGATAGCTTATTGGCTGTCTTCTTTAGGAAATTATCGACTTGTGCGATACCACAGGAAAAAGCCGCTCGATCGTGCCTGGCAGGATCAAGCGGCTCAATGACGAGCTTCGCGGCTGTGCTATCCGGCATTACTTGGAGATCACGACTTCACGGTGACGCTTGAAAGCGTCTTTCAGATTTTCGGTCGGCGCTGCCGGATTATCGAGCGCTTCGAAGAATGCCGCATGATCGATCGACTTGAGCATGGTCGCCTCGTGAGCGGCGATCGTCTCGAGTGCTGACCTGTAGGCCGCATTGATCGTAAACGCGGAGTCATCCATCCCGGAAAGGGCCGCAGCTCTCTGGATTGCATCCTTGATCCGCGGCTTTGTCCGGAAATTCATCCGGGCATCATTCGGCTCATCGATTTCGCTGGCTGTATCCTTGAAAGCAAACATCGCCGCCTCCTTTTCATCTTTGGTATCTATGTACGTCAAAGCGACGTACAATTCAAGAGCATTTCAAAGCGATGGAGACTGTACCTCTCGAGGCTTGGGAGAGAATGGCCGAGTGCAAATATGCGCGTGGAAAGCGCGTCCCAGCCAAGATATACGGGTAGCGTGATCAATCACACGCACATTGTGCCGCGTTCGAAGAAGGCATCACCATGATAAAAAGCGAAGACGCTATTAGACCGGAATATGATCTCCGACCACTCGTCGGCCTGCTGGCGGACGTCTCGGAACCTGTCGTCGAGTATTTGACGATTGAAGCTATCAGGAAGCACCGGCAGCTCGTGGTGAAAGCCGAAGAACTCTTCCAACGCCTACCTGAGGCGATGAGAGCCGGCCGGGAACCTGTGGGAGAGACCAACGTCGATTACCTTGATGCGACAATCGAAATGCATGCGCATATGTCGGCCTTAACGACACTTTTGAAGATCCTCGGCCGTACGCCGACGGTCCAGTAGGACAACATCAAATCAGCCCATGACGAATGGCCAATGCCACCAGTTGGGTGTTGTTGCAGAGATCGTAGCGCCGTCTGGCTTCCACCAGCGCGATGCGGACAGTGTTGTATTTAACCTCTTCCAAGTCAGCGACGTCTTCCACGGTTTTGCCAAGCTCAAGCCAACGCACGAAAGTTGCTTCCTTTGGGCCGAGATAAAATTGCTCTTCCACAGACGGCCTGGCTCGCAGCTGCCCGATCAGTGTATGGAGTTGGCCGACCGCCGATGCTGCGGCAACAGCATCGATCTTCCATTCTCTCGTCTGGATCGGCTCGGGCGATGCAAACGTCAGCATCGCAATCGCACCATTCGAGACCTGTACCGGCATGACGATCCCGGAACGAATGCCGAATTCGGCCGCCGCTGCATAGAACTTTCGGTCTTCCTTCGAGATACTCACGTTCGTTTCATCGCCGGTCCAAACGAAAGCGCGTCTTTCCCGTTGCGCGCGCCTGACGCGCGGGTCCCGGGACCGCAACGCCTCTTTGAAATACCTCTCCTGCCAGACATCGCTCAGATTGGAGATCGCGAAAAGCTCGCCTGGCCGGAGGTTGAGATATCCGTAACCTGTGAAGTCAAATTTCTCAGCCAACGTTGCAAGTGCCGCCTCCAATGTCGCCTGATTTCTAGCGACAGCGCTGATATCCAGAAGCTTTCCAATCAGTTTGTCCACCGAACGCCTCACTTCATGATTTGGGATGACGTTGAGCGCGCATGCGCCGGTTTCTGGCCATCCGGCCAACGGGCATTCCTCGCGATAACGTACTTTTCCGGCGACTAGAGATCGGCGTTACGACGGCTCAGCCACCCCGCCAGATCAGAATAAGGTTTGGGCTCGTAGACATACTCGACGGGTATTGCAGGCTGCAGCATGGAGGTCAGATACCGGCTAAGATTTCCGGCATCGTTGCTGGCGGCCAGACCGTAGAAGTTGCCGCTGTTCCAGGTCACTACGCAGTGTGAAAAATGGGCGTATACTGCATTCGCCATATCCGATAGCGTGACTTCGCATTCATGCATGGTATTCAAGACCAGAGCGGTTTTTCTGGCGATCTCGTCGGCGCCGAAGTAATGCGCCTTGAAACCGAGATTCTTCTGCTCTTCTCGTGCTCGATAATCCGATGCATCGGATGCGCGGAATTTTTCCAGAAAGAGCGCTATACCGCCGGGCTTCAGGTGCTGAGCGAGAAACGCAACTTGATCAGCGCGGTTGGGCGAATACATCTGGAAAGTGGTGTCCTCCAGGATCACGTCGAAGCCATCCGAGAAGCATGAAAGTTCGTCTGTTGAGTCGAGGTGCTCCTTGGTCAGATAGTGAAACGGCCCGACGAAAAAGCTGGCGCCGAGAGGGGCTCCAAACGCCATGAAACACTTGTAGTTTTCTTCATTAGGGCTGCAGGCCAGCGACCGGATCTTGGCGCCACTCATCTCGGAGATCACTCGTGCCATCGTGCCTTCGGCCGTTCCCAATGTATAAACCAGGAGATGGCCCGGTCGGGTCTGCCCATACCGCAGCAACGCATGTGCCATCCTGCACTCTTCTTCAAGACGGTAGGGAATGCTGGCATGATAGTGGCGATCGAAATAGCCCTGACGGCTAGAATGAAGCTCGATCAATTGATGGAGCAGGGCATCATTTGGCAGAAGCCGCATATCGACGGCTGGCCGGCGCAGTGGCATCCCGCTCCGGCCCGCGGCCGTCTCGCTGAAAAATCCTGACAGCTGATTGAGCCGAGGGCCACGATCGCACTCATTGGAAAACGCGCTGAAATTTTGCATCGCAACAAACCCGTTTGAAAGACATCACTGTGCAACGCTGACCCTCTTCAGTTCACGGCGACTGCAGAAATACGTTTAGGCAGCCTCACCAAAAATCAGCGCGCTCTTAAATGCTAAGTTGGTGGAATCAATCGCGCTTTCGGAGATCTGCCACATTGTCACAATAGTGCCATCTTCGACCTATCTGCGGTTAAAATCGCGTTGCGCAATAACCTATGGTGGGGTTTAAATTGTTGCGGCGCCAACCAAATCTGCGAGGCACACCAGAGATTGCCAGAGACACGCGAGTTTCAACCGGACGAAGTGCGGCGCGCGGATCGTCGCACCTTGATCCATAAGCACATGGACTGGGGCTCTGTGCGTGCCGACCTCGTCAGAAGAACAGGGTTGTCGCGTCAAGAAACGCTGCTGGCGCCCAAGCACCATGCAGTCATGATGAATCTGAAAGGTGAAGCGACGGCGGGTGAGGATTTCGTCGATGGCCACAGGATAACCTTCACACCCCGCCGGCCAGGCTCCATTATTTTCGTGCCGGCGCTCAGTGAATGGCGAGGCTGGGACGAAGGAGACAAGACAGGATCGTACCTCTTGATCTCCGTTCACAGGGCCTTCATCGCGAAGTCATTCGGTGTTGAGGAATTGCCCGAACTAAAGCCCGTGATCGGTTTGCGCGATCCGGTAATTGAGGCATCCCTGAAGCAGGTTGCGGCTGAACTGGGAAATCCTGATCCCATCAGCACCATGATGGTCGAAAGCCAGGTCATGCAGATCTTTATCCATCTGGTGCGGTTGCAGCTGATCGGCTTTGAGACAAAAAAAGGGGGATTGTCGGGTTTCGATCTCCGTCGAATTGTTGGCATCATCGAAGGGCGGCTGGCTGATCCTCCAAGCTTGGACGAGCTGGCCGGTGAGGTTGGCTTGAGCCGGCGGCAATTCTTCAGGGCGTTCAAGCAGTCCACGGGAAAAACGCCGCATGCATACCTGCTCGATCACAGACTTGAGCGCGCTGCCGATTTCCTGCGGACCACCAGTCGATCTGCAACAGACATCGCCCTGGACAGCGGCTTCGCCAACTCCAGTCATTTCACGGCTACATTCAAGAATGCCTTCGGTTTAAGCCCACTCGATTTCAGGCGCGTCTGGCGTCGCTGATTCTGACCAATTTTTTGGCACATTTTCGCTATCGCGGCGCAAAATGGAAAGCCAGACGGATCGGCACGGTTAGCGTAGGGCAACGCCTCCACGCTGAGGGCCGGCTGTGGCTCCATACCTTGCGCTACGATCCTTATTCTTTCTTCTACTGGGATATCCATCGTTTCGTTGGCTCCTGATCTGTACCTTCGCGTCCTCCATGGCCCGAAACAGCTACGCTGTCGCGTGTTCATGGATCCTCGTAGCTTCAGACAGTGGAAGCGCTGCGGTCGCAACATTCGTTGCCATTGTCAGTCTGACCGAATTGCTTGTCAGCCCTATAGCTGGCTGGCTATCCGATCGCTTCCCACGCAAGGTAGTGTTCATCGTGGCCGAAATCCTTCGATCGGTGGGATCACTGGCGCTCATATCGACGAACCTGCCGTGGTTAATATTCTTCTCCGCGGTACTGTTCGCAGCGTGTGATCGCGTCGCCCTGACTGCCTCACAAGCGATGATCCCGTCCGTTGGCGCGCACCTGAAGCCAGACGTTTCAAACTCGAGCAGTTTCTTCTGCATGCAAGTCGGCGGACTGATTGCAGCAGGACTTGTAGGTACGATTCTGCATGTCTTCTCCGCTAGCGCGGCGTTCACGATGATAGCAGCGGCCTTTGTTATCTCCATCATCTGCATGGGATTCGTGTCCGGCACGTATTCGCGTACTCGAACCACCGACGGGATCCCGGCTCAGCGATTGAGCGTGGACGCGCACCTTGTCCACCTCGCGTGCATTTACGCACTCCTTTATGGAGGCGGCACTCTCGTCAGCATTCTGGGCGCGGGCTTGATCTTCGACGAATTTGGCGGCAACGCGCTCGATTTCGGGCAACTCGAAAGCGCCTGGTCCGTAGGGTCGATCATCGGCGCAGTTCTCCTCATCCCGGTTGCCCGTTACGCAAAACGCTCGGTTCTGCTGATCATCGTCCTGTTATTCGTCGCGATTTTATTCGGAAGCTTGAAAGTCTCGCCGTTGCTGGTAGCGCTTGTAACCTTCGCGGTGTTGGGAACCTTGTACAATCTTGGCAGGGTGGCGGTTGAGGTCACGCTACAGGCGGCCGTGCCGCAGTCTGCGCTGGGCCGTGTGAAGGGCATATTTCACTGCGCCGGCGTTTCCATGGGACTGGCAATATTCGGCGCCATCTCGCTCTCGGCCGGTCAACTCAATCCTTCAACGATGTTTCTTCTTTACGGCTGTCTCATGCTCACCGGGACTGGCGCACTGCTGTACCTCCGACCAAAGCCTGAACCGATCGAGCAATCGTCTGCTGATATCGATGCAAACTGACCTCCTTCAGGAGACAGCATACATCTCGCCACCACGAAAACTCTAAATCACTGCCAAAGCTAACAATTCTGTCAAAAAGGACTGGCGACGGGGGCCTGCATCGACTATTCTTTCGGTTGAGGCAGCACGTACTGCCCGGGGGCGTGGAAACCCCTGCAAGCGGCTGATGCTGGCCGATTCAGCATCAAACTCTCTGACCTTTCGGGTCGGGGAGCCTGTGGCGTATGTCCAGGTTCCCCGGAACTAAAGGCCTCAGGGCTGTCTTGCACAGTTTCCAACTCCCCGATCTTTCGGAGGTTTAGTGAGTCTATCGCGGGGACGTACCGCGACAAACTCTCTCGACGGGGAGTGCATGATGCACCACCGCAAGGTATGGCACACGAAGCAACAGTCTCAATCGCAACAAACCCAGACGCTTTCGAACAGTCTGGCCCACGCCGCTGATCGTCATGTCGGCCGCCAAGTTGCTCTTCTCCGTATGCAGGCGCGCATCACACAGGCTGACCTCGCCAAGAGCGTCGGCATCAGTGTCCAGCAGCTGCAAAAATACGAAAGCGCTCGCAACCGCATCAGTGCCTCGATGCTATTCGAGATCTCGACAGCTTTGACGGTCCCGGTCAGTAGGTTGTTCGACGGGCTTCCTGGAAATGGGGCGCCCGGCACCACGGCCCCTCTACCCACGCACGAGCACAGTGCGTTTGCCAGCAGCGTTGAAGGCCAGCGATTGAATGATGGGCTTCTGACACTGCCTCCCAGGGTGAGACACCGAATATCATCCTTCGTGGCAGCGCTGAGCGAAGAACTCTCGCACCCTTCGCCGGGGGGAGACGACCTCGAAGTTAACAAGGTCCCAAATCCAGAGGAGTGCAATCAGTGAAAACACTCCATGGCTCACAGCAGCCAAGCTTTAAACAAGGCGTTGGTCAGGTGGTTTCTCATCGGACGCGATCGTGGCGCTTGTCTCAGGCGGATATGGTCGAGCGCATCGGATTGAAGAAAGAAGAAACCGCCATCGTTTCGAGCCGGCACCTTCTCCTCCTCAATTTGCGCGGGGCGTCCGAGAGAGGTCAATATTACCTAGATGGCCGAAAAACAGATTTTATTCCACGAAAGGTGGGTGACATCCTGTTCGTACCCGCAGGATGCGAATGGCGCGGCTGGGAGGAAGGCGCGTCGAACGCTGCTTATCTATCGATCTCAATCGAACCTTGCCTGGTCGAGAAACTTTGCACTGCTCTATCCGGCGGGCCTTTGAACGCGTTGTCGCCGGACCTCGGCTTTGAGGATCCGGTCATCATGAGCGCTGCGCGCGGGATCGCCTCGGAAATAGACGAGCGCAACCCGGTCAGCACGATGCTGACCGAGAGCTACATCGCAACCATTTTTGCACAGTTGCTTCGCAAGCAACGTTATGTGGCGCCCGGAAAGAAAGGTGGCCTTACGAGCCGTGACCTCACTCGGGTGTTCGAATTGATAGACGACGACCTGTCAGCTGATTTGACACTGGCGCAACTGGCTGGACACATCGGCTTCAGTGTTCCGCACTTTTGCCGCGCCTTTCGCCAAAGCGTCGGCAAGCCGCCGCATACTTATATCGTATGTCGCAGGATCGCTCAGGCGCAAAGCCAGCTTTGTCAGACGGACCTGCCAATAACAGACATTGCCTTGGCATGCGGCTTTTCGAGTTCGAGCCATTTCTCGAACACATTCAAGCGTATCGTCGGGAAAACGCCGCTCGACTACCGGAAAGGCTGGGTTTAACGCGTCTGGCGGTCAGGGTAGAACAGCGTTTCCTTCACACCTGGGGCTCATCAGACCGCAGCCCAAGTGTCACGCTCGTCCACGGAGAGCGGCGGCTCCTCTCTCCACATGCTCGACCTGGCATGCTGTCATTTCTTGATCGATATCTGCATTTGGATCAAGCAGGTGTAAGCGCACCCTATGCTGCATGAGGCACCCTCCGAAAAAAGAGGGGCAAATGGCAACAGATCCGAAAACCGGAGCGCAGAGCTCCCAAGTCAGCCGAACGACCGCGTTACAGGTCAGAAATCTGAGAAAGCACTTTGGCCCGATCGAGGTCCTCAAGGGCGTGTCGTTGACCGCCGGACGGGGCGAAGTCATATCGATCCTGGGAAGCAGCGGCTGCGGCAAAAGCACCTTCCTGCGCTGCTTGAACTACTTGGAAGAACCGACAAGCGGAGACATCTGGGTCGGCGGCGGGAATGTGCCTGCGCGCCGCGGGATTGCCCGCCAGCGGCGAATAAACGCTCTGCGAGCCGCGCTCGGGATGGTGTTCCAGAACTTCAATTTATGGCCGCATAAGACCGTGCTCGAAAACATCATCGAGGCGCCGGTCTACGTCCTTGGGCTAAACCATCGAGCCGCAACTGAACAAGCGTTACAGTTCCTCGACAAAGTTGGCATGCACGGCCACAAAGACGCCTATCCTTCACATCTGTCGGGCGGGCAACAACAACGTGTCGCCATTGCGCGCGCCCTTGCCATGAAGCCCGAGATTCTGCTGTTCGATGAGCCGACATCGGCTCTCGATCCGGAATTGGTCGCCGAGGTCCTGAAAGTGATCCGCGGACTGGCTGACGAGGGCCGGACGATGCTGATCGTTACGCATGAGCTCGGATTTGCCCGACAGGTCTCTGAGCGCATCGTTTTTTTCCATGCCGGCCAGATCGACGAAGAAGGACCTCCCGAGCAGCTTTTCCGGCATCCGTCATCGCCAAGGCTCGCCCGATTTCTTTCAAGCCACACCGGGGAGCTGCGCCGATGATCGATTTGCACGGTTTCACTGGTCAACTCGCCGCTGGCGCTGCCACCACTTTGACCCTTGCCGCCACAAGCCTCGCCTTCGGCATTGGCATCGGCCTTTGCGGGGCAATCGCGAGGCAGAGCGCTGTCCCGATGATAAGGGCGGCAGTAGATCTTTATACAACTGTCATTAGGGGCATCCCGGAGCTGTTGATCATCCTCATTCTATATTTCGGTGGCACTGCCGCACTGACTACGCTGCTGGGTCGCTATGCCGAGGTTGATGCATTCACCAGTGGCGTATTCGCGCTGTCTCTGGTGTTCGGCGCCTATGCTGCGGAAGTCTTCAGGGCAGCGATCAGAGCAGTTCCTGTTGGGCAAATCGAAGCTGCACGTGCACTTGGGCTACGAGGCAGCCTCATATGGCGCTTTGTCATTTTGCCGCAAATGTGGAGGCACGCGCTACCGGGTTTGGGAAATCTCTGGCTCACGCTCCTCAAGGACACTGCGCTTGTTTCCGTTGTTGGTCTGGAAGATCTCATGCGCAAGACAGCTATCGCAGCCGGCGCAACGCATGACCCTTTGACGTTCTATTGCGCCGCGGCTGCGATCTACCTTGCCTTCACGTCGGTCTCAATCATCGGGCTGACGCAGCTCGAGCGTGGCGCCAGCCGCGGCGTCCGGTTCGCGGTGTAAGGAGGCCCTCGTGAATTTCGCATTGATCGCTGACGTCATGCCGCAGCTCATGGATGGACTTCTTCTGACATTGGCTTTGACCTTGGGCGCCGTCGTGGCCGGTGGGACCCTCGCCATTCCAGTTGCGCTGATGCGGGCCTCCAATTCACTTGTACTCTCGTTGCCGGCCCAGGCTTACACATTCGCCTTTCGCGGGACTCCTTTGCTCGTTCAGCTATTTCTCGTCTACTATGGTGCGAGCCAGATAAGTTGGGTCCGCACCGGGCTCTTGTGGCCAATCCTGCGAGACCCTCTCTGGTGCGCGCTTATCGCGTTTTCTCTAAACCATGCTGCGTACGCCGCCGAGATCCTGCGTGGAGGCATACGCGCGATACCGGCCGGGGAGGTCGAGGCCGCGAAGGCATTGGGAATGTCTTACACTTTGCGGCTAAGGCGCCTGATCCTACCAACCGGGGCGCGGATTGCCCTCCCTGCCTACACCAACGAAGTCATCATGATGCTGAAGGCCAGTTCGTTGGCCAGCACAATCACTGTGATGGAAGTCACCGGCAATGCGCGCAAAATCGTTGCGCAGACATTCTCGCCGTATGAGGTCTTTATCTCGGCGGCCCTCATCTATCTCGCGATCACGCTTTTGACGACACAGGTCTTCCGACTTCTCGAGGAACGCCTCTCGCGAAGCGAGAGACGCCCAGAAACCAAGACCCGCAACATCTTCGGGCCCAGGCAGCTCAGTCTGAAAACTGCCCGCCAGGAGGCATGCGAATGAAGCTGCTCAAAGACCAGACCGACCCTCTGTACGTAAACGATCCGGTTTCACACGAACGCGGGCGCGGTTGCTGGGTCGAGGTCGACACTGGCGCCATCCGAAACAACTATCGCCAGCTTCGGCGAAATCTCCCGCCACAAGTCAAGGTTTATGGTTGCCTGAAACGAAATGGTTATGGCTGCGGGACGGGAGTTGTCGCTTCCGTGCTGACACAGGAAAGCATCGACGGATTCGCTGTCGCATCCATCGCAGACGCTGTCGCCATTCGCGAGCGCGGTGTGTCGAAGCCGATATTGCTCTATCCAGGTCCGGGTTTAGAGGATGCCGGATCCATCGCCCGATATGACCTTACGATAACCATCTCGAGCATTGAAGAATTACTGCAGTGGCGCAGAGCTCTGACGATGGTGAAGGCATTTATGAAGCTCGATCTTGGTTTCTATCGAGCCGGCGCTACACCGGCATGTATGCCCGAACTGCTGCAAGCTGCTGCTCAATTTCCGGACGTGAAAGTCTTGGGCCTCTATGCGCATATGAGTGAGTTGCCGGGATCAAGTGCCGACCAAGCTCGCTTGCAGCTCGCCACAATGCGCGCAACGTTGAGTACTCTCGAGGCTGTGGGTCATCGACCGCCACTGGTGATGATGTCCAGTAGCGAAGGGGTACTTCACCACCCTGAAATGGACTTCGATGCCGTCGATCCCGGCGCTCTTCTCTTCGGGATTTCCGATGACTTTGAGCCTGCTCGCCCAATGGCGTTGCAACCTGCGTTAAAGACAATCGCCTCAAGGCTTGTCTCGATAAAGCGCGTCGATGCCTCACTTGGACCGCTTCCGGCCGGCCTGGGCTTTCGGCCGGGAATGGTCCTCGGTGTCATGGCGATGGGCTGGGGAGACGGCTTGCCCCGCCACCTGCCGGAAGGGGCGGTCGGTCTTGTCAGAGAACGACGAGCAAGACTGTTCGGCCCCACACATCTCGAGCACGTCCGGATCGATCTCACCGACATTCCGGAAGTTCGCTGCGGCGACGAGGTTGTACTCCTGGGTCGCCAGGGAAATGCGGTGATTACCCACGATGAACTCACAGCAGGATTGGGCACCGATCTTATTGGTCTCTACGCCGGTTTGCGTGATCACATTCCAAAATTTTACGTCTGACAGACAAGCAAAAAGGGGAACCTCGTGAAAAGACGAATCGCAGCTATAGTCGTTTTGGCATTGCTGACCGCAGTGTCGGTATCGCAAGCGCAGAGCAAGAAAACGATCAGGATTGCAACAGAGGGAGCGTTCCCTCCATGGAACTCCGTCGATTCATCAGGAAAAATCGTCGGCTTTGACATCGATGTCGGCGAGGCGATTTGCGAGCGAGCAGGTTTCGAGTGTACCTTCGTCACGCAGGCATGGGACGGCATCATACCAGCGCTCACGGTCGGCAAATTCGATGCGATCATGGCTGGGATGTCCATTACGGAAAAGCGCAAACAGGTCATAGCCTTCTCAGAACCTTATGCGCTGACGTCCAACTATTTCGTTGTCGCCAAGGGTAGCGAAATCGCGCCGATCACTCAGAATGAAAGGGTCGATCTGTCGATCCTCTCGGATCGCAGCAAGGCAATTCTTCAGGAACTGAAGGACAATCTTAAAGGCAGGACCGTCGGCGTCCAGGGTTCGACGAACGCCGAAGCCTTCGTTCGTGAGTATCTCGGCGAGACCGTCGAGGTCCGCACTTATGATACGCAGGACAATCTCAACCTGGACCTGTCGGTCGGTCGAATTGATGCGGGCCTGGCCGATTATTCTGTGTGGAAGGCTTTCCTTGAGACTGATGCTCGTAAGGTTGTAGAGATCTACGGTCCACGAATATCCGGTGGCTTATTCGGTCCTGGTGTTGGAATAGGCCTTCGCAAGGATGACACGGAGCTCGCCAACAGTTTCAACTCGGCTCTGCGATCCGCCAAGGCCGACGGCACGCTTGAAGAGATCAGCTACCGGTGGTTCGGCGCGGATCTCGTCTCCGACTGAGCGCATTCACGCCGGTCCAGGAAATAGCACTAGCGCCCGACACCCTGAATTCGGGAAAGATCGACACGCATTCCCGCTTCCGAAGCATCCTCAGTAGAATGCTGCTGTTTTGCGGGAATGCTGTCAGCAGCCGATAAAGCCTGGGGAGGAGCTTCCTCCCCAGTAAAGAAGGTAGGACCACCCGGATCCTCCTCGCGAAACACGTTCACTCCCTCGAAACTGCCGGTCCTCCAGGCATACAGCGAGTCATCCATCATCTGCGGCAATAGCTCGTGATTGGTCGGCCGACCGTATCATTTGGTCACGATCCGAGCCACCTTGGCGAACAGGGAGGTACCCGTGCGCAGGTTCTCACATGGATCGAATATGTCCGCAGGCAGATTTGCGACATCACTCACACCCACGCCGGCTGGAAATTGTGTCAAACCGACGCGGACTACCGCGCGACCGACGTACTCATTGACCGCCGCCAAGGCATCATCGGCCGACTTCAGCTTCGGGATCAGCACGAGGCGACCAGCAGCATTTACGGTCACGGCGAGTGGATCGTTTGAGCCGACAGCCGCGACGAACTGTTCCACGATAGCGGGCGCCAATGTGCGATCCGAGCACTTTCCAATCAAGGCAGCGTCCATTTGCTCTCTCCTGAGGTGTTGAAGGATGTCACGAACGGTCGGTCAAAAAGGCGGGCCCAAGCATCGACGCTCATTTTCTGAATCTCGACGATAGACGTGCCTGCCGTCCACCAGCCGTTACCAACGGCGACAATCAATTCGGGGTCGAGTAACATGGATTGCAGGATTGGCCAGACGACAAGTTGCTCATAACAAATGAGCGGTGCGACCGTTTTCCCGGCGATATCGACGACCGGGTTTGCGAATAAATGCGCGCGCGCGCCACCAGTCCAACCTGTCAATTGCCGCCAGGGCTGCCACATCGAGCCTGGAACTGGCATCCGCTCAAGGTAAACTACCTCGCTGCTGCTACCTGTGATCATGACCAGGACATTGTCGTACCCGGTTTCGCGCACAACAGCGGCGCCGGCGACGATCGTTTTGGCACCGGCTCCTGCATAAGATTGCCAGAGGGACGCAGCAGTCGGTGTCCATAAGCCGAGCGCGCTCTCCGGCAGGACTATGACTTGACCATTGCTCTTGTCGATCGTTTGGTGGAGATCACGGTGATAGGTTAGGCTCGGGTCTCGTCCAAGCCGGCTGCCCATCACCAAATTGACACCCTGCCAACGATCCTCTTTGTGAGGCTGGACCCAGGTTGCAACAGACCAGACCCACAGGCATGAGAAGGTGAGAGCTGCGACCGGCCAATATCGTGTCGTCATGACCGACAGGCCGGCTGCCATCGCCCCCAGGCCGAGCCAGCCCCATCCGGCAAATATGACGCCCGCAGCGGAGATAGGGTGCGCCCAGCCAAGAATGCCGAACGGTGGCAGAGCGGTAAGGACCATGGCAGCAAGGTAGGCCAATCCACTTCGAAGCCCCTTTTGCTGCGTCCAGAGTGCCGAATGTACGAAGACGAAACTGCTCGACGCCAGTAGCCACAACACCACTCCTGGCAAGAGATCTGATTGATAGAAGGCCGCGACCCCTTGCGGCAACCCTCGGGAAGCCGCCAGGAAATACCCCGCTGACACGAGCACAGCTGAACTGCGGCTTGATGCACGAGACCAAAGGTATGGGTAAGCGATCGCGATCGGCAAAAGGAGCAAATGGCCGCTCCATCCGACCCAGCCGGTTGCAACCGCGCATGCTGTAAGGACCGCTGTCTTCCACCGATCAGGGCGCATAGGTCAGCACCTCCCGCGCCAGTCCGAGGATCCCTGAGACCGGGACCGGGCCAAAATACCGACTGTCCCATGAGCCGGCGAAAGGCGAGTGGAGAAAGACCTGTCCTGCCGGCACGATCCCACCGAGATAGGGGCGTAACGGCCGGCCGAGACCATCGTGTTGGACGAGTAGAGAGCGGTCCAACGTTACACCGTCGATCGATACGTTCCTGTCGATTGCGATGTCTTGTCCAGCCATCGCAACGACTTCCTTGATCAGCGGCCCGGTTCCGCCAGGGCAAAGTCCCCATAGCAGGTAGCCACGCGATTTTCCCTCCTTGCGCTCGGTGCTGTCAGGCATGCAGACGAAGACGAGATCGCCAATCTCGACCGGGCGATTGGTCGGCACGATGCGCCAGAGCCCGAGCGGCTCGCTCGGTGTGGTGTTGATTCTGATGCCAGCACCGAAGCCTGCAGCCAGGACCGCCGTGAGGCAGAGTAAGGCGCTCAGCAGGATGACATTCAAAGGTCGGCCGGCGCGCTTGGAAAGACGCTTGTCCAATGTCCCGGTGATCATTTCAGGGAAAGCCCAGTGGTCTTGGTCTGGCGCATGCTTTCTGCCTGCTTGAGGGCCGTCACCGTCCGCTCATGGGCGGTTAGTTGCTGCGCCGTCCGCATCGTATTCCATGCTGATTGCAGTTCGCCCTTCTGGGCCGGCGCCATGCCGGCGGAAAGCTTCTCGAAGACTTTGCCGTCGGCTTCTTTCGCCGCGAGCGGCAGGAAGGACCTCTCGCCGAAGCGCTCGGACACAACCCTCGCAAAGCCTTCCAATTCGGCTTTCACTTGTCTGTCTGCGAGCGCGTCTTCCAATCCGGCAGGAAGGTCGTTGCGGTCGATAGCGTTACGGACCCGCTCGAGGGTTTTCTTGGCCGCTCCGGAGAGTGCTGGAATATCGATCGAGACCTTGAGACGAACCGCACGCTCCTCCGCCTCATAGCGGCGCTCGGCCTCAGCCCGCTTCTGCAAATAACCGTCAAGGTCTCGCGCCAAAGCCGAGACATTCACGAGCGCCGTCTTGCGCGCCTGACTTTCGGCCTTGCCGGCGAACAGACCGGTCTTGCCCTTCAACAAGCCGAAGGTTTCCGGCTGCTTGGAAATCGTCGCGATCGTTGTCTTCGCAGTCTCGGAACTGGCGACCATGGCGTCGACATCAACTGCGTTGAACGCCGCCTGCGGATCGGCATAAACGAGGTGGAAGCGGGCCGAGACCTCTTGCCATTGGCTCTTCAAGGCGGGATCGGCTGAGACCTTGTCCTCGACAGATTTTTCGATCGACTTTGCAAATGTCGTAATGCCGGCAACCATAGGCTTCCCTTCCTCGCGAATGACAGAATTGGTCTGATTTCTGGTTTCCGCTGTGCCGTGCGTGCGGGCTTCGCCCGCTCTGGCAGAATGCAATCCGAGCCTGCTTCCAACGGCGGCCAGCCGCGAGACGAGATCGGCCAATTTGCCCTTCTGACGAGTGGTCCACTGCAACCGGTCGCGCAGCATCGTGCGACCGACATTTATCAGGTGGAGCCCTCGCATGTCTGCGAAGCGGAGCGCGGCGCGATAAGCGGAACTGCTCTGGTAATCAAGGGTGGTTTCCTTGGATCCGTCACGCGACAGTCGTTCATGCACGCGCGCCATGGCCAGGTCCTCTACCGGCACGACTTTCCAGGAATTGCGATCTGCCTCGCTACCATCAGGCAGCCTGACGCGTTCTGACCCGACATGCTGCAGACCGATGCGATCGCCGATGTCGGCATTCGCCGTTGCCATTGCACGCGCAAGGTCGACACCCCAGACCGTGCGCTCCTGGCCATCGGCAAAGCCCAGCGTGACATAATAGCTGGCCCGGTTGCCCGGCTTATGCTCGTAGGGCGCCTCACCATGGGCAACGAGAACGCCGCCGCGGCGCTGTGCAAATTCTTCCAGCCCGACATAGAGCTCGGCTGTCTCGCGATGGCGGGTCATGGCGACATAGGACAGGTGCCGGTCCAGCGTGCTCGATGCCAGCACTTTCACCCGGTCGACGGTGGCGCCCTGGCTCTTGTGAACGGTCGTCGCGTAGCCATGATCGACATTGGAATAGAAGCGCTGTTCGACCACGACCTCACGACGATCATCCTCGCTACCGATCGCAGTGACCAGACGGCCGGGCTGGGCTTCAACCACACGGGCCAGCATGCCATTTTTGACCCCGAGCGATCCTTCGTTCTTCAGAAAGACGATCTGGTCACCGGCGGCAAAATGCCGAACCCCGTCTTCGGTTTTGAACGCGTCACCCACCTCGATCACGCCACGCTCGACGAGTTTGCCACGCGCCATCTCGTTCAACATCCGGACGTCGCGACGGCGATGCGCGAGGATCAGGGAAGATTTGGCCGGATCATATTCGCGATCCCAATCCGCGATCAAAGTCGTGATTGCATCGTCTCTGGTCCAGGCTGTTCGAACCATCCCCTGACTCTCATAGGAAGAGAGCGCGGCCGACACGTTTCCTCGGGCGAGATCGAGCGACGCATCGCGCATCCACTGCTCGCGCTGGCGATAGATGGTTTCCAGTTCCGCGTAGCCGATCCGCTCGGAAATCGCCCGGAAGGCGGCACCCGCTTCGATCGGCTGGAGCTGATCGGGATCGCCGACGAGAACAAGCTTCGCGCCCGATAGCGTGGCGGCCTCGACGAAGCGAGCCATCTGCCGTGACGACACCATGCCGGCCTCGTCCATCACAATGACCGTCTTGTCGTCAAGATGGTCTCGGTGGTGATGCCACCGCAGTTCCCAGGCGGACAGCGTACGCGAGGCAATGCCCGCATCCTTCTCCAGGCCCTCGGCGGCCTTGCCGGCAAGAGCCGCACCGACAACCCGATATCCGGCTGCCTCCCAGGCTTCGCGCGCCGCCTTCATCATCGTCGTCTTGCCGGCGCCGGCGCGGCCCACGACGGCGGCAATCCGCTCTGGGCCAGCGATCTGCTCGATGGCCGATTTCTGCTCGGCCGATAGGCGCTGATGTCTTTCGAAGATCCGCGTCAGGACCTGGGCTACGCCATTATGGGAGCGCTGCCGCCCAAGCCAAAGCGCCCTGTTCCCCATCTCAGCTTCAATGCGAATGAGATCATGCGTCGTATACTTCGCCGGCGGCCGGGCACCGGTCGCAAACGAAATCCGCTCCCTGTCCAACCGCAGGGTATCCGGGTGCTGCAGGACTCGCGCCATGAGATCCTGGAAGAGGGCTGGACTATCGATATAGCGATGCAGCACCTTGGCGACATCTTGGCTGTCAAAGACGCTCTTCTCGCGCGTGATGAGATCAAGGACGAGACCGGGATCGCGCTGGATGCGCCGAGCGTTCTCCTCGCGGCGTTCCTCCTGAAGCTCGATCCGTTCTAGCTTTGTCGCAGCGGCAGACGCGGTCTCACCCGCTCCATCTGCCTTCCTCTCGATCGCCGTCGCGCCAACGCCGACATGGATGGTCGGCTCCAGCCCGATGCCCTGCTTTTCGAAGGACCGGCCGTCGATGCGGATATCGAGACCGGCAAGGGCGAGATGCCGGTTCTGGCAGGCAAACCATCCATCGCGAAAAGCATTGAAATCATCGGCGCCACCGGCCCAAAGTTCGTAGACTTTTCTGCCAGCGTTGTTGCGTTGCGGCTTTCCATTAGGACCGAGGACAGCGACCTTTTTTGCTCCGAACCCGTCGTCGGTCAACGGCCGCAGCGTCGTCATCAGGTGTATATGCGGATTGCCGGGGGCGTCGTGGTAGACCCAGTCGGCGACCATGCCGTTTGCCGTGATATGACGCTCGACGAAATCCCTGACCAGCGTAATGTTCTGCTCGGCCGACAGCTCGACTGGCAGGGCTATGGTGACATCCTTGGCGAGCTGTGCGTCGGACCGCTTCTCGAATGCCTCCACCTTGTTCCAGAAGGCTTCGGAGGCCCCGGAGACGGAACGGTCAGCCACCATCGACCGCACCCAATCCGGGGCATCATGCGGGATCACGAACTCCTCATGCAGGAGACCCTGCTTGCGAGTGTAGTCGATCGTCCTTGCTTCCCGCTCGAAATCCATTTTCGCGCAGTGCCGGTAGGCCGCCGACAGCACGGCGCTGCGGCCGGAGCCGCGGGCGACGATGCTGACTGAGAAATGCGGAACGGCCACGAGTAGAGTTTCCTTTTGCAAACGATTCCAATTGTTTCGGAGACCGATGCGGCCTAGGTCGTCCCTTGGCAGGCCGCTCATTCGAGCACGTCGCGCCAGCGACGTATAATTGCGCCCTTGGATCCGCTTCTTCGAAACGGCGGGATCATTCGCCAAAAGCTGGCGCTTTGGCGAGGTGCAACATTGCACCTTCCAAGCGGAAGGAAATTCGCGGCAGGGTTCGTCTTCATCGAACCACCAGCATCGAGGACGCCACGCCCATGAAGAAGCCAACTGCCAAAATCCGGGAAGAAATTGCTCGCCTGCAGGAGAGGCTGAAAGAAGCCGAAACACGTGACGCCGAGCGGATTGGCCGGATCGCGATACGGGCAGGGCTTGGAGAGATCGAGATCGAAGAGGCTGACCTTCTGTCGGCATTCGAGGAAGTCGCCAGAAGGTTTCGAAACGACACGAAATCTGCTCCGGGGCGCAAGCCCACGACCGCGGCGCCGAACGGCGCTGGCGAGGCTGCGGGCCAATCTGCTGAGGCTTGAGCGCATGCAGAAGCTGACAGCGACCGAAGCCCGCAAGAAGGACGCGCGGGAGAAGATCGAACTCGGCGGTCTGATCATCAAGGCAGGTCTGCGCTATGAGAAACGTGCGCTGCTGCTCGGGCTCCTGATTGATGCCAGCGTACGGCTAGAATCTGATGAGGCGGAGCGAAGCCGCCTGACTGAACTCGGTAAGAAAGCATTTGCCGATGACGCCTAGGAAGATACTTGTCGCAAGCATTCCGTTCATTGCCATGATTGCCGTTTGCTTGAGCCTGCCCGGCATCGAACGGTGGCTTTCGGCGTTTGGTACAACTGATCAGGCAAAGCTGACGCTCGGGCGCATTGGGTTGGCATTGCCCTATGTGCTCGCCGGCGCCTGCGGTCTCCTGTTTCTCTTCGGAACCAGGGGGTCGATCAACATTAGGGCGGCTGGTTGGAGCGCCGCCGCGGGCGGCCTCGGCGTGGTCGTCCTCGCAGCGATCAGAGAGGGGTCGCGCCTGCTGGCGTTTGCCGAGCAAGTCCCCACGGGAAGGACGCTTGTGTCTTATGCCGATCCTTCGACCATCACAGGAGCGGGCGCAGCATTGCTCACCACGGTATTCGCCCTGCGCGTCGCCAGGATGGGCAATGCGGCCTTTTCGCGAAGCGAGCCGCGACGCATCCGTGGCAAGCGCGCCCTGCACGGAGAAGCGGACTGGATGACGATGCAGGAGGCTGAGAAGCTCTTTGCGGCAACGGGCGGTATCGTCGTCGGCGAGCGTTATCGAGTCGACCGGGACGATCCGGCGGCGACGGCGTTTCGACCAGGCGAGCCGACGACCTGGGGCAAGGGTGGCTCCGCGCCGCTGCTGTGTTTCGACGGCTCGTTTGGTTCGTCGCACGGGATCGTCTTCGCCGGTTCGGGTGGTTTCAAGACCACCTCCGTTACGGTTCCCACCGCGCTCAAATGGGGTGGCTCGCTCATCGTCCTCGATCCATCCAACGAGGTGGCGCCGATGGTGATGGAGCATCGGCGCAAAGCGGGCCGGCGCGTCATCGTCCTCGACCCGAAAAAGTCAGGCTCAGGCTTCAATGCGCTCGACTGGATCGGTCGCCATGGCGGCACCAAGGAAGAGGATATCGCCGCCGTGGCGTCATGGATCATGTGCGACAGCGGTCGCGCGACCGGCGTCCGCGACGACTTCTTCCGTGCTTCCGGTCTACAGCTTCTGACGGCGATGATCGCCGACGTCTGCCTTTCCGGACATACCGAGGCGAAGCACCAGACCCTGCGCCAGGTCCGCGCCAATCTGTCAGAGCCTGAGCCGAAGCTTCGCGCGCGCCTGCAGGAGATCTACGATCATTCCGCATCCGACTTCGTGAAGGAGAATGTCGCCGCCTTCGTCAACATGACACCGGAAACGTTCAGCGGGGTCTACGCCAATGCGATCAAGGAGACGCACTGGCTGAGCTACGCGAACTACGGCGCGCTGGTGTCCGGGTCGAGCTTCTCCACCGAGGCACTGGCAGACGGCGAGACCGACGTGTTTATCAATATCGACCTCAAGACATTGGAGACCCATGCCGGACTGGCGCGTGTCATCATCGGCTCCTTCCTTAACGCAATCTACAACCGGGATGGGGCGATCAAAGGCCGGGCGCTGTTTCTCCTCGATGAGGTCGCAAGGCTCGGTTACATGCGGGTGCTGGAGACGGCGCGTGACGCCGGCCGAAAGTACGGGATCACGCTGACGATGATCTATCAGTCCATCGGCCAGCTGCGGGAGACCTATGGTGGGCGCGACGCGTCCAGCAAGTGGTTCGAGAGCGCCAGCTGGATCTCATTCGCCGCGATCAACGACCCGGAAACAGCCGACTATATCTCGCGCCGGTGCGGCACGACCACGGTCGAAATCGACCAGGTCAGCCGCAGTTTCCAATCGCGCGGATCATCGCGGACACGTTCGAAACAACTTGCCTCGCGCCAGTTGATCCAGCCCCACGAGGTTCTTCGGATGCGCGCAGACGAGCAGATCGTCTTCACGGCTGGCAATGCGCCGCTGCGATGCGGTCGCGCCATCTGGTTCCGCCGGCCAGACATGACCTTGTGCGTGGGGAAGAACAGGTTTCAGCAACGCGAAGCGGATGTCGATGAACCAGTTTCCCCCGAAACAATCTGAGCGCAGGAGGATCGTCGATGCGATATTGGGAAGCCTGCGAGGCACAGGTTACGGCAGACGAGGCCATTGAGGAATACCGCATCCACGAAGTTGCGGCTACGGTCCGCGGCGACGATAAGGCATTGGTCGATGAAGCCACCGGCGAGGTCATCGCCCATGCCGACGAAGAGGGTGAATATTATGGCGCGGATATCCTCGGATATCTTGGGTACTGAAGGCTGCCGCAGTGCCCGCGAGAGGATCGTGACCCGGATGGACGAAGACCGCTTGCGGGCTTCGTTCGCCTCGGCGAATAGAGCCGTACGCCGAAGGCGGATCGCCCAACATCTCCCTCTCAGAATGCTTCACCGGATTGAATCGATCACGCGAGACCGATTCATAATTGTCGTTGGACCGCAGATTCGAAACGCGCGAGTCTCGGTCATGATCGCACAGCCCTATCATCTCTATGTGGAACGGAAGGATCGCGCCAGGAACATGGCCCGCTTCTACTCGATGTCGATAGATGCCAATCTCTTCGGAGAGCTCTGCCTCACACGGCGGTGGGGCAGGATCGGCGCCAAAGGCCAGACCATGATCCACCATTTCGAGCGGGAACAGGATGCCGTTACTCTGTTCCTGGATCTGACCCGACAGAAACGAGCTCGAGGGTACCGAACCAAATCATCGACGGCTCATGACTATGATAGAGCGACGCATTCAACCGAAATCGAACCTGGGACAATCCGTTGAAACGAACCCTGACGGGCCTCACCGCCGTCGCGATCATGCTCTCAGCAGCATCGCTTGTCCCTGCTGTCGAGGCAGCGCAATCCAGCGTCACCACGACGTTTGCAAAGTGCTCCACCGGTGTCCGGAAAAACTGCGTCGTGGACGGTGATACGCTTTGGATCAACGGTGAGAAGGTGCGGGTTGCCGATATCGACGCGCCTGAGGTCAGCACCCCGAAATGCTCCTCGGAGCTCGCGCTCGGAAACGAGGCCACACACCGCCTGATCGAGCTCGTCAACGAGGGACCTTTTCAACTTCAGGCGTGGCCGGGCCGCGATACGGATCGCTATGGCCGTAAACTCCGGGTGCTCGTCCGCGCTGGCCAAAGTCTCGGCGACCGTCTTGTCAAAGAAGGCCTCGCGCGAACCTGGTCGGGCCGCCGCGAACCCTGGTGCTGAGGAACCGGCCCGCCGGAGCGGGCCAGATCCTCAGCGGTGTGGCGCCTCATGGGCGCCGGAACTGCATGGTTAAACCGCCTTAGAAAGGCGGCTCCGTCGCGATGGCATCGGCCTGGTTGGCTATGAGCGCTGCCAGCTCGGCTCGCGCCATCTCCAGCTCCGCCGTGATTTGACGCCGTTCAGTGTTGTCGAATGCATTTACAAGCTCCGCGCGCAGCTCTTCGATCTGGATCTCGATATCGTAGGTCATCGTCTCATCTCCTTGAGTTTGTGAAAGACGAGGTCACCAGCCGGGAGGGGATGACGGGGTCAGGGATCGCGGAAGCGACCGGCAGGGCCGGGGAGTGGGGGAGCCGATTTTCGGAAGGCGCCGCAGGCGGCTGGAGAAAATTGGGGGAACCGCTCATCCTTGAAGCCGGCATGCACGAGCGGCACACTCCCGGTTCCTGAGCAGCTATCCCTCCGTCTCGTGTGCCACCAAAAAAGCCGGACCAGGCTCAATGCCTGATCCGGCTTTCGATCTTCGAGGAAGGAATAGCCCCGTCCTTTTGGGCGGGGCCTGGCTTCTTAGTCCCGGTTCGGGCGGGACCAGATCAGCTGGTAGCCATCTTCACCTTCGACCTCAGAGAGCGTCGCGTAGATCGGGGCGGGGAAGCTCGGGTCGTCGAGCTTGACCGAGAGGTAGTCGCGGTCGCTCTCGTTCGAGCGCTTCTGCCAGGCGGCGCCGAGTTCAACGGCTCCCGCGAAGATGCGGAACTGCGGGCCCTTGTCGGAGGGATTTTCGATGCGCGCGATGCGGGCCTTGACGTTGAGGGCGAGGGTACGGACCTGGCCGGTGAAGCCGTTTTCGGTAGAGGTGAAGGTGCCGATGGTAGCCATTGTCGTATTCCTTTTCGCTGTTTCGGGCCGCTCCATTGCGGCCTCGATGGCAGTCGCAAAGGCCGGGGACGGTCGGACCGCACCTGGCAAGGCCGAAACATCGTGAAGGGCGGCGAGGAGAGACTTTCTTGTCTCGCGAGGAATGGCGGCGACCTGGGGTCCCCGCTCGACCTGTCGAGCGGGGTGGGTTCCGGCAGGGGATGAAAGTCTCGGAGCACCGTTGCGGGAATAAGAGCGAGGCGAAGCCGTTCTTCGGCCAGACCTGCCGCATCGAGCCCGCGAATGGAGCCCTGTCTTCAAGGGAAAGGAATATGGCAATGGCGGCCGATAACACTGTGCCCCGATTTAGCGGCGTACCGGATCGGCCAGATAGCTGAGTTCACCATTAAGGCACCTCATATTCGCAATCTCTCCGGTCATCGCGGCTTGCAGCCCCAATCCTTCTCGGTAGAGTTGCCGGGCGATTCGTCGCCTGGAGGAAAAATGGCAAAGCAGACGAAACCGTTTATCGTCGAAATCAAGCAGTCCCGGAAAGTGAAGACCGGCGTTCAAAAGCCGTCGATCTGGGGTTCGTTGGACCTGCGAATGGCCGATAATCGCGAGCCGCCGCTGGACCGGGCAGATGGAACGGCCGCCATCGTTGCTGGCGACCGGTCCGAGCGGATCATCTGAATAACGCTGTATCAGGCTGCCGCCCTCACGTCGGCTCCATCTGCCTGCAATCCGTGGAGGAAGGCGACCGCCCGCTGCGCATGCGCTGCCGCCTGAAAGATCGCCCGCTTGTCTTCAGCCAGTACCGATAACCAGGACTGAAGGTATGCGGCGTGGTCCTGCCGGGGCTCGAGTTCGGGAACGATCCCGAGATCGGCGCATAAAAAGCAGCTTCCGAGCTCGGCGATCAACTCTTCCCGGGCCCTTTCGCTGCGGTCCTTGCTGTAACGCGACAAGTCACGCCCAACCCGATCATTCGGCGCCGTCCAGTGCGTCGATTCATGGCTCAGGGTCGCGTAATAGCTGGCCGCATCTTTGAAGGCTTGCAACGGCGGCATCTGGATGAAGTCCGGCCCCAGCGCGTAGAAGGCCTGGTTGCCGCCGTGGCGGATGATCGCGCCGGTCTTGCGGAAGAAGCGCTCGGCGGCATCAACCCGTTCGACCGGATCGAGATTGGCCACTGGTCTATCATGGAAATGGTCAGGCAGACCGTCGATCTGCTCGACATTAAAGACCGAATAGGCCTTGAGAAACGGAATTTCCCGATCGATAGCGCCCCCGCTCCCATCCGCCTCGGACTTGGTGAATCGGCTGGCGAAGACAACCGTCGAGCCGGTCTCTCCCTTGCGAACGGCGGCCCCCAATTCGAGCGCCTGCTTGAATGTCATCCACATCGATGAGGAAAAGCCGCGCGCCATCTGCTCCGACCAGAGCAGAAGTACGTTCATCCCTGAATACGGCAGACCATTGTAGCGAAGCGGGCGGGTGATGCGGCCCTCTGTATTGGCCGCACTCCATGGCTTCATCCACGGGCGGACACCCTTTGCCAGGTCCTCAATGATCCGGTCGGTGATCTTGGTATAGATGTCGGCTCGCTTTGATTCCGGGTTACTGCTCATTTCCGTCTCCATAATTTCAGGAACCGCGCCAATCGCGGTCCCGTCGCGGAGGCAGACGGCAGGAGCCCCAGAGGCGGGGCCAAGCACCGGAACGGCCGCAACAGCGTGGAGGACGGCGAAGCCGTTGCCTGGCGCCGGCGGCTCCTGCAGGTCCGAAGCACGAGACGGGACCACGTCCAGTGGCGCTCAACCGCTAATCCGTGCGAAATTATCGCGCTCGCAACACGACATCGACGTGCTAGAACCGTGTCCACGTTTCAATTGTAGCGCGAGCTCCGGATATCGGAGCGATTAGCGGGGCAGGGGATCTAGGCATGCCGGAATGGCCCAAAGAGAAGCTTTTGAAACACGGCCCGGAGCTTCCGATGGAAGAGCGTATCCGGCGATATCAGGAGAACATCCGCACCATCAGGGCGTCCGGCTGTATTGTTCCAGCTCCCGCTATGGTCGATTCTCTCGACCCCGCAGAGATCGAACTCTGGTTTGCCGACAACGCCTTTACGATCGATCGGATCCGCAGACTGACGGCGAAAATCGCCGAGCTCCCCGATGATACAGAGTTTCCTAGCCCGTTCATTCCCATCGCGAAGGGCGAGGGAAAGAACTGACTTGAGCTGAAGTCACAGCAACAGCGAGCGGTGGCATGCCATCGCTCGCTGTTGAATGAAGCATGTAGAGGTGGGGCCAAGCCCCACCTTGACGCAAGTGCTCAGTCGAAGGCGGACATCTGTGCTTCAGCCGCCTTGCGATCGACGGACTGTCCGGGATTTTCGACCGGGCGATCGAAGGGCTTCCAGCTCTCTCCAACGATGTGCTTGTAGGCGGCGACGGCACCTTCGGCTGCCATCCGCAACGCATGGGCCTGGATGCCCATATCGGCTGCGAATTCCCGCTTGCGGTGGGCGGCGCTGTCGTAACCGACGGGACCTTCCAGGTCCTCGTCGCGAGCGTCGTTTGAAGCCTTGGCTGTGGCGTCGCGCGCCTGGGTGACGGCGTTGCTGTAGAACTGTCCGGCGCCGTGGGCGGAGCCGACATAGGCGCCGACGATCCGCTGGAGGTGGATCTGCATGGCGCGTTCGCCAAGGCCTTCGCTTAAGTAGCTTGCGGTCTCGGAGATGAGCCGTTCGTGGAGATCGCGGATCCCGTCGCTGTCAATGACCGCGGTCCCGAAGCTTTCGGCGATCTTGATCGCCTGGGCGCTGTCCGGGCAGGTGAGGCGTACCATTTCGACGGTGGCACCTTTCCGGAGCTGCACGACCCGGGCGGTCTGGCGAGGATTGGTTGTGGGCTTGGCCATGTTTCTTCCTTTCGAGCCGAAGCGGTTCCGGCCCCGTGCCGGCTTGCCCTTCGGTGCGGTCGACCCGAACCGGCGGAAGACGGGCGCTTCAAGGTCCGGGCTCGTCCAGTCCGAGCGGAGCCGATTTGCGAGCGAGCAGGGCACAAGCCCTGCGACGTCGAGCGGAGCTGCTCCGCGCAGGATGGCAAGTCCGGCCGCACCGTGGCGCGATAGCGGCCTTGAAGCGCACGGCCGCTGGTTCAGACCGCAGCAAAACCGAAGGACAAACCGTCACGGAGCCATGACGGGACTTCGAAAGGGACATGGCTCCGGCCCGCCCGACTACTCCTAGACCTTACCGGTGTGCTCGCTCGATACCGCCATGCTGCCGTCCGGTCCGCTCACCGTGTCTGCCTTAGGCAACCGATAGGATTGAAGCCATGTCGGGCCGTGGGTGTTTCGAAGCCCCCGCAGGATCCCGCCATCGTCATGAGGCGGTCCACCCATCCAGACATCGCCAAGGATGCTCTTCCAGCGTCGACCATGTCTGACGGCATATTCTCGGAGTGCCGCTTCCTGATCCTCGGTCAAGGCTGGCCTTCCTCTCGCGCCTGTGCCTGGCTGCACGAAAAACCGTCCCGCCGCGCTCCGCGATCATGCGCTTGAGCTCAGCCACACCCGCATCGAGACATGCTTTCCCGTCGAGATGATGGAAGCGCAGCCAGAACGCCGTCCGTTCAGCGTCCGATGATCCAATCCCGGCTTGTTGCTCGAGCTCGCCGATCGTTGCCATATCAACCCTCCCGGTTCGCGTAAGGATATGAGCCGGACGAAGATAGCCAGTCACGAGCGCAGCGATCACTGCCTCCTGCCGTGCCAGCTTACGCGAGAGTGCATCGACTTCTGGCTGACGCTCCGCCGTGAACCCCGCAAGGTTGGCGCGGTAGCGCTCAAACAATGTTCGGCCATCCGGCGCCTTTCCCCTGCGATAGCCGCTTTGCCGCCTGGCGATCTGTGGCAGGATCGCGGTCATTCGGCGGGTGATTTGCCGGTCAATGATTTGCAGTTGCTTCTGGGTCTGACGGCGAGCATCCTCCATTCGGGTAAGCTGTGTCTCGGGTGACATTGATGCTCTCATCATGCTGCCCTCGCACTCCATCCCAAGAAGCTCGACGGCCCTTCATAGAAAGCGTGCACCTGCAGATCGATCACGAAGCCGAAACTGCCACGCCTGCTATATTCAACGTCGGGCACGAGAAAACGCCGCTCCTCCTGCGTGAATTCGCGTCTTCCGCCTCTCGTGGCGACCACCTCGGTCATGCCTGAGTGGTGAGACGAGGTGATCGCGGAGATCACGATCCAATCGCCGGCGTGGTCTCTCTCGAAGGTCGCGCGATCCTTCGATCGGGATTCCCC
>RCUQ01000278.1_pt1 | contig 27177 bp, 21 predicted proteins | sample 2166351 | NCBI WGS metagenome assembly RCUQ01 (sample SAMN09932597, study PRJNA488358) | compost metagenome | feature: garden; material: soil; isolation source: compost soil in acetonitrile-enriched culture | place: Germany: Experimental Botanical Garden Goettingen | collected 2016-01-27
TTAGCGCCTGCGGCTGTTGCGTAAGGCAGCGTAGCTGTCCTGAAGCAACGAGAGGCTAGTAAACGTGGCTGTTGCGTAAGGCAGCGTAGCTGTCCTGAAGCAACGAGAGGCTAGTAAACGTGGCTGTTGCGTAAGGCAGCGAGCGTTTGCCGTGAGCTGCTGAGTTGTGGGTCTGAGCGTCAAAGCTCGCTGACCTGCAGCAACGTCGATTGCTCTAGGAGAGCTGGGGCATGAGGTTGGCCATCTCGATGGCCGAGGTGGCAGCTTCCCAGCCCTTGTTGCCGGCCTTGGTACCGGCGCGCTCGATGGCCTGCTCGATGGTGTCGGTGGTGAGTACGCCGAAGATGACCGGGACGCCGGTCTTCAGGGCGATCGCCGCCACTCCCTTGGCCGTCTCGCCCGCCACGTAGTCGAAGTGCGGGGTCGAGCCACGGATCACCGCCCCCAGGGTGATGACGGCGTCGTACTTGCCGGACTGGGCCAGCTTCTGGGCCACGACCGGGATCTCGAAGGCGCCGGGCGCCCAGACCACCGTGACGTCCGATTCGTTGGCGCCGTGGCGCTCGAAGGCGTCGAGGGCGCCCGACAGCAGGCGCGAGCCGATGAACTCGTTGAAGCGGCCGATGACCACCGCGAACTTCCGGCCTTCGGCCAGGAGCTTTCCACCGATCATCTGAGGCATTGAGGATCCTTTCTACGTTGGGGCGGCGGTTGAGGCCGATCCGCGAGCGAGGTCGAGGCGAGGCGCTAGCCCAGCATGTGGCCGAGCTTTTCCGCCTTGGTCTTGAGGTAGTTCTGGTTATGGGTATTGGACGGGACGCGGATGGGCACGCGGTCCTCGACCAAGAGGCCGTAGCCGTCGAGGCCGGCCACCTTGCGCGGGTTGTTGGTCAGGAGCCGCATCGAGGTGATGCCGAGGTCCACCAGGATCTGGGCGCCCACGCCGTAGTCGCGAAGATCGGCCGGGAAGCCCAGCTTGAGGTTGGCTTCGACCGTGTCGAGGCCGGTGTCCTGGAGCTGGTACGCGTGAATCTTGTTGAGCAAGCCGATGCCGCGGCCTTCCTGGCGCAGGTAGACGAGCACGCCGCGGCCTTCGGCGGCGATCGCCTCCAGGGCCCGGTCCCGCTGCTCGCCGCAGTCGCAGCGCAACGAGCCGAAGGCGTCCCCGGTGAGGCACTCGGAGTGCATCCGGACCAGGGTGCCGGGAAGCGTCGGGTCGCCCATGACCAGGGCCACGTGGTGCGAGCCGTTGAGGAGGTTTTCGTAGCCGACGATCGTGAAGTCCCCGAACTTGGTGGGAAGCTTGGACTCGGTGCGGCGGACGATGTAGCGCTCCTGCTCGAGGCGGTAGGCGATCAGCTTGGCGACCGTCGTGACGAGCAGGTCGTGCTGGCGGGCGAACTCTTCGAGGTCGGGCATGCGCGCCATGGTGCCGTCGGGGTTGAGGATTTCGCAGATCACGCCGGCGGGCGTCAGGCCGGCGAGGCGGGTGAGGTCGACGGCGGCCTCGGTGTGGCCGGCGCGTGAGAGCGCGCCGCCGGGCTTGGCGATCAGCGGGAAGATGTGGCCGGGGCGGCGAAGCTGCTCGGGGCGGGCGTCGGGGGCGATCGCCACGTGGACGGTATGGGACCGGTCCGCGGCCGAGATGCCCGTCGAGCCCGAGGTGGCGTCGATCGAGACCGTGAAGGCGGTGGAATGCGGGTCGGTATTGCTCTGGACCATCGGGTCCAGGTGCAACTGCTCGGCCCGTTCCGGGGTGAGGGCCAGGCAGATCAGGCCGCGGCCGTAGGTGGCCATGAAGTTGATCGCCTCGGGAGTCGCGAAGTCAGCGGCCATGATCAGGTCGCCTTCGTTCTCGCGGTCCTCGTCGTCGGCGACGACCACCATGCGGCCCTGCTTCAGGGCCTCCAAAACCTCCGGGATCTCGGCAAAAATGCTCATTGATCAGCTATCCATGAATCCGCACTCGGCGAGCTTGGCCCAGGTGAGGCCGCCCTTGGGGGCGGCGGGCTGGACGTAAGCCGAGAGCATGCGCTGGACGTACTTGGCCAGCATATCCGCTTCCAGGTTGACCGGGTCCCCTGGGGCCAGGTCCAGTAACAGGGTCTTCTCCGCCGTATGGGGGATGACGGTCACCGTGAAGGTCCGGCGTTCGACCTCGTTGACGGTGAGAGAGGTCCCGTCGATGGCGATCGAGCCCTTCGGGACGAGAAAGGGGGAAAGGGCTTCGGGCATCTCGAAAGTCAGCTTCCAGGCTTCTCCGAGCTTCCGGCGCTCCTGCAAGGCGCCGACGGCGTCCACGTGGCCGCTCACGAGGTGGCCTCCGAGGCGATCGCCCAGGGCCATGGCGCGTTCGAGGTTGAGCTTGCGGCCCTTCTGCCAGTTTCCGGCGGTGGTCGCGTCGAAGGTCGTGGCGGAAACGTCCGCGGTGAAGCGATCTCCACCCAGCGAGGTGGCCGTGAGGCAGATGCCGTTGACGGCCACCGAGTCTCCGAGTTTGAGGGTGGGGGCGATCATGGGCGCGCCGATCACGAGCTCATCGCCTCGGCGGGCGATGAGCGTTCCGACTTCCTCGATGAGCCCCGTGAACAACCTGGATCCTCCTGAGCGGCGCGATTGCTGCCCTCATCATACGCTGCCGCCCCCTTCGGGACAAGATCGGCGCAGGCACAGGGGTGGGCCATGACGAGGGGGCGGCGGGGACCGCTGGATTACCTCGGACGCGGGAGTGACGCCTTGCTGAGGGGGTTCCACCAGTTCCAGCGCCCCATCAGGCGCATCAAGGCCGGGACCAGCAAGAAGCGCACCACGGTGGCATCCAGTACCAGTGCGGCGGAGAGCCCGAGGCAGACCTCCTGGGTCTGGGGTGAGGACGAGACGATCCCGGTGGCGAAGACGCCCAGGAGGATCAGCACGGCTCCGGTGATCAGCGAGCCGGAGCGGCTCATGCCTTCGACGATGGCGTCTTCGAGGTCCATGCCGCGCCGGTAGGCTTCCTGGATGCGGCTCATGATCAGGATCTCGTAGTCCATGCTCAGCCCGAAGGTGAGGCAGAAGACCAGGATCGGCACGAGGTTGGTCACCGCGCCGTTGACGGGGGTGCCGAGCGCCGCGTGGAGCCAGCCGTCCTGGAAGACCAGGGTGAGCATGCCCAGGGCCCCGACGATGGGGGCGAAGTTGATGACGGCGGCCTTCAGGGGGATGACCACGCTCCGGAGGGCGAGGGTCAAGAGGATGAGGACGCCGAGGATCACGCCGGCGATCATCAGGGGAAGCGGGCGGTATAGTTCGTGGGTGAAGTCCTGGACCCGGGCGACGACGCCTCCGGCGAGGACGTTCACTTCGGGGTGGGCTTCGGAGTAGCGGCGGACTTCCTCCAGGATGGCGCGGGTATCGTCGAGGGCCATGAGGTCGCGGGGGGCGACGGCCAGGAGGGTCACGGTGCTCCCGCCTCTGACGTTCACCAGGGCCTCCAGCTCTCGGGTCGGCGCCAAAGGTCCCAGGCGTTTGATCATCCCGAGCGCGGCCACGTAGTTCTCGGTCGTGAAGCCGGGCCTCCAGGTGGTGAGGCTGGTGACCTCGGCGACGCGGGGATGCGCCGAGAGGGTTTCGGTGAGGGCGGCGACGGCGCGGACGGTTTCGGCGTCGAGCACGGTGGCGTTCGGGGGAGCCTTCACGGCGAGGATCACGGGCATCAGCTCGCCGCTCCAGCCGTTGGCTTGGAGATGCTGGTAGCCGATGAAGGATTCCGAGTCCTTGGGGGCGATCGCCTGGACCGGCTCCCAGAGCTGCATGCGGCTCGCGGGCACGGCGAGGCTTCCCACGATCACGAGCGACAAGACGAGGTAGCGAATCGGGTGCCGGACGACATGCCGTGCGAAGGGGGCCCAGTAGCGCTCGGGGTCCAGCTTTCCGATGGCGCGGGCCAAGGGGCGCGGCCAGTCCAGGAGGGCCGGCCTCAGCGTGAGCATGGCGGGCACCAGGGCGAGCGTGGTGACGAGCGAGAGGCCGATCACCAGGAGGAGGTTCATGACGGTGACCCGGCTGATCGAGACGTCGGGGAGCGCCAGGGGCACGAGGCTCGCGGCCATGACGAGGGCGGCGGTGACGATCGTGCGGCGTGGGTAGTCCAGGGTGGCGGCGAGGGCGTCAGCGGGGCTCGCACCGTGGCGTTGCTCCTCGCGGAAACGTCCCACCAGGAAGATCGAGTAGTCGATGGCCAGGGCCAAGCCGACCAGCGACGAGAGCACCCGTGATATAGGGGACATGGGAAGGCCTAGGAGGGCCATGAGGGCGTTGAAGAGGAGGATCGTGCTGGCGCCTACGAGCAGGGGAATGAGGGCAGCGCTCAAGGCTCCGAAGATCAGCACCAGCACGACCAGGGAGACCGCCAGCGAGAGGCCTTCGCTGCGGCGCGAGTCGTGCCGGCTCTGGGCCTTGGCGTCGTACTGGAAGGCGGTGGAGCCCGTGAGCCATGCCTCGAAGCGGCCTGCCGAGATTCGGGCCACGGCCTCGCGGATGGTAGGAGTCAGGTTCTGGGCGTCGCTCAGCGGCAGCTCGGGGTCGAAACGGACCTGGAAGAGCCGGACGCGGGCCTGGTGATCGGGCTGGACCTCGCGCAGACCGTGGATGGCGGGGACGGCTGCGCGGAGCTCGGCGTCGAGGGTGGCGGCTTCGATCTCTCCTTCGACCACCAGGCCCGCGGTGCTGCCGAGCTTTTGGCCGAAGTCCTTTTCGAGGATCTCCTCGACTTGCTGCGCCGGGGTTCCGGGGGCGCCGTGGAGGGCGACGTCGGGAACCTCCACGGGCCGCAGCGTCAGGACCAGGGCCGCGAGGACCATGGTGACGAGCCAGACGCTCAGGACGAGCCGGGGCCGGGCCGCGAGGCGCGCCGTCAGCCCGAGACCGGGTTTTCGGGGTGCATTAGATGGCATATTCGTGCACGGAGAGGGGGAGGGGATCCGGCTGAGCCGGGACGCGCAGCATGGTGCGCACCTCGTCGAGCGGCATCGCCCAGTACTCTTCCCACTTCACGCCGAGGAAGCAGTCGGCTTGCTTGCCCATGGTCCAGCCTTGGATGACGCATTCCATGAGGTCGCCGAGGCGCTCGGGCTCGCGGATGGTGGTGTAGAGGAAGCCGATGCCAATCAAAAGCGAGTTGAGCGGGATGCGGTTCTGGGCGACGTAGAAGGCGGAGATGGCCATCTCGCCGGCACCTTCGGGCGGGAAGCCGAGGACCAGGTGATGGATGTCATGGGTCTGCCGGGCGCGCATGCGCACGTAGGAGATGTCGTCGTCGTCCTTGTCCTCGAGGGGTGGGTAGAAGACGACGTCGAGCTTATGGCGCGTCATGTAGGCCCCGAACTCGTGGCCCAGCGTGCCCGGCGGGTAGGCCATGAGGGCCTTGGGGTCGATGGGAGCCGGGTTGAGGTAGCGCTCCGTCATGAGGGCGGCGGCGGACGGGGTCGCGCGCAGGCTGGCGAGCGCCAGCTGGTTGCTCTTGTGGTTCCGGAAGGTCCGGGCCTTGAAAATGGGTGAGATATCCTTGGGGTTGATGATCAAGCGGCTGAACCGGAGCAGCAAGAGGATGATGTCTCCGAGGTTGGCCAGTTGCTTTGCCAGCTTCCGCATGGGGCCTCCTGTGACGGGCGAACGGGTTGATCATACCCGTGCCGCGGGACGGAGTCACTTGCCTTCCCCCATGCCGTCATTCCCGCGCAAGCGGGAATCCACTGGACTCCCGCTTGCGCGGGAATGACGGAAGAAGTGAGCCCCCGAAGCTCTCATGGATAGAAAGTTTCGGACGCTTCGTTGGTATAATGACCTCGCATGAGCGATTTCCAAACGACCTCACTTCCCCAAACGCTTCCGGCGTTGCTGCGGCAGCGCGTGCAGGAACGCGGTGACGACCTCCTGATCCTGCTCGCCGAGGACCGCGGCGGAGAGGTCCCGTTGAGCTACCGGGCCGTCTGGGAGCTGGCACAGGAAGCCGCCGCCGCCTTTCAGGCCCTCGGGCTCAAGCCCGGCGATCGCGTCATGCTGGGCCTTCCCACGGGAATCGACTTCCTCAAGGCCTTCTTCGGCATCTCGCTCGCCGGAGCGGTGCCGGTGCCCTTCTACCCTCCGGCCCGCACCAAGGGGGTCGAGGACTACGAGGCTAATCTCGCGGCCTTGATCCACAAGGCCGAGCCCCGGCTGGTACTGGCCATGGACCGCGCCCGCCTCGTCACGGAGTCGGCGGCGCTGCGAGCCGGCTCGCGGGCCCTCGTCATGACGCCCGACTCCCTCAAGCCGGGTGCCGCTTACGTCGCGCCTCCCGACGATCCCAAGGCGCTCGCTCTGATTCAGTTCACCTCGGGAAGCACCCGCGCGCCGCGCGGCGTCATGCTCACGCATGAAGGCCTGATCGCCAACATGGCGGCCTTCCTGGAGGCGATCGAGGTCGGCCCCGAGGACCGGACCGTCTCGTGGCTCCCGCTTTACCACGACATGGGCCTGATCGGGACCCTGTTGATGTCGCTCTGCGCCGGGACCCCGATCATGCTGATGTCTCCCCAGGTCTTTCTCTTGGACGTGAAGCGCTGGCTCTGGGCGATTCACCGCTTCCGCGCCACCATCTCGGTCGCTCCGAACTTCGCCTACCAGCTCATTCTCAACCGCGCCATCGATGCGCAGCTGGAAGGCCTCGATCTCTCCAGTTGGCGTCTCGCCGCTTGCGGCGCCGAGCCCATTCTTCCCGGCACCCTGGAGGCCTTCGCTCAGCGCCTGGAGCCGTATGGCTTCGATGCTCGCGCCCTCACGCCGGTCTACGGCATGGCCGAGGTGGCGGTCGCCGCCACTGCTCCCCCCATGGGGCGCGGCATGCACGTCGACCGGATCGCCGGAGAGAATCTCGAAACCTCGGGTGAAGCCCTTCCTCTGGAAGCCGGCGAAGCCGCCGCCATCGGAGGGCGCGAAGCGCAGGTCGTCTCGGTGGGGCGCGCCCTGCCCGGCTACCGCATGCGCATCGCCACTCCCGAGGGCCAAGCCCTGCCGGAGCGCATGACCGGCGAAATCCAGCTCCAAGGCCCCTCCGTCATGGCCGGCTACCTGGGTGATGCCGAGGCGACGGAGGCGGCTTTTGTCGATGGCTGGCTGCGGACCGGGGACGTGGGGTACATGGTGGGCGACGAAGCCTACATCGTGGGCCGCAAGAAGGACCTGATCCTCAAGGGAGGCCGTAACTACGCGCCCCAGGACTTCGAGGCGCTGGCCACCGAGGTCGAGGGTGTCCGCCAGGGCTGCGTCGCGGCCTTCGGCATCTCGGATCCCGAGACCGGCACCGAGCGGATCGTCGTCCTGGCCGAGACGCGCGCCCCCGAAGCCGAGCACACCGCGCTCGCGCGGGCGATCGCCTCCCGCATCTCCCAGGCCCTGGGCATCCAGCCCGACGAGGTTCGCCTGGTCGAGCCCGGGGTCCTGCCCAAGACCTCCTCGGGCAAAATTCAGCGGGACAAGGCCCGCCAGAATTGGCTGCAAGGGGGCCTGAAGGCCCCCGCCGAACCCGGCCTGCTGACCAAGACCCGTATCGTAGGGCGTGCCATGGCGCAGCGCGTCGCCGCTCGACTCACGCCCGCGGAAAGGGACGACCAAGATGCCTAACATGCCCATGTCCACCGCCGAGATCCTCGCCCTCTTGCATGAGGTCCTCTTGGACGCCGGCGTCGACCTCCCCCCGGAGACCCTCAACCCCGAAACCTCCCTGACCATGGACCTGGGCATCGACTCGTTCCACCTGGTCGAAATCTCCACTCGCGTGGAGGGGGCCTTCGACAACCGCTTCTCGCTGGTCGATTGGGTCGTCGATCAGCAGGACGTCCCGGACCCCGCCTTCACGCTCGCCTCGCTGATCGTCTTCATCCAGGCTCGCCTCGCCGAGGCTAGCCTCTCTGAGGACTCGGGGGCGGCCTAGCCCCCGGAGCCACTCTCCCTAGGGGGCGGCATCGCCCCCGGAACCATCCTCAAGGAGTTCAGATGCCCGCGCTTCCCGTCCGCATTCTCGGTACCGGCAAGGCCTTGCCCGCCAAGGCCGTCACCGCCGACGACATGGATCGCCGGCTCGGCCTCGCGCCGGGCACGGTCGCCAAGCAGTCCGGCGTGCTCACGCGCTACTTCGTCGACGGCGAGACCACCAGCAGCCTGGGAGCCGAGGCCGCGCGGGCGGCTCTGGCGGCAGCCGGCCTCGAAGCCTCCGACGTGGACGCGATCATCGGGGTCTGCGGCGGCCAGGAGCAAGCCATCCCCTGCACCGCCGCCCTGATCCAGAAGGCGCTGGGCCTGGAGAAGTCGGGAATTCCTTCCTTCGACGTGAACTCGACCTGCTTGAGCTTCCTGACGGGACTCGACGTCGTGAGCCACCTGATCGCCTCGGGCCGATACGAGCGCGTCCTCCTGGTCGCCAGCGAAATCGCCTCGGTCGGCCTGAACTGGAGCGATCGCGAATCCGCCACCATCATGGGCGACGGGGCCGCGGCCGCGGTCGTCGGCCGTGCGCGCGACGGAGAGACCTCCCGCATCTTCGGGGCGCGCATGGAGACTTACTCCGAGGGCTCCGAGCTGACCCGCCTGCGGGCCGGAGGCACCCGCTACCACCCCCGCCAGGCTTCGGACCTCGACGCCTACGTCTCCGAGTACGCCCTCTTCGAGATGGACGGCAAATCGGTCTTCAAGTACACGGCCCACCAGCTTCCGGGCTTCGTGGATCGCTTCTTCGAGCAGGTGGGCTCGTCTCTCAAGGAGGTGGACCTGGTCCTGCCGCACCAGGCCAGCCCCACTGCCATGTGGCTGGTCCAGCGCCGACTGGGCGTGGCCCCCGAGAAGTTCATGGTCATCGCTCCCGAGTTCGGAAACACCATCGCGGCGTCCATTCCGATGGCGCTTCATGAGGCCATCTCGCGCGGCAAGCTGAAGCGGGGCGATCGCGCCATGCTGCTCGGCACCTCGGCCGGCTTCTCGATGGGAGCCTTGCTCTTTGAGTACTGAGGCCGCACGCCGAATTCTTCTCACCGGAGGGCGCGCTCCCGTCACGCTGGAGCTCGCGCGGCTCTTTCACGCCGCGGGCCACGAGGTCCACGTCGCCGAGAGCCTCCCCGAGCAACTCTGTCGTGCCTCGAAGGCGGTTCGCCGCAACCACCGGGTTCCGTCCCCGCGCTTCGACCGCGAGGGCTTCCTCGGCGCCCTGGAGCGGATCATCCGGGAAGAACGCATCGACCTCCTGATCCCGACCTGCGAGGAGGTCTTCCACGTCGCGGCGGGCCACGGCCGCCTGCCGTGCGAGGTCTTGGCTCCCCCGCGCGAGCAGCTGCGCCGCCTGCACAGCAAGTGGGAGTTCATCAAGGAGGTGGCCGCGCAAGTCCCCGGTGACGGCGTTCGCGTGCCCGAGACCCGGCTGGTGGAGGGGCAAGAGAGTTTGGAGGCGGCGATCGCTGCCTTCCCCCTCGGAGCCTCGATCGTCTTCAAGCCCGTCTTCTCGCGCTTCGGTACCCATGTCCGGATTCACCGTTCCGGGGCTCCCCTTCCCGATCTCGGCGCCACGCCGGCTCAGCCCTGGGTCGCGCAGGAGTTCGTTCCGGGGCCGATGGTCTGCACCTACGCAGTGGCGCGCCAAGGCCGCCTCCTGGCGTACTCCGCCTACCGAGGAGACTACACGGCGGGACCGGGTGCCAGCATCTACTTCGCCCCCCTGGAGCGCCCGGCCCTCGAAGCCTGGGTCCGGGACCTCGTCGCCCGCGAGGGCCTCACCGGGCAGATCTCGTTTGATTTCATCGACGCGGACGGCATGCTCTACCCCCTGGAATGCAACCCCCGGGCCACCAGCGGAGTCCACCTCTTCGGACCGGGAGACGGCCTGGTGGAGGCCCTCCTGGGCACGCGTGACGACACGGCCCGCCCCCGCCCGGAGACCCGCAGCATGCTCGTGCTCGCCATGGGCGTCTACGCCCTGCCCAAGGTTCGCTCCTGGCAGGGCCTCACGCGTTGGGTCAAAGACGTCCGAGTGGCCAAGGATGCCCTCTTTAGGCGAGAAGACCCCGCTCCCCTTTGGCAGCAAGCCGTTCTCCTCGCCAGCCTCGGGCGGATTGCCCAGCGGGAAGGGGTTTCGCTGATCGAGGCGAGCACCTGGGACATCGAATGGAATGGAGACGCATGAAAGCACTCGTGACCGGAGCCACCGGCTTCCTGGGGAAACGTCTCGCCAAGCGGCTCGTCGCGGACGGCCACGAGGTCGTGGGCCTCGGCCGCAACCTGGACGAGGGCCGGTGGCTGGATGAGCACGGCGTCCGCTTCGTCTCGGCGGATCTGGGCGATCGCGAGGCCATCCTGGCCGCCTGCCGCGATCAGGAGGTCGTCTTCCACTCGGGAGCCCTTTCGTCGCCCTGGGGGCGGTATCCCGACTTCCAGCGCTCCAACGTCGAGGGCACCCGCAACGTCATCGAGGGTTGCCGGACGCACGGCATCCGCCGGCTCGTGCATGTCTCGACCCCGTCCCTTTACTTCAACACCGAGGAGCGCCTCAACGTCACGGAGGAGGATCCGCTCGCCGAGACGCCGGTGAACCATTACGCGGCGACCAAGCGCATGGCTGAACTATTAGTGGACGCGGCCCATGCCCATGGCCTGCCGGTCGTGACCATTCGCCCCCGCGCCCTCTTCGGGCCCGGCGACACCACCATCCTGCCGCGCCTGATCCGTGCCAACGAACGTGGAGCGCTCCCCCTCTTCGGGCCGGAAGGCCCCTGGGTGGACGTCACCTACGTGGATAACGTGGTCGAGGCTTTGCTGCTTTGCGAGAAGGCCCCCGACCATGCGCTCGGCAAGAAGTACAACATCACCAACGGCGAGACCGTGCGGATGCGCCACCTGCTGGAGAAACTCTTCGCGGCCCTGGAGGTCCCGGCGCGCTTCCGTCCCATGCGTTACCCCGTCGCCTACGCGCTCGCGGGCGCCATGGAGGCCGCCTCCCATGCGTTCATGGGAGGGCGCGAGCCGTTGCTGACCCGCTACTCCGTGAACGTCCTGGCCAAGAGCCAGACCCTCGACATCTCGGCGGCCCGCCGGGACCTGGGATACACGCCCCGCTTCTCGTTGGATGAGGGGCTCGCCGAGTTCGTCGCCTGGTGGAAGGAGGCTCAATTTGCCCGTTAAACTTCGCATGATCCAGGCCGGGTACTGCACCCACCCCGAACGCGTGGTGATGGGCGGCGGCTCTTGGAAATCCTGCCGCTTCCCGGCCATGGTGGGCGTCATCGAACATCCGACGGAGGGCCTGATGCTCTTCGACACGGGCTATTCCGAGCGCTTTCACACCGAGACCGCCAGCTTCCCGAACCTCGTCTACGCCCGTCTCACGCCGGTCTACTACCAACCCGAAGACGCGGCCGTCACCCAGCTCGAAGCCCAGGGTTACAAGGCAGAAGACGTCCGCACCGTGATTCTGTCTCACTTCCACGGGGATCATATCGCAGCCCTCGAGGACTTCCCCAAGGCGCGCTTCGCCTGCTCGGAGGACGGCTACTCGGCCCTGCGTTCTCTCAAGGGGATTTCGGCCCTGTCCAAGGGCTTCCTTCCCGGCCTGCTTCCCGAGGACTTCGCCCGCCGCCTCATGCCGTTCGAGTCTTGCCCCACGGTCGACCTCACGGGGAGGCTGGAGCCCTTCACCACCGGCTACGACCTCTTCGGGGACGGGCTATTGATCGCCGTGCCGTTGCCCGGCCATGCCGTGGGCCATTATGGCCTCCTGGTCGAGAGCGAGACGGGCCCTGTCTTCTTGGTGGGCGACGCCTGCTGGACGACCCGGTCTTATACCGAATTGCGCCTGCCGAGCGCCCTGGCCCAGATGATCTTTTCGGATAAACGGGCCTACGCCGAGACCCTGCGCGGACTGCATGCCCTCAACCAGGAGCACCCGAACGTGCGGATCGTGCCCAGCCACTGCCAGGATCTCTGGGAATCGTTCGCGCGCGAGGCGCAGGCATGAGCCTTCGGGGGATCCCCCAGATCCTCTGGCATTACGCCCAGACTCGCTCGCGGCGCTTCCGGACGCGCGAGGAGCTGCTGGCCTGGCAAGATCGCCAGGTGAAGCGCTTCCTGACGGGTATCTTGCCGCGATCGCCTTACTACCAGGAGCGGCTCGGCCCCTTGGGCATCGACTCCTGGCGGGACTGGCCGACCATCGATAAGACCGAGATGATGCGCAACTTCGACCGCTTGAACACGGTGGGGGTGACGGCCGAGGACGCCTTCCGGGTGGCGTTGGAGGCCGAGCGCTCGCGCGACTTCGCCCCGATGCTCGGCGCGATCACCGTGGGCCTCAGTTCGGGAACTTCCGGCAACCGTGGCCTCTTCCTCGTCAGTCCCGTGGAGCGTTTCCGCTGGGCCGGGGCCATGCTCGCCCGTCTCTTGCCGGGGTCAATTCTGGATCGCCACCGCGTGGCTTTCTTTTTGAGGGCCAATAGCAACCTCTACGAGACGGTGGGAAGCTCGCGGATCGCCTTCGAGTTCTTCGACCTCATGGAGTCGATTGAGGCGCATGTCGCGCGGCTCAACCGCTTCCAGCCGACGGTGCTGATCGGGCCTCCGTCGTTGCTACGGCTTTTGGCCGAGCATCCGGAGTTGGCGATCGCCCCTCTCAAGGTCGTCTCGGTCGCCGAGGTGCTGGATCCGCTCGACGAGCGCTGCTTGCAGGAGCGCTTCGGCGGGGTCATCCATCAGGTCTACCAGTGCACGGAGGGCTTCCTCGCGGTGACCTGCGCGCATGGCACGCTTCACCTCAACGAGGACATGGTGGCCGTCCAGCGCGAAGTCCTGGACGCATCGAACCGCAAGTTCATCCCGATTCTCACCGACTTCTCGCGCACGACCCAGCCGATCATCCGCTACCGGCTCAACGACATCCTCACCGAGCGTGCGGAGCCCTGTCCTTGCGGCTCGGTCATGATGGCCCTGGAGCGGATCGAGGGGCGGTCGGACGATCTCTTCTACTTTGCCACCCAGGATGCGGCGCGTCCGGAAGCCGAGCGGATGATTCCGGTCTTCCCGGACTTCATCCGGAGGGCGGTCATGGAGGCGGCCCCCGAGGCGCTCGAATACCGGGTCTGCCAGCATAGCGCGGAGTTCGTGGAGGTTTCCTTGAGGCTTCCCGAGGAAACGGGGGAGGTCGAGGCGCGGGTGGCCATGCGCTTGGCGCAACTGGCCGACGACCTGGGGGCGCAGCCTCCGTCGGTCACTTTCACGCCCTACGAGGCGCATCGCTCGGATCGCAAGCTCCGGCGGGTGGAGCGGAGGTTTACCCCGTAATCTTGCCGACGCATGGGCCAAACGTCACTCCCGCTCTCATCCCCCGTCATCCCCGTGAAAACGGGGACCACTGGATTCCCGCGTTCGCGGGAATGACGGCAAGCGGCACCTCTCCCTGGCCGTACGCTAGCCCATCGCGATTTCGACGTGGTAGATGGTCTCTCGATCGGGCGTATCGGGAGGCAGTGCCTCGTTGCCCAGCAGTAAAAGGCGAGATCGGGAGGCCGGGAGGTCTCTCAACTGCTCATTCAAAGGATCCCGGCGATCCAAGGCGATGCCCAAGAAGAGGGCTCCGTGCTTGCGAGCACGTGCGAGGTTGGCATGCAGCAGGGGGAGGAAGGCTTGAGGATCCGCGACGCAGAGATTGGTGGCGGCGAGGAAGGGTAAGGCTTCTCCGGCCTTCGGAAAAGGTGGTAGGCCGAGGACTCCGCGCGCCGCGTTCCAGGTTCGACGGATCCAGCGTTGCGAGGCCGTCTCTTGGGCCAGCATGAAGCGGCGAATGGGGCGCATGTCCCAGCCTGCGAGGAAGCCCACGAGTTCGCCGGAGGTCGTTTCGGCCAGGGTGTAGGCTTCGACTCCGAGGCCCGGGGAGGCCACCCAGGCTTCCCATTCGCTGAGCGTGTAGACGCGCGATAGGTCGCGCTGAGGGGCGACTTGCTGCCAGAGGGCATGCATGCGGGGTAAGTCGTCTGGGGTGGCGGGTCGGAGTTTCAGGTCGGACTTGGGGGCGCGAAGTAGCCACGGGAAGACGAAGGTGATATCGACTTCGGCGATGGGGCGCATGCGGGTGATGCCGTCGCGTTCGAGGTTGGCGTTCTTGCGCAGGCCGCCGGGGTTATCGGCCATGACGGCGGTCACGATGGGGGCGCCGGGGCCGAGGCGTTCGCGGGCGGCGTGGATGCCGTCGCGCATGAGGCGATCGCCGAGCCCTTGACCGCGCGCGGCAGGAGCCAGGCGCAGGTCGCCCGTATAAGCGATTTCGGTGGGTTTTCCGCCCAGGGTGACCCGGTCGAAGACGACCGAGAGCACGCCGACGATCCGCTCGGTGGCGGCGATGAGGACGCGGTGGGCGTGGCCCTGGAGGCGGGTGTAGCGGAAGAAGTCGGGGCTGCGGTCGATCCGATAGGCGAAGGCCTTGCTGCCGACGGGCTGGCTCGCGAAGAAGTCGGCCAGCTCCTCCGCGTGCGGGGGGCCGGCCGTCTGGATGGGAAGTTCGGAGAGGGTGTCGGGCAAGGGAACCTGCGGCTAGTCTAGAGCGCCTGCGGCTAATCCAAAACGTCTGTGGCTAATCCAAAGCGCCTGCGGCTAATCCAGGGCGCCTGCGGCTAATCCAGATTAAACGCGTTGGCCTCCATCTGGGGGTTCAGGCGCGCGTTCTCGATCTGGAGCCGCATCAGGAGGGTTTCGCCGCCGTAAAGCTCGCGGAAGGCGGGGGTGAAGGTGTCGACGAAGATGCCGAAGACCTCGTGGGTCACGCCGCGAAGCTTCATCGGGGAGTCCAGGCGGACGATGGCCACCGGGCGTCCCTTGAGCACGCCTTCGCTCAGGAGTTCGTGCTTGGCCTGCGGATGGAGCAGGGTGGCGTAAAGCTGGTCGAGCGAAGTCTCGTTGATCCGGTAGCCGCGGCTATCCTTGATCCGGTCGTCGGTCACGCTCAGGCTGGTCTTGAGCCAGAAGCCGAGAAGCTTGGTTTTGACCGCGACGTCCGAGCCACCGTTCCAGACCAGCTTGGTGCCGACGGTGCCGCCATCGGTCGCCTCGAGGATCTCCATCGAGGTCTGCTTGGGCTTCTGGAAGCGGTACTTGGTCTTCATCGAGGTGGTGGAGCCGTTGTCCTTACGGAAGAAGGCGACCAGGTCGCAGGCCACCGAGTTGTTGCGCGTATGGGCCTGGCCCACGAGCTGCATCAGCTGGATCACGCGGTTCGGATCTTGCTGGGGAGTGTTCGCACCGGGCTGAGGCTGGTTCAAGTTGAGGTCCTTGAGCTTGCCTCCCCGATCGACCACCTTGCCGGCGGGGTTGCCGCCGCAACCGGCCAGGACGGAGGCAACGAGCGCGAGGCTCAGGATGGATTTGAATCCGATGCCCTTTTTCATGCTCCCTCTCCTTGACCGAAGCCTGTGATGACGTTTGGACGGCTCGTTAACATGCTTGTCGCCCCGGACGGGCGCAAAATTTCTTATCGGTAGGTTAATCCTAGCAGAATTTACGGTTAATTTGTGCGTCTGTCGGCACGCGGAGCGTCGGCCTCAAAGGGAGCCGGGGCGGGCCTTCTGGCCCACCCCGAGGGGGCACTGTCCGATTGGGGCGTCAGGCGGCTAGCCTTGCATGTACACGGTCTGCCATTCGGTGTAGAAGTCGAGCGCCGTGGGGCCCATCTCGCGACCGCCGAAGCCCGAATCTTTAATCCCGCCGAAGGGAAGCTGGATCTCCGAGTAGATCGAGGAGCAGTTCACATGCAACAATCCGGTCTCCGCGTGCTGGGAGTAACGCAGGGCAGAGGCGAGATCGCGGGTGTAGAGGGCGCTGGAAAGCCCGTAGGAGACGTCGTTCGAGACGGCGATCGCCTCGGCGAGGTCCTCCACCTCGATTACCGACAGGACCGGCCCGAAGATCTCCTCCTGGGCCACCGTCATCTGCGGCGAGACTCCCGTGATCACCGTGGGGGCGCAGAAGTACCCGTCGCCATCGACGTGTTTGCCGCCCATGACGACGTTTGCGCCTTCCTGACGGGCGAGATCCACGTAGCGTCCAATCCGATCGAGGGCCTCGGGCTCGATCACCGGGCCGACCTTGACCTCCGGATCGAAGCCCGAGCCGACGCGGTAGCCGGGGGCGAGCGCCAGGAGCTTGTCCACGAGCGCCTTGGCGACGCTGCGCTGGACGATGAGACGGCTGGTGGCGGTGCAGCGCTGGCCGCTCGAACCCCAGGCGGCGGCGGCAATCTCGCGGGCGGCCAGGTCGAGATCGGCGTCTTCGAGCACGATGGCGGCGTTCTTACCGCCCAGTTCGAGCTGCACCTTGGCGAGGCGCGAGGAGGCGGTCACGTTGATCTCCTTGCCGACGACGGTGGAGCCGGTGAAGGAGATGCCGCGAATCTGGGGATGCGCGACGATCGCCTTGCCGACCGCGCCGTCGCCATGGATGAGGTTGACCACTCCGGGGGGCAGGCCGGCCTCCTCGAGGATCTCGACGAGCAGGACGGCGCAAAGCGGCGTTTGCTCGGCGGGCTTGAAGACCACGGTATTGCCGGTGATCAAGGCCGGGGCGAGCTTCCAGGCGGGAATGGCGAACGGGAAGTTCCAGGGAGTGATCAGCCCGACCACGCCCAGGGGACGGCGCTGGGTGAACGCGAACATGTTCGGTAGGGCGGAAGGCAGGGTTTGGCCGCCCAAGCGGCGGCCTTCGCCGGCGAAGTAGCGCATGACGTCGAGGCCGCGACGGATCTCGACGCGGGAATCGGCGAGTGCCTTGCCTTCCTCCCAGGTCAGGGCATAGGCGAGTTCCTCAGCGCGGGCTTCGAGCATGGATAGGGCACGATCGAGGATCCGGGCGCGCTCGGGCGCCGGAGTCGCGGACCAGCTGGGCAGGGCCTCGCGGGCGGCGTCCACGGCCGCTTGCACGTCGGCGGGGCCGGAGGCCGGGAACCGGGCGAGGATCTCACCCGGGTCGGCAGGGTTGATCACCGGGAAGGTCGATCCGGAATCGGCGTCCTTCCAGACTCCGCCGATCAGGTTGCGGGCGTGGCGGGTCAGGGCGTCTTGGAGCCGCGGGGGAACGGTGGGGGTGGCGGTCGGCATCGGCGTCTCCTCGTCTCGGGAATGGGATCGCCTTAGTTTATCGCAAGTCGCGGATGCTCTCCACGTAGGCTTCGAGACGAAGATCCTCCCCGCTCGGGTGGCACGTGAGGTCGCGCAGCCGCAGCGCCTGATCCATGGTGGCGAAGGCGGGGCCATGGGTCGGAGGGATGCCGTCGCCCGCGAGCAGCTTGGGGGCGACGAAGGTGACGACCTTGGAGACGATGCCCGCACGCAGGGCCGAGGCGTTGAGGCCGCCGCCGCCCTCTAGCAGGATGCTGTCGATTCCGCGTTCTCCGAGGAGCGCCATCAGGACGTCGAGGTCGAGGTGACGGCCGTTCTCCGCCAGGGGCACCTCCAGCAGCTGAGCGCCCGCCGCTTCGAGGGCGTTCCGGCGCTCGGGAGCGATGCCGGGGGCGATCGCCAAAATCACGGGCGACGGGTCGGCGAAGAGCTTGGCGCTCGGCGGGGTCTCCGCGCGGGGATCGACGATGATCCGAGCGGGGGGATGCGCGCCCGGGATCCGGCAGGTCAGGCTGGGGTCGTCCGCGAGCACGGTGCCGATGCCCGCCATGATTCCCGCGTAGGTGGCGCGCAGCTCCTGGACGTGCTCCCGGGAAGTCTCGCCGCTGATCCACTGGCTATGGCCCGTGGGGGTGGCGATTTTGCCGTCCAGGGTCATGGCGGTCTTCATGGCGACGAAGGGGCGGCGCGTCCGCATGAAGTGGAAGAAGGGTTCGTTGAGGCGCAGGGCTTCGGCTTCGAGGACGCCGACCGTCAGTGTGATGCCTGCCGCCTCGAGGGTCTTGCGGCTTTGCTCGGCCGTCAGTGGGTTGGCGTCCCAGGACGCGGCGACCACGCGCTGGATGCCGGCGTCGATGATGGCTTGCGTGCAGGGAGGCGTGCGGCCCCAGTGGTTGCAGGGTTCGAGCGTCACGTAGATCGTCGCCCCGCGGGCCTTCTCGCCGGCCTCGCGCAGCGCGAAGACCTCGGCATGGGGCTCGCCGATCTGGGGGTGGAAGCCTTCCCCGACGATCTCCCCGTCGCGCACGACGACGGCCCCCACCAGGGGGTTGGGGTTCACCCAGCCGCGTCCGCGGCGGGCCAGGTCGAGGGCGCGTTGCATGTATGGTGCGTCGGTCATGATGTCTCGATCGTAGCATTCGATGGGGGCTGCGGCAACGCCGGCGCCTCGTCGTTTGGGTGGATGGGGAGGCGGGGTACAAGGGCAGGAGACTGTGAGCGTCTGACCAAACTGTTCCTTCGAGCCGCCGGCGGCGGCCAACGGTCGTCACATGCCTGGTTTTGTTGGATGCTCTTTGGCCTGAGGAGTTCATGAAGAAGACCGTTCTACTCGGCGCCCTGCTCTGGGCGATGCTGGCCCTTCCGGGGGCCGCCTTCACCGTCAACATGTCGAGCTCATTCGTGCCGGAATTCGGCCAGTTCGAGGTGTTGGAGTACCTGTCCTACTCGCCTTACGAGTTGAAGGTCATCAACGGGGAGACCTTCCTGGCCAACCCCGACGAGTCGCCGGGCTACCACTATGCGGAGGCCTGGACCAGCTTCGAGGTCGGGCTCGGTCAGGGATTGAGCACCACGCTGATCGTGCCGTACGACCTCTGGCGCCAATTCGATGGCCAGGACGGGTCGATCGGTTTCTACGATCTCACCTGGGCCCTCTCGCGCAAGATCTGGGATTCCGAGGCGAACGCCGGTCGGGTTCGGTTGCGGGTGGATCTCGCGACCGGCAACGCCGAGCGGGGGCTCGGGGCGGGGGTGCCGGGTCTGGGCTTCGAGCATGCCAGCGACTACAAGCTCACGCCCCAGCTCTCGGCGTACCTGAACCTCAATTACTTCTACCGTTTGCGCCGGACCATGGTGGACGAGGAGGGGCTCATCGGGACCAGCTGGTCGGGTCAGCGCTTCCAGATCAACACGGCGCTCGAGTGGACCCTTAACGACTCCTGGTCCGTCATCCTGGAACAGATGGCCACCTGGCAGGAGGGCGCACAGGAGAACCGTCAGGCGGTTTCCGAGTCGGGCTCGACCCTCGTACAGCTGGCTCCGGGAGTGACCTGGACGCTTTCGCCGAAGCTTGCGCTTCAGGCGAGTGTCATGATTCCAGTGCTTCGTCAGGGCTATCAGGACGCTTACCGCTGGACGGCGGTCTTTGGCACGGTCCTGGACTTCTAGACCCCCACGCCTCGCGCGTTTCTTACCAAAACTAGCCCAGAAAGATTGGCCATCCGAGCCGAGCGGAAATTCCCCCGGAGGGCGAATGCTCTTAGGAGGTGAACCTTGGACCAGCGGCAATGAGTGAGTAATGGGTGAGTAAGGAGAAAGCGCAGGATGGCCATGACGACGTTTGGAACCAACCTCTTCCGAGTGGCGAGTACCTCCAATCCCGCCTCGGTGGCGGGGGCCATCGCAGGGACCATCCGAGAGAAGGGGCGCTGTGAGATGCAGGCCATCGGCGCCGGAGCGATCAACCAGGCGGTGAAGGCGATCGCCATCGCCCGCGGCTACGTCGCCCCCTCGGGCCTGGACCTGGTCTTCGTTCCCGCCTTCCTCGACATCGAGATCGGTGGAGAGGAGCGCACCGCCATCAAGTTCGTGATCGAGCCCCGCCACTAGCCTGCGGCTTCCGCACGCTTTCCGGGCGCCAGGACGTCCTGCGAAAGGAACGTCCTGGCCCTCGTTCTGTGATGCCATGAGGACGATCGCTTCTTCTTTACGAACGCTGCTTGAATCAGAGGATGCGCATGATCTGCGGAGACAGTTGATACTTGGATTGGATCATGTAAAGCGCTCCGTCAGGCCCGAACGTCAGGCTGCCTATGCTGGACAGGTCAGCTATCTTGGCGAGGGTCCCCGCTCCTCCGCTGCCTCCGCCCGCGAAATCTGAGAGCTGTCCGTTCGTGGAAAGCTTGCTGATCTTCCATTGGACCAATTGTCGGACGTAAAGGTTGCCGAGCGAATCGCATACCGGGTAGTAGCCGTAGATGGGGAGGCCATAGATATGGCCCGCCGTCATGGCCTGGCCGAAGTAGGTGCCTGCGACGTTCGGCACCATGCGAATCTGGTTGTTGCCGGTCATGTGGACGTAGAGGTTCCCGCTGGCATCGAACGTTATCCATCCGGGGCCCTGGAGGGTAGCTCCGGTGGCGATACCGGTCGCCGCGCCGCTGGTTCCGTTACCCGCGACAGTGTAGCGGGTGCCTGCCGTCATGACCTGGCCGAAGTACGTCCCGTTGGCGGCGGGAATCATCTCGACCCGGTGGGTGGTCAGGAGATAGAGGTTGCCCACCGGGTCCGTGGCGATGCTAAAGCCGCTCGTTTCCATGAGCACATCGCTGATGCTGCCGTCCAGGGCGATTTTCCTGACGAAGTAACGGGTCCCGACGTAGGGGACGTTCTCTGGGGTGTAGAAGTAGATTTCCCCGTTGGGAAGCAGCGCAAGGTGCTTGGGCGAGGAGTTATCGGTTCCCATGTCCAGATTGTAGGCATGCCCGGCGGTCATCGCCTTGCCGAAGTACGTGCCGGAGACGGCCGGGATCATGGTGACGGCATTTGAACTGCTGTTGAGGGCATAGACGTTGCCATGTCGGTCCAGCTTGAGATCGTTCAAATTTGTCCAGATCGTCTGGGCTCTGGGGCTACCGTCTGGACTGTTCAGACTTCGGGTTCCCGCGACGACGTAGAGGTGGTTGGCGAGCATGGCCTTACCATGGTAGGTCCCGTCAGTCTTGGGGATCATCCGGACGCATCTGTTCGCGGTGTCAAGAAAGTAGAAGTGCCCCTCGGAGGAGGCGATGAGACCGAACGTGGAGGTGATTTGGGCCTGGGCGAGAGGGGTGCCATCCTCGGAGTTGCCGGAGGCCGCGTTCATGAGGATGGTTGCGACCCCGCCCGCGATCTTCCAGATGACCCGATCCCTGGCTGCGTAGAGGGTGCCGTCGCCGGCCACGGCGAGATAAGCAGCCGAGCTGAAGCCCGGGGCAGGATCCGTGACGGTGCCGTCGGGGGCGATCTTGCGGAGCGGATTCCCTGAGGAAAGGCCTCGAACGAAGTAGACGTTCCCCGCTCCGTCGATCCCGACGTTCATGACGTACGTCGGATTGCTGAGAGCCTCGCTGGAGAGCGTGTAGATATGATTGGCGGTCATGACCTGACCGTAGTATGTGCCGCTGGCACGTGGAACCATCCGTAAGCGCCCCATACCGAGATTGTCCCCGAAGAAGAGGTTGCCTTGGGCATCCACAGCGATTTGAGCAGGGGCGATGTGACCGATCTGAATGGGAACGTCGGTGGCCGGGACGTTGACGTCCCCATGACTTCCGCCGGCGCTGGTCCTACCGACGATAACGTAGACATGCCCCGCAAGCATGGCTTTGCCGTAGTAGGTACCGTTGGTAGCAGGAACCATGTAGATGGCTTGCTGGCCTGCGAGGATGAGATTGCCTTGCGGATCTCGGGCCAGGACATCCTGATACCGGATTCCCGTGAGGGAGAGTGGGGCTCCTTCGCCGTAGCCCGCTGTCGAGCTCCAGATTTTTCCCACGTCAGATACGATCCCTGTGGTCGAGACGTTGAAAAATAGGCCTTGATTGCCGTTTGTGGCGGTAAAGCTCAGATCGCCCCCGGGGCCCAGGGTCAAGGAGCCGCCAGAGTAACTGTAGATCGGATAGCTCGTGGCAGGGAGGCCGGGCAGAATCTCTGCGGTGCCGGCAAAGGCTTCGAAGATGGCTCCGGGCTTAAAGATGCTGCCCCCGGCGACGAGGCAGCGGATCTTGCCGACCTGGACGACGATGGCTCCGAATCCGGCGTCGGCGGGCACGGGGACGGTGAGCCGGGTGCCGGTGGCGTTGACCGTGACTCCGGGGGCGGGAACCGTGCTGCCGTTGAAGAAGACCTTGTTGTTGGCTGCCGTGAGGTCGAAGCCGTTGCCGTAGAGGACGAGCTGGGTGCCGGGCTCACCCTTGAGGGTGGAGAGGTCGGTGACGAGGGGGCCTCGCTCGAGGCGGGAGTAGATCCCGGTGGTGGTGTCGAGGGCGACGACCCGCACGGGGTCCTGGTTGAAGCCCAGAGAAGCATCGACCAGGCTCCAGACGTTGACGTACTCCCCGGCGGCGATCTCGGGAGTGGGGATGAAGGCATCGGGTTGCCCGGCGGTGATGACGACCCGATGTTCGAGGTCGAGCAATTGAGGGGCGCTCAAGCTCTTGAGGCCGGAGATGACGCAGAGGGCGGTGGTGCTCTGGTTGATGCGGATGACGTCGGAGCCGTCGGCCATGCGGGTGAGGCTCTTCCAGGATCCGCCGGAGTGCATGACGAGGGTGCGCAGGCGGGCGACGTTGGCACTGGGTCGGTTGGGCTCTCCCCCGATGCTGAGCCCCTTGACGGCTTCGAGGAGGTAGGGGACGTCGGACGTGGGTTTCCACGCACCGAAGGTCAGGGCGAAGGTTCCGTCGGGCTGGGTGAGGCTGGTGGCGATGGTGCCGCCGTCAGCGGGATCGATCAGGGAGACGGTGGCCCCGCTGGCGATCTCGGCGAGGGAGGTGGCCTGGGTGGTGTAGCCGCCCTCCCCGAGAAGCATGCCGTGCAGGGCCGGCCTGCTGGATTCGGAGGGATGGCCAACGGTCAGGGGATGCGGGCACCCGACGAGAAAGACCATGAGCAGGATCAAGAGGAGCTGAAACATGGGAGTTCTACGGGCGTGGTTTTGCATGCGAGGGCTCCTATCCGCTCTGTCCGCCAAGGAGGGCATACCCTCCTCAAGCTCGCCCGCTAGGCATTTGTCAGGATTTGTCGGGAACATGTCCTTGGATGAGCCCCCCTGCCGATCCGGACGGGCTCAGGAGGGCAAGACTCCAGCCGGAAATCCATAGAAGCGTGTTGTGCGGTGGAGGTGATCGTTGGTATCCACCCAAAGTCCTCCCCTCTCCATGGGGGGGACGCTCGGAATGTCCAACGTACGGATCTCACCCGCCCTCATGACCTGATCGAAGTAGCGCCCCGTGAGGTTGGCCACCATGCGGACGTTGCCTCCGGCATGGGAAACGTAGAGGTTCCCTTGGGAGTCCACGGCGATCGCGTTTGGCAGCGCCAGGGCGCTATCCCTGGTAGAGGTAGCTTCGGAGCCAGGGGCACCGTTCCCCACGATGGTATAAGGGGTCCCCTCGCTCAGCTCCATGCCAAAGTAACGCCCGCCCACGGCCGGGAGCATGTGAACGCAATGGCCGAGTGGATCTGCCAGGTAGAGGTTTCCCCACGAATCCGTCGTGAGGTCTGCGATGCCCCAGTAAGACCGGCTGTCTGGCCCGATGACACTGTCGATGAGGCCTGCGGGGTCTACCTTTCGGACGCAACCTCCCGCGAGAACGAAGAGATCTCCGAACGGGGAAGTCGCTACGGAGCAAGGGGCGGGAAGCGAAGCCTGGATGGCGGGACCACCATCCCCATGGGCGTCACTGCTCGTCCCATCGCCTGCGATGGTATGGAGCTGTCCCGCGCTCATGCCCTGGCCATGATGATCGCCGGATTCCCGCGGAATCATCCAGACGCAATTTTGCCTGGTATCCGCGATGTAGACGTTGTTTCGGTTGTCCACCGCCATGCCGAGAGGGGGGTAGAACGAGGTCCGAACCGAGATTTCTCCGCTGACCGTACGTTCATCGAGCGTAGGGTACTGGAGGATTCTCGGGTTTTGGACGCACCCCCGGAGTTTCCGGGAGCGATTTTTGGTGCGCGGGCTTGCCATGAAAACCAATCTCTGTAAGTCGCTTCGAACGTGGGATATCTGAATTATGCCCTCTTCAAACTTGCTTTCCTGGCGTTTGTCAGGATTTGTCGGAGGTGTGAAGTAGAACGTCGATCGGCCTCAAGTCACGTTGTGGAGCCGTTTTCAGTCGCTTGGAGAGGGCTTCCTGCTTTTCGCCCGAACCGCGTCAGTTTGCTCCCTTTCAGGCATACAATCTCTTTAAGACGTGACAAAGCTTTTCTAAAAGGAAGGTAATCGATATGAAGAAGTGGTTGGTTTGGGGACTCGGGGCGATGATGGCATTCTCCTTGACGGGATGCGGAGTCTCCGGAAGCCTCGTGACGCCCGAAGGGCAGGCGGAAGCCTCGGGTTTGCTCGCTCCCAAGCTTCCCACGAACCGCCTCTTGTCCACCGAGGAGCGGCAAGGTGACTTCGATCGCTTCCTCGCCATGGCGACGCGCGAAGCCCTGGCCTGGAGCCCGAAGGCCCTGCTCATGACCGCGCAGGCGACGGATGTCGACGCCCGAGGTAAGGCCGCGACCTACGTTTACACGTTCACTTCGGGGCGACATGCGCTTTCGGTGACGATCTCCGGAAACGCCGTGACCTTCGCGAAAATCAAGGCCGACCTCCCACTGGGGAATTGGAAGCTGATTCCGGCCGCACAGGCCATGGAAGCCGCCCTCAAGACCGGTAAGCTTGGTGGCGAGCGCTTCACGATTTACCTGGGTGGCTCGCCGATAGCGCCGATCTACGTGATCCGTGAGTTCACGAAGGAATGGAGCGTGACCGTGAGGGTCAATGCCCACTCGGGCGAGCTCCTCTAGTCTAGGGAGTGGAACGAATCAGGAGGCGGCCTCTTCAGAGGCCGCCTCCTGATTCGTCATGGGGACTTCCCTCAACGGATGCGCATCACCCGGCTGTCCCGGAGGAAGTAAAGGCTCCCGTCCGGGCCGAAGGTCATGGTCGTTGGGGCCAGCAGCGCGGCCTTCTTGGCGAGCCCTCCCTCTCCTCCGGCGCCGCCCCCCGCGAAGGGGGAAACCTGCCCGTTCGGGGAGATCCTGACGATCTTATTCCCGGAGGATGTCCAGGCGTAGACGTTGCCGAGGGAGTCGAGCGTGAGGGACTTCGTGGTGTTGTTTTGAACGGTGGCGATGGGGTAGATCTCACCCACGTTCATGGCCTGGCCGAAGTAGGTGCCCGCGACGTTCGGCACCATGCGAATCTGGTACGGGCTGTTGCTCATGGTGGCGTAGAGGTTGCCGTCGGCATCGAACGCAATCGATGGGAGTCCCTGTAACGTGGCCCCGGTGGCGATGCCGGTATCCGCGCCGCTGCTGCCGTTGCCCGCGATGGTGTAACGGTTGCCCGCCGTCATGGCTTTGCCGAAGTACGTCCCGTTGGCGGCGGGAACCATCTCGACCTTGTGTGCGGTCCGGATATAGAGGTTGCCCGCCGGATCCGTGGCGATGGAGAAGGCGGTTTCGTCCATGAGCACATCGCTGATACTGCCGTCCAGGGCGATCTTCCTGACGAAGCAGCGGGTCCCGACATAGGGGACGTTCTCTGGGGTGTAGAAGTAGATTTCGCCGTTAGGAAGCAGCGCAAGGTGCTTAGGCGAGGCGTTATCGGTTCCTATGTCCAGATTGTAGACATGCCCGGCGGTCATCGCCTTGCCGAAGTACGTGCCGGAGACAGCCGGGATCATGGTCAGGGTGCCCGTCGAGCTTGTGGTATAGACGTTGCCGAGGGCGTCCACCTTGAGATCGTATAGGCTGGATAGCCAGGTCATCCACTCCTTGGGGGTGGCGTCGGGACTCGTCTCTCCCCGGGTTCCCGCGACGACGTAGAGGTGATCGGCGAGCATCGCCTTACCGTGGTAGGTGCCATTGGTTTTAGGGATCATCCGGATGCAGTTGTTGAGGCTGTCGCCGAGGTAGAGGTGGCCCTCGGGGGAGAGGACGAGGGGGTACATCTGGTGCTGGACCTTGGCCGTGGAGAGGGGTTCCCCGTCCTCGGAGTTGTCATAAGGATACGAGCCCATGATCGTGCTCACGGTTGCGCCAACGATTTTCTGGAGAACCCCGTCGCGGGAGAGATAGAGGGTGCCGTCTCCGGCCACGACGAAGCCATGCCCGTATTGGTTGGTCGTCGAAGTGAAGCCCGGGACGGGCTCCGTGACCGTGCCGTTGAGATCGACCTTGCGAATCCGCCTTATCTGAAGGCCCCGGGTGAAGTAAACGTTCCCTGTGCTATCGAGGCCGACGTGACGGACATACGTATTGTTGGTGAGGGTATCGCTGTCGAGCGTGTAGATGTGATTTGCCGTCATGGCCTGGCCGTAATACGTCCCGCTGGTGCGCGGGACCATCCGCAGACGAGCCCTGTCGAGGTTGTCCCCGAAGAAGAGGTTACCCTGCGCGTCCACGGCGATTTGATCCCTTTGATTCGACCAGCTGAAACTGATCCGGATGCTGGTGGCGGGAACGTCGTCGATGGGGCCCGCATTCGCGCCGGAGGTCCTGCCGTCCCCCGCGACGGAATAGGCATGTCCTGCGAGCATGGCCTTGCCGAAATGAGTCCCGCTGGTGGCGGGAACCATCCAGATGGCCGAGGGCGTGGGCCAGAAGAGGTTTCCCTGGGAGTCTCGAAGTCCGCCGCCTTGGGTTCCCACGTCACAAGGAGCCCCTTCGCCAAGCAGAAGCTGCCAGGGGTGGCGGGAGAGGATTCCACCGGTCGACACTTTGAGCAACGAGTTGCTGACGTTGCTAGAAAAGAAGAACAGTTCGCCGCCGAGGCCCAGGGACAAGACAGAAGGGTTGGGCGAGATCGGGTAGCTCGTGGCGGAGATGCCGGGAGGGATCTCCGTGGTGCCGGCGAAGTGTTCGAGGACGGCTCCGGGCTTGAAGACGGTTCCTCCTGCGACGAGGCAGCGGATCTTGCCGACCTGGACGACGATGGAGCCGACTCCGGCGTCGGCGGGCACGGGGACGGTGAGCTGGGTGCCGGTGGCGTTGACCGTGACCCCGGGAGCGGGGACCGTGCTGCCGTTGAAGAAGACCTTGTTGTTGGCCGCCGTGAGGTCGAAGCCGTTGCCGTAGAGGACGAGCTGGGTGCCGGACTCACCCTTGAGGGTGGAGAGGTCGGTGACGAGCGGGCCTCGCTCGAGGCGAGAGTAGAGCCCGGTCTCGGTGTTCAGGGCGACGACCCGCACGGGGTCTTGGTTGAAGCCCAGCGAGGCGTCGACCAGGGCCCAGACGCTGACGTATTCCCCGGCGGCGATCTCGG
>RCUQ01000282.1_pt1 | contig 26791 bp, 28 predicted proteins | sample 2166351 | NCBI WGS metagenome assembly RCUQ01 (sample SAMN09932597, study PRJNA488358) | compost metagenome | feature: garden; material: soil; isolation source: compost soil in acetonitrile-enriched culture | place: Germany: Experimental Botanical Garden Goettingen | collected 2016-01-27
GACAGTGTCGCGCAACAACTGGCGGACGCGCGTGTAGTCGTCCTGATCCACCGCTTTGCTTGATCGGAAAACATGGCGGATGGAATCTGGGTATGTTGCCAAAATCAGGAAGTCTTCATCAGAGCTTCCCTAGCCATCGACACGCCAGGTTGCCGGCATCCCTTGACGATCTTGACGTTAAAGGGTTTGGGATAAGAGGATCGTTGGCGCATGGTAATCCTGACGATAAGGGGGATGGTGTCCGCGTATTTTTAAGTGGACGCCATCGCCTTTATCGCCGGGATCGGGTAAGTGGCTTCGCCGGACGCTTACTAAGGAGTTGTCAATCAGAATCGAGTTCATCATTGACGCGCTTAGCGAGCGCTCCGATTCGATGAAACAGATGATCGAAACAGTCAAAACATTGGTGTGTTTGAGTACGGGATGCTGACCCCATTCTGGGAAAACCGCTTGAGCCGTTACGAAGAGGTGGGGGTGGTGTTTTGAACGCTGTTATGCAAAGCTCTATGCCAAAGCCTGTGGGCGAGAACAGAGTAGAGCTTATGCCCCCCCCCTGGTGACGGCTGGGTTGGCGCATATCGATGAAGAAGTCGATATGCTGGCCGAAGACGAGAAGGAGGAGCGGCAGTCCCGTCTGAAAAATCGCTGGGTGGGCGCTGGAGAAAGTAAAGGCGCCGAGCTTTGTATTGAGAGTGTGGTCACCGATCTGGTGGCGCACTTCGAGGAGCGCAATCAGGCGCAGAATGGCGAGACCATGGTGGTGGTCATGAGTTGTGAGATTTGCCTGCACCTGTACAACGAGATCATTACTCAGCGCCCTGAATGGCACGACGAAGCCCCACTAAAGTACGATAAGGAAGGTTCGAACTACTGGAAAATCACCCCGGTTTCGCGCGCACAAGGTAATACGGGAGTTTTTTGTGCGGACGATCAGAGCTTAAGACTGTTATCTGATTGAACAAGACTACTCAATAAAATCTGCTTAAACAAGACTACTCAATAAAATATGGATCGACTGTGACTAATGATATTTCCCCCCGTCGGACTCTTAAGGATGATGAGACTGACTTGGTTGAACTGCTGCTGAGCTTATGGATGCAAAAGTGGCTAATCATACTGATCACCTTGACGATCACTGCTGGCGCCGCCTTTTATGCGTTTCTCAGTAAGCCGGTTTACGAGGCGCGTATTTCTGTACTACCGCCCTCGCTCAGTAACATTGCTGGTTTCAACCAGGGACGGAATGGATTGCGTGGACTGACGCCTTTCTCGGTCAACGATGTATACGCTGTTTTCACTCGCAACCTGCAAACCGAGGAAGTTCGCCGCCAATTCTTCAAGGAGATTTACTTGCCTTCACTGAACGAAGAGCAGCGTTCAAGTTCTCTGGATAGGCTCTACACGGAGTTTTCTGGATCACTAAGTGTCAAGGCGTTAGACAAAAGTCAGCCAGATCGCTATACCATTGTTATTGAGCGTCACGACCCAGGTCAAGCTGCGAATTGGGCAAAACGCTATATCGACCTGATAGCTCGGCAATCCCTCGGTGAAATGCTGAAAAACGCTCAAAGTGAACTCTCTATGCAGGCCGGAAATATTGAGCGGCAGATAAAAACCCAGCGGGATTTTGCCAAAGCTCGTCGTGAGGACCGCATCACTCAGCTGCAAGAGGCCCTGAGGGTTGCCGAGGAAATTGGCCTTGAAAAACCTCCAATGATTACTGACCGAAATGACGGCGAGTTCACCGCATTCATGGGAGGTAGCTTGATGTATATGCGCGGAGCCAAGGCGCTGCGAGCAGAATTGCAGGTGCTTAAGTCACGCGAATCTGACGACCCCTTCATTCCCGACCTACGGGACCTTCAGGAACAATACGAGCTTTATGCCGGTGTAAAACTCGACACAGAAGGAGTCGCGGTCTTCCGTCAAGATGGTAATATCGAAATGCCGGATGCCGCCATCAAGCCCAGAAAGGCATTGATTCTGGCGCTTGGCGTAGTTCTAGGCGGCATGCTTGGTGTCTTCATCGCTCTGATTCGCCTGATGCTTAAAAAACGTTTAGCCACGACCTAAACACTCCTCCTCTACCGTTTACTGGAGGGGAGCAGGAGTTAAAAGTAGCCAACGCCACATCCAGGAAGGTGCATTGGGCGAAGGAAATTAACGCTCAACTCCCCTTCTTCCTCGACTTTTCATGGGGCAATCGTTTCACCGAGTATTTTAGGAGGTTGTAATCCTTCTGAGCCCTGCGGGCACCGAAATATGTAGAATCCGGCAAATTTATGTGTTCATCAGAGGTACGATTTTTTGCGGTGGTGAGGCGGGGCTAAGCAACTGTTTGGTGAAGTGCGACGATACCGCAATAAGCAGAATGAACTCGAGGTCGCGCATCGCGATTTTAGTTTTATCAGTACTTAGTACCTGTTGGGCGTGTGAATTTTTATTCAGGTATATCCAGTCGTAAAAAATTTTGCTTGAGTTATTCGAATTCCTTGTTGGTAAGAAAATTAGATAGCACAAAGTAAATAATGCAGATTTATATATGTTGTGAATTAAGTGCCCAAAAAGCTCTTTTCCCCTATGGAATGAAGGCTGCGACTTAACTATGGTGTTTCTTTTTATTGGGGGGCTTGTTAATGATATTGCGTAACTCTCTATTGAATTTAATTGGACTTGGCGGTCCGTTGCTGGCGGCAATTTTTACTATACCGTATTTAATAGCAGAGCTCGGTCCTGAGCGCTTCGGACTGTTGACCTTGATTTGGGCTGTCGTTAGCTACTTCGGCTTGTTTGATTTTGGACTAGGGCGTGCACTGACCCAGCAGATCGCTATCACATGGTCACGCGATGAAAAACAAGATTTACCGTCAATCACAGGAACCGCCTATCTCATTATGCTTGTCCTTGGCCTTTGCGCGGGTCTGATTATGGCTTTGATAGCGCCAGTTCTTGTTGATCAGATTAAGGATGTTCCTGATAAATCCGAAGCTATTAGTGCTCTGTACGCAATGGCTGTTGCGATGCCATTCATTGTTCTGACATCAGGATTCCGCGGCGTACTCGAAGCGCGACAAGCCTTCGGAATTATTAATTTGATTCGCATACCCATGGGGCTTTTCACTTTTCTCGGGCCGGCTGCGGTGGTCTGGATTGATGAGCCTAGACTGGACTTGATAGCCTGGGTACTTGTTATGGGGCGAGTCTTGGGGTGTCTCGTGCACGCTTGGTATGCCTTTCGCTCTTTGCCGAAAGAATATAGGGGGCTGGTTGTCAAACGAACCTGGGTTCGACCGTTATGCGTCAATGGTGGCTGGTTAACTGTGAGCAATGTCATAAGCCCTTTGATGGGTTACATTGATCGTTTCATCATCGGGGCATTGGTTTCGACTGCGGCTGTCACGTATTACGCGACCCCCAATGAGATTGTTACCAAACTCTGGATATTCCCTGCTGCATTGACAGCCGTACTATTCCCAACCTTTGCCGCGCAGATCAGTCGCGGCGGAGGAGAAACGCGCGAACTTTTCAAGAAGGTTCTGCTCTGGCTTTTTCTTGCGATGACACCAATTGTGGTTGTGCTGATACTTTTCGCCCACGAAATCATGCGTCGGTGGATTAACGAGGATTTTGCCAACCAGAGTGCAACAATCCTGCAGATCTTTGCAGTCGGAATACTGATTAATAGTCTGTCACATATTCCATTTACTTTGATTCAGAGCAGTGGGCATGCTCGATGGACAGCGCTGATACATTTAGTCGAGTTTCCAATGTTCATGCTAGCCCTCTGGTGGCTTACCATTAACTATGGTGTCGAGGGTTCAGCATGGGCGTGGCTGTTGCGCATAATTTTTGATACCGGATTGATGTTTGCTTGTGCAAAGCATATCCTTGATTCGCGTTTGGCAACAGTAAAATATGGTTAACTCAGAGTTTCGACTTTGCTATGCCAGGTTGATTTTAATTGGCGCCGCTATAGGAAGTTTGATTTGAAAGTTCATGATGCTGTGATAATTATGTCGGTGTTCAATGGCGAGAAATATGTGATTGAGCAAATCGATAGCATACTTCGCCAGGAGTCGGCAAATGTAAAGCTTTGGATCAGAGATGATGGTTCAACTGATAGCACAGTTAGTTTGATTAGTGAAAAATATGCCAATGATGACAGGGTGTTTATACAGAAGGGAAAAAACTTAGGTGCGTGCAAATCGTTTATTGAAGCTGTTTTCTGCTGTGATTTTGTCGGGGATTATTATGGATTTTCAGATGCTGATGATGTTTGGGTGATTGACAAAATCAAGCATTCTGTAGACCTATTGAAGAAAGAGGGGAGTGGTATTCCCGTTGCTGTCTTTACACGATTACAGATTGTTAATGAGTCTTTAGGTCCTATAGGCTACTCAAAAGTACCTAGAAAGGGTTTGAACTTTAAAAATGCCATCGTTGAATCTGTCGCGAGTGGCGCATCAATTCTAATGAATGAACAAGCTTTTAAGATAATCAGGTCGGCAAGGCCTAGCCATGCTGTTATGCATGATGCATGGGTGTATTTAGTTATTTCTGCATTCGGGAAACTTATCTACAGTGAGTATCCTACGATAAAATATAGACAGCATGGTAGTAATGTAATCGGAGCTTCAAGGTCTTTAAAGAAGAAAATCATTTCACGATTTTCCAGACTGTCAAATGTTAGCCCGTTCCGCATTCAGGCCGAAGAATTTATGCAGCTTTTTGGCAAGTCGCTTAGCAAGGAAAACTATGTGATTCTTGATAGGTATTGCAATCACGACAGTAGCTTTCGACGGAGGGTTATGTTCGCAATTAATCCGAGTGTTTATTTTCAGAGTGTTAAGGCCAGCATTTATTTAAGGCTCTTGTCATTGCTAGGTAAGGTGTAATTAAGTGCAAGAAAAACAGCAAGGGTTTGGCGCCGTTTATTCTGCGGCGCGAAGTCTTTTTGGTTTTAATTTATATGCGCTCTTTTCAATATTGGCTTTCTGTTCGTTTTATTCTGCGCGGGAAAGCTTTTCATATGATTATGTTTTTTATATAGGCTATTTTGACGCTATACAAAAAATGCAGCTGAGTGATATTTTTTTATCACTGCAAAGTAATTTGCCAATTATTTACGTAAGCGTTCCCCCTTCAGGCCTGTTGGAGGTTGGTTTTGTACTGTTTGTGAGGGCTCTGTTTTTTTTCACTGAAAGTCCAGAATTGGTCTACGCGTTAATCGCTACGATATCGCTAATGACGAGGGTTTTCATCATGAGAAGGCTTGGTATAAATTGGGCCTGGATCGTGCTGATAAATATTTACGCGATTACATTGTTTGAGGCTAATGCAATACGCGCCGGTTGTGCTTTGACTTTAATTATTTTTGGTGGTTATTGCCTTTTAAAAGATAGAAAACTTATAGGCTTTGCTCTCTTGCTTTCTTCTACTGCATTTCACGTGCAAGCGGCTTTTGTTTTTTGTTTTTTTTGTTTTTTTTGGTTGTTCTATAATTTTTTCAATCAAAGTGCGTTAAAGCTTGCCTTGACCGGGATCGGATTGGGGGTGAGTGGGTTAGTTGTTGACAACGCTCTTGCTCTATTGAATGTAAGTAAAATGGAAGACTATAGCGGCAAATATGTTGCATCGGTTGGAATTAATAGCATTTCAATGGCGGGCATATTATTAGTTGGGGGTTTTTTCTATAAAGTCGTGTCGTCGAGAAAATACGTCTTGGAATCAATGGATCTTGAAGGAAGGACTTTGTTGCCATTTTTAATTTCTTCAGTTCCTGCATTGTCTGCTTTGGTGTTTGCTACGTCTCTTGGAGCTATAGGTGATAGGCTTTGGCAATTTTCTTTTGTTGTTTTTAGCGTTTTTATGTTGAGAGTACGTATAAGTGATGATTTTAGGTATATTCTGTATTTATTGTTGTTTTTGTGCTTGTTTATTTCAAACATAAATGTGCTGATAAGGTATCCGCTGTCTAATTTTTTATATCCGTTGATTCCGTACATTAATATTGTTCCTAAATTTTAATTTTTTTGGGAGGGGGCTTGGATTTTAAAAAATATAGTTGCCGAGCACTTTATTAGGCTGGCTGTGAGAAGATTTGATAGGTTGGGTGTTGGCGCTGATGGAAAATTGACCCACTCTGCCGATTGAAATTTGACTTACAGCAGGCTGTTGATTTCTGCATCAGCAACTGTGGATTAGTTTAGCAGCCGAGTTGCTCTTGAATGTTTCCTGTCGATAACCCAACTCGAAGATTCTCTGCAAGACTATCTTTCCGATCACCACAACCTCACCAGCGATCTCCTTGGTCAAGTTCCAGAGACTTAGGGAAGGTCTGAAGTAGTTATGTGTTTCTGGCTGACTTCGGCCACCGCCGATTTTGAAAGTTGCAAGTTGATCCAAAGCGCTCAGATCACTCACTCATTCCTGTCTTTTTGTAACCGATCCATAAACCCCACCTACCGTATGGCCGGGGTATGAAGTCAGGTATCCGAGTCGGATATATGCTCCACTTGAGTTCTTACCCCAAACAACCGTAAGCGCTCCATGCCCCCCCCGTTCAACCCCACCACCTGACCCCAGATGCTGTGCTCCCGATTCATTTCTGGAGCCCATCCGCCATGATGCGACCTGACGCCAAAGTCGAAAAAGTCTATCTCTACCCCAAACCCGTCGACTTCCGAAAATCCATCGACGGCCTAGCTGCGCTCGTCGAACTGGATATCAAGGTTGCGGTATTCGACCCCGTGCTTTTCGTCTTTCTCAACAAGCCTCGCAACCGCGTAAAGATTTTGTACTGGGAGCGAAACGGCTTTTGCCTTTGGCTAAAGCGCCTGGAATCCGAGCGTTTCACAACATCGCCCGATGCCTGCGACGAGGCGATTGTTCTGACGGTGCAGGAACTCAACTGGCTATTGGATGGTTTCGACCTCTGGCGTAACCGCTCTCATCAGCCTTCCTGACGACCCCGAATTGCTCAAGCAGATGCTTGCGAAAATGCAATCCAGAGTCGGCTTTCTGGAAGAACAGGTTGCGCCGCTGCGCCAACGACTGTTTGGCCGACAATCCGAGCGAACGGTCGATCCTGCGACGCCGCAACTGGCGCTGTTCAACGAAGCTGAGCACGGGGCGGATCCCCTTGACGAAGCGGCTTAAGAAGAAGTGGTTTCACCTGCCAGTCGACGCGGTAAACGCAAGCCATTGCCTGCCGATCTGCCGCGCATCGAAATCATCCATGAACTGCCCGAACATGAACTGACCTGTATGTGCGGCTGCCGCGACTGCGAGAGCGCACCGATAACAGCGGACAAACCAGCCCAGTTGATCGAAAAAAGCATGGCCAGCCCCAGCGTGCTGACCACCAAGTACGTGGACGGTTTGCCGCTTCATCGTTTTGAAAAAGTGCTGAGCCATCACGACATCGACATCCCGCGCCAGACCTTGGCTCGCTGGGTCATCCAGTGCGGCGAGCACTTTCAGCCTCTGCTGAATCTGATGCGCGACCAACTGCTGGAAAGCCCCGTCATCCACTGCGATGAAACCCGCGTGCAGGTCTTGAAAGAGCCAGACCAACAACCGAGCAGCCAGTCCTGGATGTGGGTGCAGACCGGCGGTGCGCCCGATAAACCGGTGATCCTTTTCGACTACTCAACCAGCCGTGCATAGGAGGTGCGCCTGCTCGAAGGCTATCGCAGCTATTTGATGACCGATGATTACGCCGGCCACAACGCACTGGGCGCGCAGACTGGCGTCGAGCGTTTAGGGTGCTGGGCACATGCACGTCGCAAGTTTGTTGAAGCGCAAAAAGTGCAGCCCAAAGGCAGGACGGGACGTGCGGACATGGCGTTGAAGATGATCAGCAAGCTATACGGCATCGAGAACGCCTATAAAGACAGTAGCGATGAGGGGCGCAAAAGAGGACGTCAGGATTTAAGTCGCAGTGTGATGAGCGAACTGAAAGTCTGGGTCGATAAAACGCTCCCCTGTGTCACCACACAGAACGCACTTGGCAAGGCTGTGACCTACTTGGCCAACAACTGGAGCAAACTTGAACGGTATGTCGAGGAGGGCTACTTGCCGATCGACAATGACCCAGCTGAACGCGCGATCAGGCCCTTCGTGATCGGAAGAAAGAACTGGTTGTTCAGCGATACGCCCAGAGCCGCGACGGCGAGTGGCCAGTTCTACAGCTTGGTCGAGACCGCCAAAGCCAACGGCCAAGAGCCCTATGCGTGCCTGCGCCACGCGCTGGAGCGATTGCCGCATGCTTCGTCAGTGGAACACTACGAAGCCCTGCTGCCGTGGAAGTGTACACTTCAGTTGTATGGCTAAACGCTCAACCCACCTTTAGCTAGGTGGGGTTTATGGAGCGCTTACGATCACTTCATCGCTGAGATCAGGCGATGTTTTGAATCGCTCGGACTCCAAGCGCTTAAGCCAAAGGCAGTAGCCGTTGCACTCCCGGTACAAGATCTTCACGCGGTTACGGGGCTTGTTGAGAAAGACAAAGAGCACGGGCTTGGGGTAGAGATAGACTTTTTCGACTTTGGCGTCGGGTCGCATCATGGCGAGTTGGCTCCTGAGAGAATCGGGAGCACAGCATCCGGCATCAGCTAAGCGCTTTGAATGTGGGGTTCATGGAGCGCTTACATTCCTACCGCGACCGTCACGCAAACGAACTTGGGGGGAAATGCTGCAGGATGACAGGAGCCTGGCGATTCCCTCATTAACGGTGGGTCAAGAGGACCATGACAGCCGGCACTGAAAATGGCGGTATAATAAACACGGCTGACGTGACAACTACCTTGCAAAACGCCGAACGATCTCTGTCAATCCATGGCTGAAATAAAATCCATACGAAATTAGTTTATCCGATGAGTATCTCACATCGCCCTTGTTTCCAGAGCCTCTAAACATTTTTCGCACGAGATATGGCACAAATATAGGCAGGCACAATGGAAAATTAAGTTTTCCAGCCGGCAAGCCTGCTTTAGCAGCTTGATAAAGCGCCCATAAACCAGCATACGTATTAAGCAGTTCATGATCACATGAAACAAAAAAACACTCAGGAGATAAAAATTCTTTGCCCATGAAAAAAACAGCAGCAGCCGCTACATCATCCGCATGAACAATATGAGCACACTCGGCACCTTTTATAAATAGCTTTAGACGGCTTATAATATTAGGGTGCATTGCCAAATCCAGTGCTCCCGGCCGCTCAAAATCAATCACATTAGTAGGACGAAGAATGACAACGCTGGCACCGTTAATACCTTGCTTAACTAGTTTTTCCGCAGCCAACTTGCTACACTCATAAGCATCCTGCGGGTGACATAGCGTTTCTTCAGTGATAACTTTTTGATTGGCTCTGCCAACAACACCAGCACTACTCATATAACAGAAGTATTTAATTTTTTCAGCGCGACACGCCTTCAAAATCAGCTCCGTGCCTATTACGTTCGCCTGCCACATAGCTGAAGGTATATTTAGCTCAGCAGCACAGTGAAAAACCGATTCAGCACCAGCAATGAACCTAACAAGCATTGACTCATCACTCACATCACCTTTGTAGTGCGTTACATTAGGCTCATCTGCATGATATTGACGACTCAAAACTCTGACGTCATAGCCAATTTCTAGCAGCGCACTTACAATTCTTCGGCCAACCATGCCGGTTCCGCCAGTCACACACGCTATAGATCTAGACATAAATTATTAAACATCTTATTAGTTAATTTGATTTCAATACAGTTAAAATAAAACCATTACGTATTCTGCTATCGCCCTGATACCTACCTCAATCAATCAACCGAACCCTTAAGGTAAAAACAAAATATCAAACCGGATAATTATTTTGACAACATGAAGCTTCCAGAAAAACTACAACCCTAGCGCCAGCAGCAACATAAAAACCAGATGCACTTACAGCAAATCTACCTCTCCCAAAAAGCAACTAACTTCCGCACATTCGTAATGTTGCGCCTGCCCCCAGAAAACAAAAACTTAAAGAACTAAAAAGAGCAATTAAAATACCTGAATGCAATGATCGGCTTACCCGCACGGAAGAAAAAACAAAACAGTGAGCAAGAGTAGCCAACCTTGATTAAGGCGTCATCCATTATTTCACCATAAACACCATTAAAACAAACAGCAACTTTATACGTATATCCATCAAAACTAACCCTCCCCGCATCGGTAGAAAAATGCGATGCGCTAACAGGCAAAATTCGATAAGTTGCTAACACCTCAGGTATATATCCAAAATCATATCGACCAAATAGCGGAAAACTCGGATTATAGTCCGTGACTCGTGCATCCGCAAACACACGATAGTGCCGCCTCGAGTGGAATGGAGGCGGTCCTGGATAAGGTGGCGAAGGTGCTAGGGGAGCGCATCCGGGCGGAGAGGAAGGCCTGCCGGATTTCTCAGGATGCTCTGGCGTTGGCTTGCACCATCGACTGCAGCTATATGGGCCGAATCGAGCGTGGAGAAGTAAAGTAAGCGCTCCATGGACCCCACATTCAAAGCGCTTAGCTGATGCCGGATGCTGTGCTCCCGATTCCCTCAGGAGCCAGCTCGCCATGATGCGACCCGACGCCAAAGTCGCAGAAATCTAACTCTACCCCAAGCCCGTGGACTTCAGAAAGTCCATTGATGGCCTCGCTACGCTGGTCGAACTGGACATAAAAGTGGCGGTGTTCGATCCCGTGATCTTCGTCTTTCTCAACAAGCCCCGTAACCGCGTGAAGATCTTGTACCGGGAGTGCAACGGCTACTGCCTTTGGCTTAAGCGCTTGGAGTCCGAGCGATTCAAAACATCGCCTGATCTCAGCGATGAAGTGATCGTTCTGACCGTCCAGGAACTGAACTGGCTGCTCGACGGTTTTGGCCTGTGGTTTTGCTCAAGCAGATGCTGCTTGAGGCACTCAATCGCCAAGAAGAAGTTGCCCAGTCTTATCAGGTTCACATCGTCAACCTGAAATAACAGATCAAGCTGTTGCGCGACCGCTTGTTCGGGCGTAAGTCCGAGCAGCCGGCGGAGCCCAATACGCCACAACTTGCACTGTTCAATGAGCCCGAAAGCGAGCCGCTGCCATTGATCGGCGACGCTGAAGAAGAAGTCGTTTCCCCGGTGCCGCGCCGAGACAAACGTAAGGCATTGTCGGCTGAGCTACCGCGTGTCGAGGTCATCCACGAACTGCCCGAGCACGAACTGACCTGTGCCTGCGGTTGCCGCAAGCACGTGATCAGCGAACAGCTGGATATCGTGCCGATGCAGATCCGTGTCATCAAACATATCCGCAAGGTTTACGGTTGCCGTGGCTGCGAAACGGCGCCGGTCACCGCCGACAAGCTGGCTCAACTGATCGAAAAGAGCATGGCCAGCCCAAGCGTTCTGGTAATGTTGCTGACCACCAAGTATATCGATGGCTTGCCGCTGCATCGTTTCGAGACGGTGTTAAGTCGACACGGCATCGATTTACCAAGGCAAACACTGGCGCGCTGGGTGATGCAGAGCAGCGAACACTTTCAGCCACTGCTGAACCTAATGCACGACCGATTACCGGAAAGCCCGGTGATCCACTGTGATGAAACCCGTGTTCAAGTATTGAAAGAGCCAGGTCGAGACCCGACCAGCCAATCCTGTATGTGGGTACAAGCCAGCGGCCCGCCAGATCGCAAAGTCGTGTTGTTCGACTACCCGTCCAGCCGTGCGCAGGAGGTTCAGTTGCGTCTGCTGGGAAGTTATCGCGATGATTACGCGGGCTATAACGCCTTGGCGTTGCAACCGGGGGTTGAACGGCTGGCCTGCATGGCCCATGCGTGCCGCAAGTTTGTCGAGGCTCAGAAAGTGCAGCCGAAGGGCAAAACGGGACGTGCCGATATCGCCCTAACAATGATCAACAAGCTGTATGGCATCGAGCGCGAGCTCAAGGACGGCGATGATGATGAACAGCGTTTAATCGGCCGTCAGCAAAAGAGCGTACCGATCCTGGCTCAGTTGAAAAGCTGGTAGGAGAAAACGCGGCCCCAAGTCACGCCACAAAGTGTGCTGGGTAAGGCCATTAATTATCTGGCCAGCAACTGGAGCCGGCTGGAGCGTTATGTAGAAGCCGGTTTTTTACTATCGACAACAATGCTGTCGAAAGTGCGATAAAACCGTTCGTTATCGGTCGTAAGGCGTGGCTGTTCAGCGACACGCCCAAAGGCGCTACCGCCAGTGCTCAGATATACAGCCTGGTGGAGACCGCCAAGGTCAACGGCCAAGAGCCTTATACGTGGCTACGCCACGTACTGGAGCAGTTACCACATGCGCAGTCGGTGGCGGACTATGAAGCACTGCTGCCGTGGAACTGCTCGACAGAGATACTACGTTAAACCTGAACCCTATCGTGGGGTGGGTGGATCGTACGCTAGCGGGATCTTTCGACGTCCTTTGGTGTACCGCAAAATCCACCAAACACCTAATAGACTCGGGACGTTTTTAGGGCCTCCAAAGCCCTGTAAAGGTTCATGGAGCGCCTACGAACAACCTTGGGCTGCCAGGACGCGAAGGTCGTCGCGATGACTGATGGTGGCTGAGCGTACACTGCGGTTCAGTTCGGTCTGCTCTTCTGTGCTGAGGACAATCTCTTGGGCGTTCACTTGCGTTCCCCCGAGCGCTGGATGATAAGGAGAGTGTAGCCAAGACAGCAGAAAAATTATTTCGAAAAAAGCACTCTAGGTTTAAATCTTTTTATGAGAGGTTTAAAGGAAGATCCAGCACAAGGTACACAAGCAATATATCAGCGAACATCTGATGCAAAGTATGAAAAATTTGAAAACTTTATATTCATGAGAATCCCTGACCCTATAGCAGTATTGTTTTACAGTGGCAATTATCTCGTGCTTTTAGCTGGCATGACTCTATTATTCTTCTTGGATTATAGCATCGAGCTTGCCGCCAAGCGATTACTAAATAATTTAATGACAAGCGCTACCATCGGCGTTGCAATGGCATATCTAATAGTGCAAATGAATTCACCCAAAGCGTTCCTGTTTTTCGTGATTGAGATAAGCGCTTTTCTTATGGGATTAATCGTGCCGAGGTTGATAGCAAACAAACCAAAACAACCAATTGATTTTTACTTTAAAGCACCACTTTAATTTTTTCAAGCAAAACCCTCAAAATAATCGACCATATTAGTTACGATTACATGCCAACTATAATTGTCGATCACAAACGATTTAAGTCGCTGCCCTTTAAGCGTCAAATCGTCAATCTCTGAAAGCATAATCTGAAGTCCTCTACTGATGCCAGCAACTGTCGGATCGACTACCCCCCCCCCGTTGATTGCCTGTACTTCATCAAAGCCACATGTATTTGTCAGTAATACCGGCAAACCTGTAATTCCGGCCTCCAGAGCAACAAGTGACATCGCTTCCGATCTAGAGGGAATGACAAGCATCAATGCGTGTTGATAAGCTTCATTTCGCTGGGCTTCATTGAGAAATCCAACAAAACGAACTTTACGAGATACTTCATGACCAACCAAAGAGGCTTCTAGTTCAGCTTGCATTCCAAAGTCTGGCCCGGCAAGCACTAAAGGATAATGGTGGGCTGCCTTCGTGGAGAGATAGGCTTTAATCAGTAAGTCAGGGCCTTTAATGGGGGCAAGCCTACCCATAAATAAAATATACGGTTCTTCAGGTAGATACTGCAGTGTACGCGTTTGAGTTAACGCGGGTTCCGCCACCCCATTCGGAAACACCGGAATACGATCTGGTAAAAAGCCAGTAATATCCGCAATCAGTACCCGTTCCAACTGAGTAATTGCAATAAATCCCGACGCCCTATTTATAAGCGACTTACCAACCAACAAATGAAATAGCTTCATAACTGGACGAGGTTTTCCGATGGAAGCAAATTCACCCGCGGGGCAAAGCACATAAGGAGTCCGCGCGATTCTGGCGAAGAAGCCGGTAATAATGCTCAGTAAATTCCAATAGCCCATGATATGGATAATATCAGCAGACTTCACCGCTTTCCACAGTCGTATAAAATTGACCAATGGGATTGGAAAGCGGTGACCAATTTTTCCAGTAATGTAAGTTTTAACACCCCGACTATTAAATTCTGATTGCCAGGAATCACCGGACATCGCGATGACTTGACAACAACAGCCTTTATCCGCAAGGGTATTGGCTAAATGTCTTGTGCGCTCCGCTGTTCCACCGCCACGTTGTGCATCAAGAGAAATATTAATCAATAAAACATTCATACTTTTGCCCTCAAGTGACTCAAATAACTTTTCAGGCGATTGGCGAACAGTGCAAAATCAGACAATCCAAGTTGCAACGATCGACCCTCATGAAAGCGGCGCATTGGATCGACATTACTAACCCCCCTGGCACTTAACACCAAACGCAGTACTCGCAGGGAAAGGTAAGGTATATGTAAAACTGCAGTACGATTAAATACTTCCAGCAACCAATCTTGGAGATAAGCGAAATTATTATCGGCGTCAGCATCGTCCGTCACGACAATAATTTCCCCTTGAACTATTGGCGCTGCAGTTGTAATAAACAACAAAACTTCGACTACTTTCTCAACACTGACCAAATGCATCCGTCGCACACCGTACAATGAACGACGCAATGCCAACTTCCAGCCGGGGGCGCTCGAAACTTCTCTTACGAATGAAACAATATTTAATCCCCCGACACCAAATACCGCGCCAAGACGCAAAATCAAGGTTTCGAAAGACTCCGCATTGATGGCGCACACAAGCTTCTCAGCAGCGGCATGCTCACGCTCATAAGGCGTGATCGGCACGATCTGTGACGACGAAGTACAAATGCTGTCTTGGTTTGCTCCAAAAACGTCAATACTTGAAATATGGATATAACGTTTAACGTGTGCATTGCCGCAAGCGCGCAAAACATTCTTGATCGCAGACAAGAACCATCCGGTGCCGTCTGGCCGCAGCAAATTCAAAACGATACTGCCGCGATTCAAAATTTGTTCTAATGACGCGCTATCATCCAAGTCAAAATATCTGACCTGTATAGACGATTCTGTTAACCAACGTGGTTCACTTCGATGGACCGCGAAAACGATTTCGAACTCTTTGCTGTAATCAACTAAAGACCTGAGTAAATGCTGACCAACAAAGCCAGTTCCACCTATCACCACAATACGCTGTTCAATGGTAGCGCGAGCCTCGCATTCAGCATCACTTATCACAGTATTCAAGATGATTCACTCATTAAATGCACAAACAAACCAAGCCCTACTATTCGAACAGACACCATCAAAAATATAAAACAGCTAAAAAAACATAATACATCTACTCAGTACGCCAACTTAACTCAACAGGAGTCTAAAATTTTATCAGGAAGCATTTCGATTAGCGCAAAGAACCTGCGCCCTTTCTGTCGTCCTGGCGAAACAGTATAAAACACATCGTAGGTTGGAGTAAGGAGTATTACGTTCCTTGGCGGCCACACCCAGTACCTGAGGTGCTTTGACCACCTCAGGACTGGTCGCTGGAACAGCGAAAGCAACGATGGGAACACTGGTGAGAAGAGCCAAAAATAGAGAGTAGAAATAGCCTGTACGCATAATGGAAGTCCCATGACTACGTTTTAGAAAGCAGCCTTTCCGAAGCTGCTCCTCAAACTTAGGCTATGTAGTGGCCCAGTCAAAAATGTACATTGCAAAATATGAAACAATCAGGGTTCCAAGCGTCGCTGCTGGTAGATCCAGTCGACGATTTCTCCATCCGGGGTGTAGCCGCTAACCGTGTCGCGCAACAATTGGCGAACACGCGCATAATCGTCTTGATCAACGGCGCGGAGCAATTCGGTCAGCTTGACCTTCAGCACATCCCAAGGCAGGTAATCCTCGTTAGCGGTCATGATCATCGGGTGCTGAGTGGCAGCCACGTTGTCACCAATCAACAATTCCTCATAAAGCTTTTCACCCGGACGCAGGCCCGTGAACTCGATAGCGATATCGCCATGCGGGTTTTTTTCCGAGCGGAGACTCAAACCAGATAGATGAATCATCTTCTCGGCGAGCTCGACAATCCTCACAGGCTCCCCCATGTCCAATACGAAGACATCACCGCCCTGCCCCATGGAACCTGCTTGAATAACCAACTGCGCGGCTTCGGGAATTGTCATGAAGTATCGAGTGATCTTTGGGTGGGTGACCGTCAGTGGCCCCCCCGACTTGATCTGTTTGTGAAATAGCGGAATAACCGAACCGGACGATCCCAGAACGTTTCCAAACCGCACCATCGTGAAGCGCGTCTTGTTCACCCTAGAAACGTTGGTCGTGTCACCAAACAATACCGGCGCCAACTCTCGACTGAGCGCCTGCAGCGTCAACTCGGAAAGACGCTTGGTACTGCCCATTACATTGGTAGGCCTCACGGCCTTGTCGGTCGAAATCAATACAAAGTTGGAGACACCTGCCTGAAGTGCGGCCTGAGCTGTATTGAGAGTACCAATCACATTGTTGAGCAGACCTTCGGCAATGTTATGCTCGACCATTGGCACGTGCTTGTAGGCTGCGGCGTGATACACCGTATCCACGTGCCAGGATTTCATCACATCGAGAAGTTTTTCCTGGTTGCGCACGGACCCCAGGATTGGCAAAAGACGGATCGATAATGACTCTCGTGCAATTCGCTGTTCCAGCTCGGACAATATGCTGTAGAGATTGAATTCGCTATGTTCAAACAACAAAAGTGTCGTGGGCCCGAGCTCCAGGATCTGACGACAGAGTTCGGAGCCGATGGAGCCTCCGGCACCTGTGACCAGAACGGACTGCCCCTTGATGCAGTGCTCAAGCAACTCCCCTTGGGCCGGAACAGCATCACGGCCGAGCAGGTCAGCAATGTCTACTTCCTGGATGTCATCGACCTTGACCCTGCCACTGGCCAGATCCATGAACCCCGGGATACTCCGAACGTGCAGAGGGAAACCTTCGAGAAAACCAAGAATCTCGCGACGGCGACCACGATTGGATGACGGGATGGCAAGGAGAATTTCCTGAGCACCCGTGTTCTCGATCATTTGCTGGATATGTTTAGGCTTATAGACTTGCAGCCCTGAAATAACCCTGTCGGCAATACCGTTATCATCATCGATAAAGGCAACAGGTCGCATGACCCTCCCCATTCGCAAGGCGGCAACGAGTTGATTGCCTGCGGCCCCCGCACCGTAAATCGCAACTTTTGGCAAGCCGTCATCCCTGTTCGTGAACGGGACATGCTGAGCCGCGCTGAACCAATCACCCATAAAATACTGGCGCATGGCCAAGCGCAATCCCCCGATCATGATAAGACTCAACCACCAGTAGTTGAATATGATCGAGCGGGGAACGATGTTCTGATGATTGCTGTACCAGTACACCAAGACGCCGAGGATCAGGGACGATAATGTGACAGCCTTGATAATGGCAATAAGTGCATCATTGCCGAAATACCGCATCACCGCGCGGTACATGCCAAAGCGGATGAACAAAGGAATTGCCACGACAGGCGCGCTGACAAAAAGCCAAACATGCTGAGTGAGGGGATTGACCAACTCGTCCAGCCCCAGACGCACAACAAACGCCATCCACAAGGCAAGCCAGACCAGAAAAATATCAGTCAATACCTGCAAAATGCGCTTATGTCGTCTTGGCAGACTTAATAAATTTGCCCGAATCTTATCCATAACCCCTCTAAACACCTCTCGAAGCTCCTAGCATTGATACAGCAACTACAGCTTTTGGTATCGCTTGTGGACCAGGCATTACGTGATAGCCAGAGCAACCATCACGCATTACTCGTGACTTCCAACTCGCCAGCGTGGAATTTGAAAGCCAGCGCCACCAACGGCACATAGGCCAGAATCAATCCCGTCACACCATCCAGGTACCGCATGACGACCAATATAGCGACCGGCAATAACCACAACAAATTGATAGCGGCTATTGCAGCCGTGACCACACGATGGCTGCCGAATTTCCTTGAAGCGTACTGGTATCCATGGCTGCGATGAGCCTCATAGACTTTGTCACCACGCAACAGGCGGCGCAGCAAGGTAAAGGTAGCGTCAACAATGAAAACTCCCAACAGGATAAGCCATGCCCACAGAAACACCGGGGCAGTCCATGCGGCATGCAAGGCCAACACCGCCAGCACCATACCTAGAAAACCACTCCCGGCATCGCCCATGAAAATACGCGCTGGCGGGAAATTCCAGACAAGGAAACCGAGTACGGCCATTGTCAGCACAAACGGGGGAATGGAGAGACTCGGATGGCCGCCAATCCAGTACACCAGACAAGCGCCGACACAGGCGCAAATAGCCTCGACACTCGCCAGACCATCAATGCCATCCATGAAGTTGTAGAGGTTGAGCATCCAGACCAGAAACAAAGCCCCGATGACATAACCAAACCATCCCAGACTTGTTTCGTAACCGAACACATTGATCGGGGCCATGCCGCCGATCCATGACAATGCCCAGATGGCACCAACGAAATGCGCCAGCAGTCGCCACCGGGCAGCAATGTGTCCGTGGTCATCAAGAAAGCCTACGACTGCAATCCACCCACCGGCTCCAAGTAGAGCCAACGCCATGGGCCAGGCCATGTCATCTGTCCAGACTAGTGCCGGTAACGCCATCAGAAAACTCAGGACGATGGCCACACCTCCACCCCGGGGTGTCGGGACCGAATGTGAACTTCGCGAATTCGGAATATCTATCAAGCTACGTGCCAAAGCATATTGGCGCAACGCACCCGTGGCCAAAAATGAAACGCCAACCACTGCAACCAACAACCAGATTGTGTTCAAAGGTCAACTTCCTGAAACAGCCAAAATCAATTTTGCAATTGAACTAACACTGTCGTTAGCCAGCTTATCGCTGTCTGCCCTTGTAGTAGTTCGCAGCCGACAAAAGAGCTTCATTGACACTCACGGGAGGAGTCCAGCCCAGCAATTTTCGAGTTTTGCTTATATCAACTTGCAACGACCCGCAAAGCCGTTGCGATAAACCCTGCTTGCCTAAAAGCTGCGCTCCTCGCTCAAGTAGCACACTCGGTACAGGCAACAATCGTGCGGGTTTGCCCAGTGCTTGCCCCATGCGCCTCAATAGCTGCGTCGTAGACAGATCTTCCCCATCACTGACAAGGAAAGTCTGGTTCGCCGCAGCAGGGTGACGAATACAGGTCAATATCAAATCAACAAGATTATCAAGCGCGACCAGACTGCGTCGATTATGGATAGCCCCGAATGGCAGCGGCACGCCCTTATCCAGCCAGCGCATCATGTTCAGGAAATTGGCCCTTACACCCGGGCCGTAAACGAGCACAGGACGAATAATTACGACCTCCATCCCTGAGTCTGTCGCGATTTCCCGCAGCCCTTGTTCGGCTTCCATTTTTGAAACGCCATAGGGGTCCGCTGGCGCGGGTGGAGTATCTGCAAAATAGGGTTTATTGAGCGGCGTACCTTCGCCATTCACCTTGATCGAGCTGATGAACACAAAACGTCTAACCCCCTGGCCAGCCGCCTGCCGCGCAAGATTCAGCGTGCCTTCGACGTTCACTTTGCGGAACGCCTCCAGCGGATCGGACTCGGTATCATTCATGACATGGACACGCGCCGCGCTGTGAATGACGACTTCCGCCCGATCCAGCGCTTGCGACCAATCGGCATCACTATCGAGCCCGGCGGTTCGAACAGTTGTAACGCGCGCCGGACAGTCGGGCAAGGCATGCCCACGAATTGCTGCCACCGGTTCCAGATCTTCAGAAGCCGCTAACCGGCCCAGGACAGCACGGCCTACGAAACCCGTGGCACCTGTCAATAAAACACGCATTTTCAAACCTCGACGCCGCTCAGGGTTTCGACCAGACAGTACGGTTGATGTAGTCGGTATAACTCAATACAACACGAACCACCTGCTTGGACACAGGACCTGCCTGGTAATCCCTGACCACGGGAATGACACGCCGATCACGCTCATGCTGACTGGTCACCACACGTACGGCATTGAGAACGCCATCCACTTTCAGGCCACTCATAATGAGTGTCCCTTCGTCCATTCCCTCCGGACGCTCATGTGCATTACGGATAGTAATTGCAGGCAAGTTGAGCAGAGAGGCTTCTTCAGTAATGGTGCCACTGTCGGATAGGACGCAAAACGCCGAAATCTGCAACTTGATGTAGTCAAACAGACCGAACGGCTTGGAAAAGCGGATCAACGGGTGATCCAGCGATTCACCTATCGCCTCCAGACGCTGGCGGGTCCGGGGGTGAGTGGACACGATGATCGGAAACTGATACTCGTCGGCCAAGGCTCGCAACGTCTTGAGCAAATCCCGGAGGTTTTCCGGCGTATCGACATTTTCCTCTCGGTGAGCGCTGACGATGAAAAATTTGTCCTGCTCCAGACTCTCTCGAACCAGCACATCGGACGTGAGAATTTTCGGCATGTAGTAGTCGAGCACTTCCTCCATATGCGAACCGGTTTTGATGATGGTTTCAGGACGAATCCCTTCGGCGATCAGATAACGCCGGGCATGCTCGGTCAGAACCATATTGATATCGCTCAGGTGATCGAGCACCTTGCGATTCAGTTCCTCGGGAACTCGCTGATCGAAACAGCGATTGCCGGCTTCCATATGGAATACCGGTATCTTGCGGCGCTTTGCGGCAATCACTGCTAGACAGGTATTGGTATCGCCATAGAGCAGAAGCGCGTCCGGCTTTTCAACTTCAAATACTTCATCCGCCTTCGAAATCACCTCGGCGATGGTCTTGGCAGCCGTATCACCGGCTGCGCCCAGAAAGTAATCCGGCTTTCGAATTTCAAGCTCGTCGAAAAATACCTGATTCAATTCGAAGTCATAGTTTTGGCCGGAATGGACTAACACATGGTTGACCTGCTTATCCAGCTCGGCAATGACACGACTCATCTTGATAAGCTCTGGTCGCGTGCCAACTAGCGTCATGACCTTAAGCATCAAGTTTTTCCTGAATGTATTCCAAATTCAAAAGAACTTTCTTCACACCTTCGACATCGAGACGATCGGTATTATGCGAGGTGTAATCTTCAAGATCGGAAATTTCCTGCTCCCCCTCAACAAAGAACTTCTTGTAGTTCAGGTCGCGATTGTCAGCTGGGATTCGATAGTAACGCCCCATGTCTTCGGCTTTGGCCATTTCTTCACGGGAAATCAGCGACTCGTAGAGTTTTTCGCCATGACGGGTGCCAATGACCTTGACAGTATTATCGAGAGAAAACAGTTCCTTGAGCGCTTGCGCCAAGTCCGCGACTGTCGAGGCAGGTGCTTTCTGAACGAAAATATCGCCTTGCTCGGCATGCTCGAAAGCGTGCAGCACCAGATCGACAGAGTCCTCCAGCGACATCAGAAAGCGGGTCATGTTCGGATCGGTGACAGTCAGCGGTTCGTCATTTTGCAATTGGTTGATAAACAACGGAATCACTGACCCGCGCGAGGCCATGACATTGCCATAACGAGTTGCGCAGATCACAGGTCCCGCTGCCGGAATCATCCGCGACTTGGCCACCATCAGTTTTTCAGCCATGGCCTTGGAAATACCCATGGCATTGATTGGATAAACAGCTTTGTCGGTACTGAGCACGACAACGCGCTTAACGCCCGAAGCAATCGCGGCATTCAGAACGTTTTCGGTACCAATAACATTGGTACGCACGGCTTCCATTGGGTAGAACTCGCAGGAAGGCACTTGTTTCAATGCAGCAGCATGAAAAATGTAATCCACACCGACCATGGCCTGATCAAGGCTATCGCGATCGCGAACATCACCGATATAGAATTTCACCTTGTCATTCGACAGGGCAATGCGCATATCTTCCTGTTTTTTTTCATCACGGCTGAATACACGAATTTCTTTTACGTCGGTATCCAGAAAACGCTTCAACACTGTATGGCCAAATGACCCTGTGCCACCCGTGATCATCAAAACTTTATTATCGAACATAACTATAATCCAAAATCTGATTGAATTTAATGATCAACGCAGCGCGCGCATCGATTTAACCAATTCCAACCATGAAGGTGGAACGTAACCGGTCGCGGACTGGAACTTTGATGAGTCCAGCGAACGATTGATAGAAAGATTACTGTCAGCGAGGATATCGATATCCTTTTCATAAACTTCTGCCACCAGTTTCAGCAGGGACAACTTGTCAATGGGTGCAACCGAGACATGATAAAGGCCCCGAAGCTCCGGATTCGGAATCACGTAATCTCGAATGACACGCGCCAGCTCCACGGTAGGAAGCCCCGAAAAAATGGCCTTGTCGTAGCCCTTGACGGAGCCGTTCTGAGATAGAAACCAATCCACCAGCGAGTAATTGCTTCCCAGTTCGTGACCGATGATTGAAGTCCGCAGGGTGACTGCATTCGGCAGGGCATGAAGCTCACCAATGTACTTGGACTTACCGTAGAGATCCTCCGCATCGGAGACATCCTCTTCAATGTAAAGCCCTTTGCGTCCGGAGAACACACAGTCGGTACTGATGTGAATCAAGCGAGCGCCAGACAGTTCGCATAACTTGGCAATGCGATGCGGCAGCATGGCATTGATGGGAAGTGCTGAAAGGGGATCCTTGGCATCAGCCAGCTGCTTGATCAAGCCGACGCAGTTAATGACCACATCCGGCTTGACCCGTGCCAGCACAGAAACCAGCGAGTCCTGGTCCAGCACATCAACATTGCTGATCAGCGAACTGCGAACATCGTCTGAAAAATGGTTTGCGCCACCGGGGTTGCGTAAAGTGCCCCACACCTCAAAGCGCGGGTGTCCATGGAATTGCCTGAACACCGTGCTACCCAGCATTCCGGTGACCCCTAACACTAGAACTTTCATTTTAAGCTACCCTTCAATTCATTGATCCTGGTACTGAGGATTTCTACGAGACGCGCGCTTTGACGCTCCATTTCGAAATGCTCGAGGTAGTACGCCCTGCCCGACTGCCCCAACGACTCCCGCTCATCTGAACTCATGTGGAAAAGTTGCTCGATGCACCTGGCCATACCCTCTACATCTTGCGCCGCGCTCGTCAGGCCCGCTTTGGCCTCTTGAATAACCCGAGCCCCTTCGCCATCAAGCGCGGCGATGATCGGCCTCCCCGCCGCCAGGTAAGCCTGAACCTTACTGGGAATGGTATAGGAGAATGCCTCATCTTGCTTCAACGTTACCAACAATCCTGTGGCACGACTGAAAAAATGTGGCATTTCACTTGCCGCAAACCTGCCGGCAAGAACAAGGTTGTCCAATGCTCTGGATTTTTTCTGGCTTTCGATCCAGCTCAGCATGCTACCGCTGCCGACCAGCACAATTCGGAGTTCTGAGAGATGGCGAAGCCTGTCTGCTACCTCAACCAGGGTTTCGACCGATTGTGCGGTCCCCAGATTGCCGGCAAAAACGAGACAAAAACTGTTTTCGAGCTCCGCAAGCAGCGGTGCAGGAATCCGGGTGTCTTCGAAGACTGGCGGAGTGTCCTGATAAGAGTTTGGGTAATACACGACCTTGCCGGGATCAGCATAGCGAGCAACCGGTTCCAGGAATGCCCTCGACTGAACGAGTAAAGTATCAACACAGGCGTAAATGCCTCTGACCATCCACCCGACCACGCGCAAGACCGATTTATTCCGGATGAATCCCGTCGCACTCAAGCTCTCTGGCCAGAGATCCTGGACCCATACTGCCAGATGACTCTTGAGTTTCCATTTCAAATAGATGGCAGGAATGACTGACGTAATCGGGGAAGGTGCAAACACAAAGATTGCGTCATAACTCTCGCCCTTTACAGCGTCCGGGTAAAATTTCAGTCCATTTACGATATAGGACAAATAATTCCGCATCAGGTTTTTTGCACCCGACGAACCGCGAGGCCTAAGCGGCGCACGGCATACGCTAACGGTCGTTTCGTAACTTTCTTCCTGATATCCGCAAGCTTGGTAACCGTCGAACACAACACCATCCGGATAATTCGGCTTGCCGGTAAGAACTTTTACGACATGCCCCTGAGCAGATAAGTTCTTGACCAGGTCGTTGATAATAAAAGATTCCGGCCAAAAATACTGCGATACCACGAGAACTCTCATTTATCAAACACCCACTTTGTGCAACTTGGCCAACGCCAGCAGCTCGGACCACGTTTTTCTTGAGACATCTTCCCAGTCAAACTTATCACCTTGCGCAACCGCCGCAACGGCCAGCATCTTCAAGAGTTCGGGATTTGTTAAAACCTCTGTCAGCACCTGACCTTTGTCTTGGGAATCAAACGGCGAAAATCTTTCGAAAAGCTCCTTGGCTAGTTCCCCGCAAGCACTGACCACTTGAAAATTGTGTTTGTAAACGTCAAATCCAGACACATATAAAGCGCACTCTTTCCCGAGCAATAAATCCGGACTAACAGTACTTTTACCGTGTAGCAAAAACACAGAGTCAATTCCATGATGGATAGTGACGGGATTTTTAGCCTTGGCCAGCGATTCGATGATACTTCGTGCATAGTTTGAAATAAATATCGTCAGATTAGCTTCAGACATATTCTTGAGCACAATACGGCTCAAAAACCAGTTTCTGAGTCGTTGCAACCCCAGCGGTAAACTTTTTCGTACATGCAAATCAAATTGAATCATGCTCCGAAGCATCGTCGCCACCTTGCAACCTGCTGGTGCACGAGTGCCCACTACCCCCCCGGGACAAAACAGCACGCCAGCCTTTTCCGCCTTCAAGATACCGGGCAGCACCCACTTTCCCCACAAGGCTCTGACAATTGAATATTCTGTCGGCCAGGCAGGTTGGACTCGACGGATCCTTGAGTGATCCGGTAGCTTGAGTGACGAAGGGGCAAACACGCGAATCTCAAGATCCTTGTCGAAGGGTACAAACTGAAAAAGGTTAATCAGATATGTCTGACCTCCACCTAAACGGGCAGAGAGCGCATTGAAAACTATCTTCATGGAAAACCTTTTGCTCAATCTGTATTAGCGACTATTTTTATCAAGCTAGGATTGGAACATCAGAATATTCCACAAATGAAGACAGCGATCGTACGCTCCGTTTTGATGCTGGAGCCACTCCGAGAGAATTTTCTGACAATCGAAACAACCCTATCTCCTAATTCGCTCCTCAGCCAGCAAGTCCTCTGCCCACTTTGATCAACTACTCTGAAGACAAAGAAAACGCCAGTTACGCGACTCGATGATCAAGCAAGGGTGCCCAGGCTTCGAGGCTCACGCTCATGGCACCACGGTCGGCTTTTACCAGCAGATCATCCGGTAAGTACTGAGAAACATCCCATTGGCATTTCTTCGATGTAATCGTCCATCACCCCCAAGAGACGTCGCCCTGATCTAGGCCGTCAATACCCAGAACCACATTGTCTGTAGGTTGCCATTGCGACTACATTTGCGCCAGAAAACTCTAACAACTAAAGCGCGCAGAATACCGCGGCATTGCGTCTGCTGAACACCAGAAACAAACTCCAATAAAATCAATGTTCAACTTACCGCCCCCTGCTCCTGACCCTCAAGGCATAAGCAGACACAACACCCCCTCCCACAATCATTCCGACCAAGAATGAAACAACGCCAAAAATCGACAACTGAAGCTGTGGTGAAGAAAAACCTAAAAAGGAGACAGCAACAAGCTGCTGGTTTTCCAGCACGAAGAGCAGGCATGGAATTGATACAAACAACACAAACCCTGTGATCACGAGTCGCTTGAGGCGACTGCCGTCTCGCCAACTAATCATCACTGCAACCTTCTTCATCCTCATTCACCCGATCACGCAACTCCTTGCCTGGCTTGAAGTGAGGAACGAATTTGCCGTCGAGACTGACAGACTGACCGGTTTTCGGATTACGGCCAACCCGTGGAGCACGGTAGTGCAGAGAGAAGCTGCCAAACCCCCGGATCTCGATACGGTCTCCGGTAGCCAGACACTGGGACATTTGCTCAAGCATGGTCTTGATGGCCAGCTCCACATCCTTGGATGAAAGCAGCCCTTGATGGGTGACAATTCGTTCGATCAACTCCGACTTCGTCATATTTTTCCCTTCTTTTTCAAGCAGCTAGATCAGCGCTCCAAAGGTTTTAGCACGCCGGCATGATTTTGAACAGCCCGAGTTTTGCCATACATCCCACCACCCCGGAATGCCTGATTCCTGGACCGAGGAGACCTCCGAGCCATCACTGTCTCATCGGCAAATCACCAGCATAGTGCGCGTCAGGAAACCTGCGGGATTGAAGCCGAAGGGGAAGCCATCTTCCTCTTCCTTGACATCGTCAGACCTCGCCACCACTTTATAGCCCGCCCCCCTGCACTCCTTGGCCGCGCGCTTGTAGCACTTATCCCAATTCGAACCGAGCCCCGAACAATCAACCTCAATGCCGCTCACCCCGCGCACTGCATGAGTTTTGGCATTGGTGGCACAACCCGCTAGCGCCAGCACTGCTACTGCGACAATTAGCTTGTTCATTCACGTCCTTTTGCCAGAAAGCCCAACGGGCGATCATTAGTCTCAAGCTAAAGACTAGCCGCAAACAAGCACTTGATCCGACTAAACAATCAGACATTTTCTCAGTAGCTTTGGTTCACGACTCGAGCAACCAAAGCCGGGCGCGCCCCACCAAATTCCAGGCACAAAAAAGGGCGACCAAAGTCGCCCTTTTTACAGAAAATCAGAACTTAGTTCTGTTTTTCCATTTGTGCACGCAGCAGGTCACCCAGAGTGGT
>RCUQ01000283.1_pt1 | contig 26765 bp, 30 predicted proteins | sample 2166351 | NCBI WGS metagenome assembly RCUQ01 (sample SAMN09932597, study PRJNA488358) | compost metagenome | feature: garden; material: soil; isolation source: compost soil in acetonitrile-enriched culture | place: Germany: Experimental Botanical Garden Goettingen | collected 2016-01-27
TCGGCAACAGTAATTATTAAAGAATCATCTTCTTTAGTTACTTTGAAGTATTTTTGATCAAATGAAATTTCAAAAGATGAAAAACTCTCATCTAGTAATAGATCAAATTTTTTATTAAAAAATTTATCGATTATTTTTAGAATAGTAGATTTTCCATAGCCATTTGGTGCTGTTAGAATTGTTACATTTTCCTCAAACTTATTGAAATCTAATTTATAATTAAATTCACCAAACATTCCATATATGTCTAATTTACTGATTTTCATTAACTTAATTCCCCCCGTTTAATTTATCGTATTCTAATTGATATTTTTAAATTTGCTATATTTTTTTGGGATTAATTGCTTAGTGTAATACCTTCTAGTGCTTAACGGACTAGAAAGTATTTTGGTTGATTATTCTTATTTTGAGTATATAATTTAGTCAAACCAATGATTTCAATGTTTAGCAATTATTAACTATAAAATATCGCTACCAACAGTCAACATCCCATCCCAGCTAAAATAATCCCTCGTCAAACTCCCGCGACTCATCGACCAGCCACGGTTCGGCAATTTACATGGGCCGATCGCAAGCTTCTTGTCCCCAAACCTTTCCTTTACACCTTCCATTGCAAGCTGCAACTTTTCATTTCGTTCTATAGACTCAACATCAGTGAGCAAGTCAGGAATATAGGCTGCCTTACTTTCGATACACGTCAATATCACACCACATTTTTTAAATTCAACACCTTCTTGAAACAGTTCATTCATTTGTCTCATCACAGCTTTGTTCATGACTGCAGCAGAGTCTGTAGGCTCAGCAAAGCCCACACACATTGATTTCTTATAAAAGGGCTTGTTCTTATCAAATGGATTGGACTCAGCAAAAGCAATCACGCAGCCGCATAAGCTTTTGTCTTCACGTAGACGTTTAACTGCTGACTGCAGGTAATCACTCATTGCCTCAGACAAAGATTCCTTATCCGTTACACGTTGGCCAAATGACCTCGATGAGATGATTTGTTTTTTAGCAGGTGGGGCATGTTCAATTTCAATGCATGAAATACCTTGCAGTTCGGCTACCGTCTTGGCCATAACAATGGAAAAAAGTCTTTTCATATTGCGCGGCTCAGTTCGTGTGAGATCCTGAACGGTATGCACACCCATGGCATGCAGTTTCTTACTGTGCTGTCGACCAACTCCCCAAACCTCAGAGACATCGATCAAACTAAAAAAGTAATCCTTATGTTTTGGGTCCATGGATACCAAATTGCAGACACCCGAGAAGCGTTTGGCTTTCTTTGCCATATGGTTGGCAATCTTCGCTTCGGTCTTGCTACGTCCGATTCCGACCGATACAGGCAAGCCGATCCACTTCGATATACGTTCGCGCATGTCTTGAGCGTATTCAGTTAAATCGAATTTATGCTCATATGCAGTCAGATCTAGAAAGCATTCATCGATCGAATAGATCTCATGTTCTCCTGGTGCAACATATTCTGCAAGGATGCTGTGAAAGCGCTTGGACATCTCTGCATAGACTTTGTAGTTGCTCGAAAGCACTTCTACATTATGCTTTTCAACAATGTCTTTGATTTGGAATAGGGGAACACCCATTTTAATCCCAAGATCTTTAGCTTCCTGTGAACGTGCAACTGCACAGCCGTCATTGTTTGAAAGCACAATGACCGGTCTATTATTCAACTTTGGATTAAACACACGCTCACAACTGACGTAGCAATTGTTCACGTCAATCAAGGCATAGATCTTATTTTCGCTTCTCATCTGAAGCTCTTCAGAACGCGGGTGACAACACCCCAAATAATGAACTCTTGTCCTTCACTAAAATGAATGTCGTCATAATCTGGGTTTTCAGCTTTTAGCCAACAAACCCCAGTATCTTCACACATGAGACGCTTAACGGTGAACTCATTGTCGACCAGTGCAATCACAATGTCCCAGTGCTTTGCCTCAAGGCTACGATCGACAATCAACTCATCTCCAATATCGATACCAATATTGATGAGAGAGAGTGAATTTACACGAACGATGAACGTAGCAGCTGGATTCTTTATCAGGTGTTCATTCAGGTCTAAGGTTTTATCAACATGATCTTGGGCAGGGGAAGGGAAACCCGCTTGAACGCGTTCTGTGGCCAATGGAATAGCCATATGTGTGACTGGATCCACTTGGCGTATGTGATCGATTTCAGGATCGGCTTTAGCCTTTTTGAGAAAAGCTTTGATTTCTAAAACAGAAGAGTTTGGTACACGGATAAGCGTGGTCAGCTCTGAACGCTTTCGCCCCGCACCCGGTCTTGTCCCACCGTGCATTTTTAGATCATTCATAGCCAAACTTGATTTCTGTAACAGATTTCAAGATTGTAGATTTCGGTCAAAATAAATTCAAATTTAAAAGCTGTGGATAATCAATGCACCTTCAAATTAAATTAGGTTGAGCACCGTTTTCAGACAAGCGGGATTTAGGGAAGGTGATGTACTCATCCTGCATTTCAAAGAAGAACTCATGCGCCTCTTTAAAGCTGCAATTTAACCATTCTTCGCGGTATTCGTCAGGTATAACGATGATTGAGCGCTTCTCATCTTTAGGCTTGTGAAATTGCTTCATGAAGGGGTGTTTATCGGCATTGATGGTCAGCATGCTCATTGATCGGATTTGCTCCCCATCGATGACAGCATTCTCGTATATGGCCGCAACTGTAAAGGGCATACCATCCTTACGTGCAATCCCATACCAGTGAGACTTACCGTCAATGTATTTGGGTTCAAAGATGGTTTCGACAGGGATTAAACCAAATTGAGACTTAAGCCAAGCCTCCCTAAAACTTGGTTTCTCAGCGACCGTTTCAGTCCGGGCATTGTATGTGTACTTGCCGAAACTCTTTTCCTTGGCCCACTTGGGAATCATCCCAAAATTAACCGATCTCCATTCAATTTTGCCGTCATTGGAAAAGATCAAAGGCGAAGGATAGTTCGGGAAAATGTCTTCAGGGAATTCCAATTGATCAGGTTCAGGAAGGTCTAGCAGAAATGCACGATTCTTTCTGATCGCTTCAAAGTTTGCGCACATAGACTTATCCCTATTTATTCTTTATGATCATCGCTCAAATAATAACCCAGCTAAGAATAAAAAAATGATTTCAAAACAATTTAGGATCGTCAACGCAATACTCGCAGTCATCGGCATAGCTGCCTTCATCTTTTTCCAGTATCAAATGAGATCTGACACGCTTGGAGGCTTCACGGAAGGCACAGAAGAGTATTATGGCTATCAATACGCACGTGATAATAACTTAAAAAATGCGGATCAATGCGATGATGAGAAGGATGATCCAGAAATGAATATTAATGAAGCGTTTATTAAAGGGTGTAGGGCATATTTTAATAAATAAATATTAGTGCAACATAGTAATGAAAGCCCTCTAAGAGAGGGCTTATTACGTTATATACTATGAATACCAATTATTTTATCTGCTGGAATAACTTCCCTAGATCGCAATTCTCTTGAATTAGGATTGTAATAACTATTGTAGTTTTCAACAGTTATATATGATAAATCTACAGCAAAAATAGCTACTTCTAAAATATTGTGGATTCTTTGTGCATATTCTTTTGATCTAATATAACTTTTTGCGAAAAAAACGGCATTATTTGAGTTTAATGAAAAACCATTTTTCTTTATGCTTTCAACCTTGCTGACTGGTGTAGCATGGAAGAAAATACAATTATCTTTTATAAATCGGTGGTCAGATTCCGATGCATGCCCAGGATTTACTTCTAATTCTAAATATTCAATAAATTGGTCAAAATCATTTTGATTACTGTACATTTTTATATTCCCAACAACGATCCATAAAATATCACTTAATTATAAATAAATTATTATTGAATAAAACCATAATTAAGTACTGAATGACAATCTGTTATTAAAAGGTATAGAGCATCTTTTAAGAAATGAGCGTCTGCCGAATTGTGGTATTTAAAAGCCCTTCAAGTAAGGGCTTTAGTTTCAAGCCATTATGTTAAATGGTTAAGATCTTTTTCCAACCAATTTATGAAATCACTATCTCCTTCTCGGGCTTTTTGCATAGCTATCTTTCTCATTTCTTCAATATTTTTTTGTAATTTTGGTAAATCTGTAAAGCTAGTTCCATCAAATTGGAAGTCTACATTTACCAACTGACTATTTGTCGGTGAAAATAAATTGTTATAGAACATGATTTTTAAGCGTTTTTCTTTATTGGGAAAGGAATAAATTTCATAATTGGGTTTTGTTATTTCAAAACCTAAGTGATCTATTGATAACATGCCTGAAGGTAAATCAACTATCTCCATCTTTTTGACTTTTGTAATATTACTTAATTTCTGTCTCTTTTCGTTATGAGTTTTGCGCGAATGATTTTCTAAACGTTTATTCACCGCAAATAATATTCTTTTTACTTTTCCAATTTTTCTAACTAAGGCAGATATATCTTCGATTTTAATTTGGGCGGTATCATGAATCATAAGTATTCCTTCTGATCCCCACATAGCGTAAACAGCACAACTCTCAACATCTTTAGTGTATAAGCCCATTGTTTCAGCGTCTTTTGCTAGAACTAAGCCAGCACCATCTTGTGTAATTTCAACATATTTCATTTTTAAATCCTATTGTTTTACAGCTTATCTACTAAAAATAACATAAGACACCATATATGGAATGTTGAGATTTTTCTATAAGCATCAATATCTTATTTTCATCTATTACGAGGTTCAGCACTCCATCATGATTTCTTTGCGACTTTTGGCGCTCCACTCATACAATTTAATTAGACAAATGAATTTAGTGTTTAGAATTTTAATAAGCCTGCACCGTATTCTTGCACAAATAATTAATTAGACCTGTACGTAGCTGACGTATAGCTCTAAGATAGTTGTGTCAGAAAATATAATGAAATCAGAGATAAAATTTTAGTGTGTCAGACATTGTGTCAATGGTATATAAATTATTGATATAAAACAAATGTTAACCCCCTTGACATCGTAGAGGTCTCCAGTTCGAGTCTGGATATACCTACCAAGATATACAAAGGGTTTACAAGCAATTTCAACGACTTGTAGGCCCTTTTTTTATGGTTTGAATTTTGTTGTTTTCCCTAGATATTTCAAAAAATAGTAGAAATAATTAATAAACTTCCCCAGAAATGCACCAAGATTTCCCCAATGAAAATCCCAAAGCCCGTAAAAAGAGGCGATGTTTACCGTATTCAAATCCAAATTGATGGAAAAAGAATCTCCTGTACCCGTGACACTATTAAAGAATGTGAGCATTGGGCTGCGACAAAATTTTTAGAGTCAAAAATTGCTACAAAAGAAGTAGAGCAAGGGATAAAGCCTAAATTTACCTTTAGAGAGTTGGTTGATCATTATTATGAGCACGTTGGCCAGTTTAGGGAGTCCAAGAGTTCAAGGAATTGGATTAAAGGACAGGTTAGTACTTTTGACGATAAATTTGGCTTTCTGTCCGGTACATCGGTACATGATATTTCTCCCAAGCAATTAACCAACTGGCGTAATCGACGTTTGACTCAAGTTGGGGCAAATACCGTTTTAAAAGAGATTTCTTTTTATAGCGCAATTTTCACCTATGCTCAGAAAGAGTTATTTCTACTCGATGACAATCAATGGATGCTCATTACCAAGCCGAAGAAACCAAAGGCCAGATCTCGGCGGATCCATCCGTCTGAAGTTGCACTGGTGCTGAAAGCGCTAGATTATGAAGTCGGTGATACACCAGTTTTACCGCAGCACTATGTTGCTTGGGGTTTCTTATTTGCCTTAGAAACTGCCTTACGTCGTGGCGAGCTGATTTCACTAGAAAAGAAGGATGTGCATGAACGTCATATTCATCTGCCTAAAACTAAAAATGGTGAACCACGCAATGTACCTTTGTCTGAAGAAGCTAGGGCATTACTTGATTTAATTAAACATGAGGGAAAGAAAGTCATTCCTCAGACTGAAAATGCCTTTCGGTTGATGTGGGAAAAGAGAAAAGCAGCGATTGGTCTGAATGGTTTGCACTTCCATGATACCCGCCATGAGGCGATTACGCGTATGGTACGGGTGCGTAAATTGCCTGTAGAGATTTTAGCGAAAATAACTGGCCATAAGAAAATTGAAGTCTTGGTAAATACTTACTACAACCCAAATGCTGAAGATTTGGTGGAAGCGTTTAATCGAGAAAATTAAACCCGCACAAGGCGGGTATTTTTAATTCTTTTACTTAGTTTTTTCTACGGTTATGGGTGCGTGTGCTCTTGGTGAGCATGGCATCTGCCATTTCTGGATCGTATAAATGTTTGCCACAAGTTCCCTGGTTAATTGTGGCCAATTTAGTTCTAACGGTCGTGTTAGATAAACCATACTTTTTAGCAAGTTCTGATGCCGACACGAGTTTACGTTTACCTAAATTTAATGCAGTCACTTTGCCACCAAAAAGCTTTTGCCCCAATAAAATTTCAGGTGCTCGGTCGGCTTCAACCGTAATCACATACTCAGCCATTTATGCCTCCCTGTTTTTCTATTGCGTGAAATTGTGCATGAGTTAAGTCTATATATTTACTGTTGTTTTGTATTTTCATGAGTTTGGGCTTCCTGAAATGGCAGGATTTTGGAATATCCAACAACGAACGGTATGTTCGCGTAAGGTTTTGTCCTCCAGGGCGTTTTTAACTTCATCTGCTGGGTAACGGTGACTTTTAACTACTCGGCTCTTGTCGACAAATTTATAGCGTCGGCTGGCGGTTAAAAGATTCTTCATTTCTTTAATGTCTGGGAGCTGCTGATAGTTCTTCGCAGCGACTTTGTAGACTTCGTTCAAGTTGATGGCAATTTGATGTGCATCATGGTCAAAATGGTTTATAGAAAACTCAGTAGACCGGCTTGAATTGAGGTATTCGTAAACGTCCCAAAATTGCTCTACCAGTGGATGGTCACCATTGAGCTGTTTCACACGTTCATGCGCCATATCGAGGAGCATGTCTTGGGCTGCACAGACTTCTTCAAGGTCAATGACGTCATGCAAAATGTGTTTGGCCACAGCATCTATGAGTGCCGAAACCTGAGCATGGCAAAGGGCAATACGTGTGTGGGTAATGCCATTGTTATGAAACTCTTTTTCGGTTTGTTCGAGTTTTTCGGCATAGGTTTTAAGAAAGGCATCCTCATGACGGAGGCAATGGGTCATGTAGGTGCAAGCATCCTCAATGTTCATACGGTCGAGATCATCGACTATACGTTTAGTTTCAAGAGACTGGCCTTTACGGTCGAAATAAAGGTGCAAAGTACGTGTCAGAATCGCTTCAGATGCCTGAATAGCGGTGTTTTGGCTAATCATGATTGCACCACGGAACGGAGGTTCATAGGTCTCATTTCCTGCGGTTTTTAAGCCTTTTGAGCGAATTGCACGGCCGTTGTAGGCATCTTTGAGTTCATCCCATGAAAACTTAGGTTTACCCACAGAATTACCATTTTGGTCGTTACGGTCGCCCTCAATGAGGACGACAGGTAAGTTTGAGATTTGGGCAAAGTTTCGATACACCGCGACATTGGTCGATTTGTTTGCATCGAAACCTTCATAGTCTGGTCGACCAGACAGTTTCCACATAAATTCGATTAGGCGTGATTTACCTGCACCCGCTTCACCGACAATTTCTATAAAGGGAAAAGAGCTGTGCATAGAGCGGATTTGCTCAGCAAAATATGAGCCTGTCCACCACGCTAAAGCGACCAGTCCTTTAGCACCACGTACGCGGTAGAAGTCTTTCCACCATGTCGGTTTAAAGGTGGACTTGGGGTTTAACTGAATATTTGGACTGTTGGCCAGGGTCTTTAATTCGATACGTCCGACTTTGTAGAAGTCATGGTCATTTATGTCGATGACTTGCCCTTTATAAACCGCGTGTTTGTTGAAAATATAGGCCTGATATTCTTTGCTGTAGCCAATAAAGTCGATGGTTTTAACTTCACGTAAACGCTCGGTTTGATTTTTCATGAAGGTGAGTAGTTGATGGTCATTTCCCGTCCACCATGCACCTACCTGAACCGACAATAAACGCGGGGCAAACTTACCCCGTGCTGAAATTTGGTCTGCGGTAAAGGTCGCTTTGGCTTCGCTCTCCGGGTTTAAAATTTGGAAGTAATACCAGGACTCATCGGTTATTTCATTACGCTGAAAATACAGTGGGTTGAGCTGTCGATTACAGATTTCGGAAACCGCAGCACACTGCTGGAGTGCGAGCTCTCGTTTTTGGTTATCGAGAAGTAAATCGCGCTCTGGATCTGCCTCGATGCGTTCCAGTTCTTTGGTGTATTTGTCCATGTCGAGGTTGAACCAGTACAAGCGGAAGTTATGAATAAACCAAAAGGTTTTTCTGCGTGCATCTTTATAGTTATAGATAAGTAGACCTGCTTGCTCAGGTGATTCAGCTATGTGCAGTTCGCCATAGTGTTTGTACTGGTCGCGGTATTCGGAATGCAGTTGGTCGCGTTGGTAGAGGTCGTTCCAGTCTAACTGACCAGATGGCAGGGCTGCGGTGGAGTTCCACTTTTCTTGTAATGCACGAAGGTGAAACTTCTTAATGGCTTTTTTACCCGCTTTGTCGTTATCAAAAGCCCAACGTAGGCGAGGTCGGTCTTTTTTGAGTTCGATACAACGGTCGGTAATTTGCTTAAGAATGAGGCTTGGATAGTTTGAGGTTGAAAGCGTAGCAATACTTGGTTGTTTGCTAAAACTCAGGGCAATTGCGTTAAAAATGCCTTCTGTAATCCAAATAGACTGTGCATTACACAGGGTATCGAGCTGTTCTAATGTCCATGCATGACCTTCGTACTTGCCTATGAAGTTGGCTTTTTGACGTCCGAAGCGTTCTGGACGGTCGATAAATCGTTCCCAATAAATACCACTTGCCAGTTTAAAGCGAATGGTTGCGGTAACTTCGTTTGGGTATTTGAGGTCGTTTCTAAAGAGTTCCTGCGTGTACAGACCTTTGAGCATGTTTGGGTCGAAACCACGGGCATGGAGTAGGTAGGCATCTGCTGCGGCATTTGGATTTTCTTTGGTACGTGGAAAGTCTTTAGACCAGTCTTTAAAAAGGTCTTCGCAGATTTCTTTGACGTGTTCTTCATATCCGCATTTGTTTAAGCGGGCGCACTTGACCACACGCGGGTTGACTGCATGAGTGTAGAGTTCTTTTTTACCGCAGTTCGGGCAGATGCCTTGACGATACCATTCTCCAACGCGTTTAAAGCTGAAGAGCTGATTCAGTTTTTCGTCTATGAGAACGTGAATATTTGACATTTAGACCCACTAAAATTTAACGGCTTAACTGTTTGAGTTTGTGTATTTTTTTGCATTTTTGTAGCAATGCGCTGTTTCTTAAATGGCTTTCATTACAATTGCGCATCGCTTGGAGGGTCTTGTAGTTCGGGATGATGCTTCACCATAAAGTCACGGATATAGATGGCAATTTTGGTGTCATTTTCGAATGCAATTTTCTTGAGGGCTTTTAACTGTTTTTTCGTCCAACGCACTTGAGTTAGTTCTGTGTGTTTTGGTTTTGTTTGAATGTTTGTTGAAGTCATGCGAAAATCACCATAAATCGTACTTAGATACTTAGTGTTTCTAAATTTAGTACTATTTATAATGCTTTACAAGTGCTTTTTTAGGAAAAAGTATGAAAAATGATGATTTAAATACTCGCGGTACACGTTTGCGAGATGAACGGAAGCGTTTGGGGATACAAACTCAAGAAGAACTTGCTGAAATACTTGGGGTAAAAAAGAACTCTATTGGACGTTTTGAGAAGCACAATGAGCCGCTGAATACTGACTACTTAGACAAGCTCGAAGCTCATGGGTTTAATATTCATTTTATTTTATGGGGTGAACAACCTGTAAAAAGTGGCGAGCTCTCTGACGCTGAAGTAAAGCTGATAGAACTGTACCGTCAGACGCGTGACGAAATGCGTGGGGGATTGGTTTCGCTTGTTGAAACTTATGCGAATCAGTTTAAATAACTTTTACGAAATATAAATAAATCATGTACTTTAAAATTATTCTAATTGCGTTAGCCGCTTATGTTTTAATTCTTATTGCCTATCCAGAAACTCGTTTATGGTTAAAAGAACTCATCAAGAAACATCCATTTTTGAGTAGCTCTTTAATTTGCCTTGTTTTAGTCATTATAGCTTTTCTATATTTTCCTCCTTTTTTTAAATACGTGGCTTTAGACTTTTGGAAGATACCTCAGACAATTTACAGTGATGGTACTGTTGAAGTTGTTGAACTGGCTGATTTAGGATCAATTGGAGATATTTTTGGAAGTTTAAATTCTTTTATTTCTTCTATTGCTTTGTGTGCAGTCGCCTTATCTACTTGGTTGCAAGTTACGTCATTAAAAGAAACAAGACAGGCAAATGAGAGACAATTGAAATTGGCGAGAGAGGCTCATGATGAGCAGATTAAAGAATCAAAATATTCAAATTTTTTGAATATTTATAATTCATTAATGAATTATAAATTAATAAAATATAATGCTTTGCAAATTCGAATTGATGATGGAGGGGATAAAAAAATATGGTACGCAGAAGAAATTTTTAAAGAAATTGCACTGATTTTTGTTGGACAGAAATTCGTTTATAATTTGAGCTTATCAAGAATAGAGATAGGTGACCTTTATTATGAGGCTTTAAATAAAATTGCTGGTAGTGATAAAGGCTTAGGTGAGATTAATAGCTATTTTCTTATCTATGAAAGTTTATTCGAATTGATTAATCGCGCAGAAATCAGTACAGAAGATAAAGTTTTCTTTAGAAAATCCATATCAAATAGTATGTCAAAACATGAACAGTTGACCCTTTTGTGGGCTTCAATTGAAATTAAATCATTAAATAATTTAGTAAAAAATACAGGAATATTTGATCAGTTTCATAATCAGCGTTTAATGCCATTCTTGGTGAAATTTTATGATAAATCATGCTTTAGTCATCGCGAAATAATTGAAAATTGGGACAGATTTGCCAATAAACAAGAAACCCCAGCCTAAGCTGGGGTTTTTCTTATTTATTCTGAACCGCCTTGGAGATCTGGGCGACTTGATAGTGAAGTGTGTTGAATAGAGCCGTTAATTCTTCACCCGTGAGTGGGTAGTCTAAATGCATTTTTGTCAGTGCTGAAAGCATCAGTTCTAAGTTTTCAATTGGGAATTTAACTTCTTCCAGTATTTGTTCGGCAGTCATGTCTTTATGGCTGTTAATTTCTATTGTTGAGTGCATTGCTCCCCCTGTCTATTGATCATGGGTATATTTTCTAAAATATCTTTAACGAAATATAGGGTAGTGCGACTTTCAGTGTCGCACTACTTACTGATTTTATGACGTTTTTAGTACGACTTTAGGCGAAGCCTTGAGCTTGGTTTAGTCGTGTTTTGGGTGGGTACACTCATGATCAGCCCCCCATAAATAAAATAGAAAAGGTCATGACCGCCATGCTTAGAAATACTGTGGCATCGACAAAGTTCTTGAGGAGTTTTTTCTGTTTGAGTTTTCTTTGACGTTCGAGATATGCCTCTAGGTCATAGATAGGGGAATGTTCTTTTACTTTTTTTGAAGTGTGCGAATGCGTTGAAGCGAATGTTTTCATTGGCTTTTCCTTTGTATATCAAGTTATAAACCTGACACCATTACTTCTCACGATAATGGTGACAGACTGAACAGGGGTGAGAATACCGCTACAAAGGAAACGGCCAGCGCGAAGCTGCCCTATCCAGCCTGCCATAAAAGGCACAGCCGAATTTTACACAAAAAAATAGCCCGTGACGGACTTTTTGCGCCTTTGTAATATTGCAGGTTCTCACGCCTGACCACAGATTTTGCTGTGGTAAATTTAGAGTAGCTTAGATACTATATGCGCGTCAATACTTTATAAAAAATTGTGATTTGGGTGGGGTTTTGGAGATGGGTGAGGATAATAGTTCTTTCAATGATGTAGATTCAAATGAACATACAATTACTCCTAGTGATTTATATATCCTTATTAATGAAATAAATCAGATGGTTGATGATTTTTTTATTGAAATTGAAAGCGAAGATTTACTTCAGAATTTAGGTCTAGAAGATTATTGGCTTGATATAGATGATTCATTAGTGAATTTAATAAGTTATTTTTCTCCAGAAAATCACGAGAACTATATTTTTACTTTAGATCTAAATATATTCTTTAATAAATTAAAAAAAATTAAAATGGAGTTTCCTTCAGTTCTTGTAGAAGGTAGTGAGCGTAAAGTAAAGGATAAGCTTCAAGAAATTTTATTTCAGCTCAATGAGCTTGAAACTATTTTATCATATAAAAAATCAATTAATGATCTTGCAATTATTGATGAAGAGTCAAAAATTAAATTTGATAAATTAGAAGATAAATTAAGAAAGTCTGATCTCTTAGTTGATGATTTGAGAAACTTAAAAACTCATGAAATATATAATAATGAAGTAGGTGCTTTTAATAAATTTGCTAGAAATTATGAGATGGCTTTTTATATTTTAATGGGGTGTTCTGCATTTTATTTTTTAGGGTTGACATTTTATATAAATGAAATAAATCTATTTTTTATAACGATTGGGTTTCCGGAAAAAATACATGGAAGCTTGAACTATGAATTTTATGTTCAAAAAATATCTTTACTAATTCTTACAACAACAATTGCTGCATTTCTATTAAAGCGTTCGTTTATGAACCGCCGTTTGGCTGATGAAGCCTATCGTACCGCAAAAGAACTCGATGCTTTACCCCGATATTTAGAAGGTATGCCAGAAGAATTGAGGGATAAGATCCGCTTTGACCTTGCTTATAAGTACTTTGGTAATAGCGTTCACCATGAAAGCTATACAGGTGGTGAAAACCTTATGCATGAAAACATTAAAGCTAATACAGACTTTATTAAAGCAGTGAAGGATTTGACACCAAAGGCAGAAGTAGCAAAAGAGGACAAAGCTCCGAAAGATGCGGCTTGATCGCTCAGTTTTAATAGATTTGGTTTTGTAGAATTTTATAATTTTTAAGAGGGTTTTGGGGTGAGTGATCCAGCATTAGATGCAGCAAAAAAAGTTTTGTCTGACCAATTTAATAAAGTCAAAACTATGGAGGAAAAAAATAAAGAAATAAAATCTGAACTTATAGATAAAATTAATGAGGTAATCAGTAGTATAAATAAATTAGAAGATCAAACGAATATTACAGAGGATGCAAAAAAACAGTTTTTTGGTTTAATACAAGATTCAAAACCTAAATTGAGAAGTATTAATAGTCAAACTACTAGACTTTTACAATTAGTCGAAAGCATAGATGTATCTAGCATTAATCTTAATTTTTTAAAGATTAGCTTTTTCCCGCTAGAGGTGATTAAGAATGAATATAACTCTGAAAATATTATAAATTTACCTTCAGATTTATTGGTGTCATTAAGTATTGTTAATGCTGTATATGATTATATAGAAAAGTATAAAATTTTATCTGGTAATTTAGATATAATAATTAATAGTAATATAACTAATATGTTGAATGAGGCGGAGGCTGAGTTAAAAGAACTTAAGTTGACAAAAAATATTCTTAAAAATATAAAAACACAAGATTATTATGAGAAGGAATCAACAGTATTTTTAAAAAAATCTAATAATTATAGGAATATTTTTATTGGGTTGATTTTTATATCTTTATCTATAGCTGTTGTATCTGTTGTAGCAGAACCTAGGTTTTATATGGAAACTTTTGATTATTGGTTTCTAAAGATTTCATATATTTTAGTATCCATTACTTTAATAACATATTTTCTCAAACAATCGACTCATTACCAAAGATTAGGTGACCAAGCTAATCAAACAAGTCTTGAAATTAAAGCATTCCCAAGCTTTATTTCTGGTTCTTCTAAAGAAACTGAAGCAGAAATTCGCAAAGAATTAGCCCTAAAATACTTTGGACGTGAAATAGATAGTGCTGCTCATAAAGATATGAGTAACCTGATCTCTGACCAGATGAAAAGCACAACAGAAATGGTAAAAGCTGCAACTGATGTGTTGAAAGTTAAGGGGTAAGGTATGGCTGCAAATGTTGATGCTAAAGTAGATTTTACAGCTATTCTGAGTGAGATAATGAAAAGTGAATATGGTTTAGTTTTCATTTGCTCATTACTTTTTCTAATTGTTCTAGCTGCATTTTTATACATGTTTGGCAAGTCTGGAATTATTTCGCACTTTAAGATATATACTGAATATAGTAATAAAAAATTTCTAAGAGAAATTGAGCAAAAAGAAGAACTTTTGAATGACGAAGCATTAAGCGAATTTAAAGGTGATATGGAATACCACATCAAAGTTTCTAAGCTTGAGAACTTTTTAAAATTTAAGAACAAAGATATTGATTTACTGAAATATATTTTGTCATGCAGGGATTCTCAAAGAGCTATTCGCCTATATAAAAAAGGCAGTGAATATTTAGAAAAAGATAAAGAAACAAAAGTATATCGATTTAAGCCTAAATATACGAAAGAAAGTATTCAACGCCAAGAAAAGCGAACGCTTTATTTTTATTTTGGGATAAATGCATTAGGTGGCTCTCCATTTTTCTTAAAACTTATTTCTAGTAGATATCCATCATTTATATCTTTCGATTTTGATGTATTTGAGGGTACTCTTTTCTTTATCATCTGTTTCATCATATCGATAATATATACATTCAATACTTTGAGACCATATTCAGCCCTTTACTTCTTAGAGATAGAAAAGATAAATGAAAGTATGCAAGAACAGAATATTGCTAAGAATTCTATCTTAGCTAAAGAAAATAAGATTGGATAAGGAACGTTAAAATATGATTTATGCTTTGATGTTTGGCTTGGGTATTTGGTGTACGATCCCAGTGCTTATGATTTGGTATTTGTTACTACCGAAAACTTACTTCCTAACTTTTAATGGTGAGACACCTTCACGGATGTCTATTTTTACACACCATTTTTTATCGATCCTTACGCTGTTTATGATTCTTGGTTTAGGCATCGAAACGGCAGTTAAGTATCCCGAAGGTACGATCGCGCCAATATTCTTTTTATTGTCCATTGTTTTAACACTCATATTCTGCGTATATTTTGGACGCAATAAAATTAATTTGGGTGATAAGAAAAGAGTATAAAAATAAACGTGAACTGAGTCGGAATTAGACTAAAGAGAGTTAAACAATTCGTATTTTTGTAGATAAAAATAAGTAGCTTAGATACTATTCGCAAATAATATAAATATATTTATAAGGGGGAAGTGTAAATATGATTGAAATGATTGAACAAGGTGGCTATTTGACGACTTTAAGAGAAATGAGCCCTACAAGTGGGGGAGTCTCTGCAAAAACATATTTGGCGGAAGTACAATGGCCAAATGGCGAAGTCATTGAATCATTTGTGAAGCTTTTTCCTGTGAATACCAGAATTAAAGAAATCATTAATGAGAGTTTTGGTTTTTTGCTTGCAAATTCAGCTAATTTGAGACAATCAACCAGGGCAGCATTGATCAAATTAGATGTTACCGAATTTCCTATTGATACGGCAACAGATGGCTTTGCAGCAGCTAATGGATTTGTATATGGCTGGGTGACATCAAGTTTAGGAGGGAAAGACTTAAAAAAAATTTATCTGAATAATCCACCTAATATTAATAGACAGGAAGAAAAACAGATTCTGTCATTGCTTGGTTCTTGGTCAAATTTTAAATCTTTAGTTGCTTTTGATGATTGGGTAGGCAATATTGATAGAAATATAGGGAATCTAATTTTTATTAAAAAAGATGACATAGGTGTAATTGATCATGGCCAGCTTTTTGGGGTAATTGATTGGCAGCATGAAGAAATTGATCCTAATATCAACTGTAGAAATTGGATGTTGAATGCATTTAAAGCTCAATACAATGGTGTAATGATCCATCCTGCTATATATCAACCAATTCTGGATGTTGCTGCAAAAAATAAAAACTCCTACGATCAGGTCAAAGCAAATATTCAACAATGCATAGCTGAAATTGATCTTACAATAGCGAGTAATTTAGACATAAAAATTGATGAATTTTTTAATTATTTTGAGGGCCGTTTTGCTACAGTTGCAACTCGTTTACCTCATGCTTTAGCTGCTTAGAAAGGTAGATGCATATGTCAAATATAATTAAAGGCGAATGGTCACTTGTGCAATGGAATCCCGATATAGCGACTGAAGAATATCTGAATATAGGTGTTTCATTTAAGCATGAGGACAAAAAATACTTCAAAATGTTGGATAGTTTTAATCGTGTTAACTGTTTATATGATGAAGATACGGTAAGACACCTTCAGGATGTGATAGAGCTTTCTTTAAGAGCTTTTGAGGCTGATAACTTCTATATTTCGGATCAAATTCGTTTGATAGATAAAGGCTTGGCTAAAGGGCAAGATGAAGAAAAAATTTTAGAGCGACTGTATAGCCGTGTTGTAACTTTGGGAAAAACACATTTGTCGAAAAATAAAGCAAAGAATGATTTTAGATATATTAAAAATGAGCCTTTCTTGAAACGTGCTACGACTAATCTCAGACAAAGAATTAATAGTAAAGATGAGTATAAGCACTTATTGGCTCTATTCCCTGAAGATAGTTATTTAAGGAAAAATAACAGTGATTTGTATGTACCTATGAGAAGTTCTGCTAATTACGGAAGTTTCGTTTCCGTTGTTACTAATAATGTAGATACGATCAATACTAATTATTTGATGTTGGCTACTGATCTTTTAACAGCATCTCAAATAGATAAGAAAGGGGCGAACTTTTTTGTTTTAAGACCTTCCGCTGATGAGTTAAAAAAGTTGGATGAGGTCAAAGTAGATGAAATTGATGAAACTTTAGATAAATTAGATTTCAAATTTAAAGGGTATGACTTTAAGATTGAGAGTGCAGATTCTGAAGGTGAGCTGAATGACAAAATGTTATTTTGGCTTGGAAAAGAGGCAGCATAGTTCAAAACCTCTCATAATTAATTCAATTGGTTATGAGAGGTTAATCTATTGTAAATATAAGAAATAGACACTGATAAAAGTACAGCCAATCATAATGCCCATGAGAAAAGGGTAGATCCACATTTAGATCTTCCTTGCTCGCACTTTATCAATACAACGCTCAATCATGCTGTGCTCTTGTTTTAGCAGGGTTTGCATACGAATGTATTGATAGTCCAAAATCATCCATAAAAGAACCAAAGCCACCACAAACAAAACAATAAAAATAATCCCAAAATGAATCATCGGTATAAACTCCGCTTTAACTCTAAATTACTTTGGCAAGCAACACACAAGGTCACCGCACCATACTTTTGACGTTCTGGTGGAATGTCATTTCCACACTCTTCACACTCAGACAATGAAGGCTGTGAATAGTCCTTAGGCTGGATACGAACCTGTTCTAGCTGGCGTTGTTGAGCGATATCTATAATGTCAGCCATGACGACTCCGAAGCTGGCGTGCGTCATGATTAATGATGTTTCTTGCAAGCGCACATTGTGAAAGAGGAAGCTTGATAGCGGGGTTAGGTGTAGCTGAAGGGGAGATCGTGGCCGCCCATTCCAAATGAGCCCGACCAGTCCAACCGCATTCAAGGTTTTGGCACTGGCCATAAAGTGTTTTTAAAAGCGGATTTTCAACTTGAGAATGCCGAATAATCACTTTAGATCCGCAGTGCGGACAAGCATTCTGATTTCTTGTATTTGCCATACGTGACCTGTTCTCGGTTTATCGTACTTATTGTATAATAAAAGTATTATATATGGTGATTTAATGTTGATTTATGTACCAAATATCGTTATTTTAATTAGACCCTCTTGATAGCTGCTCAGTGAATAACTGGCAGCTTTTTTTATTTTTCGCCTTTGGCTTTTTGAATACGAGCCCACTCCCGGTTTAATGCGACTTGAGCCGTCTTTTTACTCTTATAAGTGCGTACCAATATCAAAGGCTGGCTTTGCTCACCTACCGTCATAAGCTGAGGTTTAGGCTTTGCCGCATACCATGTTTTTACACCAGTATAGGTTTTATAGTTTTTCGCTTTTCTTTGCCCTGAACCTGACTTAGTCTTTTTCTCTTGCTCAATTTTAGTCGTGTCATCAAACAGTATGGAAACATCGTCAGCATTTGGTAGTTGTACCTCTAGCTCGATGCGTGTGGTATAGCCTGAAGATTCGTTTAAGTCATGGGTAATGGTTTTGCCTAGCCAAATGATTTCATCGATCTGAGCCTTTAAACCCACAAATGAAAACTCTTGCTCTGGGAGTAAATCGGGTCGACCTTTGGCCAAGGTATAAGACAAAGATTGCTCAGCCCGTTTACATCGTTTTAATTGAGCCAAAGCGGCCAATTCGGCTGTTTTCTTATCACGGTGAATAAAGCGGATCTCTTTAGGGTTATCTATATGGCTACCGACAATCACATACAGCTTTTCACCCTTTTTCGGGCTGTGATAATAGGCTTTTATACACTCAACTTTGTCATGGCTTTGCCCATAAGAATATGAGTGTTGGTCACCGTCAGATCTGACCAATTCAACTGCAGGTAAGTCGAGCCCTGAACCGGTTTGTGCCTCACCAATGGGAAGTAGAAGCAGGGTATTATTTTTGACTGTTGCAATTGCATCATGTTCATCGGCTATTCGAGTCATGATATTGGCATCGGAGTCATTCTGGTCGATATGTGAAACCTTACGACTGCTTAAACTGCTGTGTACCATCACTTTTAAACCGTACTCAAAAGCCAATGCCTGGAAAATCTCTGCTATGGTCTGTTGGTGGAACGATCGCTCTCGCTTTTGACGAAATGCTTCTGCAAGGTCGGTACTTTCAGCCGATATTCTCAGAACATCTGGTGCACCAGAATGCGAACCGCCCGTGACCAAATAAGACCCTTTATACATAAGGCCCGTGTCTGACCAGCCAAGCCAAACTTTCATTTCTGCACCGACGGAAGGAATTTCGAGCGCGTTGTCACTGTCGTCTAAAGTGAGGTCGACACTATCTGCCACCATTCCTCGGTTGTCTTGCAAACTCAGTCCAACGAGACGCGACGCCAAAGTCGATGAAATATCAATATCATTCACGGTAATGCGGTAAATAGCATGCGGATAGTTATTGAGGCTTGTATATTGCTCAGTGTTGGAGGGCATAAAACTCATAAAATGAGACCTCCAAGACTTAACAATGCCTGACCTGTAGCACCCAACAGTTTTTTAGTAGTGTCTTCGGTGATGATTAAAGAGACGCTAAACGTAATTTTTCGGGTACCGCCATTATGGAAAAAGTTGGAACGGGTTTCCTGAACGTCCTTAATAATCACCAACCCATAAATCTTTCCAGTCCCTTCAATTAAAATGTACTGCTTACCTGTGTCACCCATGTTGCGTAGCATATCGAGCGAGTTTTGGTAGCCCGTAATTTCAGGATAAATTACACCGGATAAATTGATGGTTTCTTCATCTTTTCCAGTGAACTGATAGGCAGGGGTATTGCCCACACGGCTGTTACTTGGATGTCGCCAAGCCGTTGAGCGCTGTAGCTCTTGATAAGATGCGGTCGAGAGTTGAAATACGAATAAACCAAGTGCCATCATCATGTGTCTTACTCCCGATCTGTCAACATACGACGGATCAGCGCACTGCGTTCCCGATCGCGCTGGGCTAAAGCTTGGCGTACTTCATTGGCAGCGTTGTGTAAAACACCTTTACCGCTGTTGTCGATGTGAATCTGAATATTGTCGCTATTATGAATCGTGATATTCCTATGGTTTTGAATAGGCGTTGCTCTCTGGAACTTGGGTGCATTTTGATTCCAAGCATCGTGGCCAGTCATCGTTTTTGATGGTTGGGTATTTCCCTTTGAAGCGCTTGCACCTATCAAAGGTTGTTTGTTGCCTGAGCCCATTGTCGGCATAGCACTGTCAAAGACGCCAAGCGTTTGCCGATACTGACTCTGTAGGGCAGGTGTGCGGTTATTAAGCCCGACACCTATTCCATCGACAATATGACCGCCCATGCCTGCCATAACACGGCTTGGAGAGTGAATATCCATTTTCTTACGCATAAAGTCGGGCATGAAATTGGTGACTTGTGACCAAATACTTTGCAGCCCAGGGAACATGGATTTAATTCCGTTGATTAAACCTTTCACCAACATGCTACCAAAGCCAGTGAATTTAGCGGGAAGCTCTATACCAAACCAAGAAAGGACTTTGGCAAATATCGAATAGAACAAACCTAATGGTGACCAGTTTAGGATGAGTGCACTTACACCTAAAATCCCACCACTAAAAGCTGTTTTGATGGTTGACCAAACGTATTTAAAGAAACCTGAAATTGGCTCCCAATTGCGGTAGATGAGATAGGCAGCACCTGCTACCGCAGCGACTACCCCTAAAATAACTAAACCGACAGGGGAGAAAATTGCACCTAAGGCACCAAAACCAATCCCTAAAGCGCCGAATGTCATTTTTAAAATAGCTAACGGCCCTAGCAAGGTCACAATACCCAGCACAAGCGCTGATATACCACCCAGTAAAACAATGCCTGCGACTGCCACTTTGGTGAGGGTTGCAGCAAGTGCTGGATTCTCTTTTGCCCAGTTACGGACGTCATTGGTAAACGTACGGGCTTTGAGGATTAAACTATTTAGTGGTGGCAGCAGAACGTTACCGATATCGATACCTAATGCAGCCACGCCATTTTTTAATAATTTGATGTTGTTCGCCGACGTTGCTGCACGTGCTGCATACTCTTTTTCCATGGAGCCGGCATACTGGCTTTTATCTGCTACTAAGCCCAGATTCTTCTCAAGGGCGCTCATGTTGGTGAGCAGCGGTGCGATTGCACTGAGTGACTCTTTACCAAATAAATCGGAAAGAACGGAAGCCTGTTTGTATTTGTCTAAGGCAGCAATCTGCTTTAACACCATGAGAGTCGTCCCGTTGGCATCTTTTTGCATGTCTTTTGCGACTTTGCCATAGTCCAAACCAAGCTCTTTATAGGCTGAGATTTGCCCCTTGGTTGCAGACTCGCCCGCAACCAAGGCCAACATAGTATTTTTAATACCAGTCGCAGCAATTTCCTCTTGAATACCCATACCTCGTAAGGTCGCACCTAACGCGGCAATACTAGAGGCAGCAAAGCCTCCAACTTCACCAAGTGGTCCAATCCTTTGTACAATTTCTAAAATGCCTTTGGCTGCTGCTGGGGTATTGTTGCCTAAGTAGTTAATTTGGTCGGCTAGGGTGGTTACTTGTGCCTGTGACATCCGAAAGGCTGTTCGTAGTTCAGCCATCGACTGACCAGATTCTTCAGCCGAAATATCGAAGGCTACGCCCATTTTTACAGCCGTTTCAGCAAAGGTGGTGAGTTCCTTACTTGCAATACCGGACTGCGCACCAGCGGCGACAATCGCAGCAATGTCCTTGGCTGCCATAGGCAAACGAGTCGACATTTCCACAATTTCATTATTAATGGATTTGAACTCAGCTTCGGTACCGTTAAAGACCTTTTTGACATCGGCTAGAGAGGACTCATAGTCAATGGCCAGTTTTACGGGCACGGTCATGGCTGTCGTGGCAACACCTGCCACCATTAAGCCTTTTTTGGCGAAGTCTGAACCTTTTTGTAGAATGGCTTGGGTTTTGGCAAAACGCTCTTGCGCCTTACTGTTTTTATCCAGGGCATCACGACGTTTATTCAACTCCATGGTGGTGAGGTGGATTTTATTTTTAAGCGCACTTTCTTCGTCAGTGAGCTGTTCTACACCTTTGGATAGCTTGTCGATATTGAGTCCAGCTTTTTGCAAAGTTTGGATATGGTTTTGCAATTCGTTACGTTGGGTGGTTTCAGTACTCTTGAGTCGGCGAATCCCTTGTTCGAGGTTTTTAATTTTGTTGAGTTGAGTCTCGGTTAAGGTGCTACCGTTTTTCTGTAAGCTTTGTAGTTGCTTTAATTCACTCCGATACTCTGCTGTTTTATTGGCTGTAGCTTCTAAGGCAGTTTGCGTTTCCTTATAGCGGTTGATATGGCCTTGTTGATCCTGAAGCGCTTTAAGCTCGGTACGCGTTTGTTTAAAGGCGGTACCGAGGTTATGTGAGCCACCAATAATCGCCTTCATAGGGCCAGACATATTGTCCTTTGCGTCAAAAAAAACGCGTAAATTTAAGGTCGACATTGGTGGGAATACCTTCACTCGTTGGCTTGATTACGTTCTAAAGCTTTTTGGTGCCACATAAATAATTCGCTGAGGCTCATTTCTGCGAAGTCACGTGGTGACCAGTGGAAGACCAAAGCTATGTTGGCCATGACATCGGGAATACTGTCTATAATTGGATATCGGTCGCTGCACGTTGCGACTTCGGCATCAAAAAATAGATGATGTGACCTGCAATTTGACCAAGATCGACAGGGTCTAAAAGGGGCATTGCTTCACGTGGGATTTGTGGCCATACGCATTTGGGAATGATTTGGCAGAGCGCATTTACATCGGAGCGGTAAATGTCCTGGAGGGTGAGTCCAGAAAGTGCAACAGTACCTGGCTTACGAATCATAATTTCCGAAATGGTTTGTCCACCAACTTGAATTGGCGTTTCAAGGGTGTATTGGGCTTCGTTTGGGTTTTTGATTGCTTCGAGGTTTTCTGCTTGTTGTTGCGTATTCATCGCGTTTGAATTCCTAAGTTTAAAGAAGACCTACTGCATAAAAATGTGCAATAGGTTGGGCATTACAGACCGCAGGCTTTACGTTGTGCTTCTAAACGATCGACACCGTTGACGATTTCTTTCATGGCCAAAGTGTCGATTTCAATTTCTTTATTGCCGTTGACCGTAAGCTTGTAATAGGTCCATTTGGTTTTAATGGTTTGTTCAGTGTCATCACCAGGCTTTTGGGTTCCCATACTGATTTCTTCATGACGACCACGAATCACAACTTCGACAGGAGTGACTGCACCTGTGTCGTCCTGTTGATATGCACCGGCGAAGCGTAGTAAGACGCCAGAGGCAGAGGTAATGCCGAATTGACGTAGTGATGTGAGGTTGAGACCTCCGATTTTCCATTCAAAATCGATAGAGTCTTCAGACATACCTTGGTCGATGGCAACAGGGCCATTCATACCACCACCTCGCCAGTTCTCGAAGTTACGTCCTAAGGTTGGGAGCGTACATTCAGCGACTTCACCGACCAATGATTCAGCATCATTGAATAGGTTCATGTTTTTAAGTTTGTTTGGTAATCCCATGTGTGTTTACTCAAATAGGGGGAGAACGAATCACAGCTTTATGCTGTGATTCGTGCGCCAAAATCTGCGAGGTAGTCGTCTGTGATCATTTGGTAGAAGCCAAGATCTTCAAGTGGTGGAACAGGGCCGTAGTCATAAGAGAGGCGGAATTTTCCTGCTTTTAAATTTTCTACAGGGTTCTTTGTCTCGTCATACCAAGCTTCACCACCCATGAGGTAGCCGTTATTGGTTAGGTCACTGAGTTTGGCGCGAATGCCCTCAATGAGGTCGCTGGCCAGTGATGGATGAAGTGGTTTATCGACTGCCCACATATGCGCTTCAGCAACCGTGTCGGCAATGATTTGGGCTGTACGTGTGTAGTTCTCGAATGGAAACAGCCCTTCAGAATCGCAGGTACGAGAGCCCCAAAAGCGAAAGCCATCTTCACGAATGAGTGTAGTAATGCCATTTGAGTTGAGATAGTCGGCATCTGTGCCAATTTGCTGTAGATCCCACCAGACATCTTTACTAATACCGACAACACCACTGACCGCGACATTTGAAATAACTTTGTGCCAACCTGTTAAATTATCAATTTTGGCACGTAACCCCAGTGCATAAGCTACAGGGGAGATAGCTTCATTTTGCGAAGTCTCGGTATTGAAGTGGATGAACTGAGGCCAGATCAGCATGAGTTCTCGTGCAGCAAACGATTCACGATAAGCCACCACTTCTTCTTTCGTTTCACAGCCATAAGCATAGGCATACGCGAAAGCACGCAGCTTTTGTGCAGTGCTTGCCAGTTCTGTCGTTACTGCTTGAGTATCGAGCCCTGGTGCACCAATTAAACGTGGAGTCACGCCAAGTTTTGCTTTTGCCGTGAGTAGGGCTTTTAAGCCTGTGTACTGACCAGAAGCTGTTGTGGTTCCAATGACAAGTGAACTTTGTTCTGCCTCTGTCTCAGCGCTATCCACACGGACGACTACAACCGTTGTATTGGTTTGGTCGACGATCGCTTGTAGCGACGACTTTAAGGTACCTAACTTTCCTGCTTTACCAATCACGTTTTGAATATTGGTGATGAGGATAGGTGTATTGAGTGGAAAGGAGGTAGCATCCGCGTCTGAAGCGGTTGCAATCAACCCGATAATACTGGTGGCCACTGTACGGATTGAACGCGTACCGTTATTGACCTCTGCAACACGGACACCGTGGTGATATTCATCTAATGCCATAGGGCAACCTTTTGTTGATGTTCTAGTTCATCAAAAGGCTTACATACAAAACCCCACGTTTTAAGCGCGGGGTTTTGTAAGAGGGTATGCTACAAATTGGAGTTTATTAAAGACAGAACATCAGGATTGTTTTTCAAAAATTCAGCCAGTTTTTCTTCTGGTGTTTCCACTTGCTGAACTTCAGGCTTTTGGATCAGTTCCCATTTGAAGCCATTCCAACGTGGCCATTGTTCTTCACACCATTCAGATGGTGGTGCTATCTCGACACAACCTGCAGGGATAGCAAATACACCAGGTTCAAGAGGTGACTCATTGGCTATTGTCTCTCCAACAAATAAACCTGAATAATTGGTTTGATACACGGTAATCTGATTCATGTTTCATTCCTTAATAGCGGATACAGGCAAGCCATGCGATGTTACGTGGTCTGTTTTCATTTGCAGTGGGTACAACACGCGATGCATCAAATGTTGCCGTGAGTAAGCCCCAATTTTCACCTGTTGAAATTCTTCCAGCCGCTTTTTCACTTACAGAAAAAGCGCCAGTATATGAAGATTCGGGCACTCTTGCACCTGACCCACCAGGTGCGTCACCTGTAATGTTTCGAATAGCATCGCCTTGTTTGCTGCCGATTAAACGACCAACATCAATACCACGTCCATCATCTGCATAACGTGGAAACTCTGCACGTGCATCAGGCACGTTAAAAGTATTTACGCCATCTCCAGCACCATAATAAATACCGATTGCAGCAAATAGATCTGCATAAGCAGTCCGAGAATAAGCTGCACCATTACATTTTAATAATCGGTAACCAGTCGGGATATTTTGTGAAGCCAAAGTGATAACAGTACCAGGTGGACAGTCATTGTATTTCGCCTCATCCGAACTAATGACACCTAAATTCTGGCGTGCTAAAGGTTTATTCAAGATGTCGGAAAGGTTATTTTTTTGGGCCAAAGGATAAGGTGCAGCCCCTAAAGGTTCATTTTGAACAATCAGGATTTTGGCCCCAGAATAAGCCTTACCCAAAGTGATTTGCGTATTTGAGGTTGCAAGCCAACCATTGGCACCAATTTTGTTGGTAATACGTTCGCCATTAATGTACACCGCTGCACCACGGGTAGTCGTGCTAGTGAGATCTACAATAGTTTGGTTAGCAACTAGCGATTGCTCTTCTTCAACTGTATTAACAAAGACGTCCGCATTAGAAGCATCATCCCACTCGATGTCTCCTTCAATATTCGATTTTTTCTTCAGAACTTGACCAATCGTTCCACCCGGGAAAAAATATGCTGTTGTCAAAGTATTCATGATCCAACTGTGTGTCGCAGTAACCACGTTGGGATCAATTTTCAACTCAATACTGTCACTGTTACTCACAACAAATGGAATGCGATATGCAGAGTCACTGAATGCACCATCACTTAAAGATGGTTTATGTACTTCAGGTGTATTACCAACCATGAGCATATTGCCATTTCTGTCAAATACAGCAATTTCACGAACGACAAAACTCGTTGTTTCAACGGGAATAATTAACTCTGCAGTGAATAAATTTTCATTTTCTGGATCTTGGTATATTCGGTTGACTGGTGCACGAAACCGTTCACGTTTTAATTGTTTCATCGTCGGATTGGGTATGATTTCATTACCGTTTCCATCACCAACAGCCATATGGGTGATTTCAATTTTTGAACCCGTAGCCTCGGCACTTGCTAATAGCTGCAGACCTATTGTTGTATGAATAGTTTTATATAACATTCTAAAAATTCTCCAATCTTATAATTCCACAATGTTCAGGTCATGCAGGATAATTTGGTGTTTCGGGTTTCGGAGGGCGAGTTGGATTGACTGGTAATCCAGGAATAGGAGTACCTGTAATTTCACCTTGTCTTGTTTGACTCATATAAGCTTTATCTGCAAGCCAAAACCGCTTAAGCGTGTCTTCAGGCAGTACAACCAATCCATCTCGCATGATTTGGTTATATGCCCAGATATATTGCTTTGCGACGTTGTACTCTTTACCAAGATAGGCATTGCCCATAATGGCTTGCCAAACTTTCGGGCCATCATTGATTAAGTCATATTCAGGGTTTACCAGCTTTCCTAAGAAATTATCAGGAACAAACCCTGCTAGGTAATGTACTAAGTCCGCGGGATATCCCAATTCATCAATTGCTGAGGTAAATCCCCGAAGCGCTTTATTAAACT
>RCUQ01000292.1_pt1 | contig 26115 bp, 22 predicted proteins | sample 2166351 | NCBI WGS metagenome assembly RCUQ01 (sample SAMN09932597, study PRJNA488358) | compost metagenome | feature: garden; material: soil; isolation source: compost soil in acetonitrile-enriched culture | place: Germany: Experimental Botanical Garden Goettingen | collected 2016-01-27
AGCCTTGGTTGAAATAAGCAAATCAGAAGATGAGCTTTTGACTAAAGGTGTGGAACTTATTCATGAAAAATTAAAAAGCACATTAGTTTCAAAAGGATTGGAACAAGTTGAGGTAAAAGCTGGGGATTCTTTTGATGCTGATTTTGCAGAAGCAATTACTCAAATTCCTGCGCCATCAGATAAAATGAAAGGTAAAATTGTTGATGTTCTTGAAAAAGGATACAAATTGGGAGACAAAATCATACGTTATCCTAAAGTAGTTATCGGAAACTAAAAAATACAAATTAAAAATTCCATACTTCAATAAATTTTAAATTGGAATTTGGAATTTTATCCCGATAGCTATCGGGGTGGAATTTATTCTTATTATGAAAAAAGATTTTTACGAAATATTAGGCATTTCAAGAAGTGCAGATGCTGCTGAAATTAAAAAAGCATACAGAAAAAGCGCAATAAAATACCATCCTGATAAAAATCCAGGCGACAAAGAGGCAGAAGAAAAATTCAAATTAGCCGCAGAGGCTTATGAGATTTTGAGTGATCCTCAGAAAAAAGCCAAATATGATCAATACGGTCATCAGGCTTTTGATGGTTCAGGAGGTTTTGGCGGAGGCCATGGCGGAATGAATATGGATGATATTTTTAGTCAGTTTGGTGATATTTTCGGAAGCGGATTCGGTGGATTTGGTGGCAACGGAGGTGGCGGAAGAGCGCGTCGTGCAAAAGGAAGTAATCTTCGTATAAAAGTAAAATTGACATTGGAAGAAATTGCCAATGGAGTAGAGAAAAAAGTAAAAGTAAAACGCAAAGTGCAAGCACCTGGCGTTTCTTATAAAACATGTTCTACCTGTAACGGTCAAGGACAAGTAATGCGTGTGACCAATACTATTTTGGGAAGAATGCAATCGGCTTCCACTTGCCCAACTTGTGGCGGTTCAGGTCAGATTTTAGATAAAAAACCGGCTGAAGCTGATTCACAAGGAATGATTCTTGAAGACGAAACAGTTTCAATAAAAATCCCTGCCGGCGTTGTTGATGGAATGCAATTGAAAGTTTCTAATAAAGGAAACGACGCTCCAGGAAATAGTATTCCAGGAGATTTGATTGTAGCTATTGAAGAAATTGAACATGAATTCTTGAAACGTGAAGGAGAGAATTTACATTATGATTTATACATCAGTTTTTCTGAAGCAGTTCTTGGAATCTCAAAAGATATTGAAGCTGTAAATGGAAAAGTGAGAATTAAATTGGAAGATGGAATCCAATCGGGTAAGATTCTTAGACTGAAAGGAAAAGGAATTCCAAGTCTTAACGGATACGGAAATGGAGATTTACTGGTTCATGTGAATGTTTGGACACCAAAAACATTAAACAAAGAGCAAAAACAGTTTTTTGAAAAAAATATCAATGACGAGAATTTTATTCCAAATCCTGAAAAAACAGATAAATCTTTCTTTGAGAAAGTAAAAGATATGTTTTCTTAATACATACAAATTGAGTTTTTTAAATTCAAAAAAACAATTCCCATCCTTCAATATACAAGGGTGGGTTTTTTGTGTAACAGTATAAAGTATTTAAGCACGAATTATTTACTTTTACACTCGTAAGGCCATAAAGCCGAACGGTTGAAATAAATCAAAATTTAGCATGAGCAACCTACTTGAAGTCAATAACATCGTAAAGCAATATGGAGATTACGTAGCGCTTAACGAAGTTTCGTTGTCTGTTCCCCAAGGTAGTATTTACGGGCTTTTAGGTCCTAATGGAGCCGGTAAAACATCACTGATCCGAATCATAAATCAAATTACCTTACCTGATAGTGGTGAGATTATTCTCGACGGAGAAAAACTGCAGCCCAAACACGTGCAATACATTGGTTATCTTCCCGAAGAAAGAGGTTTGTACAAGTCCATGAAAGTTGGAGAGCAATGTTTGTATTTGGCTCAAATGAAAGGATTGTCTAAAGCAGAGGCTAAAAAACAATTGGAATACTGGTTTGATAAACTGGAAATTCAAGGGTGGTGGAACAAGAAAATTGAAGAACTCTCCAAAGGGATGGCGCAAAAAATCCAGTTTGTGGTTTGTGTGTTGCACAAACCTAAATTATTGATTTTTGACGAGCCTTTTTCCGGTTTTGATCCTGTTAATGCCAATATTATCAAAGAAGAGATTTTAGCATTAAAGGAACAAGGTTCGACTATAATTTTTTCTACACACCGCATGGAAAGTGTAGAAGAATTATGCGATCATATTGCTTTAATTCACAAATCAAATAAATTGATTGAAGGAAAACTCGACGATGTAAGGAGAGAATTTAAGACCAATAGTTTTGAAGTGGGGATTCTGTCTGATAATGTGGAAGGATTGATGTATGATATAACACAGAAATTCACAGTTGCTCCAGCTTATTTCAAGACGTTGAGTAATGACTTAAAACTGGAAATTCAATTAGGGAATGCTACTCCAAATGAATTATTAAATATTCTGGTCCAACGAGGTCAGGTGACCCATTTTGTGGAAAAAATTCCTAGTGTTAACGATATTTTTATACAAACAGTAACAAAATAAATTTTTAGCTGGTTAGATAATTTGACACTCAGGTTTTCTAACAATCTAAATAATCGAAATTTAAGTAAATGAGCATCATATCACTGATTATAAAAAGAGAATTCATTGCCAAAGTACGTAATAAGTCTTTTATTGTAATGACATTTTTAAGTCCGATACTTTTTGTTGGAATCGCATTGTTTGTAGGGTATTTAAGCAGCATGAAAGCGGATACTAAACGAATTGCCATCCATGATGAAACGGGTTTGTTTGTTAATGAATTTGTGTCACAAAACAGCAAAACGGCCGAATATAAATATGTCGATTTGTCTTTCATTGACGTGAAGTTTCTTAAAGATAGTATCACAAATGAAAGTTTCGAGGGTTTGTTAGTTATCCCAAAAGTGGATAATGCCAAAGCACTGGAAAACCAAATTCAATTCATATCTAATGACAGTCCCAGTATTTCATTTGTTGAAAATATTCAGGATGAAATAGCTAAAAAACTAACGGCGGCTAATTTTGAGAAAGCTCATTTAGATACATTGGCGATAAAAAATGCAGAGGCTAAAGTAAATATCAATCTCACTAAAGCTTCTGGTGAACAAAGTTTGAAAGGTCTTAACGAAATTAAGATTGCCATTGGAGGAGCCTTTGGATATCTGATTATGATGTTTATTATTATTTATGGTAACATGGTGATGCGCAGTGTGATTGAGGAGAAAACCAGTCGCATTGTCGAGATTATTATTTCTTCTGTAAAGCCATTTCAGCTTATGATGGGAAAAATTATCGGAACCTCACTCGCAGGAATTTTGCAGTTCTTTATTTGGGCTATCATCGGACTATTATTAATGTTTTCGGCGACGATATTTTTTCATGTGAATCTTGGGGCAACCTCTCATATTCCGCCAGAAGTGATGCAAAGCGCCCATCAGGAATTTGCTAATACGGCACAAATGTATATTCAGGAAATTTGGAACTTGCCAATAGCTACTATCTTAATCAGTTTTGTGATTTATTTTATAGGAGGGTATTTTCTTTACAGTTCGTTTTATGCAGCAATTGGAGCGGCGGTAGATAATGAAACCGACTCACAACAGTTTTTGTTACCCATCATTATGCCTTTGATTTTGGGTGTTTATATCGGTTTTTTTACCGTTATGAATGATCCGCACGGTACTGTTGCGACAGTTTTTTCTATGGTTCCGCTTACTTCTCCCATTGTTATGCTCATGCGAATTCCGTTTGGCGTACCTTTGTGGCAAATTGCGATTTCGATAGCAATCCTCTTTTCGACCTTCTTTTTTGTAGTTTGGTTTGCCGCCAAAATATATCGGGTGGGAATATTGATGTATGGAAAGAAACCAACTTGGAAGGAATTATACCGATGGTTGCAATATTAAATTTAGTTTGGTGCAGTTATTGTTAATCCGTAAAACCGATTAGCCCAATAGCCCAATTAAGGATTAACCAAATTATCAAAAGATATGTCAAAAATATTAATCATAGAAGACGAACCAGCCATTCGAAGAGTATTAACCAAAATACTTTCCGAAGAGAATACTTCCTACATAGTTGAAGAAGCTGAGGATGGAATTGAAGGCTATGAAAAAATTAAAAATACCGACTATGATTTGGTTTTGTGTGATATCAAAATGCCAAAAATGGACGGAGTTGAACTTTTGGAAGCAGTAAAAAAAATAAAACCGGAAATCCCAATGGTAATGATATCGGGGCATGGTGATATGGAAACGGCTATCAATACCATGCGTTTGGGAGCATTTGATTATATCTCGAAACCACCGGATTTAAATCGATTATTGAATACGGTCCGTAATGCTTTAGACAAAAAGCAATTGGTAGTTGAGAATAAAATCCTGAAGAAAAAAGTCAGTAAAAATTACGAAATGATTGGTGAAAGTGAAGCAATCAATCACATCAAAGTGATGATTGATAAAGTCGCTCAAACGGAAGCCAGAGTTTTAATTACGGGACCAAACGGAACCGGAAAGGAACTTGTTGCCCATCAATTACATGAAAAAAGCGAAAGAGCTAATTTCCCGTTAATCGAAGTAAATTGCGCTGCTATTCCGTCAGAATTGATAGAAAGCGAATTGTTCGGACACGTAAAGGGAGCATTTACTTCGGCAGTAAAAGACCGTGCAGGGAAGTTTGAAGCAGCTGATAAAGGGACTATTTTCTTGGATGAAATTGGTGACATGAGTCTTTCGGCTCAAGCCAAAGTATTACGTGCCTTGCAAGAAAGTATGATTACCAGAGTTGGGGCAGATAAAGATATTAAAGTTGATGTACGTGTGGTGGCAGCAACTAATAAGGATTTAAAAAAGGAAATCGCAGAAGGCCGCTTCCGTGAAGATTTATACCATCGTTTAGCGGTGATTTTAATAAAAGTTCCTGCCTTAAATGACAGAAGAGAAGATATCCCAATGTTGATTTCATATTTTGCGGATAAAATTGCATCAGAGCAAGGAACTGCAACGAAAAAATTCTCCAAAGAAGCGATTCGTTTGTTGCAGGAATATGATTGGACGGGTAATATCCGTGAATTACGAAATGTGGTGGAGCGCTTGATAATCCTTGGAGGAAATGAGATTTCTGAGAATGATGTGAAGCTGTTCGCAAGTAAATAAAAATTAGGCTTTAAGCTTTATGCAATAAGCATTATGCGTTTTTTTTCGCAATAATTTTGCTTATAGATTACGGCTTATGGCTTGCAGCGATAAAATAAATATGAAACTAAAAAAAATAAACGAAAAGTTACAACAAGCTTTAATTGAAAACGGTTTAACTGAGGCTAATGCTATTCAGCAAGAAACTTTTTCGACACTGAAAAGTGGAGCTGATTGTATAATCATTGCACCAAAAGGAAGTGGAAAAACGACTACGATTGTAATCAATGTGATTCAGCAATTGGTTCGTGAAGGAGAGGAATCGCCTCGTGCACTAATTATCGTAGAAGACAAAGCAAAAGTTATCGAAATGGAAGAGCTTTTTGAGAAGTTTGGAAATTATACCAATTTGCGGGTGTTTGGTGTGCATGATAAAGGCGATATGGAGTATGATAAAAATTATATTTCTGCCGGAATTGATGTTTTAATTGGTACGCCAAATAAATTGAGTGAAATGTTTACGACTGCCGGTTATAATGTAAATCGATTAAGAATGTTTATTCTTGATGATGCAGATCCGATTTTGAAATTACGCCACGAAACCAAAATCATGCGTATATCCAATAGCATCACTAAAACCCAACGTATTATTTTTACTGAACAATTCACAGAGCGGATTGAAATTTTAGCCGATAAAATGTTGGTGGAGCCTTACGAATTTGATTTTGATGAAGAGGAGGAAGATTTCGAAGAAGAAGAAAATTTTGAAGCAGAAAAAGAGGATGATTTTGAGGAGCTGGAAGGTGATGAAGAAAATGGGAATAACTAATTTGTAAAAAAAAATTATCCTAAAATGACTGAAAGTTTTGGGGTAGTAAATATAAAATTATAATAAAATAAGAAGATGGGATTAATGAAAGTGTTTTCGGGGAGCGAAATCTTGGCTTTGGCCTTACAGGAAAAAATAGAAGCAGCGGGAGTAGATACCGTTTTGAAAAATAATATTCAGTCAGCCCGATTGGCAGGATTTGGTAACACAGATTTAGCGGTTGAATTATTTATCCAAGAAACAGATTTTGCGAAAGCAAATCCTGTTATTGAGGAATTTAGAATGAATATTTAAAGTAAATAGAATGGGGATGAAATACAAAATGTTAGTTTTGGACATGGATGACACCTTGTTGACCGATGACCATAAAATTTCAGAAGAGAATAAAGAAATGCTGTTCAAGGCACAAGAGTTAGGCGTTTATGTTGTTTTGGCTTCGGGCAGACCAACGCCGGCGATGACTGCCTATGCTAAAGAATTGAAATTAGATGATTCATATATGATTTCGTATAATGGAGCAGTTATTACAGATTTGAAAGAAGATAAAATCATTTTTGAGCAAACCTTAAGTCAACAACAAATTCATGAATTGTACGATTACAGTTTAAAAAGCAAAACACACATCATTACTTATGTAGATGGTAAAATTGTTAGCGAAACTGATTCGGAATACATTGAAGTCGAAAGAACGATTACAGGCTTAGAACATGATAAAGTACCTAGTTTTAAAAACAAGGTTAAGTCGTCAGCGATAAAATGTATTTTATTAGAGGAGCCAAGCTATCTCAAAGAAGTTGAAAAAGATCTTAAAACAGCCATGCCACATTTGAGCGTATGTATGTCAAAGCCTTTCTTTTTAGAAGTAGCTCAAAACGGTATTGACAAAGGAGCCAGTATCAAATTTTTGGCAGAAAAACTAAATATTCTTCAAAGCGAAATAATTGCTGTAGGAAATGCAGGAAATGATTTGACCATGATAGAGTATGCTGGACTAGGTGTTTGGGTGGATAATGTAACTCCCGAACTCAGAGATAAAGGTGATGTAATCGTGGCTTCCAATAATGATCATGGAGTGGCAGAAGTAGTTCGTAGATTTATTTTGAACTAGAAGCAGGAAGGTAATTTATAATTAAAATTTGGAATAAGTATAAAAAAACGAGAGTCTCTTTAATTAGAGTCTCTCGTTTTTTATGTCAATTAAAAAGCACTCACATTCAAGCGACCTCCAGAGGTACATTTATTACTCAATGAAGCAGTAGGTATGGTACTACTCAATATTGCATTTTTAATGGAAGCCCCTGTAGCTCCAGGATGTGATGCTGCATACAAAGCCGCTGCGCCAGTTACATGTGGTGTAGCCATAGATGTGCCGTTATAACTTGCATAAGCGGAAACTATTTTTCCTTGTGACCTTTTTGGTACACAAGAATTTATCCCGGACCCCGGTGCACCAATATCTACAGTCGTTGCTCCATAATTGGAGAAACCACTAATAGCGCCAGTGTTTGTAATGGACGCTACAGCAATAATATTACTATTGGTATACGATGCAGGATAGGAAGCTGTATTGTCATTATTATTAGTGGCATTACCGGCAGCTGCGATAAAAAGAATACCGGCCAGATTAGCCCTTTCGATAGCATCATATAATCCCTTCGAATAACCTCCGCCTCCCCAAGAGTTATTTGTTGCAACTAAATTGATTCCGTGACGCTGTTTCAAATCAGTAAAGTAGTCCACTGCTTTAATTGCGTTTGCGGTAGTACCGCCATTTGTGCCTAAAAATTTAGCGTTCAATAATTTCACATTCCAAGTCACACCTGCGACACCTTTACCATTCCCTCCAGCAGCACCAATTGTACCAGCCACGTGGGTTCCATGGTCATCTTCTACACCATCGAAAACGGTATTGTTTTTGCCTGCAAAATCCCAACCATAAACATCGTCGACAAGTCCGTTACCATCATCATCAATTCCATTAGAAGAAACTTCTCCTGGATTTGTACCTGCATTGGCAGCTAAATCTTCATGAGTGAACATATAACCCTCATCAATGATTCCAATCCATACTGCCTTTGATCCTGTATTACCAGATGTCCACGCTTCTGCAGCTTGGCTACCATATTGGTTAGAAGGAGAACTGGCATCTCCATACATTCCCCAGAGTGATCCGTTACTGTAATAGGTATCATTGGAAGTGGCATAATGCTGGTAAACCCAGTTTGGCTCTGCATACTCAATTTCAGGTAAGTTTTCAAGGCGTGCGATAGCTTCCATGGTTCCTAATTTTGAAGAAACCAGTAAAAGGTCACCCCTGCTGCTCCCTTTGTCCATGCTTGCAGTTTTCATGGCATTTGTCTGAATTGTTTCAACGATATTGCCTTCAATTAATGACAAAGCACTCGATTTTATTTTACTGGTGGTTTTATCTCCGTCTTTAAATTTTACGAGTATTTCTCCAGGAACAAATTTCGGTTGTTCCGCTTTTTGGGCTGATTCCGGTATGGGATTTATATCATTTTCACATGATATCGTTAGTACTGTTATTGCTGCAGCTACAATTGTTAGAATGCGATTTTTTTTCATGATATAATTTTTTTCAGGTTAAAATTATATCAAATGTATAAAATAAAACGTAATCTATTGGTTTTTAAGATGTTGAATATTTTTTATTTTTAGCATTTGCTCGGAAATTAATAGATGTAAAAAACAAAAAGGAGTTGCTAAAATTTAGCAACTCCTTTTTTTAGTAGTTTGAACTATTTATTTTTTTGTTGTAGTCATTTTGGCATTACCCATAGCTGGAACTATTTGGGTCATTTTTTCTGCCATTTTTGAAGTTGGATTTATCCAAAGTGTGGTGCAATCGTTCGCATTATCGTTCGCTTTAATTTCGACTTTTAAGCAATCAAGGGTGTTCACTTTTTCGCTGCCAGTCACTTTTAGAGTGACAAGTTTTGCTTTCATGCTGGTCATATCAGGCATTTCAAAAATCAATTGATAATCTTTTTGCAATGGTAAACCTGCTATAACAGTATCAAATCCAGCACCGTCTGTCATGTAAGCTCCAGAAAATGGAACTTCCATTTTGGTTCCTTGCATTTCCAAAGTCATTTTGTCTTTAGAAAAACTCATTGGAATGTTTTGTCCCATTTGTTGCATTTTTCTTGAGACAACTATTAAATCGCTGGTGTATTCCGTTTCGTCGATCATTTCTCCCATAGTACCTTTAGCTACATCTTTGACAATCCAATTAGTACCATTTTTAGCAATCGTACGACTCATACTCATCGGGATTGTTTGGCCTTGTACTTCAATTACAAAATCATAATTGATAGTTTGTGCTTTCAGGTTGTTGGTCAATTTCGGCAATGCAACTGCTGATTTTTCTGTTTTTACGGCTTCATATGTTACTTTGCTGATGTCGACTGTTAATTCCTTTAATCTTTTTGCAACATCTTCAGGCATAGTTTTTTGGTAAGTACCTCCCAAAATTCCAGCTAGGAATTTTTCAATTTCAGCATACATGGCCATACTGTTTATCGGTTTACGGAAACCATGTCCTTCATCATCTGCTAATAAATAAGAAACTTGTTTTCCCTTGTCTCTTAAAGCAATTGCAATTTGATCTGCTTCTGCTTTTTTAACTCTTGGATCATTTGCCCCTTGAATAATTAATAACGGTTTTACGATTTTATCGGCACTAAATAAAGGACTTGCCTCATGCATTCTTTTTTTACCGGCTTCGGTATTTGGATCACCAACCATTCCATGTAAAAATGCTCTGCCAGATTCCCAATAAGCTGGTACCGATTCTAATAGTGTAAATATGTTACTTGGGCCAACAATATCAACGCCACAAGCATATAGGTCAGGCGTAAAAGCCAATCCAGCTAAAGTCGCATAACCTCCATAGCTTCCTCCTGCAATAGCCACTTTATCTTTATCTGCTATTCCTTGCTCGATTAAATAATGTACTCCAAAAGTTATGTCATCCTGCATTAATTTACCCCATTGTAAATCTCCGGCGTTTAAGAATTTTTTCCCGTAACCGCCACTTGCTCTAAAGTTGGGTTGCAAAACAGCATATCCTCTATTGGCTAAAAATTGTGCTTCGGCATCATAACCCCAAGTATCTCTTGGTCCTTTTGGTCCACCATGAACTAAAACTACTACAGGTAAATTCTTGGCTTTTTTTCCTACCGGTAAAGTTAAATATGCCGGAATTTCTAATCCGTCACTACTTTTATAACGAACGGATTGCATTGAAGCCAAATATTGTTCCACTTTTTTTAATGCAGGTCTTGGAACGTATTGTAACAGTAATTCTTTGGTTTCAGTGTTGAAAAAATAAGCTTCGGCGGCATATTTATCACCCCAAGTACTGATTAAGAATTTTTTGTAATCTTTTGTAGCACTTTGAAAGCTAACTTCTCTGCCTGGGAATTTTTTCTTCAAAAAGTTATAGTTGGCTTCCCAAGTTTTATTTTTCCAATAATAATCGGTTTGATCATTAGTATAAGAAGTATATATGATTTCACGAGTGTTATCGTCTATATTGATACCCCCAAAATCGACAGTGTTTTTAGGGTCACTCTCCAATTTAGTCAGTTTTGAATTTTCTAAATCCATTAAGTATAAAGTGGAAAGATTCAAATCTCCTTTGTTGGTAACCAAATAAGCTTGTTTGTTATCTGGAGTCCAGCCTGTAATATAGGCTTGTTCAGTAACCAGAGTTTGATAAATAGGAGTTAAAACATCTCCTTCTTTTTTGAGCATAACGGTGTTTCCTTTTTCATCTGTTTTGGATAAAACTCTTAAGTTTTCGTCCCAATCAAAATCGTAACCGGTAATTCTGTCTTTGTTTTCGTAGATTTTTGTCAACTCTCCTGTAGAAATTTTGAGCTGGTATAAATCATGCCATGCTTTATCTCTGTCATTTAATAAAATCATTAAGATATCAGGATTTTTTTTGCTGACAGTATTGATTTGAGCGGTAACATCTTTTAAAGGTGTTAAGTTTCTGGATTCAGGTACTTTTCCATCTGTAGCTGCATTCATCGGATTGACGGCAAAAACGTTTACATTTTCATCACCGTCTTTATCTTTTGCAAATAAGATGTACTTAGAATCATAAGACCAAAAATAACCATACATGGGTCTCTTACTGTCTGTTAAAGGACGTGCTTTGTCAAAAGGTTCATCGAATTTTTTAACCCAAATATTCATGATGCCTTCATATTCTTTCATGAAAGAAATCCATTTTCCGTCAGGACTTAACTGCCCACCTGATATTTCAGGGTTCCCAAAAAACAACTCTCTGTCTAATATGGGAGTTGTTGATGTGTTAGTTTTTGTTTGCGCCACCATACTACTAGCTGATGTTAGGAGTACAAAGAGGCATAAAATGTGTTTTTTCATACAATTGAGTTTTAAATGGTTTTCCTGTTAGTCTACAATGTAAATAAAAAGTTACAAAAATTATATCTTTTTATTTCTAAGGTTTTCTACGTAAATTTGCCGAATATTTTAAATGAGATTTTAATTCTAAATAAGATGCTACTGAAGAGTGGTTTATCGCTATGGAAAACAGAAAAAAAGTTGCTTTTTATACACTGGGTTGCAAACTGAATTTTTCGGAAACATCTACGATCGCAAGAAACTTACAAGACGAAGGTTTTGATCGTGTTGATTTCGAGGAAGTGGCGGATATGTATGTGATTAATACCTGTTCGGTGACTGAAAATGCGGATAAGCAGTTCAAACAAGTTGTACGTAAAGCAATGAAGTTGAATGATAAGGCCTTTGTTGCGGCGGTGGGTTGTTATGCCCAATTGAAACCGGAAGAATTGGCTAATGTGGATGGAGTGGATTTGGTTTTGGGAGCGACTGAAAAATTCAAGCTTGCGGATTATATTAATGATTTGTCAAAGAACGATTTTGGAGAAGTACATTCCTGCGAAATAGCTGAAGCTGATTTTTATGTGGGAAGTTACTCGATAGGTGACCGTACCCGTGCTTTCCTTAAAGTTCAGGATGGCTGTGATTATAAATGTACTTACTGTACCATTCCATTAGCGCGAGGAATTTCAAGAAGTGATGAACTGGAAAATGTATTGAAAAACGCTTACGAAATTTCGCAGCAAAACATCAAGGAAATAGTTTTAACCGGTGTAAATATTGGTGATTACGGAAAAGGGGAATTCGGGAATAAAAAACACGAGCATACGTTTTTAGAATTGGTTCAGGCTTTAGACAAAGTGGAAGGCATTGAAAGATTGCGAATTTCATCTATTGAACCTAATTTGTTGAAAAATGAAACCATAGAATTTGTATCCAAAAGCCGAACTTTTGTACCTCATTTTCATATTCCGTTGCAGTCGGGAAGCAATGATATCCTGAAGATGATGAAGCGTCGTTATCTTCGTGAAGTGTATACCGAAAGAGTGAGTAAGATTCGCGAAGTAATGCCACATGCATGTATTGGTGTGGATGTGATTGTTGGTTTTCCAGGTGAAACCGATGAACATTTTCTGGAAACCTATCATTTCCTGAATGAAATGGATATTTCTTATCTACATGTTTTCACTTATTCAGAACGTGATAATACCGAAGCAGCCGAAATGGAAGGTGTTGTTCCTGCCAATGTTCGTGCAAAACGTAGCAAAATGTTACGTGGATTATCTGTTAAAAAACGTCGTGCTTTTTACGAAAGTCAGTTAGGAACAAACAGAACCGTTTTGTTTGAAGGAGAAAATAAAGAAGGATATATTCACGGTTTTACTGAAAACTATGTGAAGGTAAAAACACCTTGGAATCCAGAATTAGTCAATACTTTACACGAAATCAATTTGACTAAAATTGATGAAGACGGAAGCGTGCGAATGGATTTTGTTTCGGCTCTAGTTTAAACCAATTATTAAACACATAAGTCATCTAAGTTTTTTTAAACCATTAAGAGATTAAGTTTCATTAAGTTTTGCGCTTAATTTTCTTAATCTCTTAATGGTTTTTATATTTAAGTATTCACTTATATGAGTCTTATGTTTGAAAATGATTTACGGATTCGTAGACCAAATACTGCTGCTTTTAATAAATACGCGTCGGTTTAATTTGAGCTGCGCGATGATTAATTCGGCAATATCTTCAGATTGCATTACTTTTTCAGGATTCCCATCAGTCAGTTTTAATTCTTTTGCCATATCAGTAGCAACAGTACTCGGTGTTAGCGCTGTTACACGAATATTGTGTTTGCGCATTTCCTGCATTAAAGATTCGGTTAGTCCCAAAAGAGCAAATTTGGAAGCACTATAAGCGCTGGTTAAAGCATTTCCGCTTAATCCCGCAGTTGAAGAAATATTGATGATGTCTCCGGTTTGTCTTTCAATCATGTTCGGTATAACGGCACGGGTCACATAATAAACGCCCATCAGGTTTACCTGGATGATGCGTTCCCAATCTGTCGGTTCTAATTCTAAAAATTTACCAAAAGCGGCTATTCCGGCATTGTTGATTAAAATATCAATCGTTTTGAATTCGGACAAAGCTTTCTCTACGGCAGCGTTTACCGAATTAATATCAGCAACATCAGCGGCTATTGCTAGTGCTTTTACTCTTAAAGAACGCGCTTTTGCAGCTACACTGTCAATTTCTTCCTGTGTTCTTGCTATCAAAATTACATTTACGCCTTCTTTTGCCAAAGCAATGGCTACCGCTTTACCAATTCCTTTTCCCGCGCCTGTAATCAGGGCATTTTTATTTTTTAAGTCGCTCATTTTTTATTAATTTTTTAGTGACACTTAAAGGGTCTGTTTTTTTCTTAATCGTTTAGCAAAAATACTTGTTTTGAAATTTAGGAAGGGAGTATTTTTTAGTCTTAATATAAAATTAACTGCTTTATCGAACTGATAAAGCAGTTGTCTGATTATATAGTTTTTACAAGAAAGCTAATGATAGAAAAAAATTTGGGTCATTATATATTACTTTACCGTTTCAACTAAACGAATGAATTCTGCTTTGTATCCTTCGGTATCATTAATTGACCCTTGTTTTGCCAATTTTATAATGTCTTCAGAGGATCTATTTGCAATCAGTTTAGAATCTCTGAGTTTTAAACCAAACCAAGCTACAGCCGTGCTAAATTTGAAATCATTGGATGTAGTTTGTAATAAAGCCGCTTTGTTTTGAATCACTTTAATCATTTCGATGCTTTTGTCTCCATCAGGTTTTTTATATCGGAATTTTATAGTGGCCAATTCATCATTGTAAATGTTTCCGTTTTCCGGTACTGCAGTATATTTTAGTTCGGGTTGGTTGTTTAAAAAATCAGTTGCCACACCATTTGGAATGATTTCATACAAAGCAGTAACTGTATGATTACTTCCTAATTCACCGGCATCAATGGTGTCGTTAGTGAAATCTTCCGGACGTAATTTTCTGTTTTCGTAGCCAATCAGGCGGTAAGCTTGTATTTGCTTTGGATTGAATTCAATTTGAATTTTCACATCTTTGGCGATAGCAAACATAGATCCTTTAAACTCTTTACCCAAAAAGCGATTAGCTTCCTGTATATTATCAATATAGGCATAGTTTCCGTTTCCTTTATCGGCTAAAGTTTCCATTTTACTGTCTTTGTAATTACCCATTCCGTAACCTAAACAGGTTAGGAAAACACCAGTTTTTCTTTTTTCTTCAATTAAAGTCTGCATGTCTGAATCAGAAGAACTTCCTACATTAAAATCGCCATCGGTCGCCAGTATCACTCTGTTATTTCCATCTTTTATGAAATTCTCTTGAGCTATTTTATAAGCCAAATTAATTCCGGCACCACCCGCTGTACTTCCGCCGGCATTTAGATTTTCTAAAGCATCAATTATTGTTTTTTTCTCATCGCCCGAAGTAGGAGGTAACACTAATCCTGCCGCTCCCGCATAGACTACAATGGCTACTTTGTCTTTTCTTCGCAACTCATTAACCAAGATTTTCATAGATTGTTTGAGTAATGGTAATTTGTTGGGATCACTCATAGAACCCGATACATCAATCAGAAATACCAAATTTGAAGCGGGTAAATCATCTGTGGGAATGTTTTTGCCTTGCAAGCCAATTTTTAAGATTTGGTGTTTGCTATTCCAAGGGCAATTGCTAAACTCAGTTTGTATCGAAAACGGATTTTGATCTTGTGGTTGCGGATAGTTGTATTTGAAGAAATTAACCATTTCCTCTACACGAACAGCATCTTTTGGTACAGTTTCCCCATTGTTTAAAAAACGGCGTACATTAGTATAAGAAGCATTGTCGACATCAATGGAGAATGTGGATAACGGAGCCGCTTTTGGGCTTTCAAAAGGATTTTCTACCAATGAATTGTAATCTTCCTGATTCGTTTCAATTGGATTTGGTATAGGAGTTACTTCCAGTTCATTGAGTTTTTTTTGTAATTCTTTTTCAGTAAGATTTTGATAAATGCCGTTTTTTGTAGCGACTACGATCACACCATTAGCTCCTTTATTGCCATAAATATTGGTCGCGGCTACATCCTTTAAAACTTTTACATCTTGAATGTCACTGGGATTTATTTTTGACATTTGTTTTGCTTTCACGGGAACACCGTCAATGATATATAAAGGTTCATTTTTAGACGGGAGTGAGAAAGTTTCTTGTTTCTGTATGTTTGGACTGGTGGCTCCTGTATGAACGTAATTAGGTGAAATTTGAACACCGGCTACTCTACCTTGAATCATTTGGGTTGAAGCTGCGGTTTCGACTTTCTTTTTGCTATATCCATAGTTGTTGTCATATTCGCTAGAACTGGTTCCGTAACCAACAACGACCACTTCTTGTAATGTTTGTTCGCTGCTTTCTAAAGTCACATTTATTACATTCGAATTTCCTATCGTTTTTGTTTGGGTTTTGTATCCGATGTAACTAAAAACAAGAATGTCTCCTTTTTGTGCAGTAATCGAATAATGGCCATCAAAATTGGTTGTAGTTCCTTTCTTTGATTTTTTTATGCTAATGCTCACTCCCGGCAGTGGGCCAGAAGCATCTGAAACGGTTCCAGTAATTGTTTTTTCTTGTGCAAATGACACGAAACATACAAGCATAGCAATGGCTGATGAAATAAGTTTTAAGCTTTTCATGATAGTAAATTTTTAAGATTAATTCGAGTTTTTACCTATTTAGGTGATGCGGGTTTTCCGGTTTTGGTCGTGATTATTACAACTCCCTTTTTGCCTTTTTCTCCATAGGTTTTGGTGGCTTCCTGGTCTTGTAAAATGGTAACCGTTTTGATTTCTTGTTTGTTTAATGGTGCGTATGGACTAGTTGGATTGGGTCCGAATAAATCATTTTCAGAATAATAGATACCGTCAATGATGTATAATGGTTCTTCTAGTACAACGATAGATTCTAAATTTTCAGGATTTAACTTGCTCAGCTGTCTTTGCATCATTTGGTCTTTTTTTACTTCATTGCTGTGTGACAGTGCTTCTCCATTAATTACAACCAAAGGAGTACTTTTTTGTGGAATTTGTACTTCTTTTTTGCTGCTTTTTTCTTCGTATTGTTCGCTTTTGGCGTACTTCATTGCAGCAGAATCGTATTTTTTAGCTTTTAAAACAGCAGTTGAACCCGCTAGTTTTTCTTTTGCGTTTGGTTCTTCAAAGTAGTCGTCTTCATCTGAAATTTCACTTGGTGCCGCAATTGCTGCTGTTGGAATACCTTCCATCAAAGTGTCTGAAATTGTAGTTTCGTTTAAAGCTACTGATTGCTGTTCTTTGATTTGATTGTTTAAAATTTGAATGGCTTCTTTTTTAGTAACGGTTTTCGTTTCATCGGAAAGAGTAATCTCATTTTTTTCTAAAACCTGTTGATTAACACCTGTTTTACTACTGTCAGCACTAACTAAAGGTGGTGTTTGGATGCTAATTGATTTTTCAAATTTCAAAAACCCTAATGAAATGAGTAATAAAAGTGAAGCGGCAACAGCAATTTTTTTCCATAAGAGGATGGTTTTTTTATCTTCTTTTTTATCGAGCTTTTCTTCTACACGGGACCAAACTTTTTCCATTGCAGGAAAGTCTTTGGTTTCTGCTTTTTGAGAAGCATTTTTTAGGTGTTCAAATATTTTATCTTGATTGTCCATGACTATTTCGCTTTTTGATAGTACAATTTGTTTACTAATTCCTTTAGTTTGGTTTTCGCGACATTCAATTGTGATTTTGAGGTGCCTTCTGAAATATTGAGGAGGCCGGCTATTTCTTTGTGTCCGTAACCTTCTATGACAAAAAGGTTGAAAATAGTTTTACAGCCTTCGGGAATGTGATTCAGTAAATTAAGTAAATCTTCTTCTTCCAGATCGGTTAGTTCCTCAGTAAACGGTTGTGATAGCGATTTGACATCGTCAAGATACATGTTAAAGTTGGTGTTCTTTTTGATGTTTGCCAAACAATGGTTGACAGTTATTTTTCTGGCCCAGGCTTCAAAAGCTTGAACTTCTTTTAGCTGATCCATTTTTGTGAAAATAGTAAAGAAGGCATCGGCCAATGCTTCTTCAATTTCTTCTTCCTTTTTGAGATATCGTTTGCAAGTGCGATACAATTTTGGAGCCATGTGCTCATACACTTGACGCTGGGCATCGCGGTGCATTTTTTTGCAGTTAGAAATTAGTATTTCGTTTATCACAATTGATGTCTTTATTACTAAAGAGATATAAAAAGAGAAAAAGGTTGGGAGCGAGTCAGTTTTTTTTCAAAATATTTTTTTTGATCCCTACAATCTGGCTTTGTCTAAAGTCAATTTATAAATAGCTGTTTCTAAAACGTCGCTATCCTTGTCCTCACATAGAAGGAATTCAATTTTTTCATTAGAGTTTTGGAATAAGGTTAAACCTTCAAATTTATGGCTGTTACTGATTTTTTGGGTAAAATCAATTTTCATGGTTTCAATATTGATTCTCCCAATAAGGCTTCCCAGTACTTCTCCGTCGTCATAGGTTGATTCTGTGTCTTCGGCTGTGGCCAAAAAATAAATACTGTTGTCAATCAAAACCGCATCGGTAAAACTACTGCGGACGCCTTTTATTTTAGGCAGTTTGTAATTGTTGGAAAGAATTTGAAATTCGTTGGTCAGGTTTTTTCCATTAATGGTGAAAAGAGTATTTTTATTTGATTTTCCGTTACCGCGATTCAATAAAAACCAGTCTTCGCCATTGTAAATAGCACCTTCGATATTAAAATCTTCAGGTTTTATTTCGCCAAAACTTTGCATGACAACGTACAAATCGGTCAGGTCAGTTGAGGTAGTACTTTTATTTTGGGTATTGAATTGTACCATTTTGTTTCTTTTTTCGGTGGAACCCGAGCCAAAAACATATACATTATCATCCAAATGTGTTATTGCTTCAAAATCCGGTTTGTCTTTTTTTAGGATATTTTCCGATGGGTTTTCAATCAATGCGTGTCGATTCAACTCTTTAGAATCGATTTGATATTCATAAAGAAAACCGCTGTTGTCTCCAATGATTAATAAAGAGTTGTCTTTGTAGATTAGGCCGGATGCTGAACCGATTCCGATAATTTGAAACAATAATTCGAGTGTGAATTTTTCCATGAAAAGTTATTTTGAAAATGATTACCCTAGCCCGGATGAAAGTTAAAATCCTTTTGAAAGAAAGACTGTTTTTTCTTGTTATGGCAGAGCGACCAAAGGATCCCGATAGCTATCGGGACTGCTGTGACTTAGAAAAAAAGTATTTCCTAAAAAAGATTGAAACGTTCAGCTGGAAATGGCTTCTCAAAAATAGTCTATTTTATTGGGTGGAGAAAATTGTTGGTATATTTTGAAAGTGATTGCTAGTAAAAGGGGAGTAAAAAGATTTACCTTTGCCAACTAAAAAAAATCGAAGTGAATTTATCGCAATATACCAAAGAGTTCTCCTATAATATAAAGCTGGCATATCCTGTAATTTTGGGAATGTTGGGACACACCTTAATAGGAGTCGTGGATAATTTTATGGTTGGGAATCTTGGCTCCACAGAGTTAGCGGCTGTTTCTTTGGGGAATAGTTTTATATTCATTGCTTTGTCATTGGGAATAGGATTTTCAACTGCCATTACTCCTCTGGTTGCTGAAGCCAGTGCTGAGCAAGAGGATAAAAAGGTACGTACATTATTTCATCATGGTCTGTTGCTATGTACTGTTTTGGGAGTGGCGCTATTTATTTTGACAGTTTTGTCCAAGCAAATTATGTATTTGATGCATCAGCCCAAAGAGGTGGCGGATATGGCTGCACCTTATATTGACTGGGTTGCGTTTTCATTGATTCCGGTAATTATGTATCAGGGATACAAGCAATTTGCTGATGGGTTGACATTGACAAAATATTCTATGTATGCTATTTTTATGGCCAATGTGGTGCATATCTTTTTCAATTATGTATTGATTTATGGGGTTTGGTTTTTTCCGAAAATGGGAATTATTGGTGCTGCTTTGGGAACTGTAATATCCAGAATTATGATGGTGGTTTTTATGCATTATCTGATGAAGAACAATAGTGCATTGAATCGTTATTTTAAAAACTTTACTTTTAAAGAGATTAGAAAATCAATTCTAAGAAAAATTATTAATCTGGGATTGCCGTCTGCAATGCAAATGTTGTTTGAAGTGACTTTGTTTACCGCTGCCATTTGGCTTTCAGGGTCATTGGGAAAAAACAATCAGGCAGCCAATCAGATTGCGTTGACTTTAGCGTCCTCGACTTTTATGGTGGCCATGGGATTGAGTGTTACAGCGATGATTCGAGTGAGTCATAGCAAAGGAATGAATGAATTTAAGAATTTGATTATTGTGGCGCGCTCTATCTTTATATTGGCCATAATTTTAGAGACTTTCTTTGGAATTGTTTTCGTTATTTTTCACAATTATTTGCCTCATTTGTTTTTGAACATGAGTGATCCTTTACAAATGTTAGATAATCGTGAAATTATCATCATAACGGCGAAGTTGCTTTTGGTGGCTGCTGTTTTTCAAATTTCAGATGGAATTCAGGTTGTGGTTTTAGGGGCGTTACGAGGTTTGCAGGATGTTAAAATTCCCATGTATATAACCTTTATTGCGTATTGGGTAATTGGGTTTCCAATTTCGTATTATTTAGGAAGATATACGTCGTTGCAGGCAGTAGGAATTTGGATTGGACTTTTGGCTGGATTATCGGCCGCCGCTTTATTTTTGTATATTCGCTTTGCGAGATTAACGAGAAAGTTGGCTACACAAAAACTGAAATAGTAAAGTAGTTCAGAAATTGTAACTTCTGTTTTGTTTCTCCGTCTAATGGACTGATTAACTTAACCACTAAATTTCAAAAAATGATACTATTTATTATTCTGGGAATAATTTTATTAATTATAAGTTTTACGTTAAAAGGCAATGTAAATCAGTTTTCTAAATTCTCGAATGTTCTTAAAATTATTGGATTTTTATCGATTGTTTTGGGAATTTTTTCGACTACGTTCAAACAAATAGATGCTGGCAAAGTTGGTGTTAAATCTCTTTATGGGAATGTGCAACCGGATATTCTGGAAAGTGGACTGCATTTAATTAATCCGCTTTTGGAAGTTACGGATTATGATATACAAACGCAAAATTACACGATGTCAGCCATTCACGGAGAAGGCTCCCAAGAAGGAGATGATGCGATTCGGGTTTTGTCAAACGATGGACTGGAAGTAGTAATCGATTTAACTGTTTTGTATCGTGTTTCACCACAGGATGCGCCTAAAATTTTCAAGCAGATAGGTGTAGATTATTCAGATAAAATTGTTCGTCCCGTAACAAGAACACGTATTCGTGACAACGCAGTTTATTATGATGCTGTTGCCTTGTATTCTACAAAAAGAAATGAATTTCAACAACGTATTTTCAAGAGTATAGAAACGGATTTTAAAAACAGAGGTTTGATATTGGAGCAATTATTAATTAGAAACATCAACCTTCCGACATCGGTAAAAAAGACTATTGAAAGTAAAATTAATGCCGAACAAGAAGCCCAAAAAATGACTTTCGTTGTTCAAAAGGAAAAGCAGGAAGCTGAACGTAAAAGAGTGGAAGCACAAGGTATTGCAGATTATCAAAGAATTATTTCGACCGGATTATCTGATAAACAATTGCAATATGAACAAATAAAAGCACAAAAAGAGTTGGCTGCTTCTCCAAATACCAAAATCATTTTTATGGGAAAGGGTAATGCACCGATTATTTTATCTGATAAATAGATTTATAAATAACTAAATAAACGATTAAACAACAATATGGAATTACCAAAATTTTTACTAGGCGATAATACCGATTTTCCAGAAGATATTTTTATCATTCACCTGGATTATCCAAGATTTATAATCAATTTGAAGGATGATGAAGTGGAATTTATGGAAGAGGCAGAAGATCTTGACGAAGCGGAATTGAATGCCGAAATGGAAGGATTGATTGAACTTGCCAATGAATTTTACGACAGAGAAATTAAGCGTTACGAAGAATAGTTATTTCTTCGTAACGAGATAGTAGTTTCGGGTTAGTCGTTTGTTGTGTTTTTTGGATTCTTTTGGAATTCTGTTTAAATCAACCGATGATACCTTTTGTAAAGTGTAGTTCTTTAATTCTTTTATAGCAAATACACTGTCAGTTTCAGAAGCCAATAAACCAAATTTATTTTCTAAAGGTAAATTTAGTCTGTTGGCTTTTTCGCTTCGTAAAAGAGTTATACTGTGACCGTAATCCCAAATAATTTCGGGAGTAAAAGAACTCAGCTCATAGGTTTTGATACCCAACTCTTTTTCTTTTTTTGTTAATGCTTTGGCGCTTTGGTAATCTGGGTTTTTAAGAATGGCTTTGGTTAACGGTATTCCGAAAATAACTACTGCCAATTGTACGCCAATTACAGCATAAAATACTTTTAAGAAATTCTTGTTTCTAAGATTTTGGAAAAGAATATATCCTGAAAACAATAGGGCTAGGGTTAAACCAATGAACCAAAACACAAAGCCGGAAATATCATTTTGTAGTTTTATAAATAATCCGATAGGGATGGCTATACAAATGATGCAAATCAATCCAAAAGCAAAATAGATGATTCCTTTTTCTTTTTTTACATGGATGTTCTTGAACTCGCGAATTAAATAATCGATATAAAAACCTGTGTTTAGAGCCATCGGAATTAAAACCGGCAGCAAGTATCTTGATTTTTTTTCTGGAATAATTGATAATAAAACTACGGACGCCAATGTCCAGATTAAAGTAAACTGATACGCTTTCAGGTTACTGACTTTGTTTTTTAAATACGGATAAATTAATCCAATTAAGGCAGGAACCGTCCAAATGCCACTTTGAGTAAAAAAACTCCAGTAGTAATAAAATGGTCTTATGTTGTAACTTCCCCATCTGCCACCTTCCACTTTGGCCACTCTCATAGCTGTTTCCGGATCTGCCCAGCGAACATATAGAGGCCATGATAAACCGATAGCCAATCCAATTAATAATACTAAAAGAGCATACAGTTTTTTGCCTTTTAAGTCAAATTTATAAGTGAAGCCATAAGCAACCAAAAAGGGTAAAAATAGGGCATATACTGAAATAGGGCCTTTACTTAGAAACGAGAATCCGAAAAATACTCCGGCCAGAACAGCATGTAGCAACCTATTTTTTTGATCATTTAATAATTGCCATAAAAATACAATACAGACCATCATGAAACTGTGGGTGTAGATGTCCCACTGATTGTCTCGTCCAGCAAAAAAGATATAGAAAGAGGTGATTAGTATGAGTCCGTTATGGAAATTTTGTTGGGCACTTAAACCTAATTTTTGGGATAATTTGTGAGTGCTGAATACCAATAATAAAGTAATCAGTACTACGGGTAATCGTAATCCGTAAATGTCTTCAAAACCAAAAAGGATACCGGATATCGCCGTTAGCCAAGTGGGTAATGGAGGTTTTTCATAGCGCGGCAATTCATTGATGGTCGTCAATATCCAATTGTTATTGCTAACCATTTCTCTGGCTGTAATAAGGTTTCGGGCTTCCATGATATTTATTTCGATAACATCCAAATGCGGGAAGAGCATCAGACAAGCCACCAACAGAAGCCACCAAATGTAATTATGCGTTAATTTTGATATCATTTTTAAGAATTATAATATTTCGGATATAAATTACCAATCCCATAGCGTGACCTGCCAATAAAACAGGATCTCTTCTAATGATGGCGTAAATAAATATTAAAAGAGAACCGCTTAAGCTCAGAATCCAAAAGCCTAAGGGTAATACGGAAGTTTGTTTTTTCTCGGAATAGATCCATTGGTACACAAATCTCAAGGTAAATAAAACTTGGGCAATGATTCCCAACCACAGTAACCATTGCGGAATGTTTTCATTTTTTAACAGATTATGCAAATCGTAGATGTTGTTGTTGTATCCGTATAAAACAACAAAAACCGGAAATAAGACAATAAACCATCGCAGTGCAAATGGAATTTTTTTCCAATCATTCTGTAATTGAATGTTGCGAATGTAGATGTAGTAGGTGATGGTTTGTCCTAACATAATGGAGAAATCATGTCTCAAATAACCATAAACAAATAATAAAAAAGAAGCAAATAAACTGATTTCCCAAAATAAAACGGGTGTTAATACTTTTTTGTTTTTCTCAGATATGATCCATTGCAGTATCAATCGGCTCGAAAATAATATTTGAGCTAAAAAACCAATTGAATATATAATGTAATTGTTCATTACCCTTGTTTTGCTACACTGTAATTAATGTATTTTTTCTTCATCCATAAATAAGCAAAGCAATCTTGTAAAGGGCCTAATAAACGGTTCCAAAGATTGAATTTTGATACTCCGGCTATTCTTTGAAAGTGTCTTACCGGGGTTTGCTTAATTTTTCCATTCTGCAATAAAATCATTGCTGGCAAAAATCGGTGGAGACCATTAAACATTGGGATTTTTTTGGCCATATCTGTACGAATGATTTTTAACGGACAACCGGTATCATCCATTCCGTCGTCTGTAAATGCTCTTCTTATTGCGTTAGCAATTTTTGAAGACATGTTTTTCGTAAAAGAGTCTTTTCTGTTTGATCGTACACCTGTAACCAAATCATATTCTTCGGTATAATCGATAAGTATATTAAAATCTTCTGGAGAGGTCTGTAAATCAGCATCGATATAGCCTACCCACGGGGTGTCGGTATAATCGAAACCGGCTTTGATAGCAGCGCTTAATCCGGTATTTTTTCCGAAAGAAATAAAATTAAATTCGGGATTATCAGTACAAATTTTATCGATTAAATCCTGGCTATTGTCTTTTGATCCATCGTTAATAAATAAAATTTTTGTTTTCTTCTTGGCAATTTTTAAAAATTGTTTCATTTCCTGATGCACACGATCAAGGTTGTCTTCTTCGTTATAAACAGGTATAATGATGGTTAATTCGAAATTCATATTTATAAAATTTATGTAAAAGTATTTCATTTTCGGAAGAAATAACTTAAAAAACGATTAAGATTTATTCTGTAATATTTTAGAATGTAGTATTCAATTGTAATAAAGCACCCATTTTTTAAAATGTTTTTTATGTAATTTGGTTTTGAAATAATCAGTATATTTTAAATGCCTATATTCGCACATAGATAGATTATTGTTTAATCAAGAAATCGCATTTGTACCTTGAATTTAGCATCAGTAAAAGATCTTAACAAAGCAATATTACAACTCAATTTAGTTATGAAAAAATTAATCGTATTCTTTTTATTGCTCCTTACTTTATTTACCACTATGTTATTTGCTCAAAGTACTTCCGAAGCTAAAGACAAAGTACTTGTGATGGATTTTGAGTCTGCTTATGTTGTTGGCAGAAAAGTTCAAATTTATTTGCCTAAAGAATACGATGAAAACCCAACCAAACATTTTCCGGTCTTGTATATGCAAGATGGACAAAATTTATTTGATCCTCAAACTGCTTACAAAGGCACACCTTGGGAATTAGATAAAAGTACCCGTAAAGCCATCAATGGCAATGAAATAATTCCTTGTATTATCGTAGGGATTTCAAATGTTTACGCTCGTTTTTTTGAATATTTCCCTCAAAAAGCCACTGCTCATTTAACTAAAGAGGACTATATTTTGATGGAGCAAGGAGGTTTAGAACACGCTAGTGATACCTCTAATTATTTGGCAGATAACTATCTTAAATTTTTAGTAAATGAATTAAAGCCATTTATAGACAAAAATTACCGTACTAAATCAGAAGCTGCTTCAACAGCCATTGGGGGTAGCTCCTCGGGGGCACTTATTTCATTATATGCGATTTGCGAATATCCCGAAGTTTTTGGTCAAGCTGCTTGTATATCAACACACTGGTCTGTGTTGTTTGATAACGAATTCACCTCTCCTTCAGAGTCGATACGCACCTATTTAAAACACAATTTGCCAGACCCTAAAACACACCGTATTTACTTTGATCATGGTACATTGGCCATTGATCGTTTTTATGAATTTCATCAAAAAAAGGTAGATCAATTAATGCTTAAAAAAGGATATACAAAAGGCAAAAACTGGGAAACCCTAAAATTTGAAGGTGCTACTCATAGCGAGAATTCTTGGAAAGAAAGATCTAATGTGTTTTTGCGATTTTTATTTAAAGTTTAAATAAGAGTTTTTTCTCTTTTTACAATAAAAGTCAGATTCCCACGGGTTAAATTTTCTTATATCTTTTTTAGCGGTTTAATAAGCCTCCTTTTTCTATAAAAACATCTACTTTTTGTCGTATAGATCATTTGTACAATTCTATTGGCAATTATGTTTCTCCTTTAAAACGTACATTTTCCTTGAATTTAGTAGTCGCTTCTTTATTGAAATTCCTTTTTTTTGAAAGTACTCAATGGTTGGCGTCTAGTTTAACTTAAAGTGGTGAAACTAATATTTTAGGAAGAGCCAAAATGAATTAAGCCACGATGAAATTCATTTGTTGTGAATAATCCTTTTGTAAATAATTTCCTTTATCAACGTGTTACATTTGTTTATCTTTGTTTTACGTTTGAGTCATTATTAG
>RCUQ01000293.1_pt1 | contig 25927 bp, 21 predicted proteins | sample 2166351 | NCBI WGS metagenome assembly RCUQ01 (sample SAMN09932597, study PRJNA488358) | compost metagenome | feature: garden; material: soil; isolation source: compost soil in acetonitrile-enriched culture | place: Germany: Experimental Botanical Garden Goettingen | collected 2016-01-27
GCGTCTGGACGCCGCTGCAGCTTCGGCTGAGCGTCACGGGGCTCGAAAGGCTGGCTCCGGGCGTCAGCGACGGTCCGGCCGGTCGTCGCGTGGCGGATCGGCTGGAGGCGTGGGGCGCGCGTCTGCCGGAAGAGGCGCGCGACCTGTGGGCGGTGCTGGAGCCCATGAGCCGGGCCGATCTGCTGGACCTGATGGCCTGTTGCGCGGGCGTCGGCCTCTACGCCGTGCGCGACCCCCACGACCGCAGACCCGACGCCCTGGCCCATGCCGAGGCCTTGGCGACCGTGACTGGTCTGGACATGGCCGGGACGTGGTCGGCGACCGCCGCGAGCTACTTCTCGCGGGTGTCCAAGGCGCGGGTTCTGGAGGCGGTGACGGAGGCGACGAACGCCGAGGAAGCCGCCCGGATCGCCGGGTTCAAAAAGGGCGACATGGCCGAGGCCGCCGAGCGGCTGATGGAAGGCAAGGGGTGGCTGCCGTCCCTGCTGCGGACGGCCCCGGCGGTTGAGACGACCGCGCCCGAGCGGCAAGGGGAGGAGGTCGGGCCGTCTTCTGACGACGCCTATTGCTTCGCCGCCGAATAGAGGGCGAAAAGCTGGAAATCGCGCCGCGCGCCCTTTGGGGCGCGCGGCTTTTTCAATTGTCGTTGGCGGCGTCCGGTCGAAGCATGATCATCGCCACGGCGACGGCCCCCAGCGCGACGCCCGCAATAATCAGCCAGGCGGCGAGCGCTGACGAGGCGATGTTCGACATTCCGTATTTAATGCCGAGAAGGACGACCACGGCGCCGAGGCTGAAGAGGGCGGCGGGCCGCAGATTGGACCGCGACCGGAAGGCGCGGATCAGGCGGGCGATGGCCCTGACGTGTGCGGCCATGCCCGTCTACTCGGCGAGACGCCGGAGTTCCTCGATCCGCGCCTCGCAGGCCTCGCGCACGACGCCGCGCAGGAGGCCGATACGTTCGGTGAGGAAGGCCAACTCTTCATCGGTGATGCGGTAGTGACGCGAGTAGCGCGCTTTCACATAGGCGGCGCGGAGAAGCTCGAAGCAGCGTTTCTGGAACTTGGTGTCGTGAGGCCAGACGTCACGCAGGCGAGGCTCCAAGGGCTCCGTCATGTTGCGGAGGCGGATGAGGTTGTGGCTCTTGGGCGAGTAGAGAGTTTGGACCTGCAGGAGGCCTTGGTAGATGGTTTCTGCGGCTTGATGCAGGTTGAACGCAGCCAGCTTTGACTGATCGTTTGCCCTAAGCAATTCGGCCGCCATTGTGAAACCGTTGGCCATTTCCTCCCATTCTTCGAGGTAGTTGACGGCCTCTTCCAGCGCCGTGGAGGGGGGCAGGGGCTGCGGCTCGGAGAAGGTGACTCCGTGCGTATCCTGCAGGACAACGCCGTCGCGGGCGATGTCGATGAAGAAGCCGCGCCCGTGCTCCAGCTTCCAGTTCACGTCGTCCAGGCTATGGACGATCAGGCTGACGGGCGTGCGCATGGCGCCTGCCGACAGTTCGGCCAGCAGGCGCTTCTCTACATCCTCCCAGAACTCGAAGTCGGCCAGGTCTTCGTGGTCCACGACAACCAGCAGGTCGAAGTCCGAGAAGTAGCGTCCGACCGGATCGTGGACCCAGTCGCCGCGCGCATAGCTGCCGAACAGGATGACCTTGAGGATGCGGCCGTTCTTCAGCCGGTCCGCTCGGCGCGTGGAAATGGCTTTGGCGAAGCCGTCCTGGATGATCCCGACGGCGGCGTCGAGTTCACGCTGTTTCGCGAGCGGCAATTTCCTCAGCGGACGTTTCATGCCGGGAGTCTCCGAAATGCTGAGCCGACACGCAAGAGTCGAAACGCCCCGATCCGCGCACAACTAGGCTCATGCGCTCATAACCGCTACGCTAGCACCTGCGGGTGCCTGTTCCATAGGGCGTCGTCTGTTCGCCGTAGGGCCGGTTCGCCGGAGAATCGTCGCGGCGTCGCCTGAAAGTCCCGGGCCTCAACGCAGAGGTTCCAACGCCCGCACCTTCTCTTTCCGGTTTTGACTCTTAGCGGCGGTTCGGAAGGTCCGCTGTCGGGAAGCTCGTTGGATGATCGCCTAACGGCTTAACCAGGTTCTAAGGAGAAGTTTGGGATGTCGCCTTCGAGCTAGGCTTGGTCCTGTTCTCGTATCAGGTTGTACGAGCAGTTGAAGCGATACAGCCGCCTTTCAACCGAACTCGCTATCGCCTGATGGAGATATATCTCTATGCAGCCCAGCAGAGAGCCGACTCCTGATAGTTGTCGGTCTCAGATGCGACTTTTCGCTAGCGCGTGGTGATAGAAATCTGCACGTTAGCTAGCAACCAAAAGCTGCGCATTGCGCGTATGGATGGTTCGGTCATTGGGGGGAACCGTGACAGAGAGAGATATTGAGATCAGGCCCGAGCTCGGGTTGTGATCGGCTTTCCATTTCTGCGTCGGCTGAGGGTCCAGGGCTATCCGCTTTATCCAGGTCCGGCCGGCGATCACGTGATGGATCTCCGGCTCGATGACGGGCCGTGGATGATCCTCGGCGTGAACGGCCTAGGCAAAAGCACCCTGCTTTTGATGATGCGCTACATCCTGGCCGGCCCCGTCCGGTTGCGAGAGGCAGGCTTCGCGGGCTCCAGAGCCGACCTGACGCCAGTACCAGCCCGCTTCTTCGCCATGCGGGTTCAGGATGAAGCGCGCGGGGCCGAAGCCACCCTGACGGTGTCGTTTGGCGCGGATCTGCTGGTCATTCGGCGGGACCTGACCACCCTGGCGCTGATCGAAGCGATCCAGACCCGGGACGGGATCGAGACGATCCTGACGGACGAACAGTCCTATCGCGGCGCGGTCGCGGCCCTGATGAATCTCGCCCAGTTCGAGGACGCCGTCCGGGTCTTCGATTACCTCACCTTCTATCCCGAGCAACGCGTCCCCCTGATCTGGAATCTGGCGGCGCAGTTCGAGTTGTTTCGGGGCCTGCTGACGCCGGACAAGTCCGTGGAGCTCCGCAAGCTGGAGGCGGATATCGTCTCCGCAGACAGCGCCGCCCGCAACCTGAACGCCGGCATCGCGCGGGTTACCGCGCGCAGGGCGGCCGAAGCCAAGAAGGCCAAGAACCTCGACCAGACGAAGGTCAAGCTGGCCGCCGCCCAGGCGGCCTATGAGGAGGCGCATCAGGGCGAGGCCGCACTGCGGGTCGATCTGGAGACGATGGAAGAGGCGCGCGATGACGCGCTTCTCCAGGTCAAGCGTGCGGAACGGGATGTCGATGACGCCAGCCGCGAGTACGAGAAGCTCAAGTACGACACGCTTCAGGCGGCCTTCGCCGGCGTTCCGCCGACCGAACAGTACATCTTCCTCCGCCTGCTGAGCGATCGCTTCTGCATTGCGTGCGATCAGGAGGCGCCCGCCGCAGCCCAGGAACTCGCGGACCGGCTCTCCCAGGGCCGGTGCACCGTCTGCGGCAATCCCCGCAAGACGGGGCTGGCCGATGTGCCCGAAAACCTTCACGAGGTCGCGGCCGAGGCCCATGAGCGCCTTCAGAGCCGACGTGACGCGCTCGATAGGTTGAGCCGCACCCATCTCGAGTTCCGGGTCGCCGTGGCCAACCTGGAAGACCGTCTCTCGAAGCTGAGAAACGACGCCCAGGCCTTCTCTGCCCAAATCCGGGTGCTCAAGCGTCAGCTTCCCCTGGAAGACGCGGCGGCGCTGGAAGAGGAGGAGAGACGTCTGATCGCGCTGCGCGAGCAGGTCGAAATCTTCCGACGCGACCGGATCGAGGCGGAGGAAAGCATCGCCAGCCTGATCGCCGACCTGAAGGAGGCGACGGAACAGATCCGGGTGGCCCTGGAGAACCGCTTCAACGCGGTGGCCAAACCCTTCTTCGCCGAACGGGTCAAGCTGATCTACGCCCCGCGCGACAGCAAGATCGGACAGCAGGGAACGGTCTTCTCCTTCCCCGCCTTCGAGATCGAGATGACCTCCGGCGCCAGCCAGGGGCAGTTCATCCGGCGCCATATCGAACAGGTCTCCCTGTCCCAGCGGGAGTATCTCGACATCATCTTCCGGATGGCCCTCATCGACGTCCTCGGCGGCGCCCGGGGCAGCCTGGCCATCGATGGACCCGAGGGCTCGGTGGACGCCGTATTCGCGGAACGGGCGGGCGACCTGTTCGCCCAGTTCGCCGCCCAGCCCGGCAAGAGCGTGATCCTGGCGTCCAATATCGTGGAGGGGGGCTTCATTCCCAACACCTTCCGGAACTATGCCCCGAACCCCCGGACGCGGGTCATCAATCTACTGGATCAGGCCGTACCGACGGCGGCGCTCCGGGATCTCAAGGCCGAGTACGAGCGCAAGGTCGATGAGATCATGCTTCGGAGGCCGACCTGATGCTGGCGGACATCGTGTCGTCCGACGTGACCTACGCCATCCGCGTACGCGTCCTTCAGACCTTTGCCGCCCTGGAGAACGCGGGCGCGACCCCGATTTCCAACCGCGACCTGCAGGCCGTCGTCTACCTGAGCAATGTCCTCAGCCCAGTCTGGGGCATCGAGCCCCTGGAGGGCGCGGTTCTCAAGACCGACGAGGGGCCTCGGTCGATCAAGTTCGAAAGCGAGCTCGACGCGTGTGTTGGTCTCGGCTTGGTGAGGGTGGATTCGATCCAGGGCGACGAAGAGAGGCCGGACAAGCTCAGCGCCTGCTTCAGCCTGGCGGGTCGGCGCGCGGCCCCCCTGCTGGAGGTGATCCAGGCCTTCCCGGATGAGCGCTACACCTCGGCCTTCCTGAACGAGGTCGCCTTCGCCTTCGTCGAGATCGCGCCCGGACTGCGGGATGACGCCGCCATCGCGGATGCGGCCTGGACCAATCCCTCGATCGTCACCGATCGTGTGGTGCGGTTCGCCGGCGAGGGCGCCACGGCCAACCAGTCCTACAATGTGACCCAGGCGTTCCAGGCTCACGCGCCTGCGGGCCAGATCTTCACGCCGGCCCAGCAGCTCGACCTCTACGTCCGCTTGCTCAAGCGGAGGGTCAATGGCTGATTTCGGAGGTATTGGTTCCGACCAGATCGAACTGGTGGCCAAGCAGATCGGCGCCTCGGTGGATGCGGGGACGACGCCGATCGATCGTTTCATGCGAAAGGTCGCGGACCTGGTCGAACAGCGCGCCGACAAGGGCGAGGCGAAAGGGTTTTCCGTCTTCCTTAGAAGCGCCGCCCTTCTAGATGACGTGAAAGATCGTGAGAAGACGCCGTTCCCGCACGTTGCGAACGGACAGGACTCCGTCTCGCAAAAGGTGCTGATCTCGAACAGTGTGCTGAGCCGCGCCTATTCCCTGGGCATCGTCCCGGACGAGAACATCTACGAAGCGCTGGAGGCGGCCGGCCTTGGCGAGTTGCCAGCCTTCATTGTGGACTGGCGAAGCGACAAACCAGCCGCAACCTTCTATCGCTCGGGCGTGTCCGATCCGGAGGACGTGGAGCATGTCTATCTGTCTTCACACGAAATCACCCCGGACGAACTGAAAGCGGTCCTTGACGCCTTTTATGAGGATCGGCTGAGGACGCCCCTGAAGATCTCCGAAGGTCATGGCCAGAAGGTCTGGACGGACGCGTCGGTCGGATCGCCCGCCGAACGACCGGAAGAGAAGATCCAGGGCATCCTCCTGACCTACCTGCGCGCGCGCATTCGGCCTCTTGATGCCGATCCGGAGGTTCCGAACTCAGACGGACGGCTCGACATCTCGATCTACGCCAAAATGCTCGACGCCAATGGGCAACGGATCGTCAAGAAAATCTGGGTGGTCGAGCTCAAGGCGCTCACTGACACCACCCATGAAGGCAATCCCGTCCCCGCGAGCACGATCAAACCCGCGCTCGAGAAGGGGCTTCTACAGGCCCTGTCTTATCGAGATGCGATCCACGCCAACCGTGCGGCCCTGTGCTGCTACGATATGCGCAAGGACAATCTGACTGACGAAGAGGTGTTCGCGCCGATCCGGGATAGGGCCCAAGAGAAGGAGGTCCACCTCTGGCGGTGGTATCTCCATCGCTCCTCGGAGCACGGCCGGAAGGCCAACGCCGCCGCGGAGGTCGCTACGCTCGTCGGAACGTGATCAGCGATTCCAGCAGCTCGAGTTTGCCGCCCTGTTGCGGCGAGGCGCGCATGGACCGGAAGGGTTCGTCGGCGATCTTCTCGAAGCCGGCGGCCGTGGCGAGCTCCACAAGAATGTCCGCGACCGGCACCTGGACGCCGTGGTAGCGGCTGTCGCCGACGACCAGATACGCCCGGCCGCCCGGCACGAGCGCGGTTCCGAGGCGGGAGATGATCTGGTTCATGTCTCCGAAATAGGCCCGGACCATGTCGGGGATGGAACGGTTCCAGAGATCTCCGCGAACGAGCTCGAGCTCTCCGAACACCCGGTCCAGGGTCGGCGACACAAGGTTCTCGGCTGCATAGGATCTCTGGATCTGAACATGGCTGCGCAGCGTCTGCTTGCGCAGATCGGTGTTGCTGGCCTTGCTGTTCAGGTAGCCGCCCGCCCAGAGCTCGACATTGTAGACGTCGGTGTAGTCGAAGCTATTCGGGTAGGGCGGCGAAAAGACCGCGACGTCGTACTCGCCGCTGTCGGGCGTCAGGGTGCGGGCGTCTCCGCGCTTGAGATCGTAGGTGAGACAGCTGCGAACGCGAAAGCGTCGAATGTCATAGGCGGCGCGCGTGAAGGCGGCTTCGAACAGGTCGTTGACCTGGCTCGCGGTCTGTTGCCGCCCCTCCCAGCCTCTCCGGTAGCGACGGCCTTTCCCGCTGATGACCACATTGCTCACATCGACGGCGATCGAGCTCAGGAGAACTCGAAGAAGCCGCCGGTTGGTCAGGTTCGGCAGTTCGAGGATCGCATCGCGGAGCCCGGCAAGACGACCGGCGACGGCCAGGCTGAACAGGTAGCGGTCGCGGACCCCGGGTTCGACGAACGTCGAGGGGGCGCCGGGGAAGTGGTCGCTGGCGACGTCGTCATAGTGCGAGACGACATACGTGTAGTCGGCGAGCAGCTGATCCACGTCGTAGGTCGCGAGCTTGGCCTCGATCAGGTCGGCGAGGTACGGGTTGACCTCGATCGTGGTGGGTTGGACCCCCAGAAACTGGCTCGACAGTGCGGTCGTTCCGGACCCTCCGAACGGGTCGATGCTGCTGCGAACGGGCCGGCCCAGGGCGGCGGTCGTCTCCTCGACCGCTTGGCCGATCAGTTCCGGCGCGAAGGCCTCCTTGAAGTTGCGCCAGCTTTGGAATGCCGCCAGGGGCGTTCCGGTGTTCGTCGACAAATGGGACGGATCCCGGCCCGCAAGCCATTCCGACATCGTGGCGGCGGGGGCGGCGACATCGCTCGCTAGCAGGTTGGATTCTACGCGAGGGGGCCAGAGAGGCGCGGGCAAGCCAGACATCGCCTTTTTCCTTTTCCCAGACTGCGGCAATCTTGTTGAAGGCAAGACCTTAACGGATATCGGCGGAGCGTAGCGACGCACGACCTTAGCCGCAAGTAACCCCGCAATGCGCAAGCGGTCGAAACTCGGAGCAATAAGGGCAGGTGCGTTCAGCCTCTTCCTTGATGTCTCGTTCGACATGTCAGTTGATGCCAGTTCGCGGTGTGCCGGCGGATGCCGCCTCTCGATACTGATCGATTTCCGCAAATGCCGTGACTGAGTGTCTGCTGATGAAATCCTGTCGGTGTCAGCTCATGGCGCGTCGCGGTCCTAAGCAGGGATGTGCAGAGCAGGATTCGCGTGAGCGAACGACCATGTTCTACTAAATCAGGACCTCTTTGGGCGTGGCGATTTCGGGGGTTTGGGAGCGGACTGCGCGGCCGGCAGACACACAAGTCCGATCTTCCAGCTGGCGGGAACGCCGGCCGTCTGAGCCGGCGATGATCAAAACTGTCGATGCCAGTCCGTGTGCCAAGAGCGTGGTCGGCCTATTCGTCCGGACCGTACCACGCGCTCAGGTCGAAGCTGGAGTCTTCGACCTCCAGCGAGTTCGTCGCAATGTCGAGTCGAGCCCTGAGCCTGAAGGGGAAGGCCTCGCGGGAAAATACTTCTCCGTCACCTGCGAGAAAGCTCACTCCGACGTCGCCGCTAGCCTCGATGAGCGCGATGCTCTCCCGGAGAATCAGGCTGTCGATCACAATCTCGGAGATCTCCTCGACCAAGGTCGTTGCGGCGACGCCATCGAGGTCTGCAGGCAAGTCCCGCGTCCAAGTCTCGAGAAGAAGGTCATCCAGCCCAGCGACTTCAACGTGGGTCACTCTTGGGGGGCGCACAACGACCAGCCGGAATTCGGCGGCCTGTCTTCGGGCCTCGCCCTGAAGCGCGGCCACGGATCGCGCCCAGCCGTCGTTCCGGCCTTGGCCCGGCACCTTGACCTCGAAGACGATAGTCTGCTCGCCCTTGCGTGCGATCAGGTCGGCGCGGGCGCCGCCGAACACTTCCTCCAGCGAGACTGTGTACCCGTCGGCGGTCAGTTGGTCCCGCAGCTGTTCTGCAGCGGCGCGCTCAAGGAAGGGCGCGGCAATACGGGGCTCGACAATCATGCGGCAGCATCCCTTCCAAGTGCGAACGCAAGCATCCGCGGCTCAAGTGCGCCCAGTTCGACATAGAGGAAGTGTTCCGTCCCGTCCTCGATGTTGCCGATGATGTCAGCGAACGCCTCTGCTGGAACCGACGAGAGATCTATGTCGGTGTACGAAATACCATCCACGTTGGTGGGGCCGAATGCGATCACGCTGCTGATCTGAAGCCGGACGACATGGTCGTCTTCGTAAGCGACGCCTTCCAGCGCGTCCCAGACGCGCTTCGCGATGTTCCCTGCATCGGCGTGGACGGCTGGCCGGTAGTCGCGCACGAAGTAGTGAACGATGCCATAGCGGTGAGCATTGGAGGGCTCACCCGCTTGCTGGCCGTAGCTGACCCTGTACTCCTCCATTACACGCTCGCCGTTCTTGCCGACGTTCCTATTGGAGGTCAGCGGCCTCCCGGCTTGCACAAATGCTTTGAACGTCACGGTGCGGGCCGGGCCACAAGGCTGTCGATCGATGTGAACTGCATTGACGGCAGGGTAGCGGATCGTCCGAGGTCCGGCGAGCCTCTCCGCAGGTCGGGTGCCGGCAGCCAAGCGGTGCCTGCGGCCCGCCGGTCGTGGTGGGCTGGGGAAATCGGGTTTCGCGGATTTGCATGTTCGCGTCCCAGCGCCTCTCGGCATTCAGGCTGAATGTCCGGATCTAGGCGGCTGGCCGATGTCCGCTGTTGGCGAATCCACGACGTCATTCAATGGCTTAGTCTGCTCCAAAGAACAGTTGATTTTCCTCGTACATGGCGCGCTGCGCTAGCATTACCGAAGCCAACCTTCATGCCTCTAAAAAGCTTTGGGTGATGACGGTGGCTTAAGCGTGGGCGATGCGCCCCCAGTCGACACTATAGCCCGCGCCCTGAAGTTCTCGCGCCAGGGGCACCTTCCAGCCGCCGGCAGCGTCGAGCACTTGATAGACCACACCATGATAATCGGAGGGGACTTCAAGTTCGCCGGCCTTTAACGCGCACACTTTGTCGCGTCCGAGGCGGCCGATGAAGTATCCGAGCTCAAGAATGACGTTTTGGCGTGCGCGTGGAGCCAAGTCCGCTTGGGAGACGCCGCCTATATCGTCCGGGGTGAGTAGGACGACAGCGAAACCTACGTCGCCATGGTGCTCGATCTTCTCGATAATCGTCCGGCCACCATTGTGCTGCTGGTGCAGGATGACTGGTTCGAAGCCCATCTGCTGAATAAAGCGAGCAACAGTTTCTCGGGCTGTTTCGGAATGCCCATGAACGATGAACACCTTCGTAGGCACCGCCTGGGTCAGTTTAGGTAGCGTGACGGAAACGGCCTCGGGCAAATGAGCCAAATCCTCGCTCAAGCCCTCGATGGCCTGAGAAAGAAGCGTGACCGCTCGATTAACCTTCCCGCCAATAGCCGTTCTGACCTCAGAGATGGGCGTCTTCGGCTGAGGCGGGCCGCCAATCACGAATATACCGACATACTCACTGTAGGTAAGCTTAGATGCCGCCGCGTAGCGCTCACGGTCAGCAGTTCCGCTTCCAAATGCCCGATCTAGAGTTTGCTCGATGGCTGCTTCTAGCGCAACGAGACTGTCCGGTCGCCATTCGTTGATTGAAGGCAGATCGACGGCGCGCAACTCCGCAATCCGCTTGTTCAACCTTGCTATGGCTGCTCGGATTTCATCGGCGGAGAGCGTTTTAGCAGGTGCATAAGCGGGAGAGGGTGTTCTTGAGCGGGCCATCGTCGTTCGCAATTGGGTTCAATATTCTTTGTTTGTTCTAGTGCCCTGCCGGTTACTACACCAGCGGAAGAATGAATTTCAGGTCTAAGCAAAACCGACAGGCGCAGGGAAGATCGAGGTGATTGAGGCAAGTTAGGTTGTCCAAGCGCGTATCACGACATCCGATTTGAACGTCGCATTTCTGGAGGCAAGTGGAAGTCCGCTTCTGGCGCGAACTGAATGTCCGCTGCTGATGGCGCGCGACGGACACGACGGGGAAATTCGATCTCGCAAGGTGTTCCTTCCAGCGATATCGACGCACCGGACGGCACCTGCTACCGCAGCTTGCCCGGAGCGAGCATCAGCCCGGATTTCGCACGCGACGAGTCTCTATGCCCCTGGACCTGACCACTCTCAGCTATGACGACTTCGAGCGTGTTGTTGGCGCTCTCCTAGTTCGATCGGGTTTTAACCTGCTCTCGGCGGCTGAGCCTGGTGTCCGAGGCCCCGACTTCGAAGCGTTAACACCGACAGGTGACCGGCTCTTCGTCGAAGTAAAACACTTCAAGAGAGGTCTTCCCCGCGCCCTGCTTGAGCGGCTCAAGCACGACCTTGCCCGGCAGCGCGAGCAATGGCCAGAGGCCCGGGGTCTCCTCGTTATCTCGAGTGACCTTCCTGAGTCCGCTCGCGTGGAGCTTCAGAGTAGCGATTATGAAATTTGGAGCGGGCGGGATGTTCTCGCCCGCTTGGAGGAACAGCCCGATATTGTCGCCGCGGCGGTGGCGCATATCGACACATCGGCCACATTGGCGGCGCTGGCTGCTCCTGCCAAACAGCTGAGCGAAGCACCCCTTGCCTCGCAATCATATGCGGAGCGACTGGCAGCAATCCCCGCAGGCAAAGAAGGGTGGCGCAAGTTCGAGGTCTGGGGAACGGAGCTCATTTCGGATATTTTCAAGCCCGACCTTGGGCCGGCTGATCGGCAGATCAGAAGCGACGACGGCCTCGATATCATGGATGCGATCTATCCAATCCGTGCCAGCACGGGACCTTGGTCACATCTACGAAACGAGTTCTCCACGCGTTTTGTCGTAGCTGAGTACAAGAATTTCGTTGATCCGATCGGCCAAAAGGAAGTCGAATCGATAGCTCAGTATCTCTGGAAGTCTGCGAAGCGTCAGTTTGGGATTCTGGTTTCTCGCGACGAGCCCTCTGAGTCAGCGCTAAAGCAGCGCCGCCGTATTTGGCTGGAAGCCGAGAAAATGGTCGTTTTTCTGTCAGCCCACGAATTGCTGCAAATGTTGGCAGAGCGAGAATCAGGGTCCGAGCCGATCGAAACCCTGGAGGCCCAGGTTGAGGGCTTCCTCCAGACGCTCACGCCTTGAGTCGCAGGCTCAACAACGTGCTCGTCTCAGTCGGTGAGTGTCTGCTAGCGGCCCGCACACGAGTGTCCGCTCCTGGCGCGCCGACGACATCGCTGAACGGCGGCGTCGCTCTCGCAGACGTCAAGAGTATCGGCTGCCTGGTTTTTGCATGAGACGACGTCGCTCTGTTATTGCTTTTCAATCAGATGCAATTCTACAGCATATCCCATGAGTTGGATGCGGCTCGCTGCGGCTCTCAAACTGACCTTGCTGAAGAACGGCAGACCGAGCGCCTTGGACCGCTGGTATGGGTGCCGCATGATTCCGTAAATGACCTTATAGTCGCTCGGAACAGGCTTTGACCTTCCGTCCGGCAGAAGAGCTTCGAAGCCCGACTTCCCCGCCGCCTTCTGGCGTTTAATGGCGGCATCGCGCGTCGCCCTTCGGAAGACGTTGTCGCGCACGAAGCTTTCGGCAGATACCACGCCTTGGTTCCAGAGATGGCTTATTGGGGCGGAGCCGTGCCCATCCTTCAGGTGAATGAATTCTTTCTTTCGCGATAGAAAATCGCATGGCTCCAGGTTTGCGCCCGCTGCCCCGGCGGGCGATGCCTTGACCTTGTCAAGGTTGAGAAGGTCCCCGTCCTTATCGAGTTCGGCGATCAGCTCCTGTTCGTTGGTCGAGGGAGTTGAGGCTAGTAGCGGGGCGGCAGACAAGAGCGCTTGGTAGTCCTTTTCTACATCAGCGAAGAACTTGTCCTCGATGCAATACCACTCGCCCGAAAACAGGACGTACGTGTTATCCCTGTGCGAGATTTCATACACGAAGCAGTCGTACACACGGCGACGCTTCTTCTTGTCTCCCTGGCCATCGATAACGACTCGAATTTCATGGCTGGCCTTCAGCTCACTAATCCCTGGCACATCGGACGGGCGCCCGGCCTTCAGCTCGGCGATGTAGTCCTCAATGGCTAGTTCGCCGTAGCTGGCTTTCGCGCCCGATTTGAAACCGATGCCGAAGTAACCAATATCGCGACCTTCCTCAGGGTCGATGATCTCGGGGAGGGTGATATGCAGATCGGAAGGTTGATTTTTGATAAGGTTCTGAATCTCAGCGAAGACCAGATCATCTAGATCGGCAATCAGCATTCTATCTCGAACCGGTACGATCTGATCTATGAATGCGTAATCCTTCTGGTAGTCGGTCGCGTTGAATAGCTGCAGCGCCTTCTTGCACTTCTCCGCAATGTCGTTGGCAGACAGCTTACTCGTGAGGGTCAGTGCATCCTTCCCCGCGAGCGAGCTGGCGAAGGTGGTGTCAGTCGGAACGCCGCCGGCCAAGCGCAGGAGATCGTTCTGGTAGTCAATCCCGAAGCCTTGGAGATCAGCTTTTCGGCTCGCCTGGATGCGTTTCTGGATTGTGGTTGAGTCCAGCGTCGCCACATCAAGATTTCTAAGGGCTCCGCGCGCAACGGAGTTCAAGGTCACGCGCAGCCCGAAATTGCGAACAAACGCGTCAGGATCGAGCGCGAGATGGCCGCCACCGAATGCCAAGGCGAATGTCCGGGTCGTCTTGCCGTCGCCGTCCGGCGACACATCCAAAAAGAGGACGGACGAACAGCTTTTGTTCTCAAGCTCAATAGCGCCGTCGGCGCTAAATTGGTTGACGACGGCCAGCCAGCCAGGTGGCAGACTTGGAGTTTGCCCTGTGAAAAGGCGTCCGGACTTGGCCGGGACTTCCCCGATTTCGCTTGTATCTCTGACCGCGTCATCCACGGTCTTGTCGTTTCGAAGCAGGCGAACAGACAAGGTCATGGTTGTTGGATCGTCGCCGCCCTTGGCCCTCTTCGCGCGTGCCATTTCTTCCCCCGAAGTATTCCAGCTAGCTTCACCTTAGATCGCGCAAACGATGTGAGCTACCAGGATATTCGCGCCGACGTTGTGTCGTTAGCTGGTGATCCATGGTGACCAAGTGGGCGATCTTGCCTGTTCGAAGGGCTGCCTGTTGGCTAGCGTGAGGATATTGGGGGATGAAAATGCAGCCTATTGTTCCGGCGGACCTGTTTGGCCTTTCGGACGGTGAAACTGTCTCAAAGCGCAGTCTTTACGACCTGATCCGGCTCTCGAAACAGGAGGGAACAGCCTCCTGGGCTGGCCCTTCTGACAGGATCGGCAATACCCCGCAGCAGGGCATCAACTGGATCGGCAATCCGCCCGGAGTGAAGGGCGTGATCATCAAAACCCGACCGGGTTCCTACGCCCATGACGGATGGGTCGACGAGGGCCGTGACACTTACCGTTATTCGTTCAAGGCCAGAAAGGGCGTTGTCAGGCATGATGAGCTGGCCAATCGCGTCCTCATCGATCAACCCCTGCAGCTCTATCCGGTGCTTCTGTTCACCGAGGCTGGAGCGCACTGGCGGTTTGAGGGACGGTTTACCGTGACCGGGATCGCCGAGGCCTTTGTGATGCTCCACCGTGAAACGGAGGCGTCGACAGCCGCGGTGGACGTCGGCGACATGGTCTGGCGCGAGGGACGGCGCCGCTATGTCACCCATCTGCTTGCTGAACGCAGCCGGGCTTTGTTGGCCTTTATCAAGGCGGCCACGGCGCCCGTCTGTGACGTCTGTGGCGAAGACACTTTGGCCCGCTATGGCGTTCCCGTTATCGATGCCCATCACCGGACGCCGCTCTCCACCTGGACGGAGGACCACGAGGTGACAGCCGCGGACATCGCCCTGGTCTGTCCCAGCTGCCACCGTGCGGTTCACGCTCACATGCGCCGGGAAAACGCAGGCTATGAGGCTATCAGGCTGATGATCCGTGCGCGGCTTCGCGGGGCCGATGTCGCCTGAAGGCCGCCCCATGCGCCCCTGTCTCTCAGGGGCGTGATCAGCATCAGGGCTGTCTGGCGAACGGTGGTCTGCGGCGGGTTCAGGCCACACCGAATCGGTGCAAGGAGGCGGACCTAACTCACGGAGGAATCCGCCTTGCCGTCCGCTCAGGCCCTTAGATTTCTGCAACTTGTCCGGGACGCCCTGCCTGGCACAGGCGACATCGACCAAGCCGCCCTGTCGGTCCGCAAAAGCCTCGACACGCTGCTGCCGCCGGATTCCCCGGCGTGGGCTGATCTTGAGGAAGCCAGGCAGCTCCTGCATCAGGAGTTCCGGATCACGATCCTTCGCCGCAACTCGATCCTGCGCGAGCGCGAGGAATGGTATCACGGACCCCAGCCGGGCGATCATCACTGGAGCGCGCTGAAGACCTATCTCACCGGAACGAAGGGCTGGGACAAAGACACGGTCGGCGTCATCGACGAGGCGTCCAGCGAGGTCGTGTCGCTGCTGGAAAATCCCCGGCAGCAGACCTTCTCCTCGCGCGGTCTGGTCGTCGGCTATGTCCAGTCCGGCAAGACCGCCAACATGACGGCGGTCATCTCCAAGGCGGTTGATCGCGGCTACAGCCTGATCCTCGTCTTCGCGGGCCTGACCGACAAACTGCGCCAGCAGACCCAGCGGCGGCTTGAAGCGGACATCGTCAGGCGTCACCCCACCCTGTGGCACCTGCTGACGACTTCGGACATCAGGGGAGAGTTCAGGATCCCTGCCCAGGGCCACCTGATGGGCATGGACCGCGCCCAGATCGCCGTGATGAAGAAGAACGTCGCGCCGCTTCAGCGCCTGCTCGAGGTGATCGGGAAGACGCCGGCGTCAGACATGCGCAGGCTGAAGGTTCTGCTGATCGATGACGAATGCGATCAGGCGACGGTGAACTCCGCCTCCCGGGAGATGGACATGTCCCGGATCAACGAGCAGATTCGCCTGATCCTGAAGGCGCTCCCGTCGGTGTCCTATGTGGGCTACACCGCCACGCCCTTCGCCAATGTTCTGATCAATCCCTACGCCGATCAGCCGAACGCCCTTGATGATCTCTACCCGCGCGACTTCATCACCGCCCTGCCGCTGCCCGACGGCTATTTCGGCACACAGAAGCTGTTTGGCCGCACACCGGCCGATCCGGCGGACCCGCAGCCGGACGAAGAGGGCATGGATGTCGTTCGCGAGGTGACGGCTGAGGAGGAAGCCCGGCTTCAGGCGCCCAGCCGAAAGGCGCAGGCGACATTTGTGGTCGGGATGACGCCCAGTCTGCGCCGGGCGATCCTGTATTTCATCGCCTCCTGCGCCGCACGGCGGGCGAGGGGGCAGGATCAGGAACACATGACGATGCTGGTCCACACATCGTCGGCCATCGTCATGCATGAGCGGGTCGCAGCCCTGATCGAATCCTGGCTGGACGAGAACCGCAGGGCGCTGATGGATGGGAAGGGCGACGTCTGGACGGACCTGGAAGAAGTCTGGAACGACGAGCGGGGGCGGATCGCCCGACCTGAGGGCAGCGAGACGTTCAGCCAGATCAGCGGATTCGTGCCCGAAGTCCTGAACGCCCTGCATGTGCCGGTCGAGAACGGCGCCAGCGATGACCGCATCGACTACAACTCCGGACCTGTCACCTACATCGTGGTGGGCGGCAGCATCCTGGCGCGGGGTCTAACCCTCGAGGGGCTGTGCGTCAGCTATTTCCTGCGGACATCCAACCAGTACGACACCCTGCTGCAGATGGGCCGGTGGTTCGGCTACCGGCACGGCTATGAAGACCTCCCGCGGCTCTGGATGCCGGAAGCGCTGCGCGTGCGCTTCCAGTCGCTGGCCGCCATCGAAGGTGAGATCCGCGAGGACATCAGCGGCTACAGCCGCAGGCCCCTGGTCACCCCGATGGACTTCGCGGTCCGCATCCGCAGCATCCCGGGGATGGCCATCGTGGCCAGAAACAAGATGCGCCATGCCCGCCGCGTCAGCATAGGCTACTGGGGCCGGCACCTGCAGACCATCCGCTTCGCCCGGAACGACAGCGTTGTCCTGGAGGCCAACTGGAACGCCGCCAGCCGGCTCGTTGAGGCCGCAGGCGCGGAAGGCAGTCGAGACCCGGATTCCGCCCGTCCGCTCTTCCGCGACGTTCCGCGCAGCGCCGTAATCCGGTTCATCCGGGACTACCGCATCGATCCTACCCATCAGGACCTTGAAACCAGGCTTCTGCTGCAGTTCCTCGAGCAGGATCACCCGGCGCTCCAGCACTGGAATGTCGGGGTGGTCACCGCTCCCGACGGGGCGCCGTCGGGAGAGCCTCTTGGAGATCTGGGCCAGGTCAGAATGGTGAAGCGTTCGCGACTCAAGGGCGTCGACGCCCTGGCCGACGTCAAAGGTCTGATGTCCCGTACCGATATCGCCTTTGATGTTCTGGGCGGCGCCGGCGACGGGGACTGGGAGGCTCTCAAGACGGCGCGTCGTGAGGCGCTCGGCGAACGCCCGCTTCTGCTTCTCTATCCGATCGACCGGAACTCTCCGGCGCGGAAGGGAAGCGCCTCGCGCGTCGATCTGGACGCCGTTCACGACGTCATCGGTCTGGGACTGGTGCTGCCGCTGTCGAAGGATCACGGGGGCGACTTCGTCAGCGTCGAGCTCGCGCCTCCCTCGGCCGAGGAGCTGGAGGCGATGGAGCAGGAAGACATGGACGCCGTGGAAGCCGCAGGTCTGACGGAGCCCGCCGGTGTCTAGCCTGGTCACCGAAATCCACGCCCGATGGACCTCCCTGCGCCGGGGCGGGGGAGCCAGTCCCGACGGCCTGCCGGTCAGCACCCTGACCATCAGCACCGGCCACGGTCCCGCTGCGCTCGCGCTGAATGAACAGGGCCATGCCCAGCTGCTCCTTCCCGTTGCGGCCGGCACGCGGCGGCCGTCTCTGGACACGCCGCCCGCCCTTGAGGTCGGCGCCGCTTCGCTGACAGGCGAGGGGCAGCGGCGCGCCTATCTGATCGTCACCTGCGTCGACCCGGAGCTCGATCGGGCGTTCGCGGACCTCGTGGAGGCCGTGCTGACCCGCATTGCAGGCGGGGAACCCGCGAAGGACGCGCTCGTCACGGCCATCAATGATCTGGGCGCCCTGTTCGCCAGCCGCGAAGCCGCGGCGATTGATGACCGCATCATCCGCGGCCTGGTCGCTGAGCTGATCGTCCTGCGCCGCCTTGCGGCACGCCATCCCGGTGCGCCCGCCCTCTGGTTTGGTCCCGTTCCGGAACGTCATGACTTTCGCGGGGGAATCCACGCGATCGAGGTGAAGTCCGCCAGCCGCACAGCGGGACGCGTCACCATCTCCTCCGCCGACCAGATGGAGGCGCCCGCGGGCGGAACCCTCCAGCTCTGGCGCGTCGCGCTGGAGCGCACGCAGGGCGGTGCAGCGACCGTGGCCTCTCTCGTGCGCGATATTGAGCAGCGCTCGGGACGATCAGCAGAACTGCGCAGCGGCCTCGCCGCCCTGGGATGTCTCGATCCGGACGATGCCGAGTGGAACCGTCTGTCCTTCAACTGCGAAGCCATCGACGCCTGGACCGTCGAGCCTGGCTTCCCCCGGATCGTGCCCTCGGTCTTCGCTGCAGGGGTCGTCCCCGCGGGGGTTCATGCCCTGTCCTATGAGCTGGACCCGGCGGTGGCGGACAGCTTCAGGGTCGATGAGGCCGGAATGCAGGCCCATGAAGCACGGCTGACGGCCTCCCTGACATGACGCGCCTTGGCCTGTTTTCCGAACCCTATGCGCCGACAGGCAACATGGGCGACGGCGGTTTCGAACGGCTTCTGGGCGCTCCCCGGCTGGACGGGCTTCAGCTGGTGCTGCGCGAGGCTGTCCAGAACAGCTGTGACGCCGCCAAACTCGGCGCCGGGCCGCGGATCCTGATCCGGCTGCGCACCCTTACGTCCGATCAGGTCGCCGTGCTGCGCGATCAGGTGCTGGCGGAGCTGCCCTTCATCGCCAGTTCCGCTGACGCGCTCACAGCCTTCCTGGAATCGGAAATCCCGCGCGTCCTCGAGATCTGCGACTTTGGGACAAGCGGCCTCGGCGGGCCCACCCGGGCGGACCGGATCCCGCCGGGCGTGGAGCGGACCGACTTCATCGACTTCATGCGCAATGTCGGCACCCGGCGGAACACAGATCTCGGCGGCGGGACCTACGGCTTCGGCAAGGCGTCCCTGTACCGGACGAGCCGGTGCTCCACGATCCTGGTCGACACCCTCGCCCATGACCCGGGTCCAGGGGCGGAGGCCCGGCGACTGATGGGCTGCCATCTTGGCGAATCCGGCGAGCGCGATGAGGGCGACGGCTACCTCAGCCGCTACACCGGACGACACTGGTGGGGCGTTCAGGGGGAGGAGGACGGGGCCGGAAAGGTCGGCGAACCGGAAACCGGCGACGCCGCTGCGGCGCTTTCGCGCGCCCTGGGCGCCCCCCTCAGGGACAATGGCGCAACGGGAACCTCCATCCTGATCCTGGACCCCGATCTGCGGCTCGATGCGATGGACCAGGAGGTCCCGGAGGGCGGCCCTGCGCCGTCGGATGCTTCGGACATCGGCGTCCATATCCTTGAACGCGTGCTCTGGAACTTCTGGCCGCGCATGCTCGAGACGACCCCGCCGGACCGGCGGATCGACCTCACCGTGGAGATCGAGGGCGTGGCCCTCGAAACGCCACGGCCCGAAGACTGCCCGCCGCTGGACCTGTTCGCGCGGGCCATGAACGAGGTCCGGGCCGGTAAGGGGCGGGAGATCAGGAGCTTCCGGCCCCAGGCCCTCCTCGGACGCCTCGCGATCAGCCGGGGCGTCCGGGCCGATCGTCTGCCGGCCTTCCTGGGCCAGGGGCTCCTGCCAAAGCGATCGTCGTGCATCGCCCTCATGCGTCCCGCCGAAATGGTCGTCTGCTACCTCGAAGGGCCTGTGCTTCCCGATGAGCGGACCGAATGGGCCGGGGTCTTTGTGACCAGCGACCAGAAGGAGGTCGAGGAGGCTTTCGCGAGTTCCGAACCCGCCGCACACGACATCTGGGACCCGTCCGCCCTGCCCAAGGGCCCGGCCCGGACCTGGGTCAGAACGGCGCTGGCCCGGCTGAAGGAGGCGGCGAACGAGGTCGTGGCTCCCGGGGCGGCCTCGGGCGGCAGCGAGGGTTCGGCCCGGTCTGTCGCGGCCGTGGCAGGCATGCTCGGCGCCTTTCTCGCAGGCGTCGGCGCAGGAGGACCGTCCCGCGGTGGCGGAGGAGGCGGCGGAGGAGGCGGGGCGTCAGGACGTCGCCGCGTCAGCCAGCCGGCGTTTGAGCGGCTGCAGATGTTCGAGGGCGAACGCACGGCGCTCTTCACCCTGACCATTTCGGGCCGCGGCGCCCTGAACCGGCTCGACCTCACCCCCACAGTCTCGATGGACGGAGGAGGGGTGGCGGCCGCTTCACTTGATGTGGTCAGCCTGCCGACGGTCATGGAGATCGAGGGAGAAGGCGGAGAGATCTTCCCGGTTCAGCCGCTGGTCGACATCGGGGACTTCGAGGGCGACCTGACCGTTCGCCTCTCCGTGCCGGATGACTGCGCGGTTGGCCTCCGGGCTTCCCTGCTTCCCCCGGAGACCGCATGAGCCGCCGGACCGCCGCGCCCTTCAACAGGCTGGACGCCGCCATAGTCGCGCGGCCGTGGATGATCACCGTGGGTGACCAGTCTCCGGCCCCGCTTGGGGAGATCACTCCCGACTGGGACTACGCCAGCCCGGTCCGCCTGGAGCGGGTCATCCTGCTGGATCACCCGCAGGCCGCGGTCGAACTCGGACTGGGTGACGAAGCCTTCAAGCTGGAGGTTCTGATCGAGGTCGGCACAGGACCGGGCGACCTGCCCCGCGAGGTCGTGCAGCAGACGCGTCTTCCGCTGACGGCGGGTGAGCCCTGCACGATCGGGATCGGGGTCGATCCCTCCCGCCTGTCGGCGCAGCTCAGCCTGAGGACCTCTGTCCTGCTGGTTTCCTCCCTGGACCCGGCCGATCCCCTCGCGCCCCGGCGCGCGTCGTCGCGCCTGTGGGATGAACGCTGCGTCACGCGGATCGAGGGGGATGATCCCCGCTTCCCCATGGAGGTGGTCAGCTTCTCCGTCGCGTTCGCCGGCCGCCCGCACGAAACCGCGCCCTGGATGCTCTCATGGAGTCCCGCCAGTCCCGGGCGTGATTTCCACGGAGCCGCCCGCCTCTACCTGAACGCCGATGAGGAGGATTTCGTGGAGCGCGTCCAGGAAGGGGACGAACTGACCCTTCAGGCGCTGATGGGGGATGTTGTGTCCCAGATATGCGAAACCGCCCTGAGGGCGGGCTGGGACGAGGATTTCGACAGCGCTGAACCGGCTTCCATCGCCGGACGGGTGGCGCACTGGCTGGGTCAGGCCTTCCCCGACGCCGCCGCGGCGAAAGCCGTGCTCGACAACAGGCCTGGAGAGTTCCGCTCCGCCATTCTCGCCAGCGTAAGGCTCTGACGATGCCGGTCACACTGCTGCCCCGACTGAGCGCCGCCGCCGTGGATCAGCTCCTTTCCGGCGCGCCCGGGTCCGCCAGCGCGGCCGGGGTCATCGACGACCTGCCCGACGCCATCACCTATGGCGCGGTAGGCGGAAGCCGGCTGCATGGCGCAGACCTGGCGGCCCTGAAGGAGGGGGTGGAAGGCGTGGCGCGCAAGACGGGCTACCCCACCGTCGCCACCGGGGCGGCGCGCGCGGCTTTCGACGCCGCCTGCGCCCGGCATCTGGCGCAGGTTGCGATCCTGCAGTCCGGCGAAGCGCATCGCGACGACGTCTGGGCCTTCATGGCCGCCTATCTGTTCCGGCCGATCACCCTCTGGCGCTACGGAGAGGCGCCGGATCGCCATCACGGCGGGGTTCGCAACACCTTCCAGCGACTGTGGATGCGCGGCACGGTCCTTGACCGCGGAGACGACCATGCCGATCGCTGGGGGCTGGTCGAGGGTCTGACCGAGGACGCCTTCGTTGCAATACTGGAGCGGCCCGCCATCGCGGCGAACCGGACGCTTTCCCGTGCGCTGGCCGAGGGCTGGCTGGTCGCCGCCGAACGCTATGGCCGCGCGGCCATGCAGCCGGTCATGCGTTCGGCGGTCATCAGGATCCGCATGCGCAACGAGATCGTGGCGCTGGGCGCGCTGGCGCCAGACGACCTGCGGGATACGGTCGACGCCGTCTTCGTGGATGCGGAAGCCGCGGTCCGGCGCACGGGCCATCAGGCCTGAAACAGCCGCAGTTGCGGTCAGGAGGGAGCGTGAATGTACAGACAGGGCAGCCTTGACAGTCTTTGCGGCGTCTATGCCGTGATCAACAGCGTGAAGGCCGTGGCTCACACCCGCGGCTTCAGTCTTCGCCGGTGGGAATGCCGCGCCCTGTTCAGTCGCCTCTGCGGCGTTCTGGCCGACGGAGGGCTTCTGGCCGACGCCCTGACGCACGGTACGACAATCCGCACATTTCAGGCCATGACGCGTGACGCCCATGAATGGCTTCTGGAGGCGAGGGGACTCCAGCTCGAGTGCCGCAGGGCGTTCGGGAAGTCGCCGGAAAGCCTGGACCAGTTCTGGCGGAAGCTGTCCGACCATGCGCAGGATCAGGGGCCGGGCTCCGTCCTCATCGGACTGTCCGGACGGATGGAGCACTGGAGCTGCATCCGGTCCATCAACGACCGCGCGATCGTTCTCGTCGATTCAGACGGAGCCAGGATTCTCCGAAGGGAACTGTGCACAATCGCGGATCCGGACCGTCGCCGGATCCACCAGTTGCTCCCTACCCAGGCGCTTCTGGTGACCTGCAGGTCGGGCGCGCGGACGTAAACAAAACTGGAACATCCGGCTTGCGGGCTGGGTGCGATCGTGTCATCCCGTCCGCAGGATTCCCAGTTTTGAGATTCGGCGGACATGAGCACCGAGAAACCTTTCGCCCTCTGGCTGCGGCAGTCCGGCATCACTCCCGAGACCGTTCAGGACGAACTGGGCTACTCCTGGAAGCAGGTGGGCCGCTACGTGACCGGAGAGGCGCCGGTGCCCAAACTGGTGACGGACCGTGTTCGCGCCCTGGCGGAGGCCCGCCTTGCGACGCGTCCGGACGCGAAGTTCCGATTCATCGACCTGTTCGCCGGCATCGGCGGGCTGCGGCTGGGTTTTGAAGCGATCGGCGGCCGCTGTGTCTTCACCAGCGAGTGGGACCGATGGTCCAGCAAGACCTACGCCGCCAACTTTCTCGATGGCGATGATCATGTGCTCGCTGGAGACATCCGGCCCTACGGCGATGACCCTTCGCTCATTCCGGCCCATGACGTGCTTCTGGCCGGCTTCCCCTGCCAGCCGTTTTCCCTCGCTGGCGTTTCCAAGAAGAACTCGCTGGGGCGAGCCCATGGCTTTGACGACGAGAAGCAGGGCAACCTCTTTTTCTACATCCGGGACATCCTGAAGCATCACAGGCCGTCGGCCTTCATGCTGGAGAACGTCAAACACCTCGAGCGGCATGACGCACGCCGGACCTTTGCGGTGATCCGCGACACGCTCGAAAAAGAGCTGGACTATAAAATCGACTTCCGGGTGATCAGCTCGGAGCCGTGGGTGCCGCAGAAGCGCGAGCGGATCTTCATTGTCGGTTTCCGCGAGGATGTGGGTTTCAGCTTCAGGGACTTCGACCGCATGATCCCGGACCAGAAGACCTGGCCGAAGCTGGGTTCCATCCTGCAGTCGCATAACGAGGTTGATTCAAAATACACCCTCACGCCGAAGCTCTGGCAGTATCTCCAGGACTACCGCGCCAAGCACGAGGCGGCCGGAAACGGGTTCGGTTACAGCCTGTTCGGACCGGAGGGCGTCACCCGGACCCTTTCCGCCCGATATCACAAGGATGGATCCGAAATCCTCATCGACCAGCAGCCTCGCCCCCGTCGCCTGACGCCGATCGAGTGCGCGCGCCTGATGGGCTTTGAATACGCGACGGGCGAGGGGAAGGACCGGCGTCAGCGGGAGTGGATCATTCCCGCCGACGTGTCCGACACCCAGGCCTATCGTCAGTTCGGCAATGCCGTCGCGGTCCCCGTCATCGAGGCGATCGCCCGCTACATGGAGCCTTCCCTCACCGAAATGCTCGCCCGAAACCGCGCCCGGGAGGCCCTGAAGGCCGTTGCCTGATGTCGTGAGCCCCGAAGACCGGAGCCGGATGATGGCCGGCATCGGGTCGCGGGACACCCGTCCGGAGATGATGATCCGGCGGGGCCTTCACGCCATGGGGTATCGCTACCGGCTCCACGACCGCCGTCTCCCGGGCCGGCCCGATATGGTTTTTCCTTCGCGGCGGGCGGTCCTCTTCATCCACGGCTGTTTCTGGCACGGTCATGACTGCAGCCTGTTCCGCTGGCCCGGCACGCGCCCGCAGTTCTGGCGCGACAAGATCGGCGGCAACATCGCACGGGACGCCCGCGTCCGAACCGACCTCCTGGCCGCCGGCTGGCGGGTGATGGACGTCTGGGAGTGCGCCCTGCGCGGCCGGAGCCGACAGCCGCCCGAAGTCGTCATGGGCGCCTGCGCGGCCTTCCTAGAGGGCGACGCGCCTTTCGTCTCGGTCGGCGTCGACCGGACCGTGCCTGTGGACGCAGCCGGAACCCCCGGGTGACGCGCGCAGGAGCGCCCGCCGCCGTTGGAAGGATCCACGGCCTGCCCTAGGATGGGTGCCTGAACGCCGGAGACCCCATGTCTGACCAGATCGACCTGTTTGCCGCCAGCGATGCTGACGGGGCCCTGCTGACCGCGCTTCTGACCCGGGCGCCGCAGGTGTTCGTCAAGAAGCTATCGAACAATGATCGCGACTGGTCGACGAATCCCCGGAAGCATCAGGGCGGCGTCTACATTCCGGCGGCCGAGCGCGATGGCGGGTTTTTCCCGTCGCTCGTGGCCAAGCCCCGGCCTGATCCGGCCGCTGATCCGATCCGTGAAGCCTGGTTCCGCACGGAATGGCCCCAAACCGGGGAAGCAAAGGATGATACCCGGCTGGTCAACTACACCAGCAAGGGTGAGGAAACCCATATGACGCGGCTGCCGAAGGCTGCGTTCAGCCATCTGTCTCCGGCGTCCTGGCTTGTCATGGCTCCGCTCGCCCGGGACCAGTCGGCCTACGAATGCCTCACGATTGATTCCACCTCGGAGACTGCCGGTCAGCTGCTCGACGTGCTTGGTCTCGACGCAGACTTCTCTGTGGGTGTTCTTGAGCCTGCCGTGATCGCCGCAGCCGAGCGCGATCTCCTGATGGACTTCGCGGAAGAGGTGGCTTTCGCCTGGATGAGTGGAAAGATCGCCTCGTTCGCCGAAGCGCGGGCCGTCATGCCCGCCACAGCCGAACTTGCTGAACTGGCGCGCACAGCCTTCCTGAAGGAAGCGGGTATCGAGGCGCTCGACCCGTATGCGATCGCAAAACCAGGCGACGCCATCCGCCAGATCAGCCGGGTGATCGAATGGGATCTGTTCCGGGAGTTCCAGAGGCGCGAGCGGGCGGTGCAGCTTGTCCGCTCCGTCTTTGGCGACACGCCGGAAGAGCCGGGCATGAAGGCTGTCATCCGCAGGATTGTCGATGCCGTCCCGCAGATCGACGCCATCATGCTGTCGGCCAGCCAGCAGAGGAAGTCGCGAGCCGGCTATTCGTTCGAGCACCAGATTGAGGCCATGCTCACGGCAGCCGCCGTCCCGTTCGGCAAACAGGTCGTGATGGACGCCACCAAACGCAGACCCGATTTCGTCCTGCCGTCGCTGCCGCACTTCAAACGTCCGCTGAAGGGGCCGGAGCGGGGACTGATCCTCAGCGCCAAGACCACTCTCAGGGAGCGCTGGAAGCAGGTTGAAAGCGAGATGGGCGGGGGCGCCGATCTCTTCCTGGCGACAGTCGACGAGAACATTGCCGCGACGGCCATCGAGGCCATGGCGGCCATGAACATCCGTCTGGTCGTGCCGGAAGCCCTGAAGAAGTCGAAGGACACCGAATACGACCGGCACGCCAATGTTCTGGATTTCGCGACCTTCTTCAGGATGGAGCTGCAGACCCAGCGCATGCCGGCGTGGGCCGCGCTCGCCCCGACGAGGTAAGAGCGGGGAGTGGAGCCAGGGCGCCCCTGACCGAAGTCGGCCGCGGTTAGGGAGGTCGAGCGCCTTCCCTCCGTACCGCTTCTCCACAGAAATGGAACAAAGCGGGAACATTTAATTTGTCCCGTACAGGTTCGGCCGCCTAGAACGGCGAGGGGTCGGTCGGCCGCTTCTGGAGCTGCACCATGCAAATGAACTTGAAGAGACGGGCGCTGTCGGTTGCGGAACCGACGCGCGAGGACTTTGTACTCGGCCGGCTGAT
>RCUQ01000296.1_pt1 | contig 25811 bp, 19 predicted proteins | sample 2166351 | NCBI WGS metagenome assembly RCUQ01 (sample SAMN09932597, study PRJNA488358) | compost metagenome | feature: garden; material: soil; isolation source: compost soil in acetonitrile-enriched culture | place: Germany: Experimental Botanical Garden Goettingen | collected 2016-01-27
TCAAAAGAGTAGTTGCTTCTCACACTGCTATCTTCCGTGAAGAAGAAGAGAAAAACGTGAAAGCTGCTACTGAAAATACTTCATCTGCATCTACTACTAATGCACCAGCTGCAACTTTAGGAGATAACAATGATGTATTAGCTGCATTAAAAGCTAAAATGGAAAAATCAGAGAAAAAATAATTCTTAGATTTTTTGAATATAGAAAGCCTCACAGCAATGTGGGGCTTTTTTTGTATCTATTTTAAGGAGCACAACCTTCTTCACTTACCCAGAACAATCCTCCCGCTGTACGCAGTATCTTTTTATTGCGAACAAACTTCGGAAATTCATCTTCTATCATATTCGCAATAAAAAGGATACTTGCTGCCATCGGGGCTAATGAGGACTTTTACCCCCATTAACAACCTATTTCCAGTGCAGACACTCCAAAATAGATCATGTTATATAATTTGCAGGATATCCAACAAGTAACAAATTATCGAATAATCAAACTCCCGTTAATATGGAAATCCGAAACTAAATAAAGATTTCAATAAAGCCCATAAAAAAATCCCAATTCTATTTCTAAAATTGGGATTATGATATAATTCTGTTTGAAATTATCTTAAACTCGCTCCAAGTTCGGTTTCAAAATTCTTTTGCAATTTGTCCATAATTTTATCAATTTGAACATCAGTCAAAGTTTTTGAATTATCCTGAATCGTAAAACTCAAAGCATATGATTTCTTGCCTTCCGGAAGATTTTTTCCTTCGTATACATCAAACAAATTAATATCTTTCAAAAGCACTTTTTCAGTTTGTCTGGCAATGCTATATATACTGTCATAAGTAACACTTTGATCGATAAGCAAAGCTAAATCACGACGAACTTCTGGGTATTTAGGTATTTCTGTATACTTGATTTTGTTTGAAATCATTTTCAAGATCACAGCCCAATTAAAATCAGCAAAAAACACTTCTTGTTTGATTCCAAAATGCTTTAAAATTGATTTTTTCACCACTCCAAATTCAACCAAAGAGTTGTGACCACAACTAACGGCAATTCCTTCTGAAAACACATCAGAAGTCACAGGAGTATTTTGTGTTTTTTGAATCCCTAATCTGGAAAGAATCGCTTCAACATATCCTTTGAACAAGAAGAAATCTGATGGCTTTTGTGCATTAGTCCAACTTTCCTGATTTCTGTTTCCAGTCAAAAACAAAGTCAAATGTTTATGCTCTTCATATCCTGACAAAAACTTATGGTAGGTTTTACCAAATTCAAATAATTTTAAATCAGCATTTTTACGATTGATATTATATGAGATTGCTTCCAATCCTGAAAACAATAATGATTGACGCATGGTCGCCAACTCATTACTCAACGGATTCAACATGGTCACATTATGTTCTTCTTTTAATACTTCAGAAAGCTGAACATAAGAAGCAGTTGTCAACGAATTTGCCATCATTTCGTGGAATCCCTGCGAATTTAGTTGTGCAGCAACACTGTTTTGTACTTTATAATCTTCCGTTCTTGGAGAATTGGAAACCGTAGCATTTAATTTATTTGAGAAAATGATATTATTATAACCATATACTCTCAAGATCTCCTCGATAACATCAATCTCTCTTTGTACATCAACTCTATAAGCAGGAATTGTCAATCCTAAACCAGCATCTGAAACACTATTTACTTTAATTTCTAACGAAGCTAAAATTTGTTTAATAGTATCTTTTGGCAATTCTTGACCAATAATACGGGTAACATTTTTGAAATTTAGAAATACTGTAAAATCTTCAATTTTCTTTTGGTAAATATCAACAATATCCGATGTGATCTCACCTCCAGCCACTTCTTGAATCAATAAAGCGGCTCTTTTTAAAGCATATTCGGTAATCGTTGGATCGATACCTCTTTCAAAGCGAAATGAAGCATCGGTATTCAATTGATGTCTTTTGGCTGATTTACGAATACTTACCGGATTAAAATAAGCACTTTCTAAGAAAATAGAATTGGTGGTTCCAGAAACACCTGATTTTTTTCCACCGAAAACACCAGCGATACACATTGGCCCTTTTTCGTCACAAATCATTAAATCTTCCTCGTGTAAAGTTCTTTCTATATCATCCAAAGTAGTGAATTTTGTTCCGGCCGGAAGTGTTTGCACAATAATCTTTCCTGTGATCTTAGCGGCATCAAAAGCATGTAGAGGCTGACCTAACTCATGCAAAACATAATTGGTAACATCAACGATATTGTTTTTTGGATTTAATCCAATTGATTTTAATCTGTTTTTCAACCACTCCGGAGATTCCTTCACTGTTATTCCTGAAATAGTAACTCCACAATATCTAGGTGCTAATTGAATATTTTTTACGTCAACATCAATTTTCAAAGTTCTTTTATCAACCCTGAAATTACTAACTGGTGGCGTAATCAATTCTACATTGACTCCACTTTGCAACATTCCGGCTCTCAAATCACGGGCAGTCCCTAAATGACTCATCGCATCGGCACGATTGGGAGTTAATCCAATTTCGAAAACTTCATCATTCTCAATTTTAAATACTTTAGCAGCAAGCGTACCTGCAGCTATTTCATCATCGAGAATCATAATTCCTTCATGACTTTCACCAAGACCTAATTCATCCTCGGCACAAATCATTCCGTGGCTTTCCTGCCCACGTATTTTTCCTTTTTTAATAGAAAATGCAACTCCTTCTTTATCATATAATGTAGTACCAATTGTAGCGACAGGAACTTTTTGCCCCGCAGCAACATTACTGGCACCACAAACAATCTGAACAGGAACCCCGTCTCCTAAATCCACAGTTGTAACTTTCAATCTGTCAGCATCGGGATGAGGCACACAAGTAAGAACATGTCCTACTACGATACCTTCTAAACCGCCTTTTACCGATTGATATTTTTCAACTACTTCCACTTCCAAACCTAAATCGGTTAGTAAAGCTGCAGTGTCTTCGGATTTCCAGTCTATTTTAATGAATTGTTTTAACCAGTTGTAAGATATTTTCATCTGTCAATTTTAATGAGATTACTTCGTCAGTTCGACCTACGGTCTCGGGTGCAAATATAAGGATTGCAGTTTGGAGTAAGAAACAATTTTTTTTGTTTTTTATGAGTGATTTCGAGCATTTACGACCAATTGAAAATATTAATTTTTCAATTTTAACTCAAAATATTTGTTAATTATATAATAAAATAACATTAAAAAAACACATATGAAAATTTAATGCTACTAGTTGCAACAATAGTGCTATTATGGTGATTTTTATCAGGCTACTTTTGAATAAATTAAAAATAAAAAAGATGAGCAACATAGCACAAAGACCTGAATTTAAGGCAACGTATGATAATTATATCGGAGGAAAGTTTGTTGCACCAATTGGTGGGCAATATTTTGATGTAGTTTCTCCAATTGACGGAAAAGTATTTACCAGAGCAGCCCATTCTACCAAGGAAGATTTGGCGTTGGCAGTTGATATTGCATATGATGCTTTTCAATCATGGGGAAAAACATCTGTTACCGAACGTAGTATATTGCTAAACAAAATAGCGCAAGTTATTGAAGACAATCTGGAATATATCGCTGCAGTAGAGACGGTTGATAACGGAAAGGCCATTCGAGAAACTTTAGCGGCTGATATTCCACTGGCAATTGATCATTTCAGGTATTTTGCAGGTGTTATCCGTGCCGAAGAAAGTTCAATTGCCGAACTGGATTCGCAAACTGTTTCAATTGCTCTAAGTGAACCCTTGGGTGTCGTAGCGCAAATTATCCCTTGGAATTTTCCGATTCTAATGGCGGTCTGGAAACTGGCTCCAGCTTTGGCAGCGGGAAATACAGTTGTCTTAAAACCAGCCGAAAGTACTCCGATTTCTATCATGGTTTTGATGGAACTGATTGGTGATATTCTTCCTCCGGGAGTTGTAAACATAGTCAATGGTTTTGGTGCTGAGCTGGGGAGAGCTTTGGTGACCAATAAAAAAGTATCAAAAGCTGCTTTTACCGGTTCTACCACAACGGGACGTTTAGTAATGCAGTATGCTACCGAAAACATTATCCCTGTAACATTGGAATTGGGTGGTAAATCACCTAACATATTCTTGAAATCAGTAGCCGATGCGGATGACGATTTCTTTGATAAAGCTGTTGAAGGCGCTGTTATGTTTGCGCTAAACCAGGGAGAAATTTGCACCTGTCCATCCAGACTATTGGTCCACGAAGATATTTATGATCAATTCATTGCCAAAGTAATCGAAAGAACGGCAGCCATTAAATTAGGGAATCCATTAGACAAAACTACTATGATGGGAGCTCAGGCTTCATTGGTTCAAAAAGAAAAAATTCTTTCTTATATCAAATTAGGAAAAGAAGAAGGTGCTGAATTACTTATTGGTGGTGAGGAAAATAAAATGGGAGGAAGTCTTGATGGCGGTTATTATATAAAACCGACCCTTTTCAAAGGACACAATAAAATGCGTATTTTTCAGGAAGAAATCTTCGGACCTGTTTTGGCTGTAACTACTTTCAAAACGACTGAAGAAGCAATTGCTATCGCCAATGATACCATGTATGGTTTGGGCGCAGGAGTCTGGACACGCGATGCACACGAAATTTATCAGGTTCCAAGAGCGATACAAGCCGGTCGCGTATGGATAAATCAATACCATGCTTATCCTGCGGGTGCTCCTTTTGGAGGTTACAAACAATCAGGTATTGGTCGTGAAAATCACAAAATGATGCTTGGACATTATCGTCAGACCAAAAATATGCTGATTTCTTACGATAAGAAAAAATTAGGTTTCTTTTAATAAAGTTCAGATTATTGGTTAATCTTAAACCTGACAGATTTCAATAATTTGTCAGGTTTTATTATAAATTAAAGAAGATGATACAAAGAATTACAGCCACAGAAAAAGCAATCGAATTAATCAGAATTTTGCAGGAAAAACATGGTGATCTGATGTTTTATCAGGCAGGAGGATGTTGCGAAGGAACGCAACCGCAATGCTTTGAAAAAGGAGGATTTTATCAGAGAATGGGAGATGTCTGTATTGGCACGGTCGAAAATACTGAATTTTGGGTAGACAAAGATTTATTCGAATATTGGAAACACGCACATTTTACTTTAGATGTGATTGATGCTTTTGGAGTAGGAGGATTTTCTTTAGAAACACCCTTAAAAAAAACATTCCGAATTGAATACCGGATTTTCACCAAAGAGGAAGAACAATCATTAGCCCCAGTTAAAATTATAGAATAATCTAATTGACATGTAATAATTGGTATTGCTTTGGAGTAATTCCTTCATGCTTTTTAAACAAACGGATAAAGTAATTACTATCCTCAAATCCTGACAAATAACAGACTTCGTTAATTTGGATTGTTGGATTTTTAAGCAACTGTTTGGCGCATCTTATTTTTTCATGCAGCACAAATTCAATCGGACTCATACCCAATTCTCTTTTGAAAAGTCTATAAAAAGAGGTGGTACTCATACAGGATTTCTCGCTCAACCTTTTTAAACTAATATTCTCCTTTAAGTTCATTCGGATAAACTCAACCACTTGAGTAATCGGATTATTAGGGTCTGTGAACACACCATCATCAATCGCTTTTGCAGTTTGGGTCTGGATAATACGAATCAATAATTCCTGTAGGGTTAAATCGGCCAACGCATCTTTGGTTATCGATGTACTCATACATTCCTTTATCAGTTTATTGATTGTTGTTGCCAACTCAACGTTATTATAAAAGAAGTAATTTTGATAGTTTAAATGCCAAAATTGGGAATTTCCTTCCCTTGGATACCGCTCATTTAAAAAATGTAAAGTTTCCTTAATTTTGGTTTGGTCTATCGCCAAAGCCAGACATTGGGTAGGATTATTTTTTGAAGCTTCCGGAAAATCAATTTTCATTTCCACATTCGAAGGAATAACCACCGTTTCTCCCGGTAAATAATCAAAAGCCGGATCATCAAAAAGGTGCATTACTTTTTTTCCTCTCAACATGCTTGTTACCACCAGATCATTAAATTTCAACGGAACCAATTGCGAAGATTCGTAAGTTTCAAAAAGATTAAGCTCACAATGATTTAATGAATAAACGGTTCTATTTTCCACCAGTGTTTTTAACGATTTTTCATTCGTTAATTGCGGTGGGTTTATAAAAGCGCGTTTTGAATTCATGACTTAATTTTCTAAAAAAGAGAATTTTAAATTTAATGAAAATAACTATCGGAATAACAATTATTCTAAAAAAATATCAAATCAATTCCTCCACATGTTTTTTTATGTTTTCTGCAATTTTCTTGGTTGGTAAATCATTCCATCAGAACCAAAAGGATCTTCAATTTCCTCCGCAATTAACTCTAAACTGGCTAAAACATAAAAGATAAAAACAACAACAGGAATCACGTAGTATCCCAAACTAAACACATAACCAAAAGGTAATGTAAGCACATAAATAAAAATAAATTTCTTTATGAATGCACTGTAAGAGTAGGGAATAGGCGTGTTTTTAATTCGCTCACAGGCACCACAGATATCAGTAAAAGTTTGGAGCTCGTTATTCAGAATAATTAGCTGATTCCCAGTAATCTTTTTTGAGGTATATAAGTTATTCACTTTCTGAAATAACATTTGAGCCACTTGATTGGGTCTGTGTTTGTGATGATCAATCTCTAAATCCACATCATCAAACAATTGTTTTGCTGTGTCGCTGTCTTTCAAATGTTTGTGCAAAATAGAAGCATAACCCGGAATCATTTTTCTGAAGAAAGCTTTGTCTTTCTCATCAGTTAAAATAGCGGATAATTTAATGGCTAAATTACGACTACTGTTAACTAAACCACCCCACATTTTTCGTCCTTCCCACCAACGATCATAAGCCGTATTCGTTCGATAAGCCAATAATAATGAAATTACGAATCCCAACATCCCGTGCATCACAGAGATATTTTTAACATGACTGTCTTCCGGTAAATCCCAATATTCAAGTTCTAAATAAGCAATAGCTCCAGAATAAATTCCGATAATAAGCATCATTGGAATTAATTTTCGAAAGGTATCGCCTTTGCTCAGAAAAAAAATAAAACTAATCCAGTCTTTTGGGTTATAAGAGGTCATAAGATATTTTAAAATTTATTCAAAAGTAATATTTCCGGCCAATTCTTTGAGTGCAAGTTCCGATAATTTAGCTTCATATTGGGCATTTGTATAACGTACTGTTGCAGTTACATAATTTAATTGCGCTGTACGGAATTCCAAGGTAGTAATGGTCCCAATGCGGAATTTATCTAAAGTGATCTCTAAATTTTGCTTTGCAATTGCTTCATTTTTCTCCTCTAAATCAATCAATTCCAGATTAGTCAGATAGGTTTGAAATGCAGTGGCCAATTGCGAATTTAAGGCTAAACTTTGTTGTTCAATGGCTATTTTAGAATTTTCAATTTCAATTTTTGCGATTTTTTCGTTTCTATTTTGCGAAAAACCGTCAAACACATTCAATGAAGCCGTAAAACCATAGTTAAATCCTTTTGCAGAAGATTGAGTGGTAAAACCAAGACTCGATTCTGTTTCCGCAAAATTATATCCCGTATTAAGCCTCACCGTTGGATAACGCTCTCCTTTTATTTGTTTCAATTGCAGTTCCGAAACTTTTTTAGCGATAATTTGAGATTGTAATTGCGGGTTTTGCTTTTCAGCTAAAGCAGTCAATTCAGCAAGTACTAATTTAGCATCAACAGAAATCACATCCGCCACCTTAAAATCGATTTTAGTATCTCGAGCAAGAATTTGGTTCAAAAGAATTTTAGTATTCGCATATAATTCTTTTCTTCTCAAAAGTGTTACTTTGTCTGTATTTAAATCCACTTGTGCATTTAAAACCTCTAATTTAGATGCTTTTCCAATAGTAAAACGATTCTGTGCCAAAGCCAATCGTTGCGTCGAAATTATAATCGTACTGTCTATGGCTGCTAATTGCTGTTGTTGTTGAACCAAATCATAATAAGTGGAATTGACCTCCCAAACTTTGGTTAAAACAGTAAACTTTAATTGTTCTTCTCCTAATTTTTGCAATTCTTTCAATTGGTCGTATCTGGCAAACATTTTTAAACCGTCAAAAATGGTCCAATCTAAGCCAACACCATAAGTCAAACTATTATTTTTTGCATTATCAAGTTCATTGACTGTTCCGCTTGCCAGGGTTTGTGAGGTGTTTTGAACACGTTTGTTATCTACTACTGAAGCAGTAACAACAGGCAACATTCCTGCATTTCCAGTAGCCACATTTGTTTTATCAATGTCTAAATTGTTCGAAGCAATTTTAATTTCGTAATTATTTTCCAATGCCATTTTCACTGCATCTCCAATAGTCAGGATTTCTTGTGCATGACCGCTTGTGATACAAAAGAATATCAAAATCAAACTTCGAAATAGTATTTTAATGTTCGTCATAATTATATCTGTTTTGCCGCGAATTGATTGTATCAAATTTACATTACTGCATTATAAATGCAAAAATCCGCGTCATCTGTGTTCCTTTTAAATTGGAGAATTCGTTACGGAAAAATTATTTACTTTCTTTTTCTTCCTGAGAAATTATTATTTGCCTAAGGCCGTCAGGAACCAGTTTTTATATTTATTGAAAAAAAATTATTTTTTTGAACTACTTTCATATTCATCTATATGGTCAAATTCAGGATAATGTTTTCTGGCTTTTGACCACATTAGATACATCGCCGGAATCACAAATAAGGTTAAAACCAAGGAGAAAATAGTTCCCCCTACAATAACAACTCCCATCCCAATTCTACTTGTAGAAGCCGCACCAAGAGACATGGCAATAGGCAAGGCTCCCAATGAAATGGCCAAACTTGTCATCAAGATAGGACGAAGTCTTGCTTCAGACGCCTCTAAAATAGCTTCTAGTTTTGGTTTTCCCTGTTCTCGTAACTGATTCGCAAATTCGACAATCAAAATTCCGTTTTTGGTTACCAGACCAATTAACATTACGGTTCCAATCTGACTGAAGATATTCCAGGTCTGATCAAATAGCCATAACGAAAATAAAGCTCCTGCAACTGCCATTGGTACCGTTAAAATAATAATTAACGGATCTATAAAACTTTCAAATTGCGCTGCCAGAATTAAGAATATTAAGAGTAAAGCCAATCCAAAAGCGAAAGAAGTATTGGAACTACTTTCCACAAAATCACGAGATTCACCACCTAAATCTGTCGTAAAAGTATCATCTAAAACTTTGGCTTTTATTTCATCCATTGCTTCAATTCCATCGCTGATACTTTTGCCTGGAGCAAGCGCAGCAGAAACAGTAGCAGACATGTACCTATTATTATGGTACAATTGAGGCGGGTTACTTTGCTCTTCAATTGTTACAACATTATCCATTTGAATTAATTCCCCTTTATTGTTCTTAACAAACATGGAGGTTAAATCCAATGGTTTGGAACGGTCTTTTTGATCAAATTGTCCAATTACTTGGTATTGTTTTCCGTTTCTTATGAAATAACCAAAACGTTGTCCACTCAACGAAAGTTGCAATGTTTGTGCAATATCAATCACCGAAATTCCTAAACTTTCTGCTTTCTCACGATTGATCGTCACATTGATTTCCGGCTTATTAAACTTTAAATTGACATCGGTCATAGAAAAAGTTTCATTTTTAGCTGCTTCATCCATGAACTGTGGAATTTTTTCACGCAGTTTTTCAAAATTTGGTGCCTGAATAATATATTGAATAGGCAAACCACCACGTCTGTTTACTGCAATTGTTGGTTGCTCAATCACAGATGTTTTCGCTTCGGGATATTGACTGGTCCATTTGGTTAATTTTTGAGCAATCTCTTTTTGGGAAACGGTTCTTTGATCTGGTTCTACCAAAGAAATTCTTATGAAACCACTATTCACAGTAGAAGCCCCGAATCCTGGCGCTGTAATCACCAAACTCACCTGTTTTTCTGGGATAGAATCGTCTACAAGTTTTGAAATTTCCTGCATAAAGCGATCGGTATACTCATAAGAAGAACCCTCAGCAGTATTCATTCTCAAAACCATTCCACTACGGTCATCATAAGGGGCGGTTTCCTTTTGCAAAAGATTAAAAAACAAATAAATCAATCCAAAACACGCAATCAAAATTGGGAAACTCAACCATTTCTTTTTCATAAAACGGGTTAATGCATCCGCATAACCACTATTTAGTTTTAAAAAATAGGGTTCTGTTTTAAGATAGAATTTGGATTTTTTCTGTTCGCCGCCTTTCATCAAATAGGCATTCAACATCGGAGTTAATGTCAAGGATACAAAAGCAGAAATCAAAACTGCAGCACCAATGACGACTCCAAATTCCCTAAACAATCGTCCGACAAATCCTTCAAGGAAAATTACAGGAAGAAATACAGCCGCCAGCGTAATGGAAATAGAGATTACTGCAAAAAAGATTTCGTTAGAACCTTTGATAGCAGCCTCAATAGGAGTCATACCTTCTTCCACTTTTTTGAAAATATTCTCAGTAACCACAATTCCGTCATCAACTACTAATCCTGTTGCTAAAACAATCGCCAGCAAAGTCAGTACATTAATAGAGAACCCGAAAAGCCACATGATAAAGAAAGTCGCAATCAACGAAACCGGAATATCTATTAATGGTCGGAATGCAATCGCCCAGTCCCTAAAGAACAAATAGATAATCAATATTACCAAAACAATAGAAATCCCTAGAGTTTCTGCTACTTCAATAACTGATTTCTTAACAAAAGCAGTTGTGTCAATAGCAATGTTTAAATGAATATCCTTTGGTAAATCTCTTTTTAATTTTTCAAATTCTTTATAAAATTCCTTTGAAATATCTAAATAATTAGCTCCGGGAAGCGGAACAATCGCAACACCCACTAATGGTGTCCCTGATTGTGTCATTTTGGTTTCAATGTTTTCAGGTCCTAAAGAAGCATAACCAATATCACTGAAACGAACAATCTTTTCTCCTTCGGAGCGAATAATTATATTATTAAATTCTTCGGGACTTGAAAGATTACCAACTGTTTTCACGGTTAATTCCGTATTGGCACCCGTAATTTTTCCCGAAGGTAATTCTACGTTTTGTTTGTTTAAAGCCTCACGAACTTCAGAAACCGTACAACCATAGGACGCCAGTTTAACGGGATCAATCCATAAACGCATGGCATATCGTTTTTGTCCCCAAATCTGAATTCCACTGACTCCCGGAATGGTTTCTAATCGCTGTCCAATTACATTTTCAGCATAGTCACTCAATTCTAAAGCACTTCTGGAATCACTTTGAACTGTCATCGAAATAATTGCATCTCCATTGGCATCAGCCTTAGAAACAACTGGAGGAGCATCAATATCTTGCGGTAAATTACGTATGGCTTGAGATACTTTGTCACGCACATCATTCGCCGCCTCTTCCAGATTTTTATCTAAATTAAATTCGACTGTAATATTGCTACTTCCCTGAATACTGGAAGAAGTAACATTTCGAATTCCATCAATCGAGTTAATGGCTTTTTCTAAAGGTTCTGTAATTTGGGATTCAATAATATCCGAATTCGCTCCAGTGTAATTCGTACGTATGGAAACTTGTGCCGGATCAATTGACGGGAATTCCCTAACTCCAAGAAAACTGTAACCAATCAAACCAAATAAAACGATGGCTAAATTGATAACGATAGTGAATACGGGTCTTCTTATGCTTGTGGTAGATAAACTCATTTTTTTGAATTATAAATTAGTAGTTATGAATTATGAAAGCTGGTTCTGAATTATATTTTTTCTTCAAAAAAATTATAATTCATCCTTTATCACTCATAACTTTACCTTCACCTTCACAGGAGTTTCATTCTTCAAAGACATAACACCACTGGTTAAAACAGTGTCACCCGCTTTTAAACCCGAAAGAACTAATACCGAAGCATCTGTACGTGTGGCAGTTTCTATCATCACTTCTTTCGCCATTCCATTACTGCTAATGAAAACTTTTTTTCCGTTTTGTACCGGAATGATCGCTTCTGTTGGAACTACGATGGCATCTTTAATAATGTCTAAAGGCAATTCAACATTGGCAAAAGTACCAGGCAAAAGTTTTCCGTCTTTATTTTCCGCTATGGCACGAACTTTTAATGTACGGGTCGCTATTTCCACTTCCGGTTCGATAGCATAGACTTTAGCAGTATAATTTTGAGAGGATCCGGAGACATTAAATGTTAATACCGAATTCATTTTAACTTGATTCGCATATTTTTCAGGAATTGAAAATGTGATTTTCAGCTTACCAATGTTGACTAATTTCGCCACCAAAAGAGTAGGGGTAATGTAGGTTCCTGGAGAAATAGAACGCAATCCTATTTTACCGGAAAATGGCGCTCTAACGGATGTTTTTGCAATTTGCGCTTTGATTAATTGACTTTGAGCCTGTGCCGATTTATAATCTGCTCTTGCCACATCATATTCTTCCTGGCTTATCGCTTCTTTTTGCAGTAACAGTTTAGCACGTCTTTCATTTTCAGATGCCAGACCTTCTTTAGTTTGCGCCTGAATCAATTGAGCTCTTAATTCAATATCATTTACTTTAAAAAGAACTTGTCCCTTAGTTACGTTAGTCCCTTCATTAAAATATATTCCTTCGACAATACCCGAAACTTCAGAACGGATTTCTACTTGCTCATTGGCTTCGATTGAACCTGAGAGCGACAAATTGTTATCGAAAGTTTGGGTTTTCACAACAATCCCGCTGACATTCATGGATTTGTTTTTTCCGTTAGGACCTTTAGAATCTCCCGATTCACTTTTGTTTTCGTTAATACGATAAGCAATAAATCCAACTATTCCAATGGCTAAAAGGGCGTAAACTAAGTTTTTTATCTTCATATTTTTGGGGTAAAGTATTATTAATGCGTCATTTTAACACAACTGGCAAAGTTATGTTAATGAATTCAAAAAAATCGTATGTTAATTTTTATTTAACATTTGTATATACAAATAGTAATAGTACGACTTATAAAAACAAAATATAAAAAATTAGGAAAAAAATTTAACATTTTAACAGACGGCAAATTAGACAAAAAAAAATTTAGAAGGTTTAATCTGTTTACAATAAAAAAATCCAAATGGCCAATAAATCATAATAAGAGAAGTAAGAATACGATTTACTATTGATTGCCAATTACATAGTTTCTTCAAAAAAACTTTGTGGGTCAATCGCATTCTTTTTAATTAACTCATAATGCAGCTGCAAAGCCTTTAGTAAGGAATGACTTTTATAAGGATAGTTATGTTCTTTTGCAAAATCTTTAATAATTTCTGTCAGTTGGTCCGCGTACAACGAACTGATATTTGGAAATAAATGATGTGCCACATGAAAATTGAAATTATTCATTGCATGTTTTGAAATGAAACTTTGCCCGTCTACATCATTCCCAGTAATAAATTGATGCCGAATCCAGGTTGTTGGAAGTTTGCAATCAGCATCAGTTACTGGAAATTCGTTACCAACATTAGCATGAGGCGGCAATAAAATGATCATCCCTAATAAACCTCCAGAAATCATTTTTATTAAAACTCCTAAGAAGACTTGTCCAATACCAATATTAAAAACTAAAACAGGAATAATAATAAGGTACGATAGGTATAGCAATTTAAAGAACCACAATTTAAAATGTTCTTTCAGCGGAATTCTAATAACCTTTCTAATATACCTTCCGGAAGAATAAAAATCCTTAAAATCCCTTATCAACAGCCAATTTAACATGAATAACGGATAGAGAAAAAATACCCAATAATGTTGGTATTTTTGAATAAAAGAATGCTTATCTGAAGGAAAGAGTTTAATAGGACCCCCTTGTTCTATATCAGTGTCCCAGCCGATTGTGTTGGGATAGTTATGATGCATTCTGATGTGCCTGTTAACCCAAATAAAACTATTGGCACCAAGACAATCAAAAAGATAAATCATGACTTTATTCTTCCATTTCTTTTCAAATAAAGTCTGATGACAAGCTTCATGAATCAAATTGACAAAGATTAAAATTATCAAAATTCCCATCAAACCATAAAACAGATAAAACAGAAAAGGAACCGATTTAAACTCCATTGCCGCCCACCAAGAAAGAAAATATAGAAAGGGCAACAAAAAAGCCTTTATTTGGTTTTGATAATTCTTCTCTTCTAAACTCAAGCGCTCTTTAACCGTTTCCTTTAATTGAATAAAATACCGGTCTTCCTCCGCGCATTTTGTAAAAGTTGGTTTTCCAAACATCTGAATAAATGTTTAAAGTTAGTACAAGTAAAATTACAAAATAAAACACACAATCAAATGACTTTAAGCTATTTAAAGAATTTAGCTTATGTAATTCCAAATATTTTTCTTTTTGGTCAACTCTATAAAAACGGCTCGCAAAGTAGTGTGTTCCGGTTTTTGCATTGGTGCATCGTCTTTAAGAATTTTCAACGCATAATTTCTGGCGAGCATTAAAATATCTCTGTCCCTAACAATATCCGCAATCTGCAGGTTAAGAACACCGCTTTGTTGGGTTCCCATCAAATCACCAGGACCGCGAAGCTTTAAATCGACTTCTGCGATTTCAAAACCATCATTGGTCCCCACCATAGTCTCCATTCGGGTTCTACTGTCGGAACTCAACTTATGACTTGTCATCAGGATGCAATAACTCTGCTCGGCACCACGACCTACGCGACCACGAAGCTGATGCAATTGAGACAATCCAAAACGCTCGGCACTTTCAATAATCATCACACTGGCATTGGGCACATTAACACCCACTTCAATAACAGTTGTGGCAACCATTATATTGGTTTTCCCTTCTGAAAAGCGTTTCATTTCCGAATCTTTTTCAGCGGGTTTCATTTTGCCATGCAGAATAGAAATCGAATATTGAGGCAATGGAAAATCTCTGGAAATACTTTCGTAACCATCCATCAAATCCTTGAAATCCATTTTCTCGGATTCCTGAATCAACGGATATACAATATAAATTTGTCGGCCCAAAGCAATCTCATCGCGAAGGAATTTCCAAACTTTTAAACGATTGCTGTCAAAACGATGAACGGTTTGAATTGGTTTTCGCCCCGGAGGCAATTCGTCAATCACCGAAATATCTAAATCACCATACAAACTCATTGCTAAAGTTCGGGGAATAGGAGTGGCGGTCATCACCAAAACATGCGGTGGAATGGTGTTTTTTTTCCACAATTTAGAACGTTGCTCCACTCCAAAACGATGCTGCTCATCAATTACAGCCAAACCTAAGTTTTTAAATTTGACTTTGTCTTCCAATAAAGCGTGCGTTCCGATGAGAATATGCAAACTGCCGTTTTCTAATTCTTCATGAATTACTTTTCGGGCTGCTGTTTTGGTGGAACCCGTCAATATTTGAATATTTATATTCAATGTTTTGGCTAATTCAGATAAGCCAATAAAATGTTGGTTGGCAAGAATTTCTGTTGGCGCCATCAAACAGGCCTGAAACCCATTATCAATCGCCAAAAGCATACTCATAAAAGCCACAATGGTTTTTCCGGAACCTACATCACCCTGTAGCAAACGATTCATTTGGGCGTTACTGCCCATGTCGGTTCTAATTTCCTTGATTACCCTTTTTTGAGCATTGGTGAGCTCAAAAGGCAAATGATTTTGATAAAATTCATTAAAATATTCACCGACTTTGGTAAACGGATGTCCTTTTATTTTATGCTTTCGAATCAGATTCTTGGTAATCAATTGCAATTGAATGAAGAATAATTCTTCAAATTTCAATCGGAATTGGGCTTTCGCCAAAACATCGCTGCTTTTTGGAAAATGAATATTAAACAAAGCTGCTCTTTTCGGAATCAGTTTAAGTTCATTAATCAGATAATCCGGTAAAGTTTCGGTAAACAAAGCCTGGGTTTCCAGAAACAACTGTTGCATCATTTTATTAATGACCCGATTGCTAATTCCGCGATTCGTAAGTGTTTCTGTCGAAGGATATACCGGTTGCATCGCCGAACGCAGGCTCTGTTCGTGCTCTTTTAACAGTTCGATTTCTGGATGTGCCATGTTGAACAAACCGTTAAACGAAGTGCATTTTCCAAAAATCACACAGACTTCATTGAGCTTTAAACTCTCCCTAATCCATTTGTGTCCCTGAAACCAAACCAATTCCATTTGTCCCGTATCATCCACAAAAGTGGCTACCAAACGTTTTCTCCCTTTGGCAAATTCGACGGTTTTGATATTGATGATTTTACCGATAATCTGAACTTCGGCAGCATTATTTTGTAACTCGTTAATCTTGTAGTAGCGCGTTCTGTCAATGTACCTATTTGGAAAAAAATTGACCAAATCCCCATACTTATGGATTCCCAATTCCTTTCGCAGCAATTCGCCCCGATTGGGACCAACGCCTTTGAGGTATTCTATGGGAGTTTGTAAGAGGTTATTGGACATTTTAGATTATTGGACTTGTTGGGTCGTTAGATTGTTAGATTTTTGGATTGTTAGACTGTAAGATTGTTTGATATTAATAAAGCTAAACAATCATTAAATTTTATAATCTTTCAATTTTTCAAAAAAGAAAAAGCGAAGATAGTTGTTTGTTTGGAAATTTGGAAATGAGAGTTTATGAATTGCCGTTGGTTTTAACCAACGGATTCTAAATTTTGCTAGAAGTGGCTTTAGCCGAAATGAATTGGTGTATTTTGGCTAAAGCCAATTAATGAATTTATTTATCCCCATTGGTTAAAACCATCGGCAATTGAAAATTAGGATTGTTTATTATTGCGTAGGAAAATGATATATTTGACCAATCAAAAACCTCAAAAATAATGACAACTCATCTCGCTTTGCTTCGTGGCATCAATGTTTCCGGTCACAACATGATAAAAATGGATGCTTTGAAAACCACTTTAGAAAATATCGGCTTTCAAAATGTGCAAACCTATATCCAATCTGGAAATGTTTTTGTGGATACCGAAGAAGAAAGTCCTGCCAAAGTTGGATTCCTCATCAAACAGGAAATTTTTAAAGTTTTTGGTCATGAAGTACCGGTTGTTGTAATTGGCAAAAATGATTTAGAAGCCTGTTTCAGCAACAATGCTTTCTTGAAAGAAAAAGAGATGGATACTAAAAAATTATATGTTGCTTTTGTTTCTATAACCCTGCGAAGTGACAGTATCAATGATTTAAAAATGAGCCAGGTAAAACCTGATGAAGCCAATATAGACGCTAGCAGAATTTACATTAAATATGCCGTTGGAGCTGGAAAAACGAGATTTGATCAAAAGTACATCGAGAAAAAACTAAACGTAATCGCTACCATCCGAAACTGGAATACAGTATCGCAGTTATTGAAAATGTATGAAGAGCGCTAAAACTGTCTTTATAAAATTAACTTCGGAAAGAAATTAATTCATATAATCCCTCTAGAATTAAAAAAAAATAAAATAATTATTTTCTTAACGCAACCTTTCGTAATTGTCTCCATCTATTAGGTAATTGTAAAAACTAAAAAATGAGACATCTTACGATTGTTGTTGCTTTCCTTTCTATTTTTTGTTCTTGTACAAAGGACACTATAGAAACGACAACTACTACTTCTGTTGATTATCACGGGAAATGGACATTAGTTAAGATGTCAGGATCCATGCTTAATTCAGAAAGCACGGGAACTGCTATGGACTGGCAAGAATTTTACTTGTTTAACAATAACGGAACTTTTACAAAATCGAGAGTCCGAGATGCTGTTGAAACAACAATTTCGGGCACCTTTACAACTGTAAATCATTCAGACGGCCTCTATTTAGAATTAACATATCCCAATGACAGCGATTTAATCGGGAGCTGTTACGGAAACCTAAAAGAAGAACTTTATTTTAATTCAAATAATACCTTATCTAGTACCTGGAGAAACTGTGATGGTCCCGGATTAGAATATAAAAAGTTAAATTAATTAAGTGCAGCCTACACATTTTTCATCTGATTTGGTTTTGGGTTAATTTGTGAATTTTGTAGCACTTCTGTAAAAGAGTACTCTTTAGTTGATTAACTTTTGGGTGCTCTTTTTTCTTTTTATACTAAAAATAGCTACGATTTAGCTACAAAAATTATTTATATTTACCGTTAAATAGGTTCTTATTAATAAAAACACAAACATTCCGTTTCGTATTTAAATCCTTAATCCGTAAAAAATGAATTTAAAACTTTCTTTTATCCTCAGTATTTTTTTTGTTTGTACCGCCATCGCGCAAGACGGGAATCCTACCGATTATTTGTCAGCTCAATTTCACAAAGAGCGAAGAGAAGCCTTGCGGGCCAAAATGCCTAAGAATAGTGTGGCCGTGTTTTTTGGTAATCCAATACGAAACCGAGCCAATGATGTGGATTATGTTTATCATCAAGATCCTGATTTCTATTACTTGACCGGTTACAAGGAACCTGATTGTGTGTTGGTCATTTTTTCGGATAATCAAACGAATAAGGAGGGAAAAATCTATAACGAATTGCTTTATGTTCAGGAAAAAAATCCAAGAGCGGAACAATGGACAGGAATACGATTGGGAACAGAAGGTGCTAAAACCAGTTTAGGTTTTACTAATGCTTTAAACGGGAAAGAGTTTCTGGATTCGGGCATAAATTATATGAGTTTTGATTCGGTTCTATTTAAGGAATTTGAGGACGATATCAGGAATTCTAAAAGAGACAAAGCAGATTTGTACAAATTAGTAGCTGCCTTCAAAAACCAAATTGGCTATGGCGTAAAAACGGAAAAGCAGGGAGATTCAAATTTGCAAAATGAAATTGGCCTCAAAAAAAGTATAGCGGCAAAAAAAGCTGCTATCGATACCAAATCGATTTTAACATACATGGCCAGTTTACGGGAGATTAAATCCAAGGAAGAAATGGTTTTATTGACAAAAGCTGTTCGAATTTCTGCTATGGGACAACGCGAAATAATGAAAGCAATGCACCCTGGAATGTCTGAAACCGAAATACAAGGAATACACGAGTTTGTCTACAAAAAGTACGGCAGTGAATACGAAGGTTATCCTTCTATCGTGGGGGCCGGTAATAACGGTTGCGTATTGCATTATATTGAAAACAGCAAAATGAAAGTGGAAAATGATTTGGTTTTAATGGATTTAGGAGCTGAATATCATGGTTACACGGCCGATGTAACCCGAACAATTCCTGCAAACGGAAAATTTACTACTGAGCAAAAGTTGATCTATGATTTAGTCTATGAAGCCCAAGAAGCGGGGATTGCGACTGTAAAAAAAGGTAACAGTTTCAGCGCTCCAGATATTGCCGCCCGTAATGTAATCACTGAAGGTTTATTGAAATTAGGGATTATCAAAAACAAAGACGAATCCAGAAAATATTTTCCGCACGGAACTTCCCATCATATCGGATTAGATGTCCATGATCCAGGTCTGTACAATACTTTTGAAGTCGATATGGTACTTACCGTTGAACCTGGAATCTATATCCCAAAAGGAAGTGATTGTGATAAAAAATGGTGGGGAATTGCTGTACGAATCGAAGATGATATTTTGGTAACGCCCAATGGTCCGGTCAATTTATCTGCCGAAGCACCAAGAAAATCAGATGAAATTGAAGCGCTCATGACTGAAAAAAGTGTACTGGATACTTTCAATTTACCTAATTTGGATTAGTCTGTTTTATTATTCCAATCAAAACAATGAAATTAAAACTCCGTAATCTTCCGATCAACGGAGTTTTTTTATTAAAAGCTATTTTGAAACCAAATCGCAATACCAGAATCCAAAATCAAATGCATCAGTAGCACTGGTATCACAGGCATTATCAGAGGTATCTTCTTCTTTTGGTTTTTCGTATTTTCGATAAACAACTTCTCCAATTTCAAAATCAATTGGTTTCGAAAAAATAGGACCATCAAAAGTAAAGGTATGGAATTCGCCATTTTCACCACAAACATCCACATTATCAGGTAAATCATTTATAAAATCCTGATCTATTATTCGTCCCACGAAACTTTTGTCCAGATTACGCTCGTTTACGCAGACTACAATCGTTTTGAAGCCTAAGTCAATAAATTCCTGAATCAAGTCTTTAGTTGGAATTTTCCAAAGAGGAAAGACACCTTCAAACCCAATTTCTGCTAATTTGTCCTCACGGTATTTACGCAAATCTTCTAGAAATATATCGCCAAAAACAGAATGCGTAACACCGGTGCCTTTTAATTTATCTAATGTATTTCGCATCACATTTTCATAAACTTCCATGGTTGGCATTTCGGGAATCTGCATGATTTCAAGCGGTAATCCGATGCTCTTGGCTTGTTGCTCCAGCAATTCTACACGAACACCGTGCATAGAAATACGTTGGTATTGTTGATTGACACTCGTTAGCAAACAGCTAATTTCAAATTCAGGATTTTGCAAAATTTTATATAATGCTAAAGCAGAATCTTTTCCGCTGCTCCAGTTAAATAAGGCTTTCTTTTTCAATTATTTTGTGTTAATTTATTTCGGTAGAGACGCACTGCGGTGCATCTCTACAGCAACATACAAATTTAGTAGGATTTCTTGGTTAAACCTTTGTAACTTTGAAAATCTTGTAAACACAATTAATGACATTATTTAAAAATAAATATCAAACCCAATCAAATCGATTAAAAAACTGGGATTATTCTAGTGAAGCAATCTATTTTATCACTCTAGTTACACAAAACCGGGAGTGCATTTTTGGAGATATTGACGAAAATAAGATGATATTAAATGATATCGGAAAAATTATTGAAATAGAATTATTGAAATCTATAGCGATTCGGGAACATTGGTTTTTTCACAATTGGGTAATTATGCCTAATCATATTCATTTGTTAGTTGAAATTAAAAATGATACTACAATATCGGTTACATCATCCAACGTAGAGATGCACTGCAGTGCATCTCTACACTATGCGTCTCCGCAGTCAGAATTGAAATCCCAATCGAAATTACAGCCATCAAAATTATACAGAAAACCAAATTCAATTTCATCATTTGTTGGGGTATTTAAATCCGTTACGACCAAACAAATTAATTCATTAATGGAAAACGCATCTAGTAGAGATGCACCTTGTAGAGACGCACTGCAGTGCGTCTCTACAAAAAGAAACCGCAATACTATTTGGCAATCAAATTATCACGATCATATTGTTCGCAATTATAATTCCTTTGACAAAATATATCATTACATAAAAAATAATCCAAAAAATTGGGATACTGATTCCATAAATTCTAATTAGAATGAAATACCTGTTTTTTTTTATTTCTGTTTTCACCTTCGCTCAACAAACCCAATTCGTTGATTTCAAATCCGTTAATGGACAGATAACCATTAATTCGAAAGAAAGAACTGTTGCTGGATCTGTAACTTATTGGTTTACCATTTCAAAACCAATAGACACTCTAAAAATCGATGCCCAAAACATGAGCTTTTCTAATTTGAAAATGAACGAAAAAACAGTGGCATATCTAAACACAGGCAAGCAATTACAAATTATTTTTCCGTTTCGTAAGGGAAAAAATGAACTCCGCTTTGAATATTCGGCAAAACCAAAACAAACCCTGTATTTTGTAGACGACCAAATTTGGACACAAGGACAGGGAAAATATACCAGTCATTGGTTCCCAAGTTTTGATGATGTTAACGAAAAAGTAAAATTCAATTTAGGAATTGCCTATGATTCCAATTTTCAGGTAGTTTCAAATGGAAGTTTGAAACAAAAAATTGAAAATAACGGTTTGACCTACTGGCAATACCGAATGGAAAAACCAATGAGTTCTTACTTACTAATGCTTGCCATTGGAAAATTTGCGAAAAATGTACAAAAATCAAAATCAGGAATTCCTTTAGAAATGTACTATCAACCGGAGGATATCAAGAAATTCGAACCAACGTATCGGTATTCCAAACAAATTTTTGATTTTTTAGAAAAGGAAACAGGGGTGAAGTACCCTTGGAAAATCTATAAACAAGTTCCTGTTCGTGATTTCTTATATGCCGGAATGGAAAACACCTCTGCCACACTTTTTAACACCCGTTATGTCGTTGATTCCATCGGATTTGAGGACAGAAGTTATACCAACGTCAATGCACATGAGCTGGCGCATCATTGGTTTGGGAACCTAATTACAGCCGAAAGCGGAAAACACCATTGGCTACAGGAAGGTTTTGCTACTTATTACGCTTTATTGGCCGAAAAGGAAATTTACGGAGAAGATTACTTTTATTCCAAATTATATGAATCTGCACAACAATTAAAATTTGCTTCGAGAACAGATACCATTCCGGTTTTGAATGCCAAAGCGAGTTCATTAACTTTTTATCAAAAGGGAGCTTGGGCTCTGCATGTTTTACAGGAAGGAATAGGAGATGAAGCCTTTAAAAAAGCAGTAAAAAGTTATTTAAAGAAATATGCATATCAAACGGTAAATACTCAAGATTTCTTAAATGAAATAAAAAAAGTATCCGATTATGATATAGAAAATTTTAGTAAAACATGGCTCGAAACCAGTGCTTTTAATACGCCACAAGCCAATATTTTACTAAATAAAAATAAATCCTTACAAGTGCTGTTTGAAGTAGAGAAATTAAAAAACAAGCCGTTTTCTGAAAAGAAAGAATTTTTTACCAGAACACTACAATCAGACGGACATTTTTCTGTAAAAGAAGCGATTGTAAATCAATTAAAGAATGAAGAATTTGATGAGCAATTACCACTTTTGATTCTGGCTTTAGAAACCAAAAACATACAAGTCCGTCAAGCGATTGCTGCAACAACAACTACTATTTCAGAAGATTTCAGACCGTATTATGAAACACTTTTAAATGATAAATCCTATCAGACCCAGGAAATAGCCTTGTATCATTTATGGAATAATTTTCCGCAACACCGTACTCGATATTTGGATCAATCAAAAGATTGGATTGGCTTTAATGATTATAATCTGAGAACAATGTGGTTATCTCTTGCCTTATCAACACCCGATTATGTAAAGGATAAAGAAATATTAATCAATGAATTAATTACGTATTCGTCTGTCAATTACGACGCGACCACCCGTCAAAACGCCTTAGAAAAACTCATTGGTTTTCGCTTAATAAACGATGTTGTTTTAACGAATTTGGTAAAGGCCACCACGCATCATATGTGGCAATTTTCGAAATTTGGAAGAGATACTATCCGAAAATTATTGAAAAATCCAGAAATGAGAACCTCATTCGAAAGAATTCTTTCAGATTTGAATGAAGAGGAGCAATTCCAATTGAATCGATTGTTGAAAGAATAAAAACTGAATAACGTTACGAATTACGAATTACGAATTACGATTTTTGACCTAGCCAACTGGCGAAGTATTCCAGATTTTGTAATTTGTAATTCGTAATTCATAATTCGTAATTCATAACTAAATATTTACCACAGTTGTCCCACTTCGTCTTTGATGTACGCCAATGCAGCATTAGTAGGAGCATGTTTCTCCAATAAATCATTCAAAAGCACTTCACGTAATTTGTCGGCGCTCTCCACACGTTCACTCATATTGGCTTTTCTAATCATTTGGATAGTAGCGTTTTTTGAGGTAGTAATGATAGTCCAACATTCATCAGACATATAAATTTGCTGCGTTAAATTGTGCTCAAACTCTTGTTCTATTTGGGTAATGAGTAAATTTTCGTAATCATTTTTATCATTGGAAATAGGGGTAATGCGTATCAATAATTTGGTCAAACTAATTCGTTCCAAATACAAAGTCATTCGCTCGTAGGCTTGCAGACGTAATGGCAGTGCCTCTTTTTGAGCTTCTTTATTTAATAAATAACGACGTCTTCCTTCTTCGTTTTTAGTATGCAGATTAAAAAAATTATAGGCTACAAGTCCCGTAATTATTGCTGGTAAAGTATAACTGGCTAATTCCAGTATTTTTGATGCGTCCATTCTTGATTTTGTTTTGTAGAGGCAAAAATATACTTTTTTAATAACAAATCAATTCCAATTTAATAGCAATAAATCAATTCGAATAGTATTTTTGCCCATCCAAACCGGAATATTTAAAATTGCTGATTACCATGGATACTTACATATTGGTTTTACTTTGTTTAGCCGCTTTTGCCGCAGGATTTATCGATGCTATTGTTGGCGGTGGCGGACTAATTCAAACTCCCATGGGATTGATTTTACTGCCAAATCTTCCTGTTGCTACAGTAATTGGCACGTTAAAAGTTCCTGCATTTAGCGGAACTTCCTTTGCCGCCTATCAATATCTCAAAAAAGTAGATATGAACTGGAAACTATTGGCTATCATGATGGCTTTGGCATTTCCATCGGCATTTTTGGGTTCAACCTTACTGACGTATGTGAGCAATGATTTCATGAAGCCTTTATTGTTGGTGGTTCTTTCATTTTTAGTGATTTACACCTATGCAAAGAAGAATTTCGGACAACATATCGAGAAGAATCATTCTCACAAAAGACAAATCATCAATGCGGTCTCCATCAGTTTTGTGGTGGGTTTGTATGATGGATTTATTGGCCCTGGCACCGGTAGTTTTTTAGTGGTGGCTTTCATTGCTTTGATGGGATTTGATTTCCTTCATGCGTCCGCCAATGCCAAAATGGTGAATCTGGCCACTAATTTTGGCTCCATCTGTTTATTTGTTTTGAAAGGAAAAATCATTTGGGCAATTGCATTACCAATGGCTGCCAGTAATGCTCTGGGCGGTTGGATCGGAGCCAAACTAGCCATAAATAAAGGCAATAGTTTTATTCGAATCTTCTTTTTGGTTGTAGTAATTGGTACATTGCTTCGTTTTGCCTACGACATTTTTTACAAATAAATCCTAATATTTTTTTGGGCGTGACCCTGTTGCAACACTATTGGTCACAACCATCACTATCTAGCTGGCAACAGGGTCAGGCTGTGCATTGCAATCTCCCGAAGAAAAATCGGGAGGATTTTCATTGCCATCCTTCACGCGGGCAACAAGGTGGTCAAGAACTTAAGCCCAAAAATTCACTAAACGGGAATTCAAAAGCCAAAACAACGTAAAAGTCCTTTTGATTATTTGTAAGAAAAATCTATATCTTTAAAAAGTAAACGCTATTGTATAAAGACGATCAACCCAAAATTGAGTTTATAGCCGCTACAAAATAGCGGGTATATACAATTTAGCGGTCAGATTAGAAAGCCAAATGAAAAAATCAAAATGGAATCAATCATTAAACATAAGAACTTAAAGAGATTAATTTTGATTGGAATACTATGTTGTTCAATCGCTACAATATACTTTTTCTTTTTCTCGTCAAGGGTTCAAATAGAAGTTTACAATAAAACAGATTTTGACATTGATTCTCTGGATATTGGTGGTAAATTGTATAAAATAAAGAAGAGAAAATCTATAATTATTTATTGTCGAAAATTATCAATCCAAAATAATCTGCCTTTTGGATCCCCAAAAGGAGTAATAAAAAATATGCCTCGCAACACATTCCCAGAATTTATTTGTGGTACAGGAGTAGAGGAGATAGAAAGTGGGAAATACAAGTTTAATATAGAAGCTTTCACTGGAAAAGATTATGACAACCTTTATTGGACAGAACATAAATAGAATAGAAAAAAGCAACTATCAATGAGTAGACGGATCTACCACTAATTGCTGATTACAATTATCGTACACAGCGATTTGTCCCGAAACTCCGGGATAATGAATTGACCTAAATATAAATATCCAGTAT
>RCUQ01000298.1_pt1 | contig 25749 bp, 22 predicted proteins | sample 2166351 | NCBI WGS metagenome assembly RCUQ01 (sample SAMN09932597, study PRJNA488358) | compost metagenome | feature: garden; material: soil; isolation source: compost soil in acetonitrile-enriched culture | place: Germany: Experimental Botanical Garden Goettingen | collected 2016-01-27
GATAATACCTCGCCGGTATTAAACGCTTTTCTGGAATTATTGCGAAAGAAATAAATATGTGGATACACCCTATGCCCGATCCGGTAGCCCTGTCTATCGGTCCTCTCGCCATCCGCTGGTACGGCTTAATGTACCTGGCAGCCTTCGCCCAGTTCATCTGGCTGGCACGGATCCGCATCAAGCAACCGCACATCGCACGCGCTGGCTGGAAGAAGGAAGACATCGACGACATGCTGTTCTACGGTGTGCTCGGTGTCATCATCGGTGGTCGCCTCGGAGAAGTCTTATTCTACGATCCTAGCTATTACTTCTCCAATCCGCTGGAAATCTTCAAGGTGTGGAAAGGCGGCATGTCCTTCCACGGTGGCTTCCTCGGCGTCTTGCTGGCCATGAGTGTGTGGGCCAATCGTCAGCGCCGCAATGTACTGGATGTGTGGGATTTCATCGCACCGATGGTACCTCTCGGTTATGCCTTCGGTCGCCTCGGCAATTTCATCAATGCCGAATTGCCGGGCCGCGTTGCCGACGCCTCGCTGCCATGGGCGATGATCTGGCCGAATGTCGATAACCTGCCACGTCATCCCTCGCCTTTGTATCAGGCGCTGGTGGATGGCTTGCTGATGTTCATTCTGCTGTGGCTGTTCTCGCGCAAGGAAAGACCGCGCATGGCAGTCGGCGGCATGTTCTGTTTGCTGTATGGTTCGGCGCGCTTCTTTACTGAATATTTCCGCATCCCGGATTACGAAGTGCACTTCGCCAACTTCACTATCTCTGCCGGACAAATGTTGTCAGTACCACTGATCGTGTTGGGTATCATCATGCTGCTGATTGCTTATCGCAAAAAGCCGGTATGAAGTTTTCCCACCATAGATTAGATCGCTTATGACAGCCTGGCTCGCCTTTACCAAACTCGCCGATACCAACTTCACCATGCCACTCGCCGCACTGCTTGCAGTGTGGCTGGCAGCCGCGCGTGCATGGCGGCCTGCGCTGTGCTGGTTCCTGCTGTTTGTTGTTGGGCTCTTGCTGGTGGCGGCAACCAAAATTGCCTATGTCGGCTGGGGCCTGGGCATCGCAGCGATAGACTTCAAGGGCTTTAGCGGTCATGCGATGCGCGCGATGGCGGTGGCACCGGTATTCATGTACTTGCTGCTGCAAGAACAAGGCGCACGCAAACTCCGGCTGGGCGTACTGGCAGGTCTGGGCTTTGGCCTGATGATAGGCATCTCGCGACTGGCACTGGGCGTGCATTCGGTGTCTGAAGTCATCACCGGTTTGCTGTTAGGTGCGGTGATCAGCCTCGGTTTCATCGCTTATTGCCGCCCGCATGCCACCATCGTGTTTGATCGCAAGCTACTGATCATAGGAACGATCGCGCTGTTCCCGATACTGACACTGAAACCGGCACCGACCGAAGGCTGGATAGAACGCATCGCGATCTACCTGTCTGGCAATGAACACAATTTACACCGCCATCCGACTGGACCAACGCAATAAGCCGCCAGTCCTTTTACACTGCGCGGCCACGCCAGTTGGCCAGCAAGCCCGAGACATGCTGGCGGTGCAAAACGAGCACCGCCATCGCATAACTGATTGCCCCCACCGCCATCGAAATCAAGAGCATCGCCAGCAGCGGCAAGGACAAATCATGCAAGCCGCGTTGTACGGCATACACGCAAGCCGCCATAAAACTGACGCACAGCAGTGGTGACAATAAAGGCTGCATCTGCTGCCGCATGCTGATACCGGCGTATTTGCGCAACAAGTGCAAACCTAGCGGATAAGTGACAGCGACGCGGCAAGACCATGCGGCGATGATATAAATCGCAGACTGATGCGCCGTCAGGAACACCGCTGCAATCGTGCAGGCACTGGCGCATACGGCTGGCAATAACAAGGCACGCGGATGACCTAGCGCGCGCAAATACGGGCTGACGAAGACACGGGTAAAACTGATCGCCCACACAAAGCACAGAATCACGATCATCGGAATTGCTTCAGCCCATTTATCGCCGAGCAGCAGCGGCACCCATTGCGCGGTCGTCAAAGCCAGACCAACGAAGATAGGGGTAGAAACAAAGGCCATCACTTGCGTGGTTTGCAGGAAGGACCTTTGCAGGCGTTCCTTATCTTGCTGCATCGAAGAGAACAGCGGCAAGCCGATCCGACCAGCAACACTGCCAACGATATTCGACAAGGCATCAGTCGCCTTGAATGCCACGCTGACAAAGCCCAGCATGCTCATGCCGTGGATGACACCAATCAGCAGGCTGAAGACACGCGTCAGGAAAGCCCACAGCGCGCCTTCCAGCATCACCGGGAAGCCAAACGCAATCAATTGTTTCGCATGCGCCCACGAAAAACGACGCTGCGGTTTGCGCAATTGCCCGCGCCAGAAGATCACCGTCAGTAAAATGTTTTGTACGACACCAGCGATGACGATGCTCCACACACCGAACTGCGCCAGCGCCAGACCAATCGCCACGATGCAGTAACTCAACTTGCCCGCTACCGTACGCCGCGCAATCGCTTTGGTACGCAGCTTGCGATCCAGCAGCGCCGAAGGCAATAAATTCAAACCGGTGAACAGACAAGCCGTGCCTTCGGCCAGCAAGATGGTGCCGACCAGACTTTGCTGCATATAGAAAATAAAATACAAACCAACGCCGGCACAAAACAGGAAGCCGGATAAACCCAAAGCAATCGCCATCCAGAACGCACTATCCAGATGCAGCATATCGATAGGCCGACGCTGGATCAGCGCTTCATTGATGCCGAGGCCGATCACCAGTTGCGTCAGCAAGACAATGGATTGCGCAAAGGCGACGCTACCAAAATCGGTCGGCGTCAACACCCGCGTCATAATCGCCAGTGTCAGGAAGCCGAGCAGGCCTACTCCCAGGCTATCGACGATAGCCCACGGCACCACCCGTCGCATGTTTTTCATCTGGGCACCAGTCTTCGGTTGAGCAGTCGGCGTTTGATCGCGCCCAGCACGCGCCTGATCTTGCCAAAGATGGAGAAGGTATTCAGGAAGCGGTTCTTCGCAATCGCCAGCTTCAGCATGCGCAACCACGAGTCAGTGATCTGGCGTCGTTCAGCAATCTGCACGATCTCTTCCAGCAACACCAGTTGTGCATGGTTGGCCGCACGCAAGCGCAAGATCTGCGCATCACTCGGACGGCCTGCCAATGATTCGGGCAATTCGGCACCGACCGCCATGAAGTTGAGTTTGGTACGCATGCATTTTTCGCAGCGACCGCAATTGCGTCCGGTAGTCGGACCTTCCCAGCACACCCGCAGATTACGCAGACCGACCGCCCAATCGAGTATGCCTTCGGCTTTTTCGGTACGGGCGTATTCACCGCCGTCATACACAATCTGGAAGTCACGACTGGATAACATGGCGTAGGTAATCGGATTGCCGCCCCATGGCAACACCAGTCGCGCATAGTCTTCATCCGAGCCGACCAAGCCGGCGCTGGCGCTGCCCTGCCAGTTACGCAGACAGGTGGCTACACCATTGCCAAATTCCATTTCCCAGTTCACGCAGGCGACCGTGCGCCAGTTGGTCTTCAGCGTCACCATCGGGACACTGATCGAATGCAGGGTATCAGCCGCCGAGGCGACGGTGGTATCGAAGGCAGCTTTCGCATCGAGTGCGATGTCAAAGCCTTGGATCAACACACCGGCATGTAAGGGATAGCTGCGACGTCCGGCGCGACCGGTGACATGGCGCCAGGCTGTGAATGAAGCATCGAGGCCACCGGAAAATGCCGCTACCGCGCGCGCCGCATAGGGTGTGGCAATGGCGCTATCGGGTAACTCTTCGGCGGCACCGACGCGGATAGCGCGGTACAGATCAGGTCGCCAGGCAACCCAGCATGCCACCAGATCTTCCATATTCTTCAAGAGTGAATAGGTCACCGGGCCATCAATAAACAAATCCTGCCCGCGATGCATCGCCACAAAGATCAAAGCGGTGGCCGCCATATCATGTGCGACCAAGGGTGCCGGCAAACTATTATTCGGTCCGGCCAGCTCCCACCAGACTTGCTGGTTGCCGAAGCTGGCACTACGCACTACTCTGCCGTCGCTACGTTTTTCCGTCAGCTTTACGATCAGCGGTCGTGTCGCATGCTGCAGATAAGGGTGGTCGGACAAATGCGGATGGTCTGAAAGATTCATTATGCGCGTTGATAAACATCGTCGAAACGCACGATGTCATCTTCTCCCAGATAAGCTCCCGACTGTACCTCGATCAGATGGAGCGGCATCTTGCCCGGATTCTCCAGTCTGTGTGTGGTACCAATCGGAATATAGATAGATTCATTTTCGGTCAGCAGCCGCACCGTCTCGCCGCAGGTGATACGCGCGGTACCGGTCACCACCACCCAGTGTTCGGCGCGGTGATGATGCATTTGCAGCGATAATTTCTGGCCGGGGTCGACCGTGATGCGTTTGACCTGGAAGCGTTCACCGGCATCGATGCCTTCGTAGCAGCCCCATGGTCGGTAGACTCGTGTGTGATTCAGATGCTCGCTACGCTGCGCTTGCTGCAAATGTTCGACAACTTGCTTGACGCGTTGCACCTGATCTTTTGCCACGATCAGCACCGCATCCTTGGTTTCCACCACGATCAGATTGTCTACCCCTATCGCGGCCACGAAGCGACTCTCGGAGCGGATCAGCGTATCTGTCACGCCATCGGTATACACATCACCTTGCACGATGTTGCCGTGCTTGTCGCCCGGCTGTAGCTCAGCGAGGGCCGACCAGGAACCGACATCGCTCCAGCCCATATCCACCGGTATCACCAGCGCCTGCGCGGTATGCTCCATCACGGCAAAATCGATAGACTCGGCCGGGCATGCGGCATACGCCGTTTCATCCAGACGGCAAAAAGATAAATCCGTGTAAGCGTCATGCACTGCCAGTGCGCAGCATTGCGCCATCTCCGGCTGCAAGCGTTGCAGCTCAGCCAGATACGCCGCAGCGCGGAACATGAACATGCCGCTATTCCACGAATAGTTTTTATCAGCGATGAATTGTTCAGCGGTGGCGCGATCCGGCTTTTCTACAAAGCGTTCCACCGCAAAGCAGGTTTCGGAGGCATCCAGTGCTGCACCACGCCGTATATAGCCATAGCCGGTTTCCGCTGCAGTCGGCACGATGCCGAAGGTAGCCAGTGCGGTACTGCCGCTGTCACCGGTGGCGGCGGCGGCGCGCATCACCGCAATCTGGAAGGCCGCTTCATCGCTAATCATATGATCGGCTGGCAGTACCAGCATCAACGCATCAGGATCCAGCGCGTGCAGATAATTGGCCGCAGCGGCAACTGCGGGGGCGGTATTACGTCCTTGCGCTTCCAGCAAAATCGCAGTCGGCGTGATATTCAATTGCCGCAATTGTTCAGCCACCAGAAAGCGATGATCATTACCGCACACGATCAGTGGCGGCGCGATGCCATCCCACTGCGTCACGCGCAAGACCGTGTCTTGCAACATGGTGCGCTCTGACACCAGCGGCAATAATTGCTTGGGTAAAGCAGCACGCGACAAGGGCCATAAACGGCTGCCGGAACCACCAGACAAAATGACGGGATAGATCACGGCTGACCTCGCTTCATATGCTTACCCTTCACGCCACACCTGCCAGCTTGTGCGACTTGATGTCGGCGCTGCGGGTTTTACCGCGACGGTCGCGCGCATCACGCCAGTAATCTTCGACGCATTCGGAGACGTGCTGCATCTTGCCTTCGCGGCTGACACAGTAATCCTTGCACACCACCAGTTCCGACATTTTTGAATGCGGAGACACGCGCGTGTATTCAAACAACACACTACGGGTGACTTCGGAGCCACCGCAGATCTGGCTGCCATGTCCAATCCAGGTCGGGCCGATAATCGTGCTGCCCGCTTCTATCGTGGTACCGGAACCGATATACACCGGTCCCTCTATCTTGGTGCCTTCCCAATCGATGTGCGTATTCAAGCCGACCCACACGCCATCAGCGATCTGGGTACCTGGCATCGTCATATGCGCCAGCTCGCCTTTCAACACATTCTGCGAAACCTGCCAGTAATCTTTGACGTTACCGATATCGATCCAGTTGAAGAAACGTTTTTGCGCAAAAAACGGAATGCCTTTTTCCACCAGCAGCGGGAACAGCTGTGAACCGATATCGAATTCGGTATCGGATGGAATCAGTTCCAGCACTTCCGGCTCGAAGATATAGATGCCGGTACTGGCGAGATTGGACAGCGCTTCTTCCGGCTTAGGTTTTTCCTGAAAGGACAGCACACGCCCTTCTTCATCGGTTACCACCATGCCGTAATCGGAGGCTTTATCGAGCGGCACTTCCTTGGTGATGATGCTGACCATCGCGCCTTTTTGTCGATGTTCAAACAAGGCAGATTTAATATCCAGATCTATCAGCGCATCGCCGCAAATCACCAGAGTGGTTTCATCAAAGAAGCCACCAAATTCCTGTATTTTTTTCAAGCCACCGGCGGAACCGATAGGCTTGGGCATCACTTCGCCATCGTCGGTCATATACCCTTCAAAGGAATAACCGATCTGCGCACCGAAGCGCTGGCCTTCGCCGAAGTAGTCTTCTATCTTTTGATGCAGATAGCTGACGTTGACCATGATCTCCTGTATGCCGTACTTCACCAGATGCTCGACCAGATATTCCATCACCGGTTTGCCCAGTATCGGAATCATCGGTTTAGGCAATTCATAAGTGAGAGGCTGGACGCGTGTACCTTTGCCGGCGGCAAGTATCATTGCTTTCATGGTTTCCTTGGATGCATCGCTAAAGTGTGGATGGGATGATGCTGTGCGGGTTTATGCATAGGCCAGCTTGTCTTCCGACATCGCCTGCCAGCGCCATGAATCGGCACACATCTGCTCTATATTGCGTTCGGCACGCCAACCCAGTTCGCGCTGTGCCAGACTGGCATCGGCATAACACACCGCGATATCGCCGGGACGACGCGCGACGATGCGGTAGGGAATCTTTCTGCCACTGGCTTGCTCGAACGCATTAATCATTTGCAGCACGCTGCTGCCGCAACCGGTGCCCAGGTTGTAAGTCAGCACGCCAATTTCTGTACTCAATAAGCGTGCCAAGGTCTTGACATGACCCAGCGCCAGATCAACCACATGGATGTAATCGCGCACCCCGGTCCCATCTGCGGTCGGGTAATCATCACCGTAGACCGAGAGCACGGGACGGCGCCCGGATGCCACCTGCGCCACATAAGGGAATAAATTATTCGGCACATCATTCGGGTCTTCGCCGATCAGACCGCTTTCGTGCGCGCCAGCCGGGTTGAAGTAGCGCAACAAAGCGATACGCCATTCAGGATCCGAGATCGCCACATCGCGCAACATCTCTTCTATCATCAGCTTGCTGCGACCATAGGGATTGGTCGCCGCCAGTGGGAAGTCTTCAACGATGGGCACCGTGGCCGGTTCGCCATACACCGTCGCTGAGGAACTGAAGACCAGATTCTTGACGCCATACTTGGCCATCACCTGAAACAGCACCAGACTGCCATCCACATTATTATCGTAATAGCGCAAGGGCTGAGCGACTGACTCGCCTACCGCCTTAAGCCCAGCGAAATGCACGACAGCATCAAAATCGTAAGCGGAAAATATTTCTTCCAGCGCGGTGCGGTCACGCAGATCGGCTTCGACGAATGAGACCGAGCTACCGGTAATCGTCGCCACGCGATCCAATACCGAGACCTTGCTATTACAGAGGTTATCAACGACGACGACCTGATAGCCCGCCTTGATCAGTTCTACACAAGTATGTGAGCCGATATAACCAGCTCCTCCTGTTACCAATATTTGCATTTGATTCATCCGGGTAGCGGCGAGTTTGCACCCTTACAAAGATGGTTAAAACACTACGAAGTTCACTATTAAATCTAGAATATTTAACAATATGCTTAGTATTTTCCGCCTGTGTTCTCAGAGAGTAAGTTCATCAAATTGAAATACTTCTTCGCAGGAAATTTATCGCCTTCTTTTTGAAAAAATTGCACGCTGCACACTGTTTGCATGCGTAATTTTTACAAGCGCTTTTGTGCGCGACTACGCTACCGTCATCAGCAACGGCTGCTTGGCCTGCAACAGATAATCGGCACAAAACAAACGCAAAGTGCGTCGCACTGCTGGCTGTACACCCAACATAGAGAACTCGCCCAGCACTTTGCTCTGATGACCGTACAGAAGCATCAACAAGGCGATGCCCTCGCTATCGATATGCGTGACAGCTGAAAAGTCGAGACGGATATCGCAGCAGCTGCTCGTTGCATCAACAAACGCCTGCCGCATACCACCCAGATTGTCTGCCGCCCAGGCACCGCTGGCGCTGATGGTGCAGGTATTGTCATGGCGCTGAATATGGATGCTGGCAGCCGCCAGATTCACAGCCATTTTGCGCGCATCGATTTTATTTCTCCGCACCGCCCATGCACACGGCAGAACCTGCCGACTCATCAGCCGCAACAAGGTCAGGCCATCATGCCAATAGCGTCGCCACAGCGCAGGCTCTTCCCAGATGCGCCACAACCATTCGGCACCCAGTCCTTGCACCCAGCGTGGCGCGCGTGCCACGGTACCGGCTACAAAATTAACGACTGCACCCAGATGACTGATGAGGGGTGCGTTGAGCACCGGCAGATTGTGTTCTATCCAGGCCTGCCCTTTCTTCGCACCCAGCGCCACCACTACAAAATCAGGCTGACTGGCATTGATGTGATCGATGATGGCGCTGCTACTCATTTGCTCCACACTGCCAAAGCCGGGCGAAGCATGACCGACGCAGACCAAACCAGAAGCGCTGGCGTTAAGCTTCTCTGCCGCTGCAGCTGCCACACCATCCGGCCCGCCAAAAAAGTACACGCGCAATGGTGTGCCGCTGCGTGCGCGTAAGCGTTCAAACAAAGTGGAGCCGGCAACGCGTTCCGTGACGGGCAAACCGAGCAGACGTGCGATCCATACCAGCGGCATGCCATCCGCCACCGAGAGATCGCTGCGGATCACTGAATCGCGGAAGGCACCACCGGCCAGACTGGCGACCGCAAAGTTAAGGTTGGGGGTGGAAAGAAAGCAGCGTTGCTGATGTTGTGCCGCATGCGCCAGCTGATCGACTGCTTGTTCAGTCGTGATCACATCGAAGGGCAAGCCGAGCAGACACACCACATGGCGCTGGAAATCAGTACTGACTTGCTTGCCATGCTGCAGATTATGCGCAGCGGGCAAGATGGCTTGATTATTCTGCATCGCGTCTGGCCCTCACCCATTCCAGCTGTCGGTTCACAAAGAACTTCAGATACAGCGGCAACTTCCAGCACGCGTAACCAAGTGCCGAAAACAAATCCTTCAGACTCAAGACTTGCTGACCAAAGCGCTGCCACGACCACAGTATCGCCAGCGTCAATGCGGCAAGTGAGAGCGTTGCCAGCAACAGCGGCGCAGCAAAATCAAAGATCAGATAATTCAATGCAGTCAGCGCGAACAAGGCCAGCGACAACAGCGTCAGCAAGGCCAGCGGCGGCACGCACATATCCAGCGCCGTCCCGAATAAGGCACGATCACGTTCACGTATGCCCTGCCACAACAAAGGCAAACCCTGACTAATGATCATGCCCATATGACCATGTTCCCAACGGGTCCGCTGCATGCGTGCTGCTTCATCACTGCTCGGGAAATAACTAGTGACGCAGGCTTCAGGGCAAAACACCGGCGCCGCTTGTGCACGTGCCAGCTCTATGCCCAGCTGCATGTCTTCCGCCAGATGGCCGTTCGCCAGCGATGCCTGCGCGATCAACGGCCAAGGAAAAGCCATGCCGGTACCCATCAACTGACAAGGCAAACCGAGGTGATGGAAACCCAATGCTCTGACTTTGTTCTTCACGATCCAGGCGAACTCGGCGATGCGTATCTTCAAACCCGCAGTTCGTGGTGCGCGCATCAGATCCAGCGCCTGCACCGGCCTTTGCGTTTGCTGCGCGCGATGCGCCAGATGCGTAATCGTATCGGGCGTTAAGCGACAGTCGGCATCGATGATGATCAGTACTTGCGGCGGATTCAGCGCCAGTTGCCGCACCCCAGCGTCCAGCGCATAGCCTTTGCCGCGTGCGCCCAAATCTTCGCGCTCCAGTACCGGTGCACCGGCCGCCAGTGCCAGCTCGGCAGTTTCGTCATCGCAGTTGTCCGCTACCACCAGTATGCGATCACCTGCCTGCAACTGTTCGCGTATGCCAGCGACGGTAGCGGCGATGCCGGCTGCTTCATTGTGTGCTGGCACCAGTACCGCGACTTCCGGCCTTGGCCCGTCCGGCAACGCAGCGAGCGGCGTGGCTCGGCTCGCCGACCATACCTGTAGCACCAGCACCGCCACCGGCACCAGCAAAGCCAGCACCAGCAAGAGCAATAGGATCTGGAATAAAACCATCATGGTTTACCTCCGAGCAGCCAGCGATCTCCTTCCGCTACCTGATAGAACAAAGCGATCAGCTTGGCGGCTTCGCGATCGATATCGTGCCGCGCCAGTACCCGCGTGCGTGCGCGGCGGCCCATACGTGCCAGCTCATCGGCCGGTGTATTCAGGCAACGCTCCATCGCCAATGCCAACTCATCTACCGAACCGGGTGGATACAACCAACCGTTCTCACCTTCGATGACCAGCTCCGGGATACCGGCGATCCAGGTCGTCAACACTGGTCGCTGCACCGACATCGCTTCCATAATCACGACCGGCAAGCCTTCGGCAAAACTCGCCATGACCAGTGCGCGTGCCGCCAGTAATTCCTGCCGCACCTGCTCACTGCTGATCCAGCCGGTGATGCGTACTTGCGCCGTCAAATCATGTTTGGCGATCAGCGCCTCAACCTCGGGGCGCATTTCGCCATCGCCAGCCAGTACCAATTCGAAATCTATCCCTTTGGCTGCCAGTTTGGCGGCGGCTGCGATCAGGATCTGCTGGCCTTTCTGTTCACATAAACGACCGACGCAGACAAAGCGTGGCTTCTCGGCTACTTGCGTCGCGCCTATCCGATAAAACTCGGGATCGACACCGCAATGCACGATGTGCATCTTGGCCCAGTGCTGGTAAGCGACGCTGCGATATAACTGGCTGCGACAAAACGAGCTGACGGCCGCGACAAAGGTGGCGCGTCTGAGCTTTTCACCAAGGCCGATAAATTCGGCCTTGTCGAATTCTTCCGAACCATGAATCGTCAGGCTGTACGGGATGCCGCTCAGCTCACTTGCCAGCATCGCTACCTCGGCCGAGTTGGTGCCGAAATGCGCGTGCAAATGCGTCGCGCCTTCGCGCTTGAGCCACAAGGCAACGCGGCAGGCTTCCGCCAGATAGATCAGGTGATACGGCAGGGAGCGATCTGCGCGCTTGCTCATGCGCCACGCCAGACGCAAACCATGCAGCAGGCGCGACGGCGTCGAGGTGGCAAGCGCCAACACCGAGCGCAACAAACCGGACAAACCGTTTTGCAATACATAGCGGGTCCGTTCACGCTCGGTAAAGTCTTCGGCATCGACCAGCTCGCCATCCCAGCCGCGCATCGCTATTCTTTGTACATTCATGCCCTGCCGCTCCAGCGCCAGGATTTCCCGTCGGATAAAGCTGTGGCTCACCTTCGGGTACTGATTAATCAGGTAGGCAACACGTATCTCGTTCACTTCAGATCCTTTCAACGATTCGCTCCGAACCGTATATTTGCTGCATGTTCTGTTCACATTCGGTTTGCGTGCGATGCACCGAATTTTTTACTATTCGTGCGGGGACACCGACTGCTGTCGCACCATCCGGCACATCGTGCAAGACCACCGACAAAGCACCGATACGGCAACCATGACCGATGCGCACGCCACCCAATACCTGTGCATAAGCACCAAACTCAACATCGTCACCGATCACCGGCACCTCGCCGTCTGCGTTGCGATTACCTATGGTCACGCCTTGCCGCAAGGTGCAGTTGCGTCCTATCTGGGCTTCAGGATGAATAAAGATGCCGCCAAAATGCCAGATCCTTAAACCACCGCCGATCAGCGCCGATTTCGGCAAGCTGATACCAACTACGGTTTCCACCAGACGAAACCACGGCCAGTAGACAGCCGTCAGCACGCTTTTTCTAAAGCCGGCTGCACGTTCATCGATGCGACGACCGAGACGGTAAGTCCACACCGCCCAGATCGATTGCTCTTTCAGAAAGGGACGGGCGAGGCCGTAACGCTCTAGATCCGCTGACCAGTCTTTATCCATAAGGCTTTATTCCAGTTCCAATAATTCACCGCTGACCGTCGATGCAGTACCGGCACCACTGCTGGCATACACGGTGACGATGGCGCGCGGATCAGGCCATGCAAAGGTACGGCTCTCGCCTTGCGTCAATTCACCGCTATCGAAGTACAGCGGTGTACCGGAGGGATCGCGCACCTGCACCCGCAAGGTGCCACCACCGGTGGTACGTGCACTCACGCGATAATTCTTGCCGCTCTGCGGCAAGGCCCAGCTCACCGGATGCAAACCGCGCGATGAGTAGTTAACTTGAGTCACGCGCTGCGCACTGGCAGGGAACTTCACTGCCTGCAGCCAGGTATCAAACGGTGCCAGCTGATCACCAGCTTGCAATTGCCATGGACCGCGCATCGATAGCAGATTCATTTTCTTTTGCAGTTGCACCGGCTTGCCGTTGCCATCCAGCCAGCTTTGCGCCGACACGACCTGACGCAAGGCCACGCGCATCCGTTCCAGATCATCGGCCACGGTTTTATTCCAGCCACCTTTATGCAAATCGAAACCGGCGCCGTTTTCCACATAGATGAAGAAAGGCGTGCCAAAATTTCTATCCACCACATACGCGCCATAGGTCTTCAGGGTTTCGGCTACCTTGCGCAAATCCGGATTGCTGATTTTGCTGGTGTCGTAGTTAGGCGGCAGCATCAGCAAGGCACCTTCCGGTATCTTGCCTTTGTTGGTAGTCGCTGCATCGGTATCCGCCGAGCTGGCCGGGAAGATGTAAGTCGGCTTGGCCGACAGCGCGTTATAGGTCAGCGACAAAGCCAGTGCATGGCGGTACATCACATCACCGTCATTCACTTCATGCTTGCGTATCAGGCCACCGGCGGTCGCCACCCCTGCCGCCCGTGCGCCCTGAAAGTAATGTGCCGGATCGCCCCAGCCTCGGCCGTTCAACCTGGTCCACGCATACTGCGCGGCGACCCATTTGCCATCGATCTTTTTCAATTGCCAGAAGGAATGCACGATGCCAGTCTGTGGATCGACAATATCGGCGTGACCATCGCTGGCACTGGCGGCCACCACCTCGGCTGGCCAGCGCGGGATCGTCACATCGTGGAAGGCGGAAGCATCCGGGTCCCACAAGCCTTGCGTCTTCGGCAAACCACTGACCGTCACCGGCGCATCACCGGGCTTGGCGAGAAACACGCCGGTCGACCACTCACCGCCAGCCACGCCAGGGGAGTAAGTCGATTTCGGAATCACGAAATCACCAAATGCAGGCTGCACCGGTCTGCTGTTCCATGGTGAGGTAGCGGCAAAGGGCTTGTAATAGCTGCCCCAGCTGGTCTTGTCCGCGGCTTGAACCGCCGTAGTGCTCAGCAATAAGCTCGCACACAAGCCCAGCGCCGCGGCAATATTAGTTTTTCTCGCGCCAGTGGAACGGGGTTCAGGCATGTCTGTGTTCTCCATCATGATTAAGCGGTACCGACTTTGATTTTTCTTGCCACCATCTTGCCGCGCGCGATCCACCAGTGTTCGAAGTAAAAGGTAGAGATGTGCGCCAACGCAAATAGCACGGCAAACAGCAAAGGTCGTTTCAGATATTTGACGATCAGATCCCCGCTACCCAGCCAGGTATGGGCCAGCAGCGGGTGGATCACGTACAAGGCATAAGAGATCGTCGCCAGATACACCAGCACGCGCTGATTGAGCATGGTGGCAAGTGTGCTGGCGGGACGCACGATGGTGCTGCCGACCAGCAGCGCCGCCAGATAAGGACGCAGATAATTCAAGGCCGCGCCCTGCTCATGACAAGACACCAGCAGCAAGATCAGCAGTGGCCATTGCGGTATTTTTTTCAGCCATGCCAGCAAACGCACATCGCTGCGATGGTGCACGATGAGCGCGAGACAGCAACCGGCCAGAATTTCATCCATGCGGTAATAGCTGATGCTGGACGCGTACACGCCATCGGCCACGCGCAGCATGGTGAACATCAAAGCCAGCACGGGCAAGGCCAGCAAGCTGCGCACGCCAAACAAGGCAAACATCAGCGCAATGCCCAGATAAAACTGCATCTCCAGACACAAACTCCAGATGTGCTCAGTCAGCGTAACCAGATGGACCGGCGGCAAATTGGCGTAAAAGAAAAAATGCGCGAGCCAGGTATCAGCAGTCGCACCCGCCAGCGTCAGCGCGATCAGCAGATACAACCATGCCAGCGGCAGAATGCGGAAGAAGCGACGCACCAGAAAATCGCTCACCGGTGGGTTCTTCAACAGGAAGGATGTAATCAAAAAACCCGACAGCGTGAAGAACAGCGACATGCCGAGCAAACCAAACATGGCATTGAGTTGCAAGACCTTGGGTCCCATCGGCAACAGATGCGCCGCCAGCACACACAGGATGCTGACACCGCGCCAGCCATCCAGCGCTTCCAGACGCGGGCCGCTGCTGGTCACGCTTTGACTCAAGCTAGGGCTCATGCTGCACCCACTGTTTGCGACGCAGCACGCTGCGGTCTGCTAGTTACCGGCACCGGCGCCGAAATAGTCGCCAATGCACAACCGGCTCCGATCACAAACCAGAAGTACCAGTTGAAGACCAGATAGCCAAACATATTGTCTGACGACGACACCACCAGATACACCAGCACGATGGCGATCGTGATGAAGGCCGCCAGCTTGTCTGTACGTACCAGCCCTTTCAGCGTCATGATCATGCGTCCATACAAGAACAGGTAAGCACACAGGCCGAGCACACCGGCATCGAAGAACCATTGCACGTACACATTATGTGCACCCCAGTTCATCTTGTTGGCAGCAGGAAAGAAAGTTTGCGAGAAATGGCGGAAGGCTTCGACGCCATAGCCGTACAGATAATTGCTGGGGCGCATCCATTGCAAGGCACTCTCCCAGATCGACAAACGCCATGCAAAGGAATTCAGCTTGGCATAGCCGACCGCTTCATTACCGCTACCCAGATCCAGCAGACGATCACGGATCTCCGGCACCAGCAAAGCAACCACTGGCAAACACATCAGATAGAGCAGATAGCGTTTTTCAAACAACAGCGCATACGCCACAAAGACAAACAAACAGGCCAGCCATGCACTTCTGGTTTGCGTCAGGACCAGCAAGGCCAGCAGATAGAAAAAATACAATGTCAGTGCGACCCGCATGCCGCCACTCAAGGGCGCCACTTTATCCTTCAGCGTGAATAAGGCCAGCGGGATCATCAGCGTCAGATAAAAAGCGAAGATATTCGGATGCGTAAACGTTGATTGCAGGCGGAAGCCTTCAGGCCCGCCAGCTGCACCGTGCAGCGCCACATCGACCAGCGCATACAGGGCCGGCAAGACAGACGACCACAACACCAGTCGCACGCAATAACGGAAATCCTGCGTGTTGCGCACAAAGTAAAAAGCACTGACAAACATCGCGAAGTAAGACAGCAGCGTCAGATAAGTACGGATCGCATCGCCCTTCTCCGGCGAGATCAGCACGCCAAACAAGGCCGCCAGCATGAAAGGAACCCACGCCAGCGTCATCTTCTTCGGCAGCTGTTGCGGTCGTTCTATCACCAGCATGCAAGCCAGCAGAATCACACACAGATTGATCACACCACCGAGGCCGGTGGTGTAGCCGCCTATCGAGAAACGGGTGGATTCCAGCACCACGTCGCCGACCGAACGGAACACCAGGATCAGCGTCAGCAACAACATGCGATTAAACAGCAGCAATAAACCGAACAGCAAAAAGGCTGGTAGTGCCGCCAGACGTGCCAGTTTGTAATCCATCACTTCCGCATAAAACGGCACCACCACACCGGCCAGCAACGCCAGTACGATCACCGCCAGTACGGTATGCGTCTGTCCCTGGCTCGGCATCCAGTGCAGATGCACTTTGTTGCGTTGCGCAGTGGTATTTGCGCTAGCAGCTGCACCAGCAGGTAATGGAATCTCGCTAGACATGGGATCAGGCCGCCACTTCCTCGGCCACACTCATACTGGCCTTGCCCGGAAAACGGCGGATCAGCCACGAACGGATTGCATTCCACTCACCAGTCTCCGGTGCATTGCGCGACTGGAACTGGAAGTAACGCCACAGCAGGCGCGCGTCTTGCCGCGTCGATGCCATCTTGCGGAACACCAATTCACGCTCCAGCTCTTCCGACGCACCCAGACCACGGCGCAAGGTATACGCCATCTGTTCAAACTCATCCGAGAAATCAGTCTGGCCGTTGACATCGAACAAGATCCCGCCGTGGTTACAGAACGGCGCCGGATCGAAGTAAGGCAAGTCATGCATGATGCAAAAGGAACGCGTCAGGTAGCGCGAGATATCCAGCGACACTTCAACCTGTTCGCGGAAGCGGGTCGCACTTACATTGCTACCGTGCCAGCGATACTGAATCAATTGCTGCGGCACATTGGTGCATTTTCCGAGGATCGCGAGCTGACCGAACATGAAATAGTCTTCCGCCAGTGCATTCACCTGCAAACGCTTGTCGGCGGGCATGACTTGCAGGAAGTCGCTGCCGTAACAAACACCCAGACGTTTGACCGCATCAAAATCCATCATCGCCGCCGGATGCGTGATCGGATTACGGAAGAAGCTGGCAGCTGCCACGCGCTGACGACCAATCGGCATCTTGATATTACCGCCAGCGACACCGGCACCATCGATCACGGCAGACTGACCACTGATCGCGATGCATTCCGGTTGCCGTTTGAACGCGGCCAGCACGATCTCCATCCGGTCAACGAAACACACATCATCAGCGTCGTGTCGCATCACGTATTTGCAATCACTGATATCCAGGCCCTGATTCAACAAGCCGGCCAGACCTTCGGCCTGCGGGAAGCTATGTACTTCTATGCGCGGATCGCGCCGATGGTAATCCTCCGCCAGTTCCAGACTACCGTCGGTAGAACCGTGATCCAGTACCAGCACACGCCAGTCCTTGAAAGTCTGCATGCAGATACTATCGAGCGACGCTGCCAGATAATCGATGCCGTTCTTGACCGGCAGTAAAACATCTATGGTTGCCACTATGACTCTCCCTTAAATAATGGCCGCTCTGGGCCCGGCATTCACGCTCGGTGCTTGCAGTTCTGTTTGTAATTCTGTTTGCGGCCGTAGCGGCGCATCCTGCGCAACTTGCGTCTGCAAAGTCACCAGCTCGCCACCCAGCGTCCATGCCTGCACATAGCGCGAGTTTTTGCCGTAACTGTTGTCCAGCACGATGCTTTTGCGTCCCAGCAAAAAAGCCAGAATGTGACCGTGCAGGCGATCTGTCACGATCAGCTCATGTCGTGCAAACAGGCGCGCCGCATCTGCCACCAGTCGGGCGGAATAAGCGATCCACAAGCGCACCAGTACTTTGTTGGCGGCGCGTCCCATGCCACGCCGGTAAAAAGCCCCGATGGCGCGACGGAACAGATTGATCTTGGCTTCGCGTTCACCGACGAATTCAGGCCAGTCGGTCACCGTGTCCGCCTGCAGTTCTGGCAGCGTGTCCAGACCGGCACCTTCATCATCGACGCGACTGATACGCAAGCCTTGCAGTTCAGGCCGTTTGCGCCCGACAGACATTGGATAAAGCTGATGCGCCATATCCGGCAACAGATAAACGTGATCGCTGAAGGCCTGCGCCATCTGATAAGAAGCTTCATCACGTACACAGATGTGTACATCGCTGTGACTGCGGAATAATTCAGCCGAACAGGCTTGCTCATGCGCGGATGAGAAATGCAATGATTGCGGCAGTACGATGATGCGATTGTTCGGATGCGATATCACAATCTCTTCGCGCAGACGCTGGAAGTAGGGATACAGGTCACCGAAGTTGCCGCCACCGTGGAACACGATGACATCGCCATCCTCTATCCACGCCGAGTCATAGCTAAAGTAAGGCGCAATCAGCTTCGGCCGCAAGCCATGCTTGCGGAAGAACGCCAGCGTGCCGTGCATGATCAGCAGATCGCCGACATTGCCGTGCGTCGGAATATCGACATAATGAAAAGGCGCATTGCCGATCAGCTCCAGCAAGACCTGGTGCTGTGCCATCAGCTCCTTGCTGCGCTTGTCATGATTCTTGTCAGTTCGCATGCTGGTGCTCGCTCTCAATAATCATTCAGCACTGCGCCTACCACCAGCACACCACTCTGCTTCATGCTATCGACCAGATTGCCGATGGCACCGACGTGACTGCTATCCTTGCGCGCGACGACCAGTGCTGCACCGGAACGGGCGGCAGCGGTCTGGCCGTCGGCATAGTCGTAGTCCGGCGGGGTATCGATCAGGATGACGTCGAATTCGCTGCTGAAATCGCGCAGCATTTGCGGGAAGGCACCGCGTCCCAGCAACTCTTGCGGGTTCGGCGGCAACACGCCACTCGGCAATACCGACAAATCCATCAGCGACTCTATGCGTTGCACATCAGTCGCGGCATTGCGGCCGGACAGAATGCCGGACAAGCCGCTGCGATTTTCAATACCGAATAACTGGTGTTGACGCGGGCGGCGCATATCGGCATCGATTAGCAAGGTGCGCTGACCCAGCTGCGAAAACAGCACCGCCAGATTGGCGGCAATATAGCTGCGACCATCACCGCGCTCAGCGCTGGCAATCGCCAGTGCGGAACGCTGCAAGCCGGCGCCGAACCAGCGCATCACCAGCTGGCTGCGCAAGGCGCGCAAGGCTTCCACCTGTTTGCTGAACGGATCGTAAGCGGCAATCACTTCTTCACTGACGGTGCTCTCGCCACGGCGCAGATACGGATAGGCAAACTGGCTGGACAGCGCGAAGTCGATATCCGCAGCCGTCAACAAACCCATGGCCACCCCGGTTTCGCCAAAGCGTTGTCTGTGGATTTGCTGTTCCTGCAAAATACGCTGAGCATCACCGACACTCAGCCGCCCGCTCTTGGTCAGGATGCTACCTATCTGATTGCTGGCGGACAGCGCCCGTGTCTCGTGATACTGCAGCGTGGCGGCGTCCTGAATTTGCGTCGCATTTCTGATCATGATCTATCTCCCATGCTTAAGGATTGAACTGAGGGATTGCACTGAGCGGCCCGTTACATCAGGCCGGCAGCGCTGGTCCGGTCGGACCACGCCCACCCAGACGCGGGGAATTGTTACGACCTAGCTTTTTGGTTTTTTCGATCACGCCTATCAGCGGCAAATCGAAGATGCGGGTCAGGTCTTCTGCCGCACGCACACGGTGATCAAGCAACTCCATCGCAATCGCGGCACCTATGCCCAGCATCAGTCCCACTATCAGCGCCACCAGCAGATTCAGCATCAGGCGCGGACTAGCCGGATTACGCGGTGCGGTCGCTACTGTCAGTACCGAAATATCGGACTGCATTGATTGCCCCTCGAGGCTGGTCTGGGTCAGACGCTGTGATGCGGTTTCATACGCCTTTTTGGCGTTTTCCATTTCATTGGCCAGCACGCTCAATTCATCGCGTGCACCATTGAGTGCCAATACCTTTTTCTTTTGCGCATCGAGTGCAGCGCGAATTTCGCCTTCACGTTGCTGCGCGATTTTTGCGTTGTTCACCACGCCGCTGGAAGCCAGACCGATTTGTTGATTCAAATTGGCGCGCAGCTGATCGACTTCCGATTTGGCAGCGATGTATTGCGGGTGATTGATATTGAGTTTTTTCGAGGTATCGGCAAACTTGGCTTCCGCTTCCGACAATCTGGATTTGAGCGTTTGTATCAAGGGATTGGACAAGACATCCGGCGAGCCACCAGCATTGCGTTGTACCTGTTGCTGACGTGAAGATGCATCCATCGCCTGCCCTTGCGCCACCACCAACTGACTGGACAATTCATTCAGCCTTGCGGTCTCCACATCCAGCTTGTTTTCACTGCTGTAGATATTGTTCTTTTGCTGGTAGGCCGACATGCGGTTTTGCGCATCTTCAAATTTTTCGCGCAAGACTTTGATCTGGTCATTGATATAGCCGCTGGCTTTTTGTGCCGGTGCCACTTTCAGATCCACGCTGACTTGCTGATACGCTGCGGCAAAGGCATTCGCTACCTTGGCCACGTAATCGGCGTCATCCCCTTTGAAGCTGATGTTGAGCACACTGCTCTCACGCGCCGGTTCCACCGTCAGATTGGCACGCAAACCATCGGCCAGCCAATCTTGTATCGTGCCTTGTCCCGGTTCCATTTTTGCAAAGCGTTCCTTGACCGCCGGATTCTCGGCCAGCTTCAGATCGGCTATCACCTTCATCGCGACCACTTTGCTGTTGACGATATCTACCTGGGTTGGCATATACCCTGGCATCAGTTGCGCCGGTACATTCAGACCGGTGACCGGATCGACACCCTTGTTATTGAGTACCAGTGCAGTCGTTGCCTTGTAGGTCTTGGACATGACCAGACTCACCACAAAGGCCGATGCCAGCGTCAATGCCAGCAACAGCAGGATGATCTGGTAACGCGCACGCAAGGCGCGCAGGATTTGGCTAATAGTCATTTTCTCGACTCACTTAATAGATGCTGTTAAAACAGGCTTTCTTTTACATAGACGATGTCATCCGGCTTGAGCAAATCGTCATGTTTGACGTTGATCATTTGCAGCACGCCGTTCGCATCACGTCGTTTGACGCGCACGCCGCGCTCGGTACCGCGCGGGCTGAGGCCACCACCGGTGGATAGCGCCTGCAACACCATCATGTTGCGTTCCAGTTTGTAGGAACCCGGCTTTTGCACTTCGCCATAGATATAGAAACGTGGCGCACGTTCGACAAAGACTTGATCACCGGCCACCAGCTCGCGGTTCTTGCTCGGATCGCCGGAGCGCACCAGCTCCAGCAGATCAATAATTTCCTTGCTGGTTTTGCCATCGCGGGTATGGGTCAGGATCACGGTGTCGGCCGCTTCTTCATTCGCACCGCCCGCCATCGCCAGCACATCGGTCAGACTGCGCCTGCCATCCACCGGGTAACGCCCCGGCTTATTGACCTGCCCCAGCACCGACACCTGCTGACTCTGCATCTCGGTCACCATCAGATTGACTTGCGGGTTGCGGATAAAGCCGCCTTTATCCAGCATGTCGGCAATTTTCTTTTCCGCCTGATTTGATGAGAGGCCGCCGACTTTCACTTCACCCACCAACGGGAAGGAAATGCTGCCGGCTTCGCTGACGCGCGTTTCCACCGTCAGATCGTTATTGCCAAACACGGTGATCTTGACCACATCGCCCGCCCCTAGCGGCACGTCAGCAGCAGTTGCCCAGCTACCTACAGTTACCATCAGAATCGCTAACATTGCTTGTCTTATTTTTTTCATGCTTCACTCCATTTGCTTCGGTATTTTTTGCACATCAACAGTACGCGTACTCAATAAGCGTTATCGCGCATCAGCACCACCTTGAAGGTGCGTAGGATGATCCATAGGTCCAGTGCCAGCGACCAGCGTTTGAGGTAATCGAGGTCGTAGGCGATGCGCGCTTCCATCTTGTCCAGCGTATCGGTCTCGCCGCGCAGGCCATTGACTTGCGCCCAGCCGGTAATACCGGGGCGCACTTTGTGGCGCAGCATGTAACCCTTGATTTGCTTGCGATACAGTTCGTTGTGCGCGACCGCGTGCGGACGTGGTCCGACGATGCTCATGCGCCCTTGCAAGACATTGAAGAATTGCGGCAATTCATCCAGAGAGGTTTTGCGCAGGAAGGCACCGATGCGGGTAATGCGCTGATCGTTCTTGGTGGCTTGCACCACGGCTGCACCATCTTCACAAACCGTCATCGAACGGAATTTATAAACAATGATTTCTTCGCCATCGAGGCCGTAGCGCCGCTGACGGAAGATCACCGGTCCCGGCGAGGTCGCCTTGATCGCCAGTGCGATGCCCAGCATCACCGGCAAGAGCATCAGCTGGATAATCGAGGCCAGCACAATGTCGCTGCCACGTTTGATCATGCTATTGATGCCGGTAAACGGTGACTCGCAGATTGCGACTACCGGCAAACCAGCCACGCTATCGAAGCGCGCCTGGATCAGATCAAACACATAGATATCCGGCAAGAAGTAAATCGAGGCCGTAGTGTCTTGCAATTCGTTGAGTAACTTGCGTATGCGCGGTTGCGCCGAGATCGGCTGGCTGATGAAGATGGTATTGATATTGTGTTGCCGCACATAGGCTGGAATGTCAGACATGCTGCCGAGCAAAGGCACGCGTTGTTCATCCGGCTGGCGCGACACATCCCGGTCATCAAAGAAGCCGCTGACTTCCATCCGCAAGTCAGGATTCTCATCCACCCGCTCCGCCAGTTTCACACTCAACTCATTCACGCCAACCATGACCACCGAGCGTATGCCGGTGCGGCGCAAGCCGTAGCTGGCTTTTTCCAGCACCAGCTGCGAGCCCAGCAAGAGCGGTGGCGTCAGCAACAACCACAGCAGTACATCAAATTGCGCGAACAAGGGCGACAGGCCCGCGACGTAACCGAAGAACAGTAGCAACACGACCACCAGCGTCCATGCCAGCGCGATGGACTTCACCTTGCTGAGGAAATTGCTGGCAGACGCATCGCGCCATGGATCACGCCAGCTGAATACAGTCGAGCTGATAAAGAAAGTCAGTATCGCCAGCACCACATGCTGCGCGCTGAAACCATGCCCGGCTGCGATTGCGATCAGATACAGCAAGCCGATCGCGATCAGCGGATCGAGCAGGCGTCGATAAAAATTCCGCGCGGGGATATCCGCCGGGTATTTAATTTGGCTGATGTCAGAATTCATAGCGTGTGCTGATATGTGCACCATCAGTACTGTAAGAAGCCGATGGAATATTCGAATCCAGAGTGGTGCGGAACACCGCGGCACGTATGCGCCAATGCGAAGTCGGCTTATACGTCACGCCAAGCAAGGCATTGCGGTAATCATCCGAACGGTTCAACGGGTCCAGCCCCTGTATGACGGAGACGCCGTTGTAGCTACGCTTCTCTGCCATCAGCAAAGCATCGACACTGATCTTGCTGGTGGCGTCCCAGGTCGAGGCCAGACTCAGGCCTTGATTACGGGCATAGTTGGCGGCCAGATTGTCGGTCGCACCCAGTTCACGCCAGGCCGCGAGTGACACCGCGGTCTTATTCGTAGCTTTCCAATAGGCGGTCAGACGTGCGCTCGGTATATTCGAATCACGCTGCGGGTTAATCGCATACTCACGCTTCGAATAACCACCAAGGAATTGCAGCATGGTCTTGCCGGTGACTTGCCAGTCGACCTTGGCCTTCACTTCATTCTGCGTGTACGAGTTGATGCTGGCGTATTCATAGTCGCCTTCGATATGACGTAACACCACACCGACCTTGTTGCCGCTGCGTGCCAGATAATCGACGCCGACATCAGTGACATCCAGCGTCCGTTCCGATGGACGTTGTGTTTCCAGGTCATAAGCCAGATCGTAGTGGCTGTAGCCCGCATTCAATTGCCAGCTCGGATGGAAGCGCCACGAGCCATCGACAAAGGTCTTGGTCTGCGTTTGTATGCTGCGCTGGAAGCTGCGGTAGTCATCGAAGGAGGTCAGGCCCTGCGCGTAATTCACCCCGACATTGCCGGAGAATTGATTACCCAAGGCCCACTTCCAGTTGGCGATGAGGTCTTTGCCGTTATTGCTGAACTGGTTGAAGTGATCGTAATCGGCACGGTAAGCCGATGCATCGGCGGTCAGCTTTTGCCGGCCGATGTCTTTATCCATGCGTATCCCTACCCCGGCCCGCGTCCAGCGGTCAGACAGCTGCGCGCCACTTTGTCGCGCCGCCTCCGACTGCCGCAACAAATTGGCGTCGTAGTAGATGCCATAGGTGGCATAGGGAGTAAAGGTATCACCGGACACAGGGTCGGCTGCCCATACCGGCACGCAGCTCACCACCCCGGCTATCAGCAGCAAGGATGCGAGACGAGGCTCGGTGCGAGCGGGAACATTGCGGCGCTTACTTATACTGATCGTCATACTGATCGCCCTATCATCTGGCAGCGACAGCTCGCGCTACAGCATCGTCAGTGATGCTGCGCAAGGACAGGCGCACAGCTGCTGCGCTTGCTGGCAGTTGCGGACTGCGGCATGTAATTGAGATCAAGGACTTCATTATTTTTCTCACCCTATTCATCATCTATTGATGGGCCGTTGCAACAGGCGTCATCAAAAGTGCGTATGAAAAACAGCTTGTCATTGCGACTCGACAAACATCTTTTGCAGCAACAAACCAATATCATTTTGTCTACACAAAGAGCACGTTAAGAGAGGGAGCCTGAGATTTAGTTCCATGCCCGGTTCCGGCGCTGAACAGAAAAAATAGGAGATATTTCGCTGCTGTATCGCGAAAAAAATGACGTGCGGAAATAATCGGTCTGCCTGTATGCAGACGAAAACAGAGACTTTGTAAAAATTACGCGCAAAGCGTGTAGATCTTGCGCGCTTGATGCGGATAGCTGCTTAAAAATTAAGCAGATGCATGGATTTGAATTTTTTACTGCTAAACAAAGACGAAAAATTCAGATGCGCGCTGTCATCAAATCTTCATAAAAATGTTAAATATTTTTTGTAACAGAGAGCTTCAGCGAAACAAAAATTTTCCATTGCAGAAAATTTTTTACGAAACAAGATTGCACGTTTGCAGCTGAAATAGCTTGATATCGGATGATTTGGGTGGCGAGGTGCAACAGGGCATGCAGGAAATGTGCAGCCCGGAATTCCAGCTGCACAATATAAAGAGGTAATGCGAGAGAAGTATTGCGTACGTAAGAACTCAGCCTATAGCCATCAAGCCAATTGTTTGCAGATGAAATCCCATTCCTCTGGCGTGACCGGCGTAATTGACAGGCGACTACCGCGCTGTAACAAGATCATGCCGCTCAATTCCGGCATGGTCCGCATTTCTGCCAGCGATAGCAGGCGGGTCTTTTTGCGTATGCGCACATCCACCATCATCCAGCGCGGTGTTTCCTGTGTGGCTTTAGGGTCAAAGTAGTGGCTGTCCGGCTCAAACTGGGTATGGTCCGGGTAGGCGGTGCTGGCCACTTCGGCCAGACCAACGATGCCGGGCTCGGCACAACTGGAGTGGTAAAACAACACACCATCACCGACCTGCATCAAGTCACGCATGAAATTACGCGCCTGATAATTGCGTACACCGGTCCACGCCACGGTTTTTTTCGGCGCGGACCAGGCATCGTCGATGCTGACCTCGCTCGGTTCAGATTTCATGAGCCAATAGCGCATAAGCTGTCTGCGTAAGAAAGTTAAAGAATCCGGAGTGAGGAATTATTCTGAACCAGCTGGCCGCGCTTGTCGCGTCTTTTGTGCGCGACTCACGTTTTTCACCATTCTAGTAAACATCTGCGGACATAAAAAAACGGTTGCATTTGCATGCAACCGTTCCAGTATTCAAGTCCCGCCAGTGCCGCTTTGCCGGCATCCTGAACCAAGAGGTTCA
>RCUQ01000299.1_pt1 | contig 25633 bp, 18 predicted proteins | sample 2166351 | NCBI WGS metagenome assembly RCUQ01 (sample SAMN09932597, study PRJNA488358) | compost metagenome | feature: garden; material: soil; isolation source: compost soil in acetonitrile-enriched culture | place: Germany: Experimental Botanical Garden Goettingen | collected 2016-01-27
TCGCTGCCAACATGGTCAAGAGCTTCATCGCCAACGGCTGGTGCGTGCAGATCCGCGGTCCGCAGTCTGGCGGCGCGGTCACCGACTTGCCCATCCACTTGTACGATCTGGGCACTGGCAATCAGGTGAAAATTCCTTCGGAAGTGATGATTGCGGAGACGCGCGAGTTCGAGTTCGCCAACCTCGGCTTCATCCCGCTCTCGTACTACAAGAACCGCGACTACGCGTGCTTCTTCTCGGCCAACTCCACGCAGAAACCGGCGTTGTATGACACAGCAGATGCCACTGCCAACAGCCGGATCAATGCGCGCTTGCCGTACATCTTCCTGCTGTCACGCATTGCCCATTACCTGAAGCTGATCCAGCGCGAAAACGTCGGCACCACCAAGGACCGCCGATTGCTGGAGTTGGAGCTGAACAAGTGGGTCGGTGGTTTGGTAACCGAGATGCTGGATCCGGGTGACGACCTGCAGGCTTCACACCCGTTGCGTGCTGGCAAAGTCACCGTTGAAGACATCGAGGACAACCCGGGTTTTTTCCGCGTCAAGTTGTACGCCGTGCCGCATTTCCAGGTGGAAGGCATGGACGTCAACCTGTCGCTGGTTTCGCAGATGCCCAAGGCAAAAGCCTGAGTCCTGTGCAAACCCAACCCATTGCGTAGGGATTCGACCTCATGAAAATCGACCGCCCCTTGTGGGCCGCGGGGGCATTGCTGTCTCCGCAGCAATTCCAGCAGCAGGCACGCTGGGAAGCCTGGGCCAACGAGTGTCTGGCTCGTTTGTCCCTGGTGCACCCCTGGGGCGTCCAGGACGTCGCGTTTGACCTGCAAGCACTGCGCCTGGGCAAGCTCAAGGCCACTCGCCTGAGCCTGCGCATGCCAGACGGCACCTTGGTCGACACCGACCATGTCGATCGACTGCCCCTGGGTCTGGAGCTGTCGCGCCTGCTGTCCGGCGAAACCCAGGCGGCGACCTTGCTCCTGGCCTTGCCACTGGAGCAGGCCAATGGCAACAACTGCCTGTTCGACGCCGACAAGGCCGATCGACCCACCCGTTATCGCCAGGACTGGCGTCAGGTGCAGGACATTTACGCCGATGAAGTGCAATCGGTCGGCGTACTGGAACACGTGCTGAGCCTGCGCTTCGATCACGACGAGAACGGCGATTACCTGACCTGCCCGATCGCGCGCCTGGTGCGTGACGGGCAGGGCGCCTGGAGCCTTGATCCTGACTATGTACCGCCGCTGCTCAGTTTCGCGGCGCACCCGGGGCTGTTGACGCAACTGGACAACCTGTTGACCCAGTTGTCCTCCAAGCGTCAGCGGCTGATGGGCATGCGTCGTGAGAGTAACCAGCGAATGGCTGACTTCGCCGTGGCCGACGTGTCGTTGTTCTGGTTGCTCAATGCCTTGAACACCTACCAGCCGGTATTGGCCGATCTCAAGGCCTGGCCGGCGCGACATCCCGAGCAGGTCTATCTGGAGCTGACAAAACTGGCCGGCAGTCTGCTGACCTTTTCACTCGAACACGATGTCGAGCAGATTCCGCCTTACCGCCACGAACACCTGGAAAGCGTGTTCCCGCCGCTGTTGCGCATGATCTCCACCTTGCTGGAGGCCAGCCTGCCTTCTCGCGTCATCGCCCTGACACTCGAGCAGAGTGCCGCCAACCGTTGGCAGGTCCGACTTGACGACGCCCGTTTGCGCGAGCCCGACAGCGCCGACTTCTATCTGTCGGTGCGTTGCCGCTTGCCCGCCGTGCAGTTGCAGAGTCAGTTTCCGCAACTGTGCAAGATCGGCACACCGGACGAAGTCGATCAGCTGGTCAACGCCGCCCTCGATGGCGTGCCGTTGCAGTCCCTCAGCCATGTACCGGCGGCCATCCCCCTGCGCCTGGAAAACCAGTACTTCGCCCTGGATCTCAACCATGGCAAGGGACAAGCCATTCGGGACCAGGGCATCTGTGCCTTGTACGTTCCGAGCACCCTGGCCGAAGTGAAACTTGAACTGTTCGCGGTACTACGCGCATGAACCTGATCGAAGCGAAAAAACCGGCCGCCATGACGGTCGACATCGACGCGTTGTTGCAAGACAGCTACCTGCTGGTGGTCGAGTTGCGGCAAGGGGCCTCGGCGCAAAGCAGCGATGAGGTCAAGGCGCTTTGCGTAAGGCAGGTCGAGCACGTTCGCCAGCGGCTCATGGATGCCGGCCTGGCCCAACGCAGCATCGACCATATCAGCCACGCTCAATGCGCGCTGCTGGATGAAACCATGCTCAACCGCGCCGATAACGATGCCCATTCCCGGTGGGCCAGTGAACCCTTGCAGGCGAAATTTTTCAATCGCCACCAGGCCGGGGAGTTCCTGTACGAGGACATGCGTGAGGTACTGCGCGAACCGGCGCCGGACCTTCAGGTACTGATGACCTTCCAGCGGGTTTTGACCCTGGGTTTTCGCGGCCGTTATCGCGATGACAATGACCCCGAGCGTGAACAAATGCTGGCCGACCTGAATGCCCGGGTCGCACCACTGAAGCTGCGTCAGGCATTAACCGCACCCCTCAGCGCCAGCCATGGCGCAATGGCGTTACGCTGGATGCGCTCGCCGCTGGTCAACGTCCTGGTTGCCGGTCTGTTGCTGGCCGGTGTCTGGTACGGCCTCGACCAGCTGTTGGGTGGTCTGGTTGCGACGCTGTTGGCCGCGCAAGCCTGAGGTGGAGCCCATGACGCTCAAACTCAAACAAGGGCTCTGGCTGTGGGCGGGTGCACTGGCTCTGATGCTTCTGGCCATTATCCCGATTGGCGGATGGGGCCGTGCCGCCGTGGCCCTGATCGTTGTCGGTTGCGTTGCGCTCGGCTGTGTCCGGGCCGCGCGTCAACGGCAATTACCCGGCTCGCTCGACAACCTGGCGTTGCCACCGGCAGCGTATCGTCATCCGGTGGTAATGGTGTGTGGCGATGGCCTGGCCGGGCTGTTTGGTGAAACGTGCAACGAACAGCCGGCGTTGCGCATGACCGAACAGGGCTGTTACCTGCGGGTCTCCCGTGGGGAGCAGCTGTCGGGGGTGACTGACAGTGTCCTGGCCTTGCGTCCCGAGTGGGCCGGGCAGCTCTGCGTGATGTTCATTGTCAACCCGGGCGAGCACACCGATGCCGCGGTGTTGGCCGGGCACGTGCGTACGTTCAATTACCAGGCCGGGCTGATTCGCCAGCGTGGTATTGCACTGCCGCTGATGCTCGTCAGCTACCTGCAATCATCGGCGAGCAAGGGGACCTGGTTCAGTTGGGAAGCCGGGCAGGGCACCTGCAACGTTCGTGAAGGCGGGACGTGCCTTGGTCCCGACGAATGGCATTGCCTGCCCGCTGAAAATGCAATTCACACTCGACGGTTGCAGGCCAGCGTCCAGCTCAACAGTGCTGCTGCCTGGCTGGATGAATATGTCCTGGCGCACTTCGCCAGCCGTGAAGGTCGCCATCCTGCCGGCTTGCCGCTGGTTTGCGCCAGCACCTTGGTACCGACACTGCCCGGGATGATGACCGGCAATCTGTGGGGGCAATGGCTGCGGGGCAAGACCGGGCTGAGGGACGCCGATGCACAGGTACAAGCGCCGGATGCGTCGCTGCCGTTCCCTGATCCTTTACTGAATCTGCTGCCGGTACAGGCCCGACGTTTACCAATACGTCGCGCCAGCGTAATTGCGCTGTGGCTGTTCGCGGCAGCCGCCGTTGTCGCCCTGACCAGCTCGGCCTGGCAGAACACCCTGCTGCTGCGTCAGGTCAGCGATGACCTGCGGCGTTATGCGTCCATTGCCCCGACGGAGCGTCGCGATCAACCCGAATTTGCCCAACGGGAAGAAGCGTTGAACGTGCTGCGCGAGGACGCGGTGCGCCTCGACCATTACTACCGCCGGGGCGAGCCCCTGGCGCTGGGCCTTGGCCTGTATCGCGGCGAGCAATTGCGCGCAGGGTTGCTGTCGACCATCGCCAACCACAGGCAACCGTCGACGAGCCCGATGCCGGCACGCGCGGCGCGAACCGTGCGCCTGGACAGCCTGTCGCTGTTCAGCAGCGCCAGTGCCCGACTCAAGCCGGAATCGACCAGGGTGCTGATCGACGCCCTGGTCGGCATCAAGGCCCAACCTGGCTGGCTGATCGTCATCGCCGGGCACACCGATGCCGTGGGCAGCGACGAACACAATCTGCAGTTGTCCCGTGCCCGTGCGGCGGCGGTGCGTGACTGGATGCAACGCATGGGCGGCATCCCCGACAGCTGTTTCGCCGTGCAGGGTTTTGGCAAGAGTCAACCCATCGCCAGCAATGACACCGAGGAAGGGCGTCAAGCCAACCGTCGCGTCGATATCCGTCTGGTGCCGGAAGTGGGGGCCTGCGGGCTTCCCACGGCCGGGGCCGACGTACAACCCCCTGTCGCAAACGCGGCATCAGTGTTTTGAGAAAAGGAGCTTCACATGGCAATTCCCGTTTACCTGTGGCTGAAAAATGACGGCGGTGCGGACATTAAAGGTTCAGTGACCGTGCAAGGTCGCGAAGGCAGTATCGAGGTGGTCGCTCACAACCACAGCGTCTACATCGCCAGCGACGATAACACCGGAAAATTGACTGGTACGCGGACCCATGCTCCGTACGTGTTCACTAAGGAAATCGATGCTTCCAGCACATACCTCTATAAGGCTGCTACTACAGGCCAGACACTCGAGAGCGCCGAGTTCAAATTTTATCGCATCGACAACACAGGCCAGGAAGTCGAGTACTACAACACTCTGCTTAAAAAAGTGAAGGTAGTGAAGGTCGAGTCGAAAATGCACGACGTCAAAGATCCGGACAAGGCGAAACTCAACCACCTGGAAGAGGTTGAGTTGCGCTACGAGGAGATCTACTGGGACTTCAAGGACGGAAACCTCAAACACGACGATAAATGGGACAAACGTAGTAGAGGGTAACGCTGAATAACCAGCAGGCAGGCCTCTGCCTGCTGGTTCCGGTGCACTGGGTTGAGCGTCTGTGCGCGGACGTTCAACCCAGCCCATCCCGACACTTTCCATCGCCCTGACCGACTATCCGCTGACCCTTCAGCACAAGGACGTACCTCCATGACCGACAACTCCACGCGCCTGCTTCGCCGTCTCAATCCCTACTGCGCCCAGGCGCTCAGCGCGGCGGCGTCGTTGTGCCTAAGCCGTGCCCATGGGCGGATCAGCATCGAACACTGGTTGCTCAAGTTGCTGGAGCAGGGCGAGGGCGACTTGACCCTTATCGCCCGTCGTCATGAGTGGGACATGGACGGGCTTTGGCGCGGTCTGCTTGACCATCTCGACACGCTGCCGCGCAGCGTGCAGGGCAAGCCACAGTTGTGCGGCAAATTGCAGAAACTGATCGAGTCCGCCTGGTTGCGTGCGTCACTGGAAGGGCATGACAACCTGCGCTCGGCGCACCTGCTGGGTGCGTTGCAGGACAGTCCGCAGCTGCTGGCATGCGATGCGGCCTGGCCCATGCTAAGCCTCAATGAAATCCAGTTGCAGCAGCTGTCAGGGCTGCTCGATCAGCACTCCGAGGAACGCCCGCACGTCCAACAGCGAAGTGCGTTGGACCAGCCCCCGGGGTTACCTGTCCCCGGCGCAGCCGTGCACGATGCCTTGCAAGCGGTACTGGACAGATTCACCCAGGACGTCACCACCAAGGCGAGGGCAGGGCAGATCGACCCGGTGTTCGGCCGTGACGATGAAATCCGCCAGGTCATCGACATCCTCAGCCGTCGGCGCAAGAACAACCCGATCCTGGTCGGTGAACCTGGGGTGGGCAAGACGGCGCTGGTCGAAGGCCTGGCCTTGCGCATCGCCGCAGGCAACGTTCCGGACAGCCTCAAGGCGGTCAGCGTGCGCACCCTTGACTTGGGCCTGTTGCAAGCGGGTGCCGGGGTCAAAGGTGAATTCGAACAACGTCTGAAAAATGTCATCGACGCCGTGCAGCAGTCGGCCAACCCGGTGCTGCTGTTCATCGACGAGGCTCACACCCTGATCGGCGCCGGTAACCAGGCGGGCGGGGCGGATGCGGCGAATCTGCTCAAGCCGGCCCTCGCGCGAGGCGAATTGCGCACCATCGCCGCGACCACCTGGAGCGAATACAAACAGTACTTCGAGCGCGATGCCGCCCTGGAGCGGCGCTTTCAGATGGTCAAGGTCGACGAGCCGGACGATGCCAGCGCCTGCCTGATGCTGCGTGGTCTCAAGGCGCGTTACGCCAGCCATCACGGCGTGCACATTCAGGACGCGGCGGTGCAGGCCGCGGTCAGCCTGTCGCGGCGCTACCTCACGGGCCGCCAGCTGCCGGACAAGGCCGTCGACCTGCTCGACACCGCCAGCGCGCGGGTGCGCATGAGCCTCGACTGCGAGCCCCAGGCACTGGTGCGGCTCAAGGCCCGGCATGCCGCGCTGGAGCTGGAGCGGCGCGCACTGGAACAGGAAGTGCAACTCAATGGCAGCGACTTGAGCGAACGATTGACGCTGATCGCCGGGCAGCAGGTCGAGATGCAACAACAGCAGGACGACTTGCTGTGCCAGTACCGCTATGAACTTGACCTGACCCGACAATTGCTCGATGCGCGTCAGGCCGAACCGGCCCGCAGCGACCTCTGCGCGCAACTGCAGGAGCAATTGCTGCGGGCCCAGGGCAGCCAGCCAATGCTGTCCCTGGACGTCGATGCACGCAGTGTTGCGGAAGTCATCGCCGACTGGACCGGCGTGCCCCTGGGCAGTTTGCTCAAGGACGAACAAGCCAGCCTGCTGACTCTGGAATGGCAACTCGGCGAGCGGGTTATTGGCCAGGAATCTGCCCTCGGTGCCTTGGCCCAGCGCCTGCGCGCAGCCAAGACCGGCTTGACCGAAGACCAGGCGCCGTTGGGGGTATTCCTGTTGGTGGGCACCAGCGGTGTCGGCAAGACCGAAACTGCCCTGGCGCTGGCGGACTGCCTGTTCGGTGGCAAAAAATCCCTGATCACCCTCAACCTGTCCGAGTACCAGGAGGCCCACACCGTCAGCCAGCTCAAAGGTTCGCCACCGGGCTACGTCGGTTACGGCCAGGGCGGCGTGCTCACCGAAGCGGTGCGCCAGCGGCCCTATAGCGTGGTGCTGCTGGATGAAGTGGAAAAGGCCCACCGCGACGTGCTCAACCTGTTTTACCAGGTGTTCGACCGCGGCTTCATGCGTGATGGCGAAGGACGCGAAATCGATTTCCGCAACACTGTCATCCTGATGACCTCCAACCTCGGCAGCGATGAGCTGCAAAACGGTCTGCGCGAACAGCCCGAAGCCAGCGACAGCGACTTGCACGAATGGCTGCGACCGCTGCTGCGCGAGCACTTCCAGCCGGCGTTGCTCGCCCGCTTCCAGACCCTGATCTACCGCCCGCTGCTGGCCGACGCGCTCAAACATATCGTCGCCCTGAAACTTGCCAAGGTCGCCAGTCGCCTGCACAGCCATTACGGCCTGGCCTGCCTGATTGAGGATGGCCTGCACGATGCATTGGTCGCCGCCTGCCTGCTGCCCGACACCGGTGCGCGCAACATCGACAGCCTGCTCAACCAGCAGATTCTGCCGGTCCTCAGCCAACAGCTGCTGCAGCGTCAGGCCGCCAAATACAAAACCCTTGGCGTGACCCTGGGCTTTAGTGAAGAGGAGGGCATCACGCTGCAATTCACCGACGGACCTTCAGTCGTTGCACCGGAGGGCCGAGCATGAACCCTGTCTTCGGCCACAACCGCCACACACTCAAGATCGACCAGCTCGACACCCACCTCGACGTCCTCGCCTTCGAGGGCCATGAGCACCTTAGCCAACCCTACCTCTACCGCATCGAATTCACCGCCAGCGACCTCGACATCGGCGCGGAAAAATTCATCGGCCAGTACGCTGAGTTCAGCCTGTACGACGCACCGTCCAACGTGCCCGTGTTCGACTGGGAAGTACCCAGACCGCCCAAGCCCCTGCGCACCGTCTATGGCCGCATTACCGCCTGCCAGCGCCTGTCCGGCTCAATCGACGAAGCCCGCTACGAAGTCACCCTGCAACCGCGCCTGGCCCTGCTCGATCGCGGCCAGCAAACGCGGATCTATCAGCACCAGTCCGTGCCAGACATCGTCAAAAGCATTCTGCGCGACCGCCACGGTCTGGACACCGGGCACTTTCGCTTCAACCTCAAGCGCGAGTACCCGCCGCGCGAGCAGGTCATGCAGTACCAGGAAAGCGACCTGGCCTTCATCAGCCGGATCCTGGCCGACGTCGGCATCTGGTACCGCTGCATCCAGCACGAAGAGCTCGCCTTCGACGTCGTCGAGTTCTGCGACGACCAGCGCTGCTACCAGTTCGACGTCGAACTGCCGCTGCGCTCGCCCTCGGGCTTCAGCAACAGCGAGCAGGACAGCGTCTGGGCCCTGAAAACCCGCCACCGGGTGGTGGAACAGCAGGTCAGCGTACGCGCCTATCACCCCGACGACAGCCGCGCCTGGCTCGACGGCGAGGTCGACCAGACCCTCGGCGAGCCCACCACCCACGGCGTGGCCACCACCCGTGGCGTCGCCGACAACACCTACGGCGACGCCTACCACTACGCCGAACCCTACCGCGTGCTCGGCAAGTCCCACCTGCGCGACGAAGACCTGCAAAGCGAAAGCGGCTTTTTCTATGCGCGCCTGCGCCACGAACGCTACCTCAACAACCAGACCCACCTCAGCGGCACCAGCAGCAGCGCCACCCTGGCCCCGGGCCAGGTCCTGACCGTCAGCGGCGACGCCCCCAAGGCCTTCGCCTCCCGGGTGGTGATCACAAAGATCACCACCCGCGCCGCCCGCGACCGCAGCCTGACCTGCGATTTCGAAGCCATGCCCTACGCCTTGCGCCTGTGCTTTCGCCCAGAAATACCGCCCAAGCCACAAATCGCCGGCACCCTGCCGGCACGCATCACCCACCCCCAGAGCAACCCCCTGTACACCGAAATCGACATGCAAGGACGCTACCGGGTCAAGTTCCTCTTCGACCGCGACACCTGGCCCGCCGGCCGCGAAAGCAAATGGCTGCGCCAGGCCCGCGCCTACGCCGGCGACACCTACGGCCTGCACCTGCCGCTGATCGCCGGCACCGAAGTGGCCATCGCCTTCGAACAGGGCGACCCGGACAAACCCTACATCGCCCACGCCCTGCACGACGACCAGCACCCCGACCTGGTGACCCAGCGCAACGACCACCGCAACGTGCTGCGTACGCCGGCCAATAACAAGTTGCGCATGGACGACACGCGGGGGCAGGAGCACGTCAAGCTCAGCACCGAGTATGGCGGCAAGAGTCAGCTGAATCTGGGGCATCTGGTGGATGCCGAACGCCAAAAGCGTGGGGAAGGGTTTGAGCTGCGGACCGATGAGTGGGGGAGTTTGCGGGCGGGCAAGGGCGTGTTCATCAGTGCCGATGCACAGGTCAAGGCGCAGGGGCCGGTGCTGGACATGCAGCGAGCCTCCAACCTGATCGAAGGAGCGAAACAGCAAATTGCCGACTGGCAAACCATCGCCCAGGCCCACCACAGTCGTCAGCCGGGTATCGAGGGTCTGCAGCAATTGCAAGCCGACACACAAGGTCTCAAAGCCCCGGCGATTCTACTCAGCGCGCCTAACGGCATCAGCGCGGTAACGCCCGCCAGTGCGCTGTTGAAAAGCGGTGATTCGTTTTACCTGCAAAGCAACAACGAGATCAATCTGGCCGCTGCTCAACGCTTGTCTGCCCACGCCAATCAAGGCATTTCCCTGCTGGCCCAGCAGGAAGGCATGCGCCTGGTGTCAGGCAAGGGACCGCTGGAAATTGAATCCCACGGCGACCTGATGAACCTGATTGCCCAACAGGACATCACGGTGCAGTCGGTGCAGGGCCATCTGCAACTGACGGCCAGAGATGGCATCACTCTGGGCTCCGGCGAAGGCTGTATCCGGATTACCCCGCAGGGCAGGATCCAATTCCTCAGTCCTGAGGTGATCGACTTCAACGGGCGATGCATTTTCGGTCCGCCCGCCGGTGAAGCGTTTCCTTTGCCTGAACTGCCAGGCTCGGTGTGCAAGGAGTGCCTGAAGAAGGCTCAGGCGAATGCTCAGGGTTTCGTTCTCAGGGAGGCACGAGGATGACGGCTGTTGCTCACACAAAATGGCTGGAACTGCTGGAAGTCTCCTGCGCTAAGGCCTCTATCAGCTGCCTGGACGTTATCATCGACCAGGCTGGCAGCGCCACCCCGTGGCTGCCCAGCGTGCTCAGCGTCGAGCCGGCGATCCCCTGGCATTCATTGTTCGCCGGGTTACCGGAGGCCGGTGCCGATGAACTGGCTCCGCTGCTGGTGCGCATCGATCTGGCGCAGCCCCTGCAACGGCAATGGCTGATCGGCTTGATGCAGGCGCTGCGGGGTAGCTCGCAACTGTTGGTGCTGGCCTCCCATTGGCCTTTCCAGCACTTGGCCGAGTGCCTGGGGCGCTGTCTGGAAGCCGTCAACGGCGGCTACCTGGGACTGCTGCGTTACTACGATCCGCGGGTATTTCCGTTGCTGTTCAGCCACGTGCTTGAACCTGCTCAACAGCACATCCTGCTGGCTCCGGCGGTGTTCTGGAGCTGGCTCGATCGCGATGGTGCACCGCAGCGCCTCTTGGGGAGCAGCGAGCCGCCGGACAGGCCCGAGTGTTTCAGCATCCTCGAACTCAGTGACGATCAACTGGACACTCTTGGGTGTGTCAGCGATGCCACTTTGGTCGTGAAACGACTGAGGGATGCCTTTCCTTTGGAGTGGTGCGCAGAACGTCGTTTCCGCGTTTGCTACGTGGCCATGATCGAGGCAACTGAAGCCGGGTTGCTATCTGAGTCTCAGCGAGAAGCCTTTGTCCTCGACAAGTTGCGAGCCACATGAGTGGGTTCGCCGTGGAAACCCAGGAAATGAAGCCTATGCCTAAATCATCTGTCGCTAGTCATTGGGGGACAACCTTCTGCGTTCTGATCGGTGCTTTGTTCGCTCAAAGCACCCAGGCCAGCACGCTCGAAGCCATCAATCACACCCATTGGGCCATCAACCAGTTCAGCGTTAATGGCCGCTCGGGCCTGGACATTATCGGCCCCTACCAAGGGGGAGGGGGAGGGTGCTGTTACATCGCCCCTTCGCTCTGGCAACCGGGTATGACCGTGCGAGTCGATTGGGAAACTGGTGTGGCTTATCCCGATGGATTCCCCGGTTTCGCGGATGAGGTCAAGTACGAAGCATGGGCAAAATCAATCAGATCTCAAAAACGCCAACACACCCAAGTAGTTCCCATCCCCGACTACACCGGCCAGAAAGTCTGCGGCCTCACCGTGCACTTCCTGCCCTGCGACGAACTGCAGGTCACCACCTCCTGCTACGCCTACGGCAGCCCCGAATACCCGATTAAGACCCCGCTGCAATTGCCGGAGCCCTCGTCATGTCAGAAGTGAAACACGCCTCCGTCTGGTACCCGCCGCAGTTCCCGTTGCAGGGCCGCTTGCCCACCCGGGCCGCGCAGGTCCAGCAGAACCTGCATCGCCAGAACAGTCAGGAACGTGACTACCACGATGCACTGTGCATCGCGGCAGGTCGCCGCGTATTGCCACCCTGCTGCAAGACCGTGCACATCAGCCTGTTTTTCGATGGCACCGGCAACAACCTCAACAACGACCTGTACCTGTCCAACCCCAAACATCCGACCAACGTCGCCCGTTTGTTTCGCGCCAGCATTGGCGACGGCCATGCCGGTGGTACCGCCCACGGTTCCAGTACCGCCCGGGGTCTGACCGATGCGCCAGGCACCGGAAACGGCCAGTATTTCAAGTACTACATGCCCGGCGTCGGCACGCCGTTCACCGAAGTCGGCGACCTGGACTACAGCCTGCTCGGCCTGGGTGGCGCCCGCCATGGCGAGGAGCGCATCAACTGGGCGCTGATGATGATCCTCGACGCCTTGCGCCGTACGCTGGGTCAGCCGCGGCTGGACAACACCAGTTTGCTGGCGGCGGTCCAGGCCATGGGCAGCCTGCCGGGGCTGGAGTGGGCGACCGGTTCCGGCAACCGCCTTCGTGAGTTTTACAAACAGTTCTCCGCCCTGACCCGGCCGTTGCGCATCGCCCTGCAGCAGCACCAACCCGGGCAGGTCAAGCTGCTGGGGCTCAAGCTTTATGTGTACGGATTTTCCCGCGGTGCCGCAGCGGCGCGAGCGTTTGTCAGTGCGCTAAACCAACTGTTGGCCCGGGCTACGCAGAGTCTGAGATTGCTCGACCTGCACTTGCCGGTGAGCGTGGAATACCTCGGACTGCTCGACACGGTGGCTTCGGTGGGTATCGCCGACATCATCCCGGGGGCGAACGGGCATATGAGCTGGGCTGACGGCAATCAGCAATTGCCCGCTGACCTGGTCAAGCGCTGTTTGCATTTGGTGGCCAGTCATGAGCAGAGGTTGTGTTTTCCATTGGAGTCGATTCGCCGTGCGCAGGGTGGCTACCCGGCCAACAGTGTCGAGGTGATCTACCCGGGGGTGCATTCGGATCAGGGTGGGGGGTATCCGCCTGGGGATCAGGGGAAGGCGACTGGTGAGAATGATGGTCTGCTGCTCTCACAGATTGCACTAAACGAGATATACGCCGATGCCTACTATCACGGTGCTCCGTTGAAAGTACCCAGAGAGGCGCTGCCAATCGAAATGCACCATGAACTCTGGCGGAGCATGGAGTTCGAGGTTATGGAGGAGTTTCGTGTTGTCCCGACTCTAGTAAACCGCTTTAACGCCTGGCGACAGGTGACTCTGGGCCTCGAGCCCGCACTGGCCCCGCTTACCCTCCAACAAATCGAACACTACGAACCACTCCTCGCCAGCGACAGCCTGGAGCAGGCCCTGCAAACCCAGTTGGGCTGGATCACCGCCTGGCGCATCGACCGCTATGGCTTCGCCAGCCTGATCGACACCGACTTCTACCGCGAGGCCAGCGACAAAGAAGCCGACCCGCAAGTGCGCAAGGACGCCGAGAACAATCGCGACGCCGAGCAGAAAAAAGTCGAAGACCGGCGCAAGCTACAACACAACCGCGAACGCCGGGAGGATTTAGAAAAAACGCCGTTTGAACCCGGGGTCAAGGACTTCGATGCCGACATGGCGCAAACCCAGTTGCGCGAAGCTGCCGAGGAGTTCGCCGCGGCCTACCGGAGCCCCGGATCGCTGCGCACCATCGCCCGGCGCGTGGTCCTGCTGGCGCTCGGTCAGCAACCCTATCAGGCCTACGAAGTTATTCTTGCCGAGCATCAGCGCATGAAAGCTGCGGGGCGAGCCTTGGTCAGCCGGTTGTTTCCGCCCCCCACGGACTGGGGCAACCACCGCGACGAACACACCCGCGGGCATGTGGCTGAACACCTCAACGCCGCGCAGCCGGAGGGCCTGCTGCGTGCCTTGTTCGACGATCAGGTCCACGACTCCCGGGCCTGGTTTCTCTATAGCCTTGGACGTGAGCGCTGGGGCCACTATTTCCAGGAACGCATGGTGTTCTTCGGTGAACTCGGCCGTCGGGATGTGGCGCTGTATGGGGAAGAGGGTGTCGTTCAACTGGCGGGGAGCAAGACCGTACCCACGTCCGAGTCTGTTCGTTCAACACCACCGGTGATGGACGCCGAGCGCCTCGCTGAAGTCCATCGCGCCATCGACGCGATCTGGGATGCCTATGACGCCAACGGTGGGGAGGTGAACGATGCGCTGGTCTGAATTGATTCGTCGCTGCCCCGCACAAGCACTCGGCTCAATGCTCACGGGGCGCCCGCTGCTCGGCGCCCCGTGCGGACTCGCCGTAATGGTGCTGACAGAAAACGTCCATGCCAGCACCCTCGAAGGCATCAACCACACCCATTGGGCTATCAATCATTTCAGCGTCAATGGCCGCTCGGGCCTGGATACCATTGGTCCGTATCAAGGCGGGGGTGGGGGGTGTTGTTACATCGCGCCTTCGCGTTGGCAGCCGGGGATGACAGTACGGGTCGACTGGGAAACAGGAGCTGGTAGCACGGCGGGGTACCCCGGCTTTGGTGATTGGCCCAAGTATCTGGCTTGGGTTGACAAAATTGAGGCTCAGAAACGTCGGCACAGCAAGAAGGTTCCTGTTCCCGACTACACCGGCCAGAAAGTCTGCGGCCTCACCGTGCACTTCCTTCCTTGCGACGAATTGCAGGTCACCACCTCCTGCTACGCCTACGGCAGCCCCGAATACCCGATCAAGACCCCGCTGCGATTGCCGGAGCCTCAGTCATGCCCAAAATAATCTGCGCCAAATGGCCGGAGGCAAGCCAATGAACGCTTTGATTGATCGGTGCATTGATAGCTGCACCCAAGTCAGTTCCATACCCCATAGCCAGGTACTCAAATGAAGCCAGCCCCCAAATTCAACCCCTATCCGGAGCCGCGCGAAGCCCGTTATTTGCGCTGGTTTGCCGTTGGCGCTGCACTGCTTGTACTGACACGGCTTATATGGATAGAGGCTGTCGACCTGCCGCTGAACCTACCCCCGTTTTTACAGCTTTATCTTGTTGGAGCTCTGTCGGCACTATGGCTACTGGCATTTCTAGTACGCGTACTTGCCTACTGTCTCGATTGGCATAGCGCGCGATACTATGAAAAAAACGCGAATCAGGTACAGCAAAGCTGGTGGGAACACCATCGCGAGAAGGTAGCGTTGATCGACACGGTATTGGTGGGGCCAGCCTGTACCAATCCGCTCCAAAGACAAGCCCTGTTCAGCGCAGACTACCGTCCCCCAACGCCTCAAAACACGCCAGGCGGAGCAACGCTCAAACTGCTTCAGGTCTTCGGCGATGATCTCGTCGAGCGCGAGCGTCAACTGGCGAAGCTGCTGGTTCTACAGTGGCAGGCGCAGCGGCCTGACCCTTCCGGGTTACAACCACTGGCATGCTACTGGCAAGGCTCCCTGTCCGCCTGGCGAGCCTTCGCCGAGCAGATGACGAAGTCCTTTCCCCAGATTGAATTGCCCGAGAAGCCCGAGTCCTGGGAGGGCATCTTCAGTCTCGATTCGATCATCGACCGACTGCATGGCGCCCCCGCGGATGCGCGGATTCTCTGTGCCGGCTGCCAATCCTGGTCGCCCGGACAAGGCAGTCATTTGCCGGCGGGAGAGGCCGCGCTGCTGTGGCTGCTCGGTCCCCAAGGTGGAGTCGGTTTCACTCGCGGCGAATGGTTCGATGCGGACACCGAACAGCTCGCAACGGTGGCAGAGCGCGCGCTGCAACAGAGCAAATTGACCTCACCTCCGTCTGTTTGTGTCTCGTTCTCCCAGGCCGATGCGCCCCTTGACTGGAACACCGGGCAGCACCTGCTAGACGCCAACTTTGGTGCCTTGGGCGGTCTGGAAGGTATGGTCGTTCAAACCCTGGCTGCCACCTGCTGCGAATTGCAGCGAGTGCCCTGTGCCTGGGTGGCAAGCGATCCTAATTACACATTTGTGCTTGGAGTTATGGAACCCGATGACTCAATTATCTGAACCGCAGAAAGTCTCTGTCTGGCGTACGACTTTATTGCTGGCTGTGTTCCTGGCGGTGCTGATCGCCGCAGGGGTTGCGGTCTGGTGGTTGTGGATGGAGCCGGGACCTGTCAGTCGCGCCTGGATGCTGGATGTTTTGCTCAAGGCCGCGTTGTTTTGGGCGTTGTTGTTCATCATGGCGCTCTTGACTTGGCAAACGATGCTAAACGGGATCCGCAAACTGATTATCGGCTCCCATTTGCTGCCGCCTTTGCGGCTCGCGAAAACCGATGCCGGTAAAGACCAATCGGCCATGGATGAGGCGTTACGCGAAAGTCATGGTCGTCTCTGGCGCCACAAGATCCGCTTCCTGCTCATCGTCGGCGAACCCGAGCAGATCAAGGCCATCGCCCCCGGCCTGACCAAGGACCATTGGCTGGTAGACCAGGACACCGTGCTGCTCTGGGGCGGCAGTGTGCAAAACCAGCTGGACGATTCGGTGCGTGAACGCTGTCACCGCCTGACCCGTTGGTGTGCGCTCGACGGCGTGGTCTGGGCGTTGAATGCTACGCAGAGCATCGACGACGCGGCGATGCGCCACGGTTTGAATCACCTGCAAAGTTTGGCGAGCGCGCTCGGCTGGTCGCTGCCGCTGCACTTGTGGCAGGTCTGCGCCAGTCGGTGGACGCAGGACCAGCGCCCGACCCAGGCGGTGGGCTGTCCGCTGCCGTCACGGCTGACGGCATCGGTGCTGGAAAACGCACTGCACAGCCTGCTGGAACCGCTGCGTCACGAAGGCTGGGCGCAGATGAAACTGGCACCTCAACATGACTTCCTGCTGCGCCTGTCGCGGGATTTGAAGGTCGAAGGCATGCCCCGTTGGCGCCAGGCACTGGCGCCGTGGTTCGCCACCGGCAAGCAGGATGTGCCCTTGCGTGGACTGTGGTTCAGCCTGCCGTTAATCGGCAAAACGGAGCGTAAAAAAGACGATCACTTTTGGCCCATGAACCCGGCCTGGCACGGTGTGCTCGGCGACCGCAAGCTCACCAGCCGGCGCCTGGGCTGGAGCGCACCGCGCGTCGCTTATGCGCTGGCGTTGGGCCTGGCCTTGCTCTGGGGAGCCGGGCTGCTGATGTCATTTGTCAGCAACCGTGTGCAGATAACCCAAGTGCAGACCTCGCTGACCGCGCTACAGCAATCGATCCCGGGCGACGCGCAGTTGCAAGCGCTGAACGAACTGGTGCGCGAACTCGCGCGTCTGGATTACCGCGCCACCCACGGCACCCCGTGGTATCAGCGTTTCGGCCTGAACCAGAACGAGGCGCTGCTGGCCACGCTGTGGCCGCGTTACGTCGAGGCCAATCAGCGCCTGTTGCGCGACCCGGCGGCGGCCACCCTCAAGGCCCACCTCAAGGCGCTGGTCCAGCTGCCGCCGGACAGCCCCGAGCGCGCCCGGCGGGCGCCGGCGGCCTACGCGCAGCTCAAGGCTTACCTGATGCTGTCGCGGCCGGAAAAAACCGACCCGGCGTTCCTCGCCCAGGCCCTGACCGACGCCGAACCGCAGCGCGCCGGGTACTCGCCAGGACTCTGGCAAGGGCTGGCGCCGACCTTGTGGGCGTTTTATGCCGAGCAACTGGCTGCCCATCCGCAGTTGCGCATCGAAGCCGATCCAAAGCTGGTGGCCCAGGCCCGGCAGGTGCTGCTCGGCCAGTTGGGCCAGCGCAATGGCGAAACCAGCCTGTACCAGTCCGTGCTCGACGGCGCGGCCAATCACGCCCCGGCGTTGAATCTGCAGCAGATGGTCGGCGACACCGACGCCTCGGCGCTGTTTGCCACCAAGGCCGAAGTGCCCGGCGTGTTCACCCGCCAGGCCTGGGAAGGCCAGGTGCGGCCGGCCATCGCCGCCATCGCCGAGGCCCGTCGCGAGGAGATCGACTGGGTGCTCAGCGACAACCCCGCCAGCCTCGCCGCCGACCTGAGCCCGGAGCAACTCAAGCAACGCCTGACCGAACGCTACTTCCAGGACTACGCCAACGCCTGGCTAGATTTCCTCAACCGTCTGCGCTGGCAACCGGCCGGCAGCCTCGGTCAGGTGATCGACCAGTTGGCGCTGATGAGCGACGTGCGCCAGTCGCCGCTGATCGCCCTGATGAACACCTTGGCCTATCAGGGGCAGGCCGGTTTCCGTGGCCAGGCCCTGGCCGATTCGTTGCTGCAGTCCGCGCAGCAATTGCTGGCCCAGAACAAGGTGCCCGCGATCGACCAGTCCGTGCCCGGTAGCGTCGGTCCGCTGGACGCCACCTTCGGGCCGCTGCTGAGCCTGCTGGGCAAGGACGCCGAAAACAAAAACGACAGCGAGCGCCTGAGCCTGCAAGCCTTCCTCAACCGCGTCACCCGGGTGCGTCTGAAGCTGCAGCAAGTGAGCAACGCGCCGAACCCGCAGGCCATGACCCAGGCCCTGGCGCAGAGCGTGTTCCAGGGGCACAGCGTCGACCTCACCGACACCCGGGCCTACGGCAGTCTGCTCGCCGCCAGCCTCGGCGCCGAGTGGGACGGGATCGGCCAGACCCTGTTCGTGCAGCCGCTGGAGCAGGCTTGGCAACGGGTGCTGCAACCGTCAACGGCGGGCCTCAACAGCCAGTGGCAGCGGGCGATCGTCAAGGACTGGCACGGCGCCTTCGCCGGTCGCTACCCCTTTGCCGCCACCAGCAGCGATGCCTCGCTGCCGATGCTGGGGCAAATGATCCGCGCCGACTCCGGGCGCATCGAACAGTTTCTGCAACAGCAACTGGGTGGCGTGATGCGCAAGGAGGGCAGCCGCTGGGTGGCCGACGCGCGGCACAGCCAGGGTCTGCACTTCAACCCGAAGTTCCTGACGGCGATCAACCAGCTCAGCCACCTCGCCGACGTGCTCTACACCGACGGCGGCATGGGCCTGAGTTTCGAGCTGCGCGGCAAGCCGGTGCGCGACGTGGTGCAGACCACTTTCATCCTCAACGGCGAAAAGCATGAGTACTTCAACCAGAAGGAACGCTGGCAGCGCTTTAGCTGGCCGGGCTTCAGCCAGCATCCGGGCACGCGTTTGTTGTGGATCAGTGTGCTGGCCAATGAACGGCTGTTCGGCGACTACGAAGGCACCTGGGGCCTGATCCGCCTGCTGGAACAAGCGAAAGTCACCGCGCTGAACGACACCGACAGCCAGTACCGCGTGCAGCTCAGGGCACCTGATGGCCTCGACCTGACCTGGCACCTGCGCACCGAACTGGGCGCAGGGCCGCTGGCGCTGCTCAAGTTGCGCGGCTTTGAATTGCCGGCGCAGATTTTTCTCGGCGAAGGCACTCAAGCGCAGCCTTATGCGCAGAATGGAAGTTACCCATGAGCCTGCTCAAACTGATCACCCGTTGCCTCGGCGAACGTGACCCGCTGGCTCTTGCCCGTACCCAGGCCGACTGTTGGCAATCCTGGTTGCAGCCCATCAGCGCGCAGTCGCCGGTCGGTGAAGACCCGGGTTATGACGATGACTTCCAGCGCATGCGCGAAGAGGTCAACAAGCTCTCCGGCGCGAACGTCGACGAGGTAATTCAGCTGGCGGAGAAGTTGCTCGGCCAGCGCTGCAAGGACCTGCGCGTCGCCACTTACTACCTGTGGGCACGCCTGCAGAAGGACGGTGAGACGGGGTTGGCCGATGGCCTTGGTTTATTGGCGGCGCTGGTTGAGCGGTACGCCGGCGATGTGCTTCCCGTGAGGGCCAACAGCCGCAAGATGGCCCTGGAGTGGTTGACCGGCGGCAAGGTGCTGGACAGCCTGTCGCTGTACCCGGAGGTGGTCAAGACCGAGGCTGAACGCACGGTGGCGGCGCTGGCCTGGCTTGAACATGGGTTGCAAGCCTGGCCCGAGGATCAGCGGCCGCAGCTGGATGCGTTGCATGGGGCGTTGTCAGCGCGCCTGGCGCAGTCTGGTGGGGTCGATGCGGTGGTGCCGCAACACAGCGCCAGCCACGAGTCCGTCGGCCAGGCCAGTACGCCGGACAGCCTGGCCATCAAGTCCGGGCGCGACCTGCTGGACAGCGGCCGGAAGCTGGCCGACTACCTGCGTGACCAGCCCTTGGGCTGGCTGACGGCGCACCGCCTGATGAAGAGTTTGCGCTGGGATACCTTGCACGAGCCGCCGCTACAGGACGCCAGCGGCACGACGCGTATTTCACCGCCCAGGGGAGAATCCAGGGCGAAACTCAAGCGCTTGTATCAGCAACAGAACTGGAGCGAATTGCTTGTTCAGGTCGAATGGATATTCGCCGAGGGGGTCAACCATTTCTGGCTGGACCTGCAGTGGTACCTGGTCCAGGCCCTGAGCAAACTACCGGCGCCTCACGACGGCTGGGCCGACATCGTCAAGCGCGACCTGGGTATGTTCCTCGAGCGGCTGCCGGGCCTGGAGGCGCTGGGGTGGAACGACGGTACACCGTTCGCCGACGAGACCACCCGTGAATGGATCGCTCAGCACGTAAGCGCGCAACAGTCGCGCCAGCTCCTGCCCGCAACGGCCCCGGCAGCGGTCATGGCCGATGGCGAGATTCTGTCCCTGGAAAGCGAGGCGCTGGCCCAGGCCGACAGCGAGGGCGTCGAACATGCAGTGGCCTGGCTGGCTGCGCGCCCGGACATTCACAGCGGTCGCCAGCGCTGGCTGCTGCGCCTGCTGATGGCGCGGGTGGCCGAGCAATGCGGCAAGAACGACCTGGCCCTGCACCTGCTCGGTGAACTGGATGCCACGGCCGAGCGCCAGGCCTTGGCGGACTGGGAGCCGGAATTGAATTTCGAGGTCAAGGCGCGCCTGCTCAAGCTGACCCGCCTGAAAGCGCAGCGCAACGATGCCGACAAGCCGGCCCTGGCCAGGCGCATGGAAACGTTGCTGGCGGCGCTGGTTGCCATCGATCCGGTACGCGCCGCCGTACTGTGCGGTTGAACCCTATTTATCAGGATTATTTACAGCATGGACAATCTGACACTGCGTTATTACGACGCCGAGATGCGCTACCTGCGCGAAGCCGGGCAGGAGTTTGCGCAAGCGTTTCCCGACCGCGCGGCGCAGTTGAACCTGGACAAACCCGGCGCCCGCGATCCCTATGTGGAGCGTCTGTTCGAGGGCTTCGCTTTCTTGATGGGGCGCCTGCGCGAAAAGCTCGACGACGACTTGCCGGAGTTGACCGAAGGCCTGGTCAGCCTGTTGTGGCCCCATTACCTGCGCACCATTCCCTCGCTGTCGATCGTCGAGTTCCAGGTGGAACTGGCACAGCTCAGGCGCAGCGAGCTGATCGCCGCCGGCCAGGAGGTGCTCTCGCAACCCATCGGGCCGCAGCGTACCGTATGCCGTTACACCACCACCCAGGACCTGCGGCTGCAACCCATCGAATTGCAATCCTTGCGCCTGGCCCATGAGCCCGATGGCCGCTCGCTGCTGCGCCTGCGGTTTGCCTGCGCAACGGCGATCGACTGGAGCCAGATCGACCTCAGCCGCGTGCCGATGTACCTGAACGCCGATGCCCCCCTGGCCAGCGCGCTGCATCAGGCCCTGACCCTGCATGCCCAGGCGTTGTATGTGCGCCTGCCGGGCGAGGCGCAACGAGTTGCACTGGCAGGTCATTTCGCGCCCAAGGGCTTTGCCGACGAGGACCGTTTGTGGCCAAAGGGCGACAGCGCGTTCAGTGGGTATCAGTTGCTGCTGGAGTATTTCACCTTCCGCGAGAAGTTCATGTTCGTCACCCTCCATGGCCTGGAGCAGGTGAACATCACTGCGGATATGCCCTGGTTCGAACTGGAGGTGGTCCTGCGCGAGTCATGGCCGCAGGCATTCAACCTGAGCGCCGAACACCTTCGCCTGCATGCGGTACCGGTGATCAATCTGTTCACCCTGGAGGCCGATCCGATGCCGCTGGATCCATTGCAAACCGACTACCTGTTGCGTCCCATGCGCCTGCAGGACGGTCACACGGAAATTTACTCGGTGGACCGGGTCACCGCATCGAAGAACACCGAGCGTCTGGACTATGTGCCGTTCAGCAGTTTTCGTCACAAGGGCGGAATGTTGCGCGACGAGGCGCCCGAGCGTTACTTCCATACCCGCCTCAAGCGAGGCGCCATTGGCCTGCACGATACCTGGCTGATTCTCGGGGGCGACGGCTTCGATCAGGATCGCTTGCAGGGCAGCCAGAGCCTGTCCCTGCAACTGACCGGGACCCACGGCCTGCTGCCACGCAAGGCGCTGCAAAGCACCCTGCTTGATGGGCTGGTCAACACCGCCGTGAGCGGCTTGCGCGTGCGCAATCTGAGCGCCCCGACCTTGCCGTGTTATCCGCCGAACCGCGATCGTTTCCACTGGCGCGTACTCAGCCACCTGGGCTCCAACTTCCTGCCGATGCTCGATAACGCCGAAGTGCTGCGCGGCACCCTGGCGCTGTACGACTGGACCGGCAGCGAACTGAACCGCCGTCGCCTGGCGGCCATCGTCGAAGTCAGGCACCACCTGGTGCAGCGGTTCGAAAAAGGCTTTCTGCTGCGCGGCGTGGACATCGAAGTGACCCTCGACGCCCATGGCTTTTGCGGCGAGGGCGACATCAGCCTGTTCGGCGAAATGCTCCATCGCTTCTTCGCGCTGTACGCCGACATTCACCTGTTCAACCAGCTCACGCTGATCCTTCAACCTACTGGAAAGTGCCTGCGATGGAACGAGAACCACAGTCAGCGTATTCCCGGCTGAAAGCCTGCGGATTGCTCGAGGTGCTGGAGGGGCGGGTGGCCGAGGCCAGTCTGTATCGGTTCTGCCAGCTGCTGGAGCAAGCCCTGCCAGGCCATCCGCCGCTGGGCAGCACCAGCCATCCGGCAGACGACCCGGTACGGTTTCGCCCGGACCCCGGCATGGGCTTTCCCGCCGGTGAGCTGAAGTGCATCGAGATCGATGACCGGCAGCCGCTGCGTCCGGCGACGGTGCGTACACGGCTGTTGGGCTTGTACGGCGTGGATTCGCCATTGCCGACGGCTTTTGTCGACGACATTGCCCAGCGCCGCGACGGGCATGAGGCGCTTGAGGCGTTTCTGGATATTTTCAACCACCGGATCTTCACCCAGTTCTATCGGATCTGGCGCAAGTATTCCTACCCGGCCACCTTCGAAGCGGGCGGCAGCGATGCGACTTCGCAGTGTCTGCTGGGTCTGGTCGGTCTTGGCATTCCCGGCACGGCCAAGCGCATTGCCACGCCGGTTTCGCGGTTTCTCGCGCTGCTTAGTGTGATGCGCATGCCCACCCGCAACGCCGAGGGCATCACCGCTCTGGTGTCGCTGCTGGCTCCAGAGACCCGGGCCAGGATCACGCCGCACTGGCCACAGAGAATCCCCCTGGCCCATCCGGCGAGTCTGTCCGCGAGTCGTCCGGTCAGCCTGTCCCAGGGCACGCCGCTGGGGAGCAACGGATTCGACGCCAACAGCCAGCTGCACTTGGCGCTGTTCACCAGGGACCGGGACGAAGCACGGGGCTGGTTGCCCGACGGCCAGTTGTATAACGATCTGCTGGTGTTGCTGCGGGTCTACCTGGGCTGGCGCTGCACCGCCAGGCTGCAGTTGTCGCTGCCGGTGCGCAGCTTGCCGCAACCGGTGCTGGGGCGGGCGCCGATCCGCCTGGGCATGACCGGCATGTTGGGTTCGGGCAGTGACACCTGGCAGGGCGCGGAACACGACACCATCACCATCAATCTGGGCCGCTACCAGGGCCTGTCGAAAAACACTCGGAACAGGGAAGCACAGCATGTCGCGTACCGTTGGTAATTCATTGATCCTGACGACGCTGGCGGTAGTGCTCGCCGGCTGTGGTGTCACTCAGACTGTCTCGGAAGGCACGGCATCTGCCACCCGCTCGATTTTCTACAAACAGGTGAAAGATTTGCGCCTGGATTTCAGTGCCCGCACGGCCATCAACACTGATGTTGCGGACATGAATGCGATGTCGGTCCCGACGCTGGTGCGGGTCTATCAACTGAGCGACAGCAAGGCGCTGCAGAGGGCTTCCTACGACAGCCTGCTCGGTGGCGACGAGCAGGCGCTGGCCGGCAATTTGCTCGATACCCGGGCGCTGGTGATCAAGCCTGGCGAGGGCGCGAAACTGGATGTGCCGCTGGACAAGGACGCGCGTTTCGTCACGGTGGTCGCGCTGTTTCGTAACCCCGATGTGCAGATGAATACCTGGCGCCTGACCTTGAACCGCGACGATCTCGACCCGGACCGGGCACGGGTCATCGAGCTGGGGGACAACCAATTGACCCTGCGCGCATTGGCCCGGGACTGACCATGCCTGACCTCAATCCATCGCTTTACGAAACACTGCTGCAGAACTTCGACGGTGACCTGGACCTGTATCAAGTCAGTGAAGAGGACCAGCACACGCTGTCGGTACTGGACAACCTGCAACGCATCCTCAACAGCCGGGCCGGAACACTCGCGCACCTGCCCGATTACGGTCTTCCCGACATGGGCCAGATCCTCCAGGGCCTGCCGGGCTCGGCGCACGTGTTGATGAGGGCCATGCAGGACACCCTGAGCAAGTACGAACCGCGTCTGGCAACCGTGCACATCGAGTTGCTCGAGCAAGCTTTGCCAGGCCATCTGGACTACAGCCTCGACGTGCTGCTCAAAAGCGGCCGGCAGGTGACCTTCGGTACCACACTGGCAGCGGAGGGCAAAGTCCTGGTGCGCCATCTGAAACGACAGCAATGGCTGTCGAAATCCTGAACTTATAAAGCAACGGAGGCTGACGGTGCTATTTGAAATGCGTATTCGACTGGGCGGTGATCCGCGCGGTCATGGTGAGTTTATTGCGCTGCGCGAAGAGCTGGCGAAGTTGAATCATCCGGCCTGTCCCGATGTAGATTGGGCGAGAGTGGAGCAGTGGTGCCTGGCACTGTTCGAACACAACGGCGCAGACCTGCAGACGGCCGCCGCGTTTGCCCTGGCGCGCAGCCAGCGGCATGGCGTGGAAGGCATGACCCAGGGGGTGACGCTGATCGAAACCCTGTGCGACCAGTGGGCGGCCTGTTGGCCACCCATGGCGTCGGTGCGCCTGGATATCCTCGCTTGGCTGTGCGTGCAGTGGCAGGCGTTGTTGCGCAATCTGGCGCCGGGAACACAACACTTCCCCGAATTGCTTCAACTGGACAGCGGGCTGGCGCGTTTGCAGCAGCGCCTGGAGCTGCAGGCACAAGCGCCGGTGGTGGCCCTGCATGCCTTGCGCCAGCAGATCGAGAGCCTGATCCGGCGCATGCAGCGCAGCAACGTTGTGGTCGGCACGCTATCGCCGCCTGCAAGGGAGCCGGCGCCGGCTGTGATGATGCCCGTGGTGATATTGCCGCCCAACCCCTTGCCCGTGCCTGAAATGCCGCCGGCGAAGCGTCCCCTGGCCCGGTGGCTTTGCGCTGCAGCCGTTGTGACGTGCCTGGTCAGCGGAGCCTGGTGGCTGGGCTCGACCGGCGTCGCCGAGCAACGCCTGGCGCATCTATTGCAGCCGCCACCGACTATTGTCGCGCCTGTGCGTCTGGACAGCCTGTCGCTGTTCGACGCCGGTAGCGCCGAGCTCAAGCCTGGCTCGACCAAGATCCTGATCAGCGCCCTGGTCGACATCAAGGCCCAGCCCGGTTGGCTGATCGTCATTGGCGGACATACCGATGGCCGTGGAAACCCGCAGGACAATCTCCTGCTCTCCCACGCGCGTGCCTCTGCCGTACGTGACTGGATGCAACGCATGGGCGACATCCCCGACAGTTGCTTTGCGGTCCAGGGCTTTGCCGCCAGCCAGCCGCTCACCAGCAATGACAGCGAGTCCGGGCGTGCGGCCAACCGACGCGTCGAAATCAGCCTGCTGCCCCAGGCGGGCGCCTGTGGCCAGGAAACGCCGGGGGAGCGTGCTGCGCAAGTCTGAGGGTGAATGCCAAACCAGGCGCTGGCGCAGACCCGGGTCTGCAACAGCGCCTGCCCGGGGATCAAGCCTTGATCACATACCCATACGCCCGGGTACGACCGCCTTCCTGCTTCAGGTACACCCCTTGCAACT
>RCUQ01000303.1_pt1 | contig 25337 bp, 16 predicted proteins | sample 2166351 | NCBI WGS metagenome assembly RCUQ01 (sample SAMN09932597, study PRJNA488358) | compost metagenome | feature: garden; material: soil; isolation source: compost soil in acetonitrile-enriched culture | place: Germany: Experimental Botanical Garden Goettingen | collected 2016-01-27
ACGGTACGCACTGTGGTCAGCACGTTCCGACACACCGATGATGAAGACGAAAAGAAAGCCTACGACCTCCTCATGACCCTGCTCAGGACCTATAAACGTGTAGAACACATGAATTTTGAAGCCGAAAGCCTGGCACTAGACAACTTTATCGCCGAAATACGAAGCACGCGGTTTTCGGCGGCCGCCACAAAGCTGGGACTCGAAAAACACCTGACGAATCTGGAAGCGGCGAATACCAACTTCAAGACGCTGTTCAGCAACCGTTCGACCAACATCAACACCACCGAGGTTTTTGATACCAAGGCGCTCCGCAAAAAGATATTGGAAACCTATAAAGACCTGGCCGAATATGTGCTGGTAATGGCAAAAAGAAAAAACACGCCGTTTTATGCAGAACTGCTTACGATCTTGAACACCGGAAGAAGCTATTTTTCTGACCTGATCGCCCGCCGAAAAGGCACGGCTGCGGGTACCGATCCTAGAATATAACGAACTATAAATCAAAAAAACAATCCCGACATTCGTGTCGGGATTGTCTGTTTTATAACCCTTCCTGTTTTTCTGCTAGCGCATCAGGCTATACCAAATGGCAAGCGCATTGATCGTTTTTATCTTGTTCATGTTATCGCCTTCCTGAAGCATCAAGGACACTTTTTCCCGTATCGCGCCAATGGCCACGTACATTCTATTGTAGACCGCCTTTTCGTCAATATCCAGCAATTTGGCCGTCTCTTCGGTCGACAGGTCATCCCTCCATCGGTGGTTAAACACCTTTTGGGTCAAGTCGGGCAGCGTAGCAATGATTTCGTCAATAAGCGTGTAGATTTCCTTTTCTTCTATCTCTTCCGAAATGTGCGTATAGATCAAGGTGCGCGAAAGCAGGTCGAAATCATCCCCACTATTGGAAACTATCTTTTTGCTCAGATGGGCACGGATATAATCCAGCACGCGGTATGTAAAAAAATGCAGCAGATAATTCTTTGCATTGCCCGCCGCATCCGTTTTGATCTGTTGCGGCTGCAGCCAAAACTGCGCCCAGAATTCCTGAGTAATCTCTTCGGTGATCTCTTCACTGCCTACCCGATTATAGGCCCATCTATAAAGCAAGGCGGCGTAGCGATTATAAAATTCATAAAAGGCCGCGTTGTCTTTATTCGTAATCCTCTCGATAAGGACTTGGTCTGGAGTTTTCATTTGGTCCAATTTTCTACAGTTTTGTAGACGCTGAATAAGAAGAACAGCGCAAATGTATTACAAAAAAGACCCCCTTGATTTTATAAAAAAAGGCTTAACACATTCTTAATGTTTTCATAATGAGTTTCGATAAGAAATCGGAGACACTGCTTACGATTATCTATAGAGAAGAACAAAACACATGAATAAGAAGCTGAATCAAGAAGAACAAGACAAAAAAAAGCTCCTCTGGTTTTTGTGGCTGCACGATTACTTCCACAGATACTATACCAAGCAGGCCACAGAAAAAGAAATCGAGATCATTAAAAACTGGAATCCCGAAAAGCTGACCGGCACTTCGTTTGAAGCCTCCGAAAGCCAAGTCAAAAAAGGAATCGAAAAGGTATGGGAAACCCTATCGGCCCAATACGGATTTGCCGCGCCAGAACGTCAACCGGTAAAAGTATTCAGGCTGCGCCAGCTGCTGCCGTACGCTGCCGCTATTGTGGTTCTGCTGATGGCTTCTGTCACCGCCTACCAATACAATACCTATGATACGGTGCAGAGCTTGGGCTATCTATTTTCAGACGAGATGGAGTACCAGACCGATAAAGGCGACGTCAAAAAGTTTACCCTTCCCGACGGCTCCATCATTACGCTAAACGGAAGTACCTCCCTGGCCTTTGTAAAAGACGAATTCAACGGCAAGGAAAGAGAAATCTGGCTCGAAGACGGCGAAGTCTTTTTTGAAGTAGCCAAGAATCCGCACAAGCCCTTTATCATCCATACCCAAGAGGCCGATGTGGTGGTGAGAGGAACCTCCTTCAGCGTAACGGCCTATGGCGAATTGCACAAAAGCAGCGTGGCAGTACGCACCGGAAAAGTAGAAGTGCGAAAAGACAACCAGGTTCATACGCTCCTTCCGTCACAAAAAGCAATCATCGACAAAAAGAAAGACGTTGTCAGCCTATCCCAGATAGAAACCTCAAACATTGCGACATGGAGAGCAGGCGACCTGACGCTCAACCATTCCGATGCCGACGAGTTGCTCCTTAGAATGGAACAGCATTTCGACATCGACATCAAGATGCAGCCGGGTCTCTTGCAAGACATCAATTTCAGCGCGTCTTTTGAAAAAGAAACGTCCCTGCCAACGATGCTCGATGTGATCTCAGACATCTACAGCGTGCGCTATACAATTAAAAACAACACCGTAACCCTATACAAATAAACGCAGCGAACAGCTCGCACGAACATTATGAAAAATTGGTTCCTATTTACAGCACTATTGCTCTTATTTTTTGCCCCCTCTTTACATGCCCAGCAAGACATCTCCTTTCCCGAAGAAACATTAGAATCGCGCATACTGCGCATCGAAAAATTAAGCAACATCAGCATTGCCTTTGACCACAAGCAGACAGGAGCCGTAAAAGTGTCTGCCTATGCCGCAAAAAACCAAACGTGGGAAAAAGCCCTCGAAGCTTCCCTTTCCGGCACCAACTTTATGCTTAAAAAGAGCGGAAACAACTATGCCGTTGTGCCAAAAACAGCCCCTGCTTCTAAAAAAAACGGCACGGTAAAGGGAAAAGTAGTCGATGATTTCGGACTTGCCCTTCCCGGAGCCAACATCACCGTGGCAGGAACAACCCAAGGCGTCCAGACCGACAACAATGGAAGTTTTTCCCTGTCGCTAGAAGAAGGCATCCACAATCTAGAGATAAGCTATATTTCATACCAGACGCAGCGCATCACGGGAGTGAAAGTAAAAGCGGGCGAGGTGACAGATCTTAACGCAGTCCTAAAATCCGATGCCATGGGATTGAACGAAGTAGTCATCACGGTAGACTATAACGCTGCTTCTACGCAAGGACTGCTGATGCAGCAAAAGAGAGCGGCACAGATGAGCGACGGTATTTCTGCCGAACAGATTGCCAAAACACCCGACAGCGACGTAGGGGCCACATTAAAAAGAATTACCGGAATTACAACAATAGACAACAAATATGTCGTCGTACGTTCTATGGGAGAACGCTGGAATACGGCTGCCATGGACGGCATCAACCTGCCGAGTACAGAAGCCTACAACCAAAACTTTTCGTTTGATATTATTCCGACTGCCATGGTAGAGAGCGTCGTGGTCAGCAAGACCGCTACTCCCGACATGAATGCCAGCTTTGCAGGAGGCTATGTGGAAGTACGTACCAAAGATATTCCAGAAAAGGATTTTTTCTCTTTTAGCTGGGGCACCTCGTACAATACCGAGGCTACTTTCAAGAATTTCTTGTCGCGACAAAGAGGCGAAGCAGATTATTTTGGGTACGATGACGGCACGCGGTCTTTTCCGAAAGGGCTGATTGCCACCAATTGGGACAATCCGCTGTTTTTTGAACAGTCCAAACGCTTTACGAACGATAATTTCACCACCTACAACTCAAAGGCCGATCCCGGTTCTAGCTTTCAGCTGGCTATGGGACGAAGCTTTGAGATGAAAAACAACAACAAATGGGGGTTTGCCGCCGCCGTTACGTTACGCAACGAGCAGACAAAACTGGATATAGAGCATACCGGAAGGGGAAACTGGCTAGATACTGCCGCTTTCGTAAGCAATTGGGAAGAAACGGGCGTAGCGCCTGTAAGCTTCTTTGACTTTAAAAACAAAGGTGCGTCGTATACCTACAATTCGACGCTGGCTGCAATGTTTAATACGGGGGTACAATTGGGCAACAGCCGCCTGTCGTTCCGCAATTCGTATACGCACCTGTATGACAACACGCTGACCACCATTACCGGCTGGAATGAATATACGGGAGGCAGCGGACAGCCTGGAGCTGCAGAAGCAGCCTATGATTATTTTTATAACGGCGTAGTGCCGAACAACGATCCGGCTACCATCCCTTCATTAGACAGGCCGTATACCGATAATGTAAATTATCCGGTCTACCAGACCTTGCTGCAGAACAAGCTGGAAGGCAGCCATAAGCTAGGCGATATAGAGCTGGACTGGTTTGCTGCCCGAACCAGCGTGGCTTCGGATACGAAAGACCTGACACAGAACCTGACGTATTATAGTTTTATTGGCCGCGAGATCATGGAATACCACCAGATCTATAACTCAGGAAATAATTTTACGAGAGCCTATATAGAGAGCAGGGAAACGGATTATAACTATGGCGCTTCTTTGAAATGGAACCTAGATGCGGGAGAGTTCAAGAATGGTATAAAAGTAGGGTATGCAGGTACGATGAAAAGCAATACGAACCAGCAGGAAAAGTTTTTCTTGAGGGTAGACGAAAACAGGCCCGATGTGCTGCCAAGCGACAGAAACTCCCTGTTTATGGTCGGTCCGCTTAGCGAATGGTTTGACGGCTCAAAATATGTGCCGGGAGGCATCGGGTGGCAGACTCTGCCGCTGTATAAGGATTCTAAATATGAGGGAGAAGTAAAACAGCATGCCCCTTATATCATGTTTGACAACCGCTGGAAAAACAAGTTTCGTCTGGTATGGGGCGCAAGGGCAGAGTATTTTAAGTACGACCTGATTTCGCAGCAATTAGACCCGAACGATTCTAGAAATTTACTAAAAGAACCTATTAACGATAAGGCGTGGCAGTTTATGCCGTCGGTTAATTTTACGTACAACCCAGTCAACAGCATGAACGTAAGGCTGGCATACAACAAATCGGTCATACGTCCGCAATTTAATGAACGAACGGGCCTGCCGTATATTGATCCTGTTGCCAATGCGATGATCTACAATACCGAAATGACCTCATCGGTCATCAACAACTATGATTTTAAATTTGAATGGTTTCCGGGTCTGGGCGAAATCCTTTCGGCAGGTATCTATTATAAAGATATCGAGCGTCCGATTGAACGCGAAGGCTATATTTCTAACGAAGGGAACCTGTACCTCTATAACGGGAATTCAAAAAATGCACGGCTAAAAGGCTTTGAGATAGAGGTAAGGAAGAACTTGGGTTTTATTTATCCTAACTCTTTCCTTGAAAATCTTTTTGTCAGCGGGAATTTCACCTATAACGAAACGCAAGTTACCGCTTTTAAAAACCGCTATGATACGACCAATAAGGGAGAGACGTATAAAGTGGACAGGCCTTTGTATGGACAGACGCCTTATGCGTATAACTTGGGCATGGTGTACGAAGGAGACCGTTTGGGAGCCAGCTTTTTATACAATGCCAAAGGCGACCAATACATCACCGTAGGTTACGCCTATAATGCGGAGGAGATACAGCGCCCTTATGCCGTAGCAGACGCACAGATTGCCTTTAAGTTTTTAAAGAAGAAAAACTTAGAGATAAAATTCAATGCCAAAAACCTTTTTGACCGCGTAAAGGAATACTATAACAATTTCAATTCCTATATGGTTTCGCGCGGCGTAGGGAGCGATTTCGGAACGATCCGAGAAAGCTTGGGACTCTTGCCTGGAGCAACAGACAAGTATGATAAAGATATTGACAAGATTATTTTCCGTGCCCGTACCGGAAGAACTTTCGGAATGAGCATCAGCCTAACTTTTTAAACCTACGCCTATGATATAAGCCCGATACGCAACACCCCCCATCAAAAAATAAATCTGTTCCCTGCCTTTACTCCGCTAGGCATGAAACAGCAAAAAGAAACACAGGCGGAGAAACACAACAAAAAATATTAAAAAATGAAAAATCTATTACTAGTAGCAGCTTTATTGCTTTCAAACCTATTTTATGGACAACTTCCGGTCTGGGTCAACTCCTTTGATTCTGCCGATGATATGGCGGGCTGGACCTTCCACGACTTGAATGCCAACGGGAATAAATGGATACAAGGACAGAACATTTACCATGATGGAACGTCTTTAATCTATGGCACGTCTGGCGTGCTTCGCTATTCCATCAGCAACGTGCCTACCGGAAACGTAACTGGTTTTGCTACCGAAAATGACTGGGTAATTTCTCCTGAAATTGACCTGACATCGGCTTCGGGTACGATAACGCTTGCGGCCTATATCGGAAGACAAAGAACTACCCACGTTTCGTTGGGAAGGTATGTCTACATTTATGTAAGCACGCCAGAAAAACAAGTCCCTGAACTATCCGATTTTCAAGCACTGGCGGTAGATGCCGATGGCAATCAAGTAAACTACCCGTATGAGATGGTTGCGGGACAGGGTGGTACTCCGTTTCCTAACGACCTGACGGAATTTGCGGAAAGTCTTGAGGATATTTCGGCCTTCGCTGGAAAAAAGATCTACATCGGCCTATGGTCAAACAGAATCAGTTCGGGTACGACAGGCGGCAGAAACGTACAGAACATTAATATCGACGAAATAGGCATTTATGCTACGGCATTAGGCACAAAAGACATCGAAAAAGGCGCGACTACCAAGATACTGCAAAACCCTGCTGCATCAGAATTGGTATTGGAGCTTAATCCGGCATTGGCACCAGAACAGACAACAGTTACGATGTATACGATGTTGGGTCAGAAAGTAATGGCGATGCCGTATGCGGCCCGCACGGATGTGGCGTCTCTAGCAAATGGCACCTACCTGATTACGATTACTGACGGCACTACGGTAGAGAGGCTTAAGTTTATCAAGAAATAGGCGGCAACGCCAAAAAACATATCCCGCACCCGAACGAACAGGTGCGGGAAATAAAAAATGTAATCATAATTAGATGAAAAAGACATTAGTATTTATAATGGGATTGTTGGTTCTGGCTTCTTGTGAAGGCGAGCTTACCGATGCTGTTGATGCCGCTCAAAAACCAGGAACGGTAAAAATAAAAGGCTATTCGAGCCCTCATGCCGTACAGCTCAGGTTTAACGGAGAGCCGGTAATAATCAACCAGCAGAGCAGCTATGCCAATAATATTGAAACTACCTTACAGTTTGTTTTAGACAGGGGCGAAAGAGATCTGTTGGGCATTTATGATAACGAGACGGGCAATGAATTGGCGAAGTATGACATTACGTATGACAACATTGACGATTACAAGGAGCTGTATTTCTTTAACCTGCCTGATATTTTTCTGGAGACGTATGCCGTCAAGCCAACCGTAAATATCGGAAGAGTAGGCTTTGTGTTTATTTTCCCGAATTTGGGAGAATTCTCGGGCTCCGGATTGGAAACGGTAAAGGGAGTACTGAAAAGAGAAAACGGAACGGTGCTGGCTCAATTTGAGAACATCGGGAAAGAGAATTTTTCAGAACTGAAAATCTACAGTTTTTTTAGCGCCACGGCACCCGTATATTTAGAATTGTATAAACCAGGAACGACAGAGCCTTATGCGGGTACTGCTCCGATACGGGTACAGCTCATCCAGACTGTTGGGGCCAATATGATTGTGCTACAGGAAAAAATAGAGAACGGCAATCTAGTGGTCAAAGGGGATATCGATATTGCAGATTATTTGAATTAATCTGTGGGCTGGATTGCAAGCCCGCTTTAGAAACAAAATAATTGTCTAGACAACCGATGGCCACGGTTCAAATAGTGTACAAATGATAAAAATAGATACCAAAGACCACGAACAATTGGTAGAGATTTACGGCAGATACAAAGAATATCACAACCTGTATGGAGGTAGTACTATTTCTGAAGAGCAAGACCAAGCCATCAGGAATAAGGCGATAGAGCTCCAAGGAACCTACGATTATTACAAAATATTGGTGCTGGAACTGGAAAAGTGCATCGGCAGCTACCATTCCATCCGAAACTCCTTAAAGTCAAAGATATATCCGCCTGCTCGAAAAATGAATACGATAAACAGAAAGAAGAAATAGTTTTTGTATTCTTACATACAGCCATAGAAAATTAATCCAGACAGCAATGTCTGGATTTTTTGTTTGTATAAGATTTATCCAAAAAAGTATAAGATACTATCTAAAAAAATGGCGGACATTTATACGTACAAAAACATACTTATGAAAAAATTCATACGGAACAACAGCCTCTCCTTAGTGTTCCTGTTCCTCTTTATAGGATCGCTTGTCGGACAGACGCTAACTGGATATCGAGAACACAACAAAGAACTTCTTGAAGACGGTGTGGCACCAATACCTCTTTCGAAATACCTCCATACAGGCCATTTTATCCAAGCGACTTTCGAAAACTGGGAAAGCGAATTCCTGCAGATGGCGCTATTTGTAGTCTTGGCCATCTTTCTGCAACAGAAAGGTTCCTCAGAATCCAAAGATTTTGACAAGACAGAAGAAGTAGACCGAGAGCCCTCAAAAAGAAGAAAAGACGCACCCTGGCCCGTCAAAGCTGGCGGATGGATCTTGGGACTCTACAAAAACTCGCTGACGATTGCCCTGTTCCTGCTCTTTTTAGCCTCATTTGTCCTGCATTTTTACGGAAGCTTGAAAGACGAAAACGAACAGCTGGCCTTACAAGGACTGCAACAAGAAACACCGCTTGCCTATCTTGGCGATTCCAGATTCTGGTTTGAATCCTTCCAGAACTGGCAGAGCGAATTTCTTTCCGTATTGGCAATTATCGTCCTCTCCATCTTCCTGCGCCAGAAAGGATCGCCACAGTCTAAGCTTGTAGATGCTCCGAATAGCGAAACAGGAGGATAGTAAAAAATACAAGGCCTTTTCCGTCTAAATCCGGAAAAGAAAAGTACCCTTGTCCAGTCCCGAAGTATGGAACTGCCAGTTGATCTTGAGCACCTCGCGCAGCGATTGTTTTAGCACCTCGAAATCGTTGGGCTTTTTAATATAGATATTAGCACCCCCAACAAAAGTAGCGTGCACGTCGGTTTCGGAACTCGAAGTCGAATAAATGGCGATAGACAAGTCCTTGAAACGACTATGGCGACGTATTTCCTTCAAGCAGTCGTCATACTTTGTACATAACATGTTCAGGTCGAGGAACAAGATATGAGGCAACTTTTCGTTTTCTGGATCGTGGAGGTAATCCAAAAGTTCATCCCCATTTTTGAAAAGAGTTAATTCCACATCCAGATTTAGTTCCTCAATAGCCTCCCTAAAAAGCTCGCGGTCATCTTGGTCATCGTCCGCAAGCACGATATGCATTTTCCCTTCTTTTGCCATAGATAATAGTTAATTAAGTTAGTTTGTATGTGCGATTTTTTTTCGTTCACTGATAATTTTCTTGAATGCGGAAGGCGAAAGCCCCGTCATTTTTTTAAACTGTCCCGACAGGTGGGCAACGCTGCTGTAGCTGAGCAGGTGCGATATTTCCGTCAGTGACAAATCGTGCAGCAGCAACTTTTTGGCACGTTCTATTTTTTGGAGTATGATATAATTCTCAATCGACGTATGTGTATGCTCCGAAAATACGGCAGATATATAATTGTAGTTCATCTGCAGCCGTTCTGCCAGATAATGCGAGATCTTGGAGCTCGGCAGCTTGTCTCGCCCTACCATATCGATAATCGTATTCTTGATTCGCTGGATCAGCTGGCTCTTTTGGTCATCGAGAATATCGATACCATAGCGTTTCAAGTTAGCCTGCAATGTCATGAAAATGGCAGGAGGCACCTTTTTCTTGATTACGATTTCACCCAGTTCTTCCAGCTCATAATCAATCCCTAGGTCTGCCAGCTGTTCTTGCATAATCGCACGGCAGGCCGCATTAATATCATATTTAATGTAGGTTTTCTTCATAAATAAGTGCTTGGTTTAATGGTCGTATAAATATAATAATAAAAAGGTTCCAAACTACAATTTTAGGAAACCCTTAGCATGTGAGTCCATTCCGTTAAAAACCGAAAAGCAAAAAAACAGCCACAAAAGCACGAAGACCTTTTAATAAACCGCTAATTGTTTTATTTTTGCACCATGGCCTCGTAGTTCAATGGATAGAATGGGAGTTTCCTAAACTTTTGATCCAGGTTCGATCCCCGCCGAGGCTACAAACGATAATTCCTAAATAAAAAAGGCTTCTCAAAATAGAGAAGCCTTTTTTTCCTTCCACAAAAGTTAAACTTCTCAGAAACAGCTTTCAAAATCATCTTCACGATTGTAACTTTATAAGACAAGGCTTCTATTAGCTATTGTCCTTTTTGCTATGAAACAAAAGTTGCTCCTATTTAACGACAAGGGCATCTATTGCCCGCAGGCCGATGTATATCTTGACCCATGGCGGCCCGTAAAAAATGCCATCATCACCCACGGACATGCCGACCACTCGCGATGGGGACACCAGCACTATATTACCCACCACATGAACGTGCCCATCATCAAGCACCGTTTGGGCAGTATCGTGGTGACGGGCAAAGAATGGGGAGAAACCTTTACGATAAACGGAGTCAAATTCTCGCTGCATCCTGCAGGCCATATCATCGGCAGTTCGCAGGTTCGAGTAGAATACAAAGGAGAAGTATGGGTATTCACGGGAGATTATAAGACCGAAGACGACGGCATTTCTACACCCTATGAAGCCATCAAATGCCATACGCTGATTACCGAAAATACTTTTGGACTCCCTGCCTTTAGATGGCTCCCGCAAGCCGAAGTTATGGACGATATCAACAAATGGTGGGCACAAAACAAGGCAGAAGGCAAGACCTCTGTGCTTTTTGGATATACGTTGGGCAAGGCACAGCGCCTGCTGAAACATCTTGATCCGCACATAGGCCCGATCTATACTCACGGAGCCGTCGAAAACATGACCGAAGTATTACGGACTATGGTCGATTTTCCTGCTACGATACGCATTACTCCAGAAACCAAAAAAGAAGCCTTCCCCGGAAGCATGGTGTTGGCACCGCCCAGTGCGCATGGTACCGTGTGGATCCGGAAAATGGCACCCTATGTTACCGCTTCCGCAAGCGGATGGATGGCCTTTCGCGGTGCCCGAAGACGCAGGGCGATTGATAAAGGTTTTGCGCTCAGCGACCACTGCGACTGGCAGGGATTGCTGGAAAGCGTACAGGCAACTGGAGCCGAAAGAATAATTTGCACGCATGGCTATAGCGAAATATTCAGTGCCTACCTCCGCGAGATCGGCTACGATGCTGTTACGGAAAACACCCAATACCAAGGTGATGAAGAAGAGCCAAGCGATGCCAAAGAAAATGAAGCCGAAAACACAGAAGCGCTATGAGAAATTTTGCAGCACTCATAAAAGCACTGGACAGTTCCAACAAGACATCGGTCAAGGTAGATGCGCTGACGGAATACTTCCGTAATGCAAGCGATCCCGACAAGGTCTGGACCATCGCTCTGCTTTCGCATCGGCGTCCGCCGAGACCCGTCAATACTACCCTGCTCAGGCTGTGGGCTTCTGAACTCGCTAATATTCCGCTATGGCTTTTCGAAGAATCCTATCATATCGTAGGCGATTTAGCCGAAACCATAGCCCTCATCATACCCGATGCTAAAGAACATTCCGAAAAAAGCCTGAGCGAATACGTAGGCGAAATGATTGCCCTAAAAACAAAAAGCGATACAGAAAAACGGGAGTACCTCCACGAAAACTGGCTTATGCTCAATTATTACGAACGCTTTGTCTTTACGAAATTAATTACCGGCAGCTTCCGTATCGGCGTAAGCCAAAAACTGATGACGCGCGCGCTTTCCAAAGCCGTAGCCATTGATGAAGACATATTGGCCTATAAACTAATGGGTGACTGGAATCCCAAAAAGATTACTTTCCAAAAACTGATACTCGAAGAAAAAAGCCAAGACTATCTCTCCAAGCCCTACCCGTTCTATCTTGCTTATGCGCTAGAGTCGGAACCCGAAAACTTGGGCGACTGCAGTGACTGGAGCATTGAGCATAAATGGGACGGCATACGGTCGCAGACGATTGTCCGAAATGGAGAGCTCTATCTCTGGAGTCGAGGCGAAGAATTGATTACCGACAAATATCCGGAGTTCCAAAGCTTCCTCGGCAGCATTCCCGACGGTACCGTTATCGACGGTGAAATCCTGCCGTATAAAGAAGGCAAGATAGGCTCCTTTAGCGAACTTCAGACACGGATTGGGCGCAAGGTACTATCCAAGGCGCTGCTCCTCAAAACGCCAGTTATCATTAAAGCATATGACCTTTTGGAATGGCAGGGCGAAGACCTACGGGAACGCCCGTTTGAAGAAAGAAGGCGCCTGCTCGAACAGCTGTATGACACTATAAAAGACTATGGACTCCCTTTGCAACTTTCGGAACGCATCGAACTGGACAATTGGGAAGCCGTTGCCGAAGAAAGGGCACGAGCCCGGGAACTAAACAGCGAAGGCCTGATGCTGAAACGCAAGACATCGCCTTATCTGGTAGGCCGCAAAAAAGGCGACTGGTGGAAATGGAAGCTCGAGCCCTTCTCTATCGATGCAGTGCTCACCTACGCCATGCGAGGCAGCGGCCGCAGGGCTACGCTGTTTACCGATTATACCTTTGCGCTTTGGCAAGATAAGGAAGACGGAACCCGAGAGCTCGTCACTTTTGCTAAGGCCTATTCCGGCCTGACCGACGCCGAGTTCAGGATGGTTGACGATTTTATAAAGAAAAACACGTTGGAACGTTTTGGTCCCGTGCGGAGCGTGACACCCAAGCTGGTTTTTGAAATCGGTTTTGAAGGCATCGCGCTTTCCTCTCGACATAAAAGCGGCATAGCCACGCGCTTTCCGCGTATATTGAGATGGCGTACCGACAAAAAAATAGAAGACGCCAATACCATTGAAGACTTAAAGAGCATGATCCCGAAATAAACGTCATAAACACCATGAACAGGCACGAACTTTTTGACATAGCCAAAGGCTGGTTTGCTAGCAAAGGTTGGAAACCCTATGCCTTCCAGCTGCAGGCATGGGAAGCTTTCCTTCAAGGAAAGAACGGCTTGCTCAATGCCCCAACAGGCAGCGGCAAGACCTATGCGCTGTGGATGCCGATCATGCTCGACTATATCAAAAAGAACCCTCAGTACAAGACAAAACACGCGCCCGGCCTAAAAGCGATATGGGTGACACCACTCCGAGCCTTGTCTGTCGAAATAAAACAGGCCGCCGAAAGAGCTGCCTACGATTTAGAAACCGGCCTGACAGTAGGCATCCGTACCGGCGACACCTCATCTTCTGAAAAAAGCAAACAGAAAACCAAGATGCCCGACCTGCTCGTTACCACGCCCGAAAGCCTGCAGCTTATGCTGGCTTCCAAAGGCTATGATACTATTTTTAAAGGCTGTACTGCCATCATCATAGACGAATGGCATGAGCTCTTAGGTACCAAGCGCGGCGTACAGACCGAATTGGCGCTGTCGAGGCTAAAGACCATAGCGCCCAAGCTCCGCATTTGGGGAATATCGGCAACCATCGGCAATCTTGATCAGGCGCGGGAAGTATTGCTCGGGCCGGAATCTGAAGCGTTCCAAAATTCGACACTTGTCAAGGCGCATATCCATAAAAAGATAAAAGTCCAGTCGATCATCCCTGAAAAAATGGACACGTATCCGTGGAGAGGCCACATGGGACTCCATCTTATCGATGAAGTGGCCAAAATCATCAAGACCAGCAAGACCACCCTTGTGTTTACCAACGTAAGGGCCCAATGCGAAATCTGGTTTCAGGCCCTGTTAGAAAAGTATCCTGAATTTGCAGGCGATATGGCCATGCACCACGGAAGCATCAGCCGCGAAACAAGGCAGTGGGTAGAACAGGCGGTACGCGATGAACAGCTCAAGGCTGTCATCTGTACCTCGAGCCTTGACCTCGGAGTAGATTTTGCGCCTGTAGAAACCGTCATACAGATTGGCGGGCCCAAAAGCGTGGCGCGGTTCCTGCAACGAGCCGGACGCAGCGGTCACCGTCCCGGGCAGCAAAGTGTCATTTATTTTCTGGCAACCCATGCCATAGAGCTCGTAGAAGCATCGGCCTTGAAACGCGCCGTTAAAGAAACTGTAGTAGAAGACCGCATTCCTTACCTCAATAGCTGGGATGTCTTGGTACAATACCTCGTGACCTTGGCCGTATCGGACGGATTTTATCCTTCTGAGATTTATAAAGAGGTAAAAAGCACCTTTTGTTACCAAGCTATGACAGAAGAAAATTGGACGTGGGTGCTTAATTTTATTACCAAAGGAAGCCAGAGCCTCGAAGCCTATGACGAATACAAAAAAGTAGATATAGAATCCGACGGACTCTTTAAGGTAAATAGCCGAAGTGTCGCGCTTCGTCATCGCATGCAGATGGGTACTATTGTAGGCGATGCAGTCATGAATGTCAAATTTCTCGGTGGCGGTTATATCGGCAGTATCGAAGAATCGTTTGCCTCAAAACTGTATCCCGGAGACGTTTTTATTTTTGCAGGACGCAAGCTAGAACTGTACCGCACAAAAAACATGGAAGTCTTGGTACGCAGGGCCAATCCGTCTGCAAAAGCACAGCACGCCAGTTGGATGGGCAGCCGGATGACACTTTCGTCCCAGATGAGTGAACTTGTGAGGCAGGAACTTTATGCAGCCAATGCGCATGCCACGTCGCCTGAATTGCATGCGCTTGCACCTCTCTTTGCCCGCCAGCGCAAGGAATCTATTGTGCCCGATGCAGACGAATTCCTCATAGAAACATTCAAGACCCGCGAAGGCTATCATGCCTTATTTTATCCTTTTGAGGGCCGTTTTGTGCATGAGGCATTGGCAAGCCTGATGGCGTATCGGATCAGCCTGCTTTCGCCGATTACCTTTTCGCTTGCGTATAATGATTACGGCTTTGAGCTTTTGAGCGATACTGAAATCGACATACAGCAGGTGTTGGACAATAACCTTTTCACGCCCGAGCATTTGCATCACGATCTTCAGAAAAGCTTGAATGCTACTGAGATTGCCAGAAGAAAATTCAGGGACATATCCGTCATAGCAGGACTGGTTTTTAGTGGATATCCGGGCAGAATCATAAAAACTAAACACCTGCAGAGCGGGTCCCAGCTGATTTTTGAAGTATTCAGGGATTATGAACCGGATAATTTATTATTGCAACAAGCTTATCGGGAAACATTTGAGCACCAGCTGGAAGAAGGCCGTCTCATTGAAGCCTTGGAGCGCATACAAAACCAGCAGATTGTATGGAAGCCCTGCAAGAAGCCGACGCCCTTTAGCTTTCCGATAATCACGGACAGGCTGAGGGAACGATTGTCTACCGAAACGCTGGCAGAACGCATAAAAAAGATGACCGCCAGCTATATGAAATAGCCAGCTACACTAAAAAAATTCTTGCATGACATTAGAAATAGAAATTAACGGACAAACCTTTGTGCTCCACAACAGCGGGGCGCTCTATTGGGTTGGCAAGAAAATGCTCCTCATCTCGGATGCGCATCTCGGAAAGATCTCGCATTTCAGGAAACACGGATCGGCCTTGCCTGCCAAGGCAATCTTTATGAATTTTAGCAGGCTCGACGAACTTGTAGCGTATTTTGTTCCTGAAAAAATCTGCTTCTTGGGCGACCTGTTTCATAGTGCTTTAAATAAGGAATGGCATTTCTTTGAAGAATGGGTAGCCCGTACAGCGCTTCCCATTATCCTGATAGCCGGCAACCATGATATTGTGAGTGCGCAGAAATATGAGGAATTGCATATTCCTATAGTAAGCGAATGGCTGCTAGATGGTTTCCTGCTGACTCATTTTCCAGAAGAACGCGAAGGCGCTTTTACGTTTTCAGGACACATCCATCCTTCAGTTATGTTAACAGGACAAGGACGTCAGTTTTTAAAACTGCCTTGCTTTTTCAGATCGGGAGAACAGATAATCTTGCCCGCTTTTGGCGAATTTACGGGAACTTCTGTCATGGAACTCAAGCCTGGCGATGTGGCATATGTCATCACGAAAGAAGAAGTAATAAAAATCTCAAAGGCACTTTAAATACTTATCCCTAGTTGCTGAGATTTAGGCCAACAGTTAATTTTTAGACGGAACTGCATAAGAGAAAAGACTGCCTCCAGCTTCCCTGTTTTCGGCCCATATCCTGCCGCCTAATTTGACGATAAAGTCCTTGCTGAAAGATAGGGCTATACCTGCACCATCGTGCATCGTTCCACCTTTGCTACTGATAGAAAAAAGCTTCTCCAATTGGGCAGAAGAAAGACCCGTACCTTCATCCTCTACAGAAATGACGATTTCAGAATCCTGCTTCGCCGCATCCAAGATGATGGTCTTGTTTTCGGGAGAGAATTTTAAGGCATTCGACAGCAGATTTCGATTGACAAATTGGAGCATTTCTTTGTCCGATTCCGCCAAGATAGCTTCTGGGGCATTATTGATTACGGTAATGTTTTTTTCCTTGAGCTGCATGCTATAGCCGCTGATGGCCTCATCAAGAAGCTCACGCATATTGACTGGTTCCGGATTGATCTTGAATTCGCCGAGCTGGCGCTTGATCCACTGAAGTGTAGCATCAAAATTTTCAAGGATGCCGTTAATGTCGTCACTGATCGTGCGATAGAAAGCGTCTTTATCCGCTTGAGTAAGTTCCGTATCACGCTCAAGCAGTCGCACCATGTAAAGGGTAGAGATAAGAGGCGAACGGAAGTCGTGCGCCAAGATCGAGACCAGGTTTGATTTCATGCTGTCTGCTTCCTCAAGAGAAGCATTCTTTTTATCGATAATATCGTACAGGGCGGCCTTCTTTTTAGAATCGCGCCTGATTTTTCTAAAGGCTCGCCATAAAAGCAGCGACAGGGCGGCACACAAAAGAGAAAAACCGCCGAGAATTGCAATAGTCTGTCGGGATATTTTCTGTGATCGTTCGAGATTTCTGTTATTTTCCTGTATTTGGTTGTAGTGGACGTAATCGCCGACAAACTTTTCCAAGCTGACCATGCGCTGCATCTGGGCCGCAATGATTTTCTCGGTGATTTCTTTTTCTTTTTCAGAATTCCCGAGCATCTTGGCAAAACGGAGTACCGACATCAGTACAGGAGCTTTCAATTCATCATAACCATTCGCTTCTGCCAACTTTAGTTGCTCTTCCATATAGTGTAGGGCAAGTGTTGGATTGCCATTGCCAGCATAGTATTCACCCAAAAAATTAAGGCTTACCAACTGCAGTCTTTCCAATTTGACAGTCCTGGCTTCTGCAAGAGAGCTTTCAAGTAACGGAAGCGCTATAGTCCCCAATCCTCTTCGAAGATAAAAGAGCGCGAGAATTTGCTTATTTCCGATAAGCACTTGCTCGTCTTTTAATCTTTCTGCTATCTTATTGGATCTTCCTAGATAATATTGCACGCTGTCTTCAAAAAGCTCCGGATTGGCGATACAGTAATTGGCGTAGACTTTTGACATGATACTGTCGTTCGGGATTTCCCTACCGATCTCCAAGGCTTTCCTGCTGTATTCGATAGCACGCTTTGGATTTCCGAGCTGCATCTGGATGCTGGCGAAATTCATGTACAATTGGGCCGTATTGGGCCTGTCGCCCATCGCCTCGTAAGAAGCAAGCACTTCACCAAAAATCTTGTTAGCTTCTCTGTTCAGTCCCTTTAGGGCTAGCGCAATACCGATTACGTTTTCGGCATCAACGGCTCCTTTTTTATAGCCGATTCTTCCGGCAACGGCGCGCGCATTCATGGCATACACCAAACTGCTGTCGGGACTCTTGAGATGCATCAGCATCCCGATACGGTTGATACTGTTAACATAGGAAATACTATCCTTTACATGAGGTAGTTTTTTTTGTATCGATCTGATTTCTTGAGTTTGTGAATAAGAAGAAAGAGAGAATAAAACGAATGAAGCTGCAAGCAAAACGTATTTTACGGGTACTAATCTGGGCATCTTTTTGTGGTAGTTTATTTGACGTAAAAATAGCAATTAAAATCATGCAAAAGCAAAACCATCATTTCAGGAATCAGAGTTTCTAAAAACCAAAATGACGACATAATTACATGATTTTTATTTTAAGAGCCAAATCTTTAAAAATCTTCTTCTTTTTATTTCGCCTTTCCTAAGATTAAAATTTCAATAAAAAAAATTTAATCGATTAAGTGTAATTTTTATCGATTAAATACATTTTTTTACTATTTTTGAGACCTCTTAAAACAAGAGATGAATTGTAGGAATTCATATTTGATAAAATTTAAGCTATTTAAATTTTTTAATGAAGAAGTGATTATAAGACAAAAGGGAAACATTAATAGTTATTAGTATACAATTTGGGGGAACTGTATATTTAATAGCATTGCCAGAGTATTGATAACTTAAGGTTTGCCATGAAAACATATAATCAGCGGAAAAAACTGTGTTTGCTTTACTGCTTCCTTGTTGGGCTGGGCTTTGTAGGCTTTAGTTATTCGCAGATAACTATCTCGACGCCTTCTATCGCTTTCACGCAGGCCTGTGCTTCGGCAAGTTTCAATACTTATAATTTTTCATTCTCTTTCTTTCCAGTACAGAATCTGGGCGCCTCTAACCAGTTTATCGTAGAGCTTTCCGACAGAAACGGAAGTTTTGCAAGTCCCGTAATCGTAAAGACACTCACCAATACCACTTCACCCGTAACCAGCAATTTCAGCCTGCCACCAGATACGTATGGAGAAGGCTACCGCATCCGCGTCAGAAGTACAAATCCTGTAAAAGTCAGCCCAAACAGCAATGCCTTTGCGGCTTATTATGCTGTACACAACCAACCTTTCTCGATTAATGGAAATAATGGCACCGTGACTTTGTGCGGAGCCGAAGATTATCTTTTGCAGATTGACAATAACGGAACTCCGGCCTCTCCTCTGTATTATCCAGCACTGAATTACATATGGTATAAAAATTTTATCGAAATACCGGGAGAAGACGGGCCGTCGCTTAGAGTCACCCAGCCAGGATCATACTATGTTGTTGTGGATTACGGGACCTGCGTGATGAACTCGTATTCTAATATCGTACAGGTACAAGCCCAGAGCGCGCTGTCGCCAACCATCCAAGCCGAGGACAACTCGACCGCTATCTGCCCTAACGATACGCGGACTTTGACAAGCGTTCTTCAAAATGCGAGCTATTCTTATAAGTGGTACAAGAACAATATCCTTATCCCCGGAGCCAATGCCTCTACGTATGAAGCCTCAGAAGGAGGCGTCTACCATCTTGAAATCACGGTCGGCGGCTGTACTTTTGAATCGAATCCAATTACGTTAGAAATAATCGATTTCAATCTATCGCTCAGCACTCCGTCTGAGATAGTATTGATTCCCGGAGAAACCATAACGGTTAATGCTGTAACTGATGCGCAAAATCCGCAATTCCAGTGGCATAAAAATGGGTCTGCTATTCCAGGCGCTATCCAATCTTCTTTAAACATTACGCAGGCAGGAACTTACAAAGTGGTCGTGACCGAAGCCGTGCCTTGCAACATCGTTAAAGAAAGCACCGTATCGGTAGTTTATCCTCTTGGCTTTGATGTAGAAATTCAGGCAGCTGCTGGATACAGTTCTTGCGTAAGTTCCTCGACAACGCTGTCTATAGCACAGTTTGATGCCATTACCGAAGATGACCCTATAAATCTTATCGGACGCACCAACAATTATACGTATCAATGGTACAAAAATAGCATCGCCGTGGCAGGCGCAGTAACACCATCGCTGCTTATTAACAGTCCCGCGCAAAACGGAAGCTATGTGCTTAAAATTACCATTCCTGATTTTGGCGTGGTCACTTCTAATGCTTTGGATGTAAATCTGGCGATTGAAAATGCTGTCATAAGCAGCGGAGGCAGTCTTTGTGAAAATGGCACGGTCCTGCTTTCATCGAACATAACAAATCCAGCTTACACTTACCAATGGTTTAAAAACGATATTGCGATTACAGGCGCAGTTTCGAATACTTATACTGCTTCCGCAGAAGGCAACTATCATCTTGTCATCACGAGCGGCGCATGTACCCGACAGTCCAATACGCTTGCTTTACAGATAGCTACTTTCAATATAACTACAACAACGCCAAGTCTTGACATATTGATTCCTGGCGAACAGAAAACGCTTTCTATTTCCACAGACGCCGTAACTCCGCAATTTGCTTGGTACAGAAATGATATCCTGATTGCTGGAGCCAACCAAAACAGCTATAATGCTTTGCAGAATGGGACATACAAGGTCGTCGTGACTCAAAACCAAGGCTGTCTTGTCCAGAAAGAAAAAATATTCGTACTGGAATATCCTACGAGCTTCGAAGTAACTATCGCTCCAGATGCCGCTTATGCCGCTTGTGGCAGCGCGCCTGCAATTCTTGCGATAACCAGTTTCATTGCACACACCTCTCAAGGAATCATTGACCTGACCAACAGATCAAACACCTATTCTTACCAATGGCATAAGAATGATATTCCTGTGGCAGGAGCCGTAGGCAGAAGTCATACCGTAAACAGTGCGACACAGAACGGAAGCTACAAAATCAGCATTACGCTGCCTGACTTTGCTCCTGTATTTTCGAACAGTATAGACATAAAGCTGGCGCCGCAGAATGTAACCATCAGCAGTTCGGGAGTGTTATGCGAAGGCTCGACCGTCTTGCTTTCTTCCAGCATAACCGATCCAGCTTATTCGTATCAATGGCATAAAAACAGCCTGCCGATTCCGGGAGCAGTATCCAGTACATATACCGCAAATGCGGAAGGCAGCTACTATCTTGTGATTAGCAATAGCAACTGTACAAGACAGTCTGACCCGATTTCTCTTGTCATAGCTCAGATCAACATCAGCAGTACTTCTCCAGCTACAGACATTATCTTGCCTGGAGAAACCAAATTGCTTTCTGTGACGACAGATGCTGTACAGCCTCAATTTGTATGGTATCGAAATGATATCTTGATTGTCGGAGCCAACCAGAGCAGCTATGGCGCTACTCAGAATGGAACTTACAAAGTGGTCGTAACCCAAACCCAAGGATGTAATGCTGTAGCCGAAAAAATATTTGTACTGGAATATCCTACGAGCTTCCAGATAACCATCGCTCCGGATGCCTCTTACACACCTTGCAGCAACGGACCTGTAACGGTTGCAATAACCAGCTTTACTGCAAATACTTCGCAAGGAGTTATCAACTTGACCAATACTTCCAACAGCGCTTATGCTTATCAATGGCATAAAGACAATAGTCCAGTAGCAGGAGCCGTAAGCAACAATCACACTATAAGCAGCGCGACACAAAACGGGGACTACAAGATAAGCATTACCCTTCCTGATTTTGCTCCTGTGTTTTCTAATACTGTGGCTATAAAATTGGCGCCAGAAAACCCAATAATTAGCAGTTCTGGAGTGCTTTGCGAAGGCTCGACTGTTTTGCTTTCTTCCAGCATAACCGATGCTGTTTATTCTTATCAATGGTATAAAAATACCTTGCCTATTTCGGGAGCAACCGCCAGCACATATACTGCCGATGCTGAAGGCAGCTACTACTTGATCATCAGCCATAGCGGCTGTACGAGACAATCAGACGCCATCACTCTTGAAATCGGGCAGATAAACATAACAAGCACTTCTCCTGTGACAGATATTATCCTTCCAGGAGAAACTAAAATAATAACTGTCACTACTGATGCTGTTCAGCCTCAATTTCAATGGTACCGAAACGACATTCTTATTGCAGGCGCTAACCAAAGCAGTTATGCAGCCACTCAGAATGGCACGTATAAGGTAGTCGTGACCCAGACGCAAGGATGTAATGCTGAGGCGGAAAAAATATTTGTCTTGGAATATCCGACGGGCTTCGAAAGCACTATCGCCGCCAACTCGGATTATCAGCAATGCTCTAGTACTTCGATTACTTTAAGCCTTTCAACTCTGACAGCAATTACGCCGGCAGGAAACATCACCGTTGCCAACACTTCGAGCTATTCTTACCAATGGTTCAAGAATGGGAATCCAGTGACTGGAGCCGTTTCATCTACCATAACACTTAGCAGTCCGACAGAAAACGGCACCTATAAGCTGAGAACTACATTGCCTGATTTTGCGCCGGTATTCTCGAATGAAATAATCGTAAATTTAATTTCCGGACAGCCATTGGCCATAACTGCAGTCGGACAGCTGTGTCCAGAAAACCCTCAGGTGGTCATCAGCAGTAGTATCTCAGACAGTTCCTACACCTATACTTGGCTCAAGAACGGCATCGAAATCAGCAGTGGAAACAACCCCAATTATACTGCGACAGAAACAGGAACTTATACGCTGACTGTAGCTACTGGAACATGTACTTTCAACTCAAACGCGCTCGAAATCAGAGAAAGCGATTTTATGCTTACACCCAACAGTCCGCTGATTGACACTATTATCCCAGGGGAAATAAAGACGCTTTCTGTCACTACCGATGCGCTGCAGCCTACGATTGACTGGTTCAGAAACGATATACTAATCAGCAACTCCAACAGCAGTTCTTTTGCCGTAAATCTAGACGGATTGTACAAGGCCGTCGTAAGGCAAACCCAAGCATGTGTCATCACAAAAGAAGTTGCCTTCCGCATAAATTATCCGAGCGAGATGACCGTTACTATTGCGGCAAACGGCGATTTTCAGCAATGCGGCAGCACGACAGCCCAACTGAGCATAAGCGCATTCAACGCAGTATTGCCATCAGGTCCTGTAAATCTTTTAAACAATGCGTTCAATTATCAATACCAATGGCTTAAAAACGGACAGCCAATTGCGGGAGCTACTTCTACAACTCTGGCTATAAGCAATCCTAATGACAGCGGCACTTATAGCTTGCAGGTTACAATTCCTGGTTATGCTATTATACTGTCTAACACCATTGCCATCAACTTAAGTTTTGCTAATGAAGTGGTGATTTCTACGAACGATATTCTTTGTTCTTCTGAGAGCAACGTTACGATAAGAAGCAATATCAACAATCCGGAATACACTTACAAATGGTACAAGCAAGGAAGCTCGACCATCATCGGGACAGAAAGTACTCTGACGGTAAACAATGCAGGAAGTTATTTCTTAGTAGTAAGCTACGAAAACTGTACCGTTACATCCAATTCGCTTGAAATCATACCGTTTGACATGGCTCAGATAACAGTAGATTCTCCTAGAGAAATCACGCTGATCATCGGAACATCCATAACGCTGACAGCAAGCGGTGCCCAATCGTATGAATGGTATTTCAACGGAGAGCTGGTTTCCAACAGTCCATCTATAGAAATAGAAGAACCTGGAACCTACACGCTGATAGCCAAAGTCGGAGAATGCCGAGTGACCAAAGAATTTATCGTGACCGGAATGGAAAACAACATGATGGCCATACCCAATGTAGTAACGCCAAATAACGACGGGGTAAACGACACATGGAACCTACCGACCAAATTCGTCAATAACGAGAATGTAGAAGTAGTAATTTATGGTCCCGACGGAGCAATCGTTTTTAGGTCCAACAGATACCTGAACAACTGGCCGGAAAGCTCGTTTACCTATTCCCTAAAAAATCCCGTGTACTATTATACCATCATGGAAGGCAATAAGATTACCAAACGCGGCTCAATAACAATCGTAAAATAACTAGATGATAAAAAACTACCTTGTCTTATCGTTTTTTATTTTTAGTGCTTCTTTTATGAAAGTAAGCGCGCAGGACGCTCCTGTGCTCACGTTTAACCTACCGTCGCAGAACAATCTCAAGTTTAACCGCTTTTTGCAGAATCCTGCGTTTTCTTTTGTACGCGAAGACAATACCTATATCTCCTTATACCACAGGAACCAATGGATACAGTTTGACGATTCTCCAAAAGTGTACATGCTGGCCTATACCGGAAAATTCTCCGACAGATCAGGACTCGGTTTCGGTTTATACCAACAGAATCTAGGCGTTATCGTAAGTTTTGGAGGAATTGCCAACTACTCGTACAACGTCAAGTTAAGCGAAAAAATGGACCTGACTTTTGGGTTTAACCTCGCCTACTACAACAGCGGCGTCGACCGCAATAGGACCGTTACCGAAGAGCCCGATCCGATATTGCTAGCCATGAGAAACAATTCGCTGTTAAGCATCAAACCCGGATTCAACCTCAGCTACGGCAATATCGATTTTGGAATTTATGCAGAAAATTTTATCGATTACGATTTCAAATCGAGCAAGCTGGCAAAAGATTATTCCGACAAGACTTTTTCGGCCCATATCATGTATTCGCATGAGATGAGTTCCTTGACAGACCTATTCGAAGGCAGCAGTTTCAGGCTTGCGGCCCGAGGCAAGGTCAACCAAGAAAGTGATTTGGGATTGAGCGGTTCCATACTCGTCGATTTTCCAAAATTCGGATGGATACAGACTGGCATTGATGATTTTTTTGGCGTAGGCGTAGGCATCGGATTTCATTTTACGAGAAGACTTTCTTTAGGCTATACTTACGAAAGGACCATTAAGGAAGGCCTCGTTAATCTAGGTCCTACGCATGAAATCACCATGGCCTTTTCGTTCCAAGATAGGCTTTTGGCAAAAAAGAAAGTCCTTACTGCGAAAGATACTTTAGACCAAATTGAAGCCATAGACAAAAAACTGGCGTCTAAAAAAGCGTCCAAAAAAGGAAAACCTGATTTCGATAAAGATCTTGAATTAGAAAAACTGAAACTACAGATGGACGACAGCAACATGCACCTCTTGGATATGCTGATGCAGGAAGATTCTATCGAAACTATCCGCAAGGCAGAATTCGAGCAGAAGGTAAAAAACCTGATGGACTATGTAAAAAGAGAGAATAGCGCCAAGGAAGCCAATGCCAAGCCTATCGTGCTTCGCAAGTCGAAACCTGGGAAGAAAATAGTTCCAAAAACCATGGAAGACTTGAAAGATGCCGAAAACGGATACTATATCGTTTCCAAATCAGAAGACGGTTCGCCTATCATAGAACGATACGAATCACTTCCTGAAGCCTTGAAATCGTACGAAAAGAAAAAAGCATCAGGCAAAGAAAAAGACATCTACATCATCCATGTAGACAATCCCGACGAGCTCGGGCTGGACGAGAACCACAAGAACGCAGATAGTAATTCCAAAAACAAAAACGATGAACCACAAAAAAGCACGGAAGGCTCCGTAGAGGACATCCTGAAAGACGAAAAAGCGCAACGAGAAATAAGCGCCAAGACAGAAGAAGAAATCAAGGAATTCTATTCCAAGAAAACCGCCAAGATCAGAGAATCCCCTAAAAAAGGAAACAAGCTCTCGGTTGCAGGACTTGAAACAGGCTATTATATCATTGCCAATGTCTTCGCCGAGCAGGAAAACAC
>RCUQ01000313.1_pt1 | contig 24576 bp, 12 predicted proteins | sample 2166351 | NCBI WGS metagenome assembly RCUQ01 (sample SAMN09932597, study PRJNA488358) | compost metagenome | feature: garden; material: soil; isolation source: compost soil in acetonitrile-enriched culture | place: Germany: Experimental Botanical Garden Goettingen | collected 2016-01-27
ATTATAAATTAATAATAAACTCATTTTATGAAGAATAAATTACTTTTATTTTTACTATTTCATTTATTAATTGGAAATAAATTAACTGCAAAGAATTTTGGAAGTTTGGTAATTATTCCTAAAATGAATTCAGAATTGTTTGCCAAAAACAATGACCCGAAACCAATAAACAAGCATAAAGTTAATTATACTGCCATTAAGCCAGTCGCCCTTTTGAGTCCTCCTACGGTTGTAGCCGGGAGCATTTGCGGTCCAGGTGTTGTTAATCTCTCTGCAACGGGGGCAGGTGGCGAAACTATTGAGTGGTTTGCAGATCAAACTACATCAACCGTTTTATTTACAGGTTCTAATTACAGTCCAAATGTAACAACCACTACTACTTATTATGTTTCAAGTAGATCTGGAGCAGATTTAAGTATCCGTGTGCCGGTTGTAGCGTCTGTTTACTCGGTACCGCCATCGGTTACTTTAACAGCCTCGCCAGTAAATAATACAACAACGCCTTTATGTTTGGGTACATCAGTTACTTTTACAGCTAACGGTGGAGCCGATTTATTTGAATTTTCAGTAGATGGTGTTGTGAAACAGGCAATGTCTGCAAGTAAAACATTTACAACTAATACCTTGACAAATGGTCAAACTGTTAGTGTTCGTTCAAGGTACGCTGTAACTCTTGATGGGACAATTACAGAAACCGCATGGGGAACAGGGCCTATGGAAAATAATGTCCTTTCCGCTTCTTTATCAGTAAATGCAGCAGGAGGATATATCAATTCTGTTAAAATTAGTCCAACTGAGGATAAATTAGTTTTCGGGATCGCTGGAAAATTAATTAATTATAGAAGGGTGTTGTTATTTTTGGATACTAAATCGGGCGGGTTTAATGTTTCAAATTATGGGGATGAAAATGGTTCTCTTCCTCAAGTTAGAGCCTTTAATTATTTTAATAATAATCCAAGTACGTTTGACTCTTATTTCGCTGCAGACTATTGTATCGCCATTGCAACTGATGGAGGGGAAACCAATTATTATGCTGATGTTATAGAGTTGAAAACAGGAAATTCTATTAAAAGCTATTTGGGGTGGGCGGCTACCGGTGCACCAACTGCAGTAATGGGGGTCGATAAAAATAATACGGGGATAGGAGATTACACGAAAGGATTTGAGGTAGAAGTTTTAAAATCGCTTATTGGATATACAGGAGGTGATATTAAATTTTTTGCATTCACGATGCAAGATAATGCAGAGTCAAATTATAGTGTTACCAATTCTTTTTTAAGTCCAGAATTATTGAGTAGCGCAGATTATGGCTCAGGGGCCATTAATTATAATTTAAAAGATCCAAATCCGGTTATAGTAGCTGCTTCAGCACTAAGTCCCTGCTATTCTGATGATACGATTACCATGAATTTTGTTGCTAATCCGACAACCGCTACTGTTGGAGGTAACCAATCAAAATGTCTTTTGACAAGTGATGCGTTAGGAGGGAATACTCCAACAGTAGGAACTGGACTTTGGACTAAAAAGTCTGGTCCGGGTACAGTAAGTTTTAGTGATGCAACAAATGGCAATTCAACAGCTACTGTGAGTGCAGCCGGAACTTATGTCTTCACTTGGACAATTTCAAGTGGGCAATGTGCAAGTTCTTCAGCAGAGATTACAGTTCTATATAATGTCACCCAACCTCCAACAGGCTCGGCAAATCAAAATTTCTGTAAAATTAACACGCCTAAAATTAGTGATTTAGTTGCTGCAGGTACGAATGTGGAATGGTTTACTACCATATCGGGTGGGGTTCCAATATCAGCTAGTACAGACCTGAGTACAGGTACTTATTATGCAGAACAAACAAATGCGAGCACTTCTTGTAAAAGTATTTCTCGCCTTCGTGTAGATGTAATCATAGATAATCCTGCAGGTCCAATCGTTGATGCAGCTCAAACTTTTTGTAATTCGGCAAAAGTGTCTGATTTAGTTGCGACAGGTACGGGCGTAAAATGGTATGATTCTCCTAATGGTGGATTGCCTTTAGATCCTAATACCCTTTTGGTAAATGGAGAAACATATTATGCCACTCAAACTCTTTCTGGGGCACTTTCTTGTGAGAGTACACCCAGAACTCCTACTGAGGTAACAATAAATGTTACATCAGTACCATCTGGATCAGGAGTACAAACAGTATGTAATGAGGGTACAATTGCAGATTTAGTTGCTACAGGAACAGGTGCAATTCAATGGTATCTAAATGCTAATGGAGGAAGTCCATTGCCCTCCTCACAACTATTAGTAACAGGAACTACTTACTATGCCAGTCAAACAATATTATCTTGTGAAAGTGATTCCAGGTATCCGCTACTTGTCACCATAAATAACCCCCAAATTCCAGTTAGTGGAGGAGATCAATCGGTTTGTGCTACAAATCCTTTGCAAACTCTAAGCGCATCGGCGACTGTTACCACAGGTACTGTAGTTTGGTATGATGCACTTACAAATGGTAATTTAGTAGCTGATCCTACTTTAAACACAGTAGGGTCAAGAACGTATTATGCTCAAAATAATATAGGTTCATGCTCAAGTATTTCTAGAACTCCTGTGACTTTAGAAATAAAAGATTCTCCATTTTTGAATGTGATAACTAAAGTTTGTTCTTTAGATTTATTAACATATTCAGTAGATTTTACAGCTGCAAGTGGCAGTACAATAACTATAAATCCTGCTGTTGGGAGTATTGTTGGGAATTCCATAACAGGAGTCCCTGCAGGAACAAATTTTAGTATATCTGCCGATAAAGGAAATGGATGTATAGAAGTATACAACGTAATTGCCCCAAATTGCAGTTGCTCAATAATAAACAATCCAATTAGCGGCGGAGATCAAACCATTTGTGAAGGTCTGTCAAATCCTACTTTATCTGCAAATGTAAATAGTGGTGAAACTGTAGATTGGTATAGTGATAATAGCGGTGGTGCCCCTTTGGTTAGCAATAGTATAACTTATGTACCAGCTAATACTTTGCCGGGAGTGTATACTTATTTTGCAGAAGCCAGAAAAACAGTTGATGGTTGTGTAAGTTCTGGCAGAACTGCCGTTTCATTAACCATAACCGCACAGGCAAAACCAACTGGCGAGGCAACACAATCGTTCTGTGAATCTGAAAATGCAACCGTAGCCAGTTTAATTGCTGCAGGGACTCAGATAAAATGGTATGCGGATGCTACCGGTGGCTCGCCCTTATCTTTTACCGAAGCATTAGTGGATTCAGAAGACTATTATGCTACCCAAACGGGAACTTCAGGCTTATTATGTGAAAGTGTTGAAAGATTAAAAGTCATAGTATCGATCAATAAACCCGCTGCTCCGACAGCAACTGATGCAGTACAAACTTTTTGTAATTCCGCAACAATTGTCGATTTACAAGTTACCGGAACAAATATAAAATGGTATGATGGATTGAATAATTTGGTTTCGGATGTAACGTCTTTGTCTAATGGTGATTACTTTGCATCACAAACAATATCTGGTTGTGAAAGTGTAAATAGATTAAAAGTAACTGTAATAATTAATAAACCATCAATCCCAGCGATAGTTAATGCTATTACCTTTTGCGAAGCAGATAATGCAACAGTAGCTTCATTGACTTCACAAGTAACATCTGGAACAGCTATAAAATGGTATTCTTCTTCAACAGGAAAAACGCCATTAAACCCAAGCGATATTTTAATTGATAATATTTATTATGGAACACAGACAGTTTCAGGATGTGAAAGTGAAGCCCGAGCTGTTGTAAATGTGACTATAAATAGACCCACAAAACCTGCGGCGGATGGGATTCAGGAGTTTTGTTCCAATGAAAATGCTGCAATTTCTAGTTTAATGATTACAGGTGGGTTGCCAATTTTATGGTATGATGCGGCTGCTGGAGGGAATTTGTTGGTAAACACAAGCCTTTTAGTAAACGGGCAAAAATATTTTGCATCACAGACAATTGCAGGATGTGAGAGTGTGGAACGTTTGGAAGTAACTGCAGTAGTTGTAGATCCTCCAACTCCTACTATTGTAGATCCTAATGTGCTTTTTTGTGAGTCTGAAAATGCAACACTTAACAGTATCGTATTGCAAGGTATAGTTAACAATTCGAATATAGTGTGGTATACGGCACCAAGTAATGGAATTCTTTTGACGGGAACTACGCCACTTGTTTCAGGAAGTAAATACTATGCTGCTCAGCAATCAACCACTCCGATTGTAGGTTGTGAAAGTATTAATAGATTAGAAGTTACAGTGACAATTGATGCGATTCAACCGCCAGCTATTGATGTGATTACCCAGCCAACTTGTGCAAAAAGCACTGGAAGTGTCTTGTTAACCGGATTACCGGTGCCAGGTCTTTGGACTATAATTTCTTCAGATGGAACATCTATTTCTAATACCGGCGATACCTACTTAGTTGATAATTTAGCGCCATCAGCAAACTATACATTTAAAGTGGCAAATGATAAAGGTTGTACTTCGGTTTTATCATCATCAATCGTGGTTATAAATCCAGTTCCTCTAGCCCCAGTAGTTCCGGTAGCCAGCGCTGTTATTCAGCCCACTTGTGCTGTACCGTCAGGTGCTTTAACAATAGCGGTGCAATCGGGAATGGAATACAGTTTAGATGGTATCACATATCAGCCTTCAAACTTATTTTTAGGCTTAGTGCCAAATAATTATACACTGTATGTTAGAAATCTTTTAGATGCTACTTGCGTAACGACCTCTGCTTCCCCGATAACAATTAATACGGTTCCTGCGGCTCCGGCTGTACCTACCGTGGCAAGTGTTATTCAACCAACGTGTGGTATACCGTCCGGATCCATAACAATAGCGGTACAATCGGGAATCGAATACAGTTTAGATGGAATAACGTATCAGTCTTCAAACTTATTTTCAGGCTTAGTACCAAATAATTATACATTGTATGTTAGAAATCTTTTAGATGCTACTTGCGTAACGATCTCTGCCTCTGCGACTGTAATTAATGCCATTCCAACTGCTCCAATTGTTCCAATACTAACAAGTATAGTTCAACCCACTTGTGAAACACCATCTGGAACTATTGTTATGGCTACCCAAGCTGGAGTCGAATATAGTATTGATGGTGTAAGTTTTCAGTCGAGTGAAATTTTTTCTGGATTAGCGCCAAATAATTATACGCTTTATGTGAGAAACATTGGAGATCACAGCTGTTTGTCCCAAAGTAATTCTGTGGCAACAATTGACCCGCTTCCAGTCTTGCCGGCAACACCAACTTTGGTCGAAATGACACAGCCAACTTGTTTGGAACCTACAGGTAAAATTGAGATTGCTCCCCAAGCAAATGTCCAATACAGTATTGGGAATGGATACCAAGACAGTAATCTTTTTGTTGATTTAGTGCCTGGGAACTATACAATAAGTGTAAGACTTAGAAATAGTATAACTTGTGTGTCTTCTGTTTTAGAGCAAACGGTAAACCCAATTCCTCCTCAAATTCAATTTGAAACGACTGGGGACTGTGAGAATAAAGTATACACCTTGACAGCTATGCCATTGGGAAGTTCATACGACCCTGATAATGTGAGTTATCAATGGAAAGACGCTACCGGATCTCCTGTAGGTTCAAATTCTAATGTGTTAAATGTATCTGAAGTGATTTCAGCTTCTTCTGAAACAGAGCTATTCCCGGTAACATATACTTTAACAATTACTTCAACGGATACAGGTTGTGAAACGTCAGGAAATACGACTATTGAATCTATTTATTGTGATATACAAAAAGGGATTTCACCAGATGGAAACGGATCAAATGATTATTTTGATTTAAGGCTAATGGATGTGAAAAAACTGGAGATATTTAACAGATATGGAATCAGTGTTTACAATCAATCTAATTATTCAGATCAGTGGAAAGGACAGTCAAGCGGAGGAGATGAACTTCCAGGTGCTACCTATTATTATGTGATAGAATTTAATAATGGACAATCAAAAACAGGTTGGATCTATCTAATCAGAGAAAAATAATTAATTGTATTTCTCTTGGACTTTAATTTTAGGTACTCAAAAAATAAAACATACAGATATGAATAAAATATTTTTAACTTCCCTTTTGGTTCTTTTAGCCTTAATGGATGTAAAAGCACAACAAGATCCGCATTATACGCAATACATGTATAATATGAATGTCATAAATCCAGCTTATGCTGGGTCTAAAGAAAGTATTTCTTTTGGACTTTTATACAGAAAACAATGGGTAAATATTGAAGATGCACCCACCACTTTTACCTTTTCAGGGCATACTCCAGTGGGAGATAATGTCGGGGTAGGACTATCATTAATCTCTGATAAAATAGGTCCTGTAACGGAGCAAAATGTATTTGGAGATTTCTCATATACATTGAATTTAGGAGAAACTGAAAGGTTGGCTTTTGGTTTGAAAACCGGTGTATCTTTTCACAAAGTAGGATTGCGGGATATTCAATCCAGTTTGCCGGACCCATCCGAAGGTGTTTTTGGAGAGGACATCAACGATACGTCATTTAATTTAGGGACAGGTGTGTTTTATTACACAGATAAATATTATGTGTCCTTGTCGATACCCAATATGATTAAGTCGGCACATTTGGACTATAATGGCAGAGAATATGGTTCAGATGTATCTCATTATTTTTTAACGGCCGGTTATGTGTTTGATATTAATTATGAATTGAAATTCAAACCTTCTTTTATGTTAAAATCAGCATTTGATGTATCACCGTCGTTAGACCTTTCGGCAAATTTTTTATATCAGGAAAAACTTGAACTGGGTGCCACCTATCGATTAGAGGATAGCTTTGGGGCTATGATAAATTTTGCGGTTACTCCGGAGTTGCGAATAGGTTATGCTTACGATTATATAGTTTCTGATCTGAATATAACTTCGTCATCATCACATGAATTTATCATTTTGTACGATTTATTTGTGCCAAAAAAAGTGTCACGTTCTCCAAGATTTTTCTAAAATTAAATTCAATAGTTCATGAAAAAGTATACTATATTATTGTTTTTTGTGCTGGCAGGTATTTCTACAACTGCACAAAATAAACATACAAAAAATGCAGATAAATTGTTTGACAGATACGAATATGTTCAGGCTGCAGAGGAATATCTGGCATTGGTTAATAAGGGGAATTCAGATAGTTATATCTGTAAACAGCTCGGCGATTGTTATTATAATATGTATAATACAATTGAATCTGAGAAGTGGTACCGTCAAGCAATGCAATCCAAACAAGATGCGGAGACTTATGCCAGATTTGCCCAAATGCTTAAATCTAACAGTAAATATGCAGAGGCTAATGAGCAGATGAAAATATTTGCTACTTTGATTCCAAATGACCAAAGGGCTATAGAATTCAACAAAAATCCGGACTATCTTCCTCAGCTAATTGATAAAGAGAAACTCTTTGATGTCAATAAAATTTCTGTTAATTCCGAGAAATCCGATTTTGGTGCCGTCCTTTATAGTGATGTACTTTATTTTGCAAGTGCAAGAAATGAGAACAATAAAAAATATGGATGGAATAACGAACCGTTTTTAGATATTTATAAGTCGACATTAAATGCTGATGGAACTTATTCCGTGCCAACTCCTGTTGAAGAATTAAATACAAAATTTCATGAAGGCTCAGTGTCAATCACTAAAGATGGTAATACCATTTATTTTTCAAGCGAAAGTTTCAACGAAAAATTGTTTGAAAAAAACAAAGCAAAGCGATTGAAGTATGGTCAGGTTAGTTTGTATAAAGCAGTTAAGGAGAATGGGAAATGGTCAGGACTGGTATCATTGCCTTTTAACAGTAAGAGCTATTCAACGGGGAATCCATCAATCGACAAAGAGGGGAAAACATTGTATTTTGCTTCAAATATGCCTGGATCAATTGGGAAAACAGATATCTGGAAAGTGACTGTGAATAATGATGGCAGTTTTGGAACTCCTGAAAATTTGGGAGATAAGATAAATACGTCAGGGGACGAAAATTTTCCTTTTGTGACAGAAGATAATATTTTATATTTTTCTTCAAATGGCTTAACAGGTTTTGGTAGTTTAGATGTTTTTTCCGTGGATTTAAATAAGGATGAAAAGCCCATTAATATTGGGAAACCGGTGAATACAGAAAAAGATGATTTTGCTTTTACGTTTAATAAAGAAAAGAATATTGGCTATTTATCCAGTAATCGTTCTGGAGTAGATCAAATTTATAGTTCGGTGCCTGTTTGCAAAGGCCAAATCCAAACTATTGTGAAAAATTCCAAAACAGGAGAGGTTTTAGCATCTTCAAAAGTGGTTATTTTAGATGAGATGAATAATATTCTGGATTCACAAATGACCAATGATAAAGGAGAGGTTACGTATAATGTGGAATGTCAAAAAGCATATATAATTGAAGTTTTCAAAGATGGTTTTGTGACAAAAAGTTTTCCTGTAGCCAAAATATTGGGAGGAAAAATGATTATTGATGCTTCTATAGATCCGATAGAAGTGATTATAACAGAAACAGAAATAATTTTGAATCCAATTTATTTTGAATTTGATAAAAGTAATATAACCAAACAAGGGGCTTCTGAGTTAGATAAACTGGTTTATGTAATGTCTCAAAATGACAAACTAGTTATTTTTGCTAAATCTCATACGGATTCAAGAGGTGATGCTAAGTACAATTTAGATCTTTCGGAAAGAAGAGCAAAATCAACTGTGCAATATGTTATTTCAAAAGGGATTGACGGAAGTAGAATTTCAGGAAATGGTTTTGGCGAATCACAGTTAAAAGTGGATTGTAAAAACAAATGTAGCGAGGAGGAACATGCCATAAACAGACGTTCAGAGTTTATGATTGTGAAAAAATAGAATGTTATTTTTTTAAAATGAAAGGGTATGTTAGCAATAACATACCCTTTTTAACTGAAATTTATTTTTTTAAATAATGTAATAGTTGATTCTAGTTCTGTGAATCAGTTTTGATTAGTTTAGCCGTGAACCGTTTCTTTTTTTCCGTAGTTTACAATGATTGAAGTTTCGAATTCAATCCATTCTTTCCATCGTTTATCAACATCAATATTGTCAGCATATTTTTTGGCAAAACCAAGAAAAGTGGTGTAATGTCCCGCTTCGCTAATCATTAAATCACGATAGAATTTGGCTAATTCAGGGTCGGTGATATTTTCGGATAAAACTTTAAATCGTTCACAGCTGCGGGCTTCAATCATCGCTGAAAATAATAAGCGGTCACAAAGTGCGTCTTTTCGGCTACCGTCTTTTTTCATAAATTTAAAAAGTTCATTGACATAATGGTCTTTTCTTTCGCGGCCCAAAGTCAGTCCCTTCTTTTTTATTAATTCATGAACCAATTGTAAATGATCTAATTCCTCTTTTGCTATGATCAGCATTTCGGTTACCAGTTCTTCCAATTCAGAGTTGTAAGTGACTAAACTTATTGCATTTGATGCTGCTTTTTGCTCACACCAAGCGTGATCGGTCAAAATTTCTTCTATATTCGATTCGACTATGTTTACCCAGCGTGGGTCTGTAGCTAATTTTAATCCTAACATGATAATGAAATTTATTCAGGTACAAAATTAGTGTTTTCTTAGCTATTTTTGGACTCATTGATAGTTTTGCCGTCAAAATAGCATTATTTTGCAGTTGAAATTAAAATAATTATGAATCAAGTTCGAAAACTTCTTATCATCGGGTTTGTTTGGCCGGAGCCCAGTTCATCTGCAGCAGGGGGAAGGATGGTGCAATTAATATCTTTCTTCAAGGAGCAAGGATATCAAATTACCTTTTCCAGTCCCGCTTTGGATAGTGATTTTATGGTGGACTTGGATGAATATGGAGTTGATAAAAAAGCGATTGCTTTAAACTGTGCCACTTTTGACGCCTTTATAAAAGAATTAAATCCCAATATTGTTTTGTTTGATCGATTTATGATTGAAGAACAATTTGGATGGCGCGTTAGCGAAAACTGCCCCGATGCATTGCGAATTTTAGATACCGAAGATTTACATTGTTTGCGTTTAGCGCGCCAAAAGGCATTCAAGGAAAAACGGAATTTTAAACTGACGGATTTATTAGTTGAGGACGTAGCCAAGCGCGAAATTGCCAGTATTTTGCGTTGTGATATGTCATTGATGATTTCTGAATTTGAAATGGAGTTATTGGAAACTGTTTTTAAAGTTGATCGCACACTTTTGTATTATTTGCCATTTTTGTTGAAGCCAATTGATGAAACTGACATTCAAAAATTGCCTTCATTTGAAGAAAGAGAAAATTTTGTCTTCATTGGGAATTTTCTTCATGAACCGAATTGGAATGCTGTTCAATTTCTAAAAGAAAGTATCTGGCCTTTAATAAAAAAACAATTGCCCGAATCGAATTTATTGATTTATGGGGCTTACCCTTCTCAAAAAGTTTTACAATTGCATAAACCGGCAGAAGGATTTATTGTAAAAGGCCGAGCGACGGATGCGGAAGAAGTGGTAAAAAGTGCTAAAGTTGTATTGGCTCCTTTGCGTTTTGGTGCAGGTGTAAAAGGAAAATTGATCGAAGCGATGCAATGTGGTACCCCTAGTGTTACAACTTCTATCGGTGCTGAATCCATGCATGGGAATTTACCGTGGAACGGCTTTATTGTGGATGAGGTGACTGATTTCGCCGATGCAGCGGTATGTTTGTATCTCGATAAAATACTTTGGTTTAAAGCCCAGAAAAAGGGCGTTTCTATTATAAATCAACGTTATTCAAAAGATTTATCCGAAACTGATTTTAAAAATAGAATCGATTTTTTAGTATGTAATTTGGAACAACATCGGTTGAACAATTTTATGGGGGAGCTGTTGCAGCATCATACTTTAAAAAGTACAAAATACATGGCAAAGTGGATAGAAGCAAAAAATAAATAAAAAACCCGTTTTGAAATTTTCAAAACGGGTTTTCAGTATGTTAAAACAATTGATTATGCCAGCATAGTTACTGGATTCTCAATGTATTGTTTCAATGTTTGTAAAAATTGGGCTCCAGTCGCTCCGTCAATTGTACGGTGATCGCAAGCCAATGATAACATCATGGTATTTCCAACTACAATCTGGCCATTTTTCACTACCGGTTTTTCTACAATTGCTCCTACAGAAAGGATGGCAGAGTTTGGTTGATTGATGATAGAGTTGAATTCGGTGATACCAAACATTCCAAGGTTAGAAACAGTAAAAGTACTTCCTTCCATTTCGGTAGGTAATAATTTTTTGTTTTTTGCTCTTCCTGCAAGATCTCTTACGCTAGCGCCAATTTGCGATAAACTCATTGCATCTGTAAATCTTAATACAGGAACTACTAATCCGTCCTCAACAGCTACAGCTACACCAACATTTACATGATGATTGATAATGATTGCATCTTCTTTCCACTGAGAGTTTATTTTCGGATGTTTTTTCAATGCCAAAGCACAAGCTTTAATTACCATATCATTGAATGATACTTTTGTGTCAGGAACACTGTTGATAATTGCTCTTGATTTCATTGCATCATCCATTGTTACTTCTACTACTAAGTTGTAATGAGGTGCAGTAAATAAAGATTCTGCTAAACGTTTAGCAATGATTTTTCGCATTTGCGAATTTTTGATTTCTTCTGTGAAAACTTCTCCAGCTGGAACAAATGGTTTTGCAGCAGCTACAGTTTCGGTTTTCGCAGGTGCAGCAGTTGCCGCTGTTGGAGCAGTGGCAGTTTGTGGTGTAAAGTTTTCTATATCACTTTTTGTGATACGTCCGTTTTCACCAGAACCTTTCACTTGTGCCAGTTGAATTCCTTTTTCACCGGCAATTTTCTTAGCCAATGGTGAAGCCAAAATTCGTTTACCGTCACTTACTGTTTCAATTGGTTCAGCTGCTTTTTCGGTAGTGGCTGCTTTTGTTTCTTCTGTTGCAACTGGTGCAGCTTGTGGAGCTCCTCCAGTTGTATAATTTTCGGCGATGCCGCTAATGTCTGTTCCTGCAGGTCCGATGATAGCTAAAAGACTATCAACTGGTGCTGTGTTTCCTTCTTGAATTCCGATGTATAATAACGTTCCTTCATTGAAAGATTCGAATTCCATAGTTGCTTTGTCTGTTTCGATTTCAGCAAGAATGTCGCCTTCAACAACGGTATCGCCTACTTTTTTCAACCAAGTAGCTACAGTTCCTTCGGTCATAGTATCACTTAAACGAGGCATAGTTACTACTACAACTCCTTTTGGAAGTGATGTTGCTGCTGCTGGAGCAGCGTTTTCTTCTTTTTTTGCTTCAGCGGCTGCTGGAGCTGTTTCAGCTGGAGCAGCTGCGGCAGGTTTTCCGGCCAATAAAGCGGAGATATCTTCGCCTTCATTACCGATGATAGCTAAAAGACTATCAACTGGTGCTGTTTCGCCCTCAGGAATACCTATGTGTAATAGAGTTCCTTCGTTGAAAGACTCAAATTCCATTGTTGCTTTATCAGTTTCAATTTCTGCAAGGATATCACCTTCGCTTATTTTGTCACCTACTTTTTTTAGCCAAGTCGCTACCGTTCCTTCCGTCATCGTATCGCTCAAACGAGGCATGGTTATAATTGTTGCCATATTGATTTATAGTTTATGAGGTAAAAATGGATAGTTTTCTTGCGCATATACAACATCGTATAATTGTTGTACATCTGGATAAGGAGATTCTTCGGCAAATTTCACACATTCTTCCACTAAATCTTTTACCCTTTGATCAATTACCTCGATTTCTTCTTCAGTAGCATATTTTTGATCCATGATTACATCTAAAACCTGTGTGATTGGATCTATTTTTTTGTATTCTTCTACTTCTTCTTTTGAACGATATAGTTGAGCGTCAGACATAGAGTGTCCTCTGTAACGGTATGTTTTCATTTCAAGGAAAGTGGGTCCGTCACCACGACGTGCTCTTTCGATAGCTTCGGTCATTGCTTCTGCTACTTTTACAGGATTCATTCCGTCAACCGGTCCGCAAGGCATTTCGTATCCTAAACCTAGTTTCCAAATATCAGTATGATTTGCAGTTCTTTCTACAGATGTACCCATAGCATAACCGTTATTTTCTACGATAAATACTACCGGAAGTTTCCATAGCATAGCCATGTTAAAAGCTTCGTGCAAAGAACCTTGACGAGCAGCACCATCTCCAAAATAGGTCATGGTAACTCCTCCTGTTTCAAAATATTTATCTGCAAAAGCCAATCCGGCTCCTACAGGAATTTGTCCACCTACGATTCCGTGACCACCATAAAAACGGTGTTCTTTAGAGAAAATATGCATAGAACCACCCATTCCTTTTGAGGTTCCGGTAGCCTTTCCTAAAAGTTCGGCCATTACGCGTCTTGGGTCTACGCCCATACCAATTGGTTGTACGTGATTTCTATAAGCAGTAATCATTTTGTCTTTAGTCAAGTCCATAGCATGTAAAGCACCTGCTAAAACGGCTTCCTGACCATTGTATAAGTGTAGAAATCCTCTAACTTTTTGTTGTATGTATAATGCTGCAAGTTTGTCTTCAAACTTTCTCCAAAGCAGCATGTCTTCATACCACTTTAAATAAACCTCTTTTGTAACTTCTTTCATCTGAATTAATTCTTTTGCTAAAGTGTTATTGTGTTATCAATTGGTACCTATAACGCAAAATAGTTTCCTCCCACAAATTTGCGAAATGCAAAAATAAGACATTCCGACTAAGAACTAAAATTTAAAAGCTAATTTTTGGGGTTTTTTTACAAGAACTTTTTGTGAAACATAAAAGGGAGCAAATTTTTTAGGGATGCTGATTTGTAAATAGCACCTGTTTCTCCCATAAAATATATTTCTATTGGGGTGTCTTGTTTTATTTCGTATTCTGCAATGGATTGTCTGCAAGAACCACAAGGTGGAATTGGTGTCGTTGTTTTATTGGAATCTGAAGCTGCCGTAATCGCCATTTTTAAGATTTTTGCATCTGGATAAACGGCTCCCGCATGAAAAATAGCAACACGTTCTGCGCAAAGTCCCGAAGGGTAAGCTGCGTTCTCTTGGTTGGATCCCAATATGATTTTTCCGTTATCTAAAATAAGTGCGGCGCCCACTCTGAATTTAGAGTAGGGAGCATATGCGTTTTTTCTAACTGCTACCGCTTGTTCCATTAAATTTTGAATTTCGGTAGGTAATTCTGTAATTGAATCGAAAACTGAAAATTGTGTTGTTATTGTAATTTCTTTCATTATTTCTTAGGGAAAAAAAATCCAAACTCCATTTGATTGAAATTTGGATCGTTAAATTATAAATAAGTTGCTTTTAATAGACATCATACTTTTCTCCAAAATTGAAGGTAAGTGAAAAGCGAAGCGTGTTTTCTAAAGGGTTTTTTACATTAGATGTTGAGAACAAATAAGAGACATCAACTTTTAACGAAGTGTATTTAAACCCTGCTCCAAGTGAGAAAAATTCTCTTGCGCCTTTATCCGGACTTTCATGAAAGTATCCCAATCGCATAGAAAAGGAGTCTTGGTATAGGTATTCTGCACCAGCAGCATAAGTTATTTCTTTTAATTCTTCGCTAAATCCGTCAGGTGCATCAGAAAAGGATTGGAACATTCCTTCAAACCATCCGATTGAACGATAATCGTTTTGATTTTGAGAAAACTCTTCACTGGTTGTCGTTCCGTCGCCATTTAAGTCGGGATCTTGCGGTGTTGGAACCAGTAATTTATTGAATTCAAGATTGACGGCTATTTTATTGTAATCGTCTAATATGAAGTCAAATCCAGATCCTACTTTTAAATTGGCAGGTAAAAAATTGCTGCTGATGTCGTCATTGTCGTAATTGAATTTTGGTCCCATATTTTGAACATTAAAACCGGCTCTCCATCGACCATTGAAATCTGCATAAGCAATTTCTTCTGATTGATAGAATCCTGCAACATCCACTGCAAATGAACTAGCTGATGAAGCATCACCATTGTCTGTTGGGACTTTTAAATTAGACAGAATGTATCTTCCCGCAACTGCCATGGAAAATTTTTCGCTTAGTTTTTGTGAGTAGGAACCGTCAAAAGCAAATTCATTGGGTGAGACTACTCTGGCCTGGTCGTTTGCATCATCGCGTAATTCAATATCACCTAAACCAAAAAAACGCATACTTCCTGCGAATGCGCTACGGTCATCAATCTTATTGTAATAGGTCAGTTGTCCTAATGAAATATCATTTACCAGATCTGTAAGGTAAGGGGTGTAGCTGATAGAGAACCCTTGTTTGTCAACTGCAAAAGCATATTTTGATGGATTCCATTGTTGGGAAAAAGCATCAGTTGAAGTAGAGACGCCAGAGTCCCCTATACCGGCAGATCTTGCGTCTGCGGCCACCAATAAAAAGGGTACTGCGGTTGTGATGACCCTGTCTTGTGCTTTTGCTATAGAAATTGTAAACAAGCATATAAAAAGCAACGTTATTTTTTTCATTCTAGTAAAATGTTGATTAAACAAATATAATATTTTATTAAAGGATTACAAGCTTTTCGTACTTTTCACTCTTCTTGTTGGTTAAGTTCGATCTGACTGTGAGTTTATAAACATAAACTCCTTTCCCTATTTTATCTCCAAAATCATCTTTACCGTCCCAAGTAATTTCTCTGGAAAGAAATCCTTCAGTTGTGATAATTTGATTTTTTGTCCAAACCACTTTTCCGGTTATTGTCATTACCTGAACCTGGACTTCAAGAGGTTCGAAAGGTCTATTGTGTGTAAACCAAAATTCGGTATAACTAACAAATGGATTTGGGTAGTTCAGAACATGTGTCAATGTTATTGTTTCATCTCCTACCACTACAAACTGAATCTCGGCTGTTATAGGGTTGTTGTAAACGTCCCATGCTTTGAATGTTATAGTGTGTAGTCCAACGGCTAAATTACGTAATGGAAATCGAAGAGTTCCACTCGTGTAATCGTCTAACGTTGTCTGGTAGTAATCATTTAATATAAAAGGATTACTAACATCACCGTCCAAAACAGCAATAATATCATGGCCTATTCCGCTAGCGGTATTTATGCCATTTTCATCTTCGAGTAGGGCAACCAGAAATGGGGATTCATTAGTTGTTCCGCCGGAAACAAAATTTTCGTCGTTCATATATAACTTAACTCTTGGACTAATATTGTCTACAACTGCATTTTCATTTATTCCTCCTATTTTTATAGTGGAATCATAGCCTGTCTGATTTTCTAATTGTTGGCCATTTTTAGCATAAAAACTGATTCTTCCGTTTGCTAATGGAACCCGAATGTCTCTAGGAACAACAAAGCTGAATTCAAATTGTCCGCCAGTAACCGATGCATTTCCTCTGAAAATAGTTTCACCCAAAACAGTAAAAGGCATGGCGGGACTGTAGCCGTCATTATTTAAAGTTGTTCTTGAAACTGTTTTGTCAAATATGGAAGTCGAAATTTCACCGTTGTAATTGGTTAAAGGAATGTTATTCTCATCAGTTATTTCTCCGCTCAATTTCATTTTTGCCAAAGATTTGAAGTCATCAATGGGTTGAGAAATAGGAACGTCATTCACTTTGGTAAGTCTGATTTTTGGTTTAGGTATCGCAAGCATTAATGCAGGGTCTCCAATGTAGAATACGACATTGGTTGATGAATTAGGATTATTATTCTTTGAAATACGTAATGCTTCGGCGATGGTAGTGTACTGGTTCGATCCAAAAGACAATAAGTTTTTGGATAGTTGATCGTTGAAATTTTGAGCACTATATTGGCCAATCGAACGAATTGTTGTAATCATTGCAATAGCACCGCCTTTTGGATTCCAATACGTATATTCTCCGGCTGTTGGTCTTGATGGATTATCAAAGCGGGAGAATTCACAAGTTATCGTTATAAATAAAGGGTATTTGTATTGGTTGCTTAAATTCTGTCCATCGGATTTTTCCCAAATACGTTCTGAAGATAAACCATCCTCGCCACCATGTCCCAAATAGTTGAAGACCAATGCTCCTTTTTCGAAGGCGTTAAAAAAGTCTGTTCGTGCTTTAGGGTATCGGGCTCCTCCGGCAGAAGCTTCCTGGACGTAGGAGTCTAATAGAATTTTATTGACATTCAAAAATGGTTTTTCTGTTGCGATAATGTCTGCCAGGCTGTTTTGTCTGTTCTGTAAGGTTGCATCCGAATTTATATCGGAATCGTCGCTGACCAATACAAAATTATTTCTCCAGCTTCCGTAAGATTTAGCGTCGTGGTATTCGATCACCTTATTGACCATTTCTTCCGCCTGTTTATTGTCGTTGACAAGCATTCTTCCTGCGGTAATATCAATTCCTCCAAAATATGAAATGATATTTCCTTCAGTCGGGTCCATTAATCCAAAAAAATCATCGGAAGCAAAAGAAGATTCTCCCGATGTATTACTGTTTAAAGAATGGTAAATAGGAACGATGTTGCTGTTGTCTTCTATTCGGTTTTTAAAATCATACGAGGCATCACCGAAAAGATTGACAAATTTTATTTTTTTCTCTGCTGTTGAAGCGTTCTCATAGATGTATTTGATGCAATTTCTGATGGCGGCAATGTCTTGTTTTCCTGATGAGAATTCCTCGTAAATAGACTCTAATGTAATTACTTTTGTGCTCAAATTAGAATAGGTACGGTGAAAACTAGCTAGTTTTTCGGCTTGTGGAGCTAAAAAACGGGGAGATATAATTACATAATCGATATCTTGAAATTGTCCCTGCGCATTTTTGAAAAGAGTTCCTTTTAAGTTCTGATTGCTTATTTTCGTTTTGTTATCCGTTAAGGGTATGTAGTAATCCGATGCGTCAACTGCAATATATTTTCTGGTTTCGCCCAAATTTGCTTTGAATGAAAATGAACTTTGATTTGTGTTTTCGATTTTTGCCACATTATAGAGATCGGTTATGTCCCAAATTTGAGCAATTCCGGAAGCATTGGAGATGTTGTAATTTACTATACCTAAGCTTGAATTAGCTAAATCATATTGAAAATGAAACTGCTTCCCGTAGCCCAGAAGTTTTCTTTTGGCGGTAAGCCTGATGTGGTCCAGATATCCTTTTGAACCTGGAACTCCGTTGTTGTTGTAGCTTAATTTTATTTTTATGTTTTCGGAACCACTAAATGAAGCGCTGCTTGGTAAAGAACCTAAAAGAAATTCAACGTCTGAATTAGGGTTGATTGCCGAAAAAAAGATGTTTCCTGTTTCTTGTCCGTTTGCCGATACTTTGAACGAAGTAGGAGTGAATGCGGCTGAGGCTGCACTAACTGCCAGTTTTACTGGTGTCGATGGGTCGAAATTAGGAAAATTGAATTCAAATTCCTGTTCCTGATTGATGTCGAATGATTCGCCAAACCATCGACGTCCAAGATGCGCAATGTTTATAAGGTCTGACTCATGGTATTGATGGTCGTCAAAAGTGTCTAGATTTAAACTACTGTTGCCTGTAGGTTGGACTATTTCCTGAATCCTTTTTCCGTCATCACCTTGAATGGTTGCGTAGTAATACGATTTTGTGTCGTACAAGTTGTTGAATGTTTGACTTTCGGTGTTCCAAGTGTCAACTCCTTCCGCATAGAAAAGAATATAATCCTCATTGTTGAATGCGCCATCATTTTCTCCAATGATTTCTATGGCATTTTCGGTTAAATCCGATGGGTAGAAGGTACTATTTAATAGCGGTAACATTCTTCCGCCATTACCATATATTTTGATCTTTTTTGGATTAATATTCTTTAAATCCAGTCCTAATTGTTGTAAAAAGTCTCGTGATATTTTGTAAACACCAGATTTTTCAACATAAAATCGGTACCAGTCGCCAGACGCAAGAACGGAGTTGGAAAGACTGGCTGTTTTTTTGTTTGATTGGGAGATTTTTGATGAATTCTGATTGATTGTATAGGAAAAAGACTTTATTCTTTTAAACCCGAAATTGTCTTTTATTATTGGGGAAAGGCTTAGAAAGTTTTGTGTGGTATTTCTTGATGTGGTTGTTGTTACCGCTGCGTTTGGGTCTTTTGGAATATTTTCTAAAGCTAAATCACCTAACTGTGTGTTCGAAATGGGTTCGTAAATGATATTGGTTATTTGAATGCTTTTTTCGTTTAAATTAGCTGATCCAGAAAGACTTGTATGGTAAAAAAGAGCTTTTTTACCGGAGTCATAATAATAAGCATTCCCGGAGAATTGAGGGATGTTTATTTTGAAGTCACCAAATGACATTTCCTGTTTTTCCAGCCATTCAATAGTAACGTCGCCTTTAATCTGGGAAAAAGAAACAAAAGGGATTAAAGTCAAGTAAACTAAGAGTATTTTTCGCATCTTTTTTCTTTAACGGGATTAGTGGGGGATTATTATTAGGAGTAAAAATAATTTTTTTAGTGTAATTGTAAATAATAAATGTTAAATATTTGCGTTTGTAATTGCGTTATCTACCCATTAAAAGAAAGTTGTATAAAATTATTAAAAAATGTTGTTGCGGTTACGGGTTAATTATTATATTGCGGCACCAAAATTATTACCTACTAAAGAGTATGAAAGTAAACAAAATTATGACGTTACCATTGATGTTTTCAATGATATTGATTATAGGTCTTGCAAGTTGTAGCAAGAAATCGAGCTCAAAAAATGCGTCAAGAGCAACAGGATGGGATGTGAATGGCCAGAAAGGCGGATCGAGAAATGCATCGGATAAACACCAGCAAGCAGGACCAGGTTTGGTTTTTGTCGAAGGAGGAACGTTTACGATGGGAAAAGTTCAGGATGATGTGATGCATGATTGGAATAATACTCCTACTCAGCAACACGTTCAGTCTTTTTACATGGATGAAACAGAGGTTACCAATTTCATGTATTTAGAATATTTGGAGTGGTTGAAAAAAGTTTATCCTCCAACTGAAGATAATTACAAAAATATATATGAAGGTGCTTCACCTGATACCTTAGTTTGGAGAAACAGATTGGGTTATAATGAAACGATGACCAATAACTATTTAAGACACCCTGCTTACGCAGAATATCCTGTGGTAGGTGTGAATTGGATTCAAGCTGTTGAATTCAGTAAATGGAGAACTGATCGTGTGAATGAAGCTCTTTTGGAGAAAAACGGATACCTTAAAAAGGATGCAAAGACTTTGGATGTATCTGCTGAAAGTACGTTTAGTACTGAAACGTATCTAAATTCACCAACTTTGTCTTACGGAGGAAATGAAGAGATCGTTTTAAAAGGGAATAGTTCAAAGAAAGCTCCTAAAGCTGGAAAAGACGGTAAAGTAGTTGAAGAAAAAAATATCTATGCACAACGTTCATCAGGTATACTTCTTCCAGAATACAGACTTCCTACTGAGGCGGAATGGGAGTATGCAGCTGCTGCGGATGTTGGACAAAGAGAATACAATATTTACAAAGGACAAAAGAAATACCCTTGGAATGGTGGATACACCCGTTCTGGCAAAAGACAAAGCAGAGGCGATCAATTGGCTAATTTCAAACAAGGAAATGGTGATTATGGTGGTATTGCTGGTTGGTCAGATGATGGTGCTGATATTACAAATTCTGTTAAAAAATACCCTGCTAATGACTTCGGATTATACGACATGGCTGGTAACGTAGCAGAATGGGTTGCCGATGTTTACAGACCAATTATTGATAATGAAGCGAATGATTTCAACTATTTCAGAGGTAACCTTTATACCAAGAATAAAATTGGTAAAGACGGTAAAGTTGAAATTGTTACAAAAGATAATATCAAATACGATACACTTAGTAACGGAAAAATCATAGCAAGAAATTATCCAGGCCAAATCGCTCAAGTACCAGTTGATGAACAAGAAACTTATTTGAGACAAAACTTTGATAAGAGTAATAATATCAACTATAGAGATGGTGATAAACAATCTACAAGATATTATGATTTTGGTTCAGAGTCTGAAGATGCAAAAGATGATAAATCAATGTATAACTCTCCTAAACATAATGTGACTACTGACAGTTTAGGTAATATGGTTAGAAAATACGATAAATCAAGCAAAAGAACTACTTTGATCAATGATGATGTAAGAGTTTATAAAGGTGGATCATGGAGAGATAGAGCGTATTGGTTAGATCCGGCTCAAAGAAGATATTTCCCTCAAGATATGGCTACTGATTATATCGGATTCAGATGTGCTATGTCTAGAGTAGGTTCTAAAGCCGAAAAAAGAAAATCAGCAAGAAATTAATTTTTTATATAAAATTGAAATAAAAGCCCTTTGATTAGGGCTTTTATTTTTTAAATTATTTTTAATATGGATATCAAGGACATTCATAGTTTATTTTTAAAATGTAAATCGGTTTCGATTGATACCCGAAAAATTGAATCGGACTCTTTATTTGTAGCAATTAAAGGGGAAAATTTTGATGCCAATACCTTTGCCAAAGAAGCATTAGATAAAGGGGCAGCTTATGTTATTATTGATAATAGCGACTACTTTATTGACAGAAGAACTATTTTAGTTGAAAACAGTTTAGTTGCTCTGCAAGAATTAGCAAAGTTTCATAGAGAGTACTTAAAATTGCCTATAATTGCTCTTACAGGCAGTAATGGAAAAACAACCACGAAGGAATTGATTAACGTGGTGCTTTCAAAAAAGTTTAAAACAAAAGCGACTGTTGGAAACTTAAATAATCATATTGGGGTTCCCCTGACTTTACTTTCCTTTAATTCTGAAACCGAAATTGGTATTGTGGAAATGGGAGCTAACCATAAGAAAGAGATTGAGTTTTTATGTGAATTGGCACAACCGGATTATGGTTATATAACTAATTTTGGTAAAGCGCATTTAGAGGGTTTCGGTGGTGTGGAAGGTGTTATTGAAGGGAAAAGTGAAATGTATCACTATCTTTCGAAAAATGATAAGCTGGCATTCATAAACATGGAGGATCCTATACAGGTGGAAAAATCTAAAAGTTTAAAGGCCTTTTCTTTTGGAATAAATAAAGTAAATGCAAATGTGAATATCACGGATGTTAAAGCGAATCCTTTTGTTGCTATAACGTATTCTAATTTTTCGATTACTACACATTTAATTGGACTTTACAATGCCAACAATATCAATGCGGCTCTTGCAATTGGTAAGTATTTTGAAGTTGATGATGTAGCTATCAAAGCAGCTTTAGAAAGTTATATACCAGAGAATAACAGATCACAACTTCTATCGAAAGGGACGAATTCTATTATTTTAGATGCATATAATGCCAATCCTAGTAGTATGGCGGTTGCCATTGAAAATTTCATTCAATTAGAAGATTCTAATAAAATTATGATATTAGGTGATATGTTTGAATTGGGAGTGGAAAGTGAACTTGAACATAAAGCAATTGTTAGTTCGCTCCAAAATATTGAAAACATAAGGTGTTACTTTATTGGCGTAGCTTTTTTTGCTAATAAGATAGCTAAAGATAATTTCTCCTTTTATGATACTTTTGATGCCTTTGCGAATTATTTAAAAGAGACTAGAATTGAGAATAGCTCTATTTTAATAAAGGGTTCCAGAGGAATGGCTTTAGAGCGGACGTTAGATTTTTTATAGTAAATCCGTCAGGTTAAGATAATAGAAAAGGCCGTTATTTTTTAATGACGGCCTTTTTTTGTTATATGCTCATTAAGAATCCAATTAAGTTTTCTTTTTTATTAAGCCCCAGTTTTTTTCGTAGTCTGTACCTTGCTAATTCGACTCCGCCACTTGAGATATTCATGATTTCTGCAATTTCTTTGGTCGACATATTCATCAATAAATAAGTAGATAAATCTAATTCGCGAGGAGAAATGGTTGGGTATTTTTCTTTTAATCTTTTCAGAAAATCAAAATGCACGTTCTTGATGTGTTTTTCCAAATCCTTCCAACTTTTATCTGTATTTACTTCTTTGACGATACTTTTATTCAATTTGTTGAATTGAAATTTAGTAGACTCATCAAAGGTTTCCACATTAATGTCTTTTAGCTTGTGGATGATTCCGTTGAGGATTTTATTTTTTTTAACCACTTGTAAAGAATTAGTGACCAATTCTTTGTCTTTTGCTAAAATTTTAATTTGAAGTTTGTCGTTTTTTAGTTTTTCAATTTCTTTTTCCAATTCATATTGCTCCTGTCTGATTTTTGATTCTTTTTCGAGATACAGTCTTCTCTGTTCAATGGTTTCGTAATACCTGTTTTTTCGAATTTTCATTTTAATTCGGTTGCGGGTATAATAAATGGAGCCAATAATAAGCAGTATGTAAAATAGATAGGCCAGGAAATGCCTGTACCAAGGCGGGGAAATTGTAAATGAAAATGCAGCTTCTTCCGATTGGATGCCAAAGCTGTTTCGTACTTTTAATTTCATTGTATAGTCGCCTTCTCTTAGGTTGGTGTATTCTTTCATGGAGATGTTTGACCAATTGCTAAATCGGTCATCAAATCCTTCTAGTTTATATGAAAACTCAACATTGTCAAGATTTTCATAGGTTGGAGAGGAGAAGGTAAATTTTACTCTATTGGAGCCATAGGAAATTGTTGGTACTTTAATTTTATTTTGACCGTTTCCTGTTATTAAGGTGTCTCCCGGGTATGAAAAACTTCTTATAAAGGCATTTGGTTTTGTTACGGAATTATTTAAAAGTGTAGCGTCATAATGAGCGAGTCCATCTGTCAGTCCTATAAAGATGTTTTTAGGATCGATAGTGTTAATTGACATATAGTTAGCTACTAAATTACCCGTTAAGTTCGAAAAGGGAGCTAAATTATTTTTATAAGTTCCATTTGGTTGTTTCATTAAAACCCCTAAAGATTCATTAAAAACATACCAAATATTTCCTGCTGAATCCTGTGATAAAGAATATATTTTCGGGATGTTTTTAAACAATGTTGTTGTTGTTTTGTCTTCAAAAAATAAATCCTGATCTTGGGAGTATCTATAGAAACTATTGTTCGTTTGAAAATAAACTTTATGATTTAAAGTTTGAATACTGCCAATTCCTTTGACTGTATTGGATAGACTTGAGTACGTTTTTATAGTGTTGAATTTTTTTAAATCACCGGAAATATCCATTCGGTAAATTAAATCATCCTTTTTTAACCACAAATAGGAGTTGTCTATTTCGAAAGAGCTAGATGGTTTATCAAAACCGGCGATTTGATTTCGGAATTCCAAGCCATTTGCTCCTTTTTCAAAAACAGCAAAACCATTGTAATTAGAACCAATAATCAGATTGGGATGATTTGGGATTTTTTTGAAACCAAAATATCCTTTATTGTCCAGTATTTTAATAGTTCTGCCTCCTTCTATAATTAAAGCACCATTGTTGTTTCCACAAATCAATTGGCCGTCTATTACCTGAACATTCCATGCCTGGCCCGTACTGCCTTCTACAAGAGCAAAACTGTCTTCTTTGAAGTTCTTGTTCCAAGGATGGTAAAAAACACCCTGATTGGTCGCTACATAGAGATTTCCTTTGTGTACAACCGAAGCATAAACAGTACTGATGTCGTAACT
>RCUQ01000317.1_pt1 | contig 24331 bp, 20 predicted proteins | sample 2166351 | NCBI WGS metagenome assembly RCUQ01 (sample SAMN09932597, study PRJNA488358) | compost metagenome | feature: garden; material: soil; isolation source: compost soil in acetonitrile-enriched culture | place: Germany: Experimental Botanical Garden Goettingen | collected 2016-01-27
GAAAACGGGATTCGCATGTCAAGTTTCAATCGTCGAAAAGCGAAAAATAGCAAAGCTCCGTTTGCCAAGGCGCGCCCGCTGGGCCGACTGGCGCGTAGCAATCAACTCTTGCCCTCAGATACGCAAGAAACCCTGACGCCACGGCCAACCTTGCGCCGGCGCGGTATTTATCTGCTGCCGAATGCATTTACGACGGCCGGATTGTTTTGTGGCTTTTACGCCATCGTGATGGCGATGAGCCAAAAGTTCGACTATGCGGCTATCGCGATTTTCGCGGCGATGGTGCTGGATGCGGTCGATGGCCGTGTCGCGCGCCTGACGAATACGCAAAGCGAATTTGGTGCGCAATACGATAGTCTGGCCGATATGGTCTCGTTTGGCGCTGCACCGGCATTGGTAGTCTATGTCTGGGCGCTGCAGGATATGGGCAAGCTCGGCTGGCTGGCGGCCTTTGTTTATTGCGCTGGCGGTGCTTTGCGACTGGCACGCTTCAATACCAATATCGGCGTGGTCGATAAACGCTATTTCCAGGGCTTGCCTAGTCCTGCCGCGGCGGCGCTGGTGGCAGGTTTTATCTGGTTGATGCAAGACCTCGGTTTTGCCGGGCCGGATCTGAGCTGGATTGCATGGGGCATTACGCTGTATGCGGGTCTGACCATGGTCACCAACGTTCCGTTTTATAGTTTTAAGGACATCAACTTCCGTAAGTCGGTACCGTTCATCGGGATTTTCCTGATCGTACTGGCTTTCGTCGCGGTGTCCAGCGATCCGCCTAAAGTTTTGTTTGGCTTGTTCGTGCTGTATGGCCTGTCCGGCTACTGCGTCTATTTCTGGCGTTTGGCTAAAGGCAAACCGGTCAGCAGTATCGTGCAAACTGAGCCTGAACCGCATGACGATCATTGATCTGATTTTTATCGTATAGCTTTCGATATTCAGCGCCGCTACCATTAGCGGCTGCGATTCCCAAGGCGAAATTCTCAAGGAATAAACATGTCTGCCCAGCCATCCAACAAACTCATCATTTTTGATACGACTCTGCGTGATGGTGAACAATCACCCGGCGCGTCGATGACCAAGGATGAAAAAATCCGCATCGCCCGCCAGTTGGAGCGCTTGAAGGTAGACATTATCGAAGCTGGCTTTGCTGCAGCATCGCAGGGTGACTTTGAATCGATACATGCGATTTCCAGCATCATCAAGGATGCGACAGTGTGTTCGCTGTCGCGTGCGAATGACAAAGACATTGCGCGCGCTGCTGAGGCACTGGCACCGGCAGAGCGCAAGCGTATCCATACCTTCCTCGCGACCTCTCCGCTGCATATGGAGAAGAAGTTGCGCATGACACCGGATCAGGTGTTTGAACAGGCAAAGATCGCCGTGCGCTATGCGCGTAATTTTACGGATGACGTTGAGTTCAGCCCGGAAGATGGCAGTCGTTCTGATATAGATTTCCTGTGCCGCGTGATTGAAGCGGTGATCAAGGAAGGTGCGACCACCATTAACTTTGCCGATACCGTTGGCTATGGTGTGCCTGGCCTGTACGGCAATATGCTGAAGACCCTGCGCGAACGGATTCCGAATTCGGATAAAGCGGTGTGGTCGGTGCATTGCCATAACGATCTCGGCATGGCGGTGGCTAACTCGCTGGCAGGCGTGATGATAGGTGGCGCTCGTCAGGTCGAATGTACGATCAATGGTCTGGGCGAACGCGCCGGCAATACCGCACTGGAAGAAATCGTGATGGCCGTGCGTACCCGCCGTGATCACTTTAATCTGGACGTTGGTATCGACACCACGCAAATCGTGCCGACTTCCAAGCTGGTTTCACAAATCACTGGTTTTGCTGTGCAGCCGAATAAATCGGTGGTCGGTGCCAATGCATTTGCGCATGCTTCCGGCATCCATCAGGATGGCGTGTTGAAAGCACGTGATACCTATGAAATCATGCGCGCAGAAGATGTGGGCTGGACCACCAACAAGATAGTCTTGGGTAAATTGTCGGGTCGCAATGCCTTCAAACAGCGTCTGGAAGAGTTAGGCATTACGCTCGATTCCGGCGCTGAGATGGATGCCGCTTTTGTCCGCTTCAAGGAACTGGCTGATCGCAAGTCCGATATTTTTGATGAAGACATCATGGCACTGGTGTCGGACGAACAGCATTCGCATGAACAGGAATACTACAACTTTGTCTCGCTGTCGCAGCAATCGTCGACCGGTTCCAAACCGGCGGCGAATGTGATCTTCTCGATTGATGGCAAGGAAGAAAGCTGCCAAGGCGAGGGCAATGGACCGGTGGATGCAATCGTGAATGCGATCGAATCCAAGGTCGCCAGTGGCGCGGAATTGCTGTTGTTCTCGGTCAATGCAATTACGACCGGGACTGAGTCGCAAGGCGAAGTGACGATGCGTTTATCCAAAGCAGGGCGCATCGTGAATGGTGTCGGTGCCGATCTGGATATCGTGGTGGCATCGGCCAAGGCCTATATTTCCGCCTTGAATAAATTGCATTCGAAGACAGAGAAGCTGAACCCACAACTGTAATCGCGCGACAGCCGCTAACTGAAAAGGCCTTGCTATGCAGCAAGGCCTTTTTTATTTGTGCCGGTAAAACGATGTTGGCTTAAGTGCGTCAGCGCACAGATCACAGCTTTTGCGCCAGCCTACAATCGCTGAACTATCCATGGCTTGATTGGATTTGCTGCTGTACAGGGGAGTCTGTATGCACCATGCAAATAACCATCATCTCTTTCGGCTGTTGCTGACTGCTCTGACGCTGGTCTTGTTCACCGTCGGGGCGGCGGTGATTATCGTGGCCTGGATATCTACGGTGCCGGAAGCGTTTGCGCTCGATCTGGGGCAGCAGGATCAAGTCTTGATGCCTTACATGATGTGGCACCAGTCCTGGCATTACAGTGCGCCCTTGCACGATCCGCTGGCTCTGGCTTATTGCCCCAAATAATCGAACGGAATCACTGTTACTGAATCACCTGCATGGCAGAAGTGCCGGTAGTGCGCAAATTGAGCTGTACTGCCTTGACGGCATTGACCGCTGCCATGAACTGGTCCGATGACATCGGATGTCCCATGAAATAACCTTGCAGCGTATCGCAACCCAGTGTCGTCAGGAATTCCTGCTGTTTCTCGGTTTCCACACCTTCTGCCACGATGCGCAGATTGAGTGAGCGTCCTAAGGCCACGATGGCCGAGACGATGGAAGCGTCGTCCGTACCATGCGCCAGATCACGGATGAAGCCGCGATCTATCTTCAGCTCGGTTGCCGGCAAACGTTTCAGGTACAGCAGGCTGGAATAGCCGGTACCAAAATCATCGATCGAAATTTCCACGCCCAGGCTCACCAGTTGCTCAAGAATCGTCAGGCTGGCTTCTACATTGTGCATGGCGGTTGATTCAGTCACTTCCAGCATCAGGCAGCTGGCCGGCAAGTTATTGCGCGCCAGTGTCTCTTTCACCATCTCGACCAGATTGTCATTGCTGAACTGCACCGATGAAAGATTGACGGCCATTCTCCAGTGCGGGTATCCCTCGTCAAACCATTTGCGCATTTGGCGGCAGGCTTCATCCAGCACCCATTCGCCGATAGGAACGATCAAGCCGGTTTTTTCTGCGAGGGAGATGAAGTCAGCCGGTGCGATGATGCCGCGTATCGGATGTTGCCAGCGCAAGAGTGCTTCTGCCCCGACAATCGCGCCATCAGTGGTATTGAATTTTGGCTGGTAGTGCAAACGGAATTCCTTGCGCTCCAGTGCCGTACGCAAGTCCTGAATTACTTGCAACTGGTTGTGCGCATTGATATTCATCGATGCTTCAAAGAAGTGATAGCCGTTACGTCCGGTACTTTTGGTGTGGTACATGGCGGCATCGGCATGTACCAGCAAATCATGTCGGGTCTGACCGTCCTCAGGATAAACCGCGATACCGATGCTGGCCGAAATGCCCAGATGGTGCTGTGCAATATCGAAGGGCTGATTGAGGGTGTTGCAGAGTTTGTCGGCGACTGAGGCGGCATCTTCCGGCTCATTGACTTCAATCAGCATGACGAATTCATCGCCGCCAAGACGGGCAGCAGTATCTTGCGCGCGGATATTTTCACGTACGCGCTGCGCGACGTCGATCAGTAATAAGTCACCGATATGGTGTCCGAGCGAGTCGTTGATCGCTTTGAAACCGTCGAGATCAATAAACATCAAGGCAAAGCGACTTTGCTCGCGTACTGCCTTGTGAACCATTTGATCGAGACGATCTTCCAGCAGCGTGCGGTTCGGCAGCTTGGTCAGATTGTCTTGCAATGCCTGCTTGGTCAATTCCTGATTGGCCAGTGCGAGTGAGCGTACCAGTTTGCCGGTTTGCGAATCCAGTCGCGCATCCAGCACCGAGGTCAGCAACGCAATCGCCAATACTGCAAGAGTAGTCACGATGACAACGATGGCCAGCCAGCCGGGGCTGACGCCTTCCAGTGCAGCGCTGCAAATGCTGCCGAGCGGGAAATTGGCCGCTGCCATGCCGGTGTAATGCATGCCGATGATGGCTGTACCCATCACGACCGCGGCCATCGCACGCCAGCGTCTTACATTTGGTGTATTGCGACGCAGGCGGAATGCAATCCACAAAGCGGCACCAGAAGCGCTGATCGCAATCAGAATCGAGAGGGCAAACAGCGCGGGATCGTATTCGATGCCGGGCGTCATTTGCATCGCCATCATGCCGGTGTAATGCATGGAGGCGATGGCTGTACCCATCAAGACGGCGCTGCCGACTAACTGGCGCCACGGCAGTTCAGCCTGGCTGATACGCCACAAGGCAAAGCCTGAGGCGACGATAGCAATAACCAGTGAGAGGAAGGTAATGCCGAGATCGTAGCCGAGCGGTATCGGTAAGCTGAAGGACAGCATGCCGATGAAGTGCATCGACCAGATGCCTATACCCATCGCGATCGCACCGCCAGCCAGCCACAGGTGCGCGCCCTTATTGCTGGCGGAATTGATCCGGCCGGCCATGTCCAGCGCCGTGTATGAGGCAAGTATGGCAACTAAGAGGGAGATCGATACCAGTAGCGAGTCGTAATGTGCGGTCAGCATAGAAAGGCTTTATTCATTTTGAAAGACAAACTGTTTTGGTGCGAATTCGCAAGCTTCCCTGGTGTTTCTATCAGCACACGACTCGTAGCAGATAAGCGCGGACGCTTTCTGCTTTGTATGCTCGTTTGGCTAAATGAAGATTTGCTTGACGGCAACATTTGTGATGCCAAAGCAGCAAAAATGAAGTGATACAACGCTGCTAGTCCGATTTCAATTGAAATTCAGCACGGCTTAGCGCATCGGACATTGTACCTTGCTTGCTAGAAATGTGGCTTAGGCAGCAAGTGTGTGCACATTTTCCGACACCCACGCTGATGCCTGTCGCAGAAAATATAACTGAACCCGATTCAATACTTCATTGTCATATGTACGCTGCCGAACAGATACAGCCGTGGCTTTGTTGCATATTGATTTTTACTGCCATCCCATACCGGATCCGACCTTTCGGTATCTTCATCGGTAACTTTCACGAGCGAAAGCACGCGTCATCAGATTTCCCCGCATGTCCGGATCGGTAGTGTTGATTCGCTGTCGCAGTAATACTGAAGGGACAGCATTCTCTACGGCACTCAAATGAAAAACATGAGGGTAAAGCCCGATGTTTTCTGAAAGGAATCAAGATGAGAGACGACGTGATGGCAACCCTCAATGATTTGATTGAAACCTGCAAGGATGGTGAAACAGGATTTAAGACATGTGCAGAAAGTATCCGCGATACACAATTGAAGCAGCCACTCCTGACTCTGGCCGACGGTTGCAGCGAGGCGGCACAGGAGTTAAGTACTTTGTTGATTGCACGCGGTGGCAATCCTGAAGCGCGCAGCAGTTTAAGTGGCACCTTACATCGGCGCTGGATTGATATCAAAGCATCGCTGATGGGCAATGATGATGATTCGATCATGAAGGAATGTGAGCGTGGTGAAGATCATGCGCTGAAAAGTTATCGACGTGCGCTGGAAAAAGATTTGCCGCTGGATGTGAGAGCGGTGGTGGAGCGTCAGTATCAAGGCGTTATCCAGAATCATGAACGTATGAAAAACTTGCGCGATCGTGCGCAAGCGTCGATGAATTGATAGCTGCGTCCTGGCTTACAGACAGGACGCTTATTCGCGCCAGCAGATGGCGAACCATAGTTGTACTTTTAGGAGAGAACGATGATGGAATCAAAAGTTGATGATATTGCGCAAGATCTGAAAGCCTTGTCGAAAGATAGCAAGGAGTTGGCACGCGAAGCCAAATCTCAGGCGCTGGAAAAAACCGGTGAGCTGAGCAAGAAGTATGTGGAGTTTCTGGATTCCGCTATCGCTGCGGCCAAAGATATTCCTACTGTTGCCGTCAAAAAAACCAAAGAGGTTGCGACGACGACAGATGACTATGTCACGCACAATCCATGGCGTGCGGTGACGATTTCAGCTGGACTTGGCTTGGTGTTGGGGTTTCTGTTTTCGCGGAAGTAAACCGCTGCTGCAAAAACCAATAGCGAAGTAAGCAAGCTTATCGTCTACTGATTTTCTGGTGAAAAGAAAACGCCAGCTGAGCGCAAGCCAGCTGGCGTTTTTTTGTATGACTGCTCAGACTTAACTCAATGGATGAAATGGCGTTTTCGCGTGCAGCGCGCCGCCTTGTACATAACTGATGCCTATGCCACGCAGGCGGCTCAACGCAACTTCGGTGTCGACATTCGGCGCGATCGTCTTGATGCCCATCACACTGCTGATGTGTTGTATCGCTTCAATTTTGGCAAAGTCGACCGGGTCGCTTTCCATGCCACGGATGTAGCCACCATCTATTTTCAGGAAGTCCACATCCAAATGCTTGAGGTAAGCAAAGGAAGACATGCCACTGCCAAAATCGTCGAGTGCAAAACGGCAGCCCAGTGGTTTCATGGTGTCGATAAAACGCAAGGCACGAGTCAGATTGGTGATGGCGGTTGTCTCTGCAATGGCGAAGCAAATCGACTCGTAAGGTAAGGCGAAGAGGACGAACTGCTCGCGCACAAAATCGATAAAGGTATCGTCATCGAGTGAGCTGCCGGAGATCTTAATCAGCACAACATGCCGTTGTCCGTCGTACTTCAGCATATTGGCAGCCTGTTGTGCGAACACGGTGCGGATGACCCAGCGGTCGATGGTCGGCATGTAGTGATAACGTTCCGCCGCAGGAATGAAGGCGGTGGTCGGAATCAGGCGGCCGACATCATCGGCCATATACAGACGCAACTCATCGAACTTGAAGCTGTTGTTATCCGGCCGGAGGTTAACGATCTCTTGCGAGTACAGACAGAAATCATCGTTTTCAAACGCCTTCTGTATACGTTCATTCCATTTGATTTCGCTCGGGTTTAACGCGAGTTGATTATCTTCAGCACGGTAGATATGTACCCGGTTACGGCCGCTATCCTTGGCGACATAACATGCGGCATCTGCCGCACTCAACAGATCCGGCAGCGACAATGCGTCACTGTTGAAATTGACGAGGCCGATACTGACGCCAATCGGGAAGATCTTGTCTTGCCATACAAAATGGAAGTCGCAAATGGTTTGGCGTAATTTCTCCGCAATACGCACCGCCGATTCGGGCGAGCAATTTTCCAGGAAGGCACCAAACTCATCGCCACCCAGACGCGCCAGCGTATCGCTATCGCGTACCAGTGGTTGCAGCAGGGCGGTGATCTGACGCAGCAATTCATCGCCGGCGCTGTGACCACAGGTGTCGTTGACGATTTTGAATTGGTCCAGATCCAGATACAGCAATGAATGCTGTTTGGATTGCAGCGCGAGTGTGTCGATCGCCACTTCAAGGCGGCGTTCGAACTCGCGACGGTTGAACAAACCGGTCAGCGGATCATGCGCAGCCTGGTGCGAAAGTTGAATCGCGAGTTTGCGTGAATCACTGACATCATGGAAGACCAGCACCACACCTATGATGCGACCTTCGCGATCACGGATCGGTGCTGCCGAATCTTCCACCGCATATTCGTTTCCATTGCGACTGAGCAGCACGGTGTCTTTGATCAGCTCCACATTGCTCTGCTGTTCAAATACCAGCTCTACCGGATTCGGTACCGGTTCACGGGTGTGACCATTGATGATTTTGAACACACGCGTAGACGGCAAGCCTTCTGCTTCAGCTTTGCTCCAGCCGGTCAGGGTTTCTGCGACCGGATTCATGTATTCAATATTGCCCAGCTTGTCTGTCGTAATGACCGCATCTGCAATCGATTCCAGTGTTACTTGTGCCCGTTCTTTTTCTGCAAACAGAATCGCTTTCGATTGTTCACGTTCACTTTCATGCTGTTGCAGCGAGGCCGCCATGCCGTCGAAGGCACGTGCCAGCTGGCTGATTTCTTCCTTGCCGTATTTGATGCCGGTACGTGCATTCAAATTACCACCGGCAATCCGGTCGGCGGTGCGCACCAGTGCTTTTACCCGGCGCAAGATAATGACGTCACCGACGAACCAGGCCGCTATCAATGCGAGTAAGGCAATCACTGCGAGCGTACCCAGTTCCATCATTTGCAAATGATTGGCCGGGGCCACGATGTCATCCATCGGAATGCCGATACTGACTTTGAAGTTCGAGATGTTATTGGTACCGACCGGCGCGAACGCATACAAGCGTGTCACGCCATCGGCCTCAGTCAGTGCCGAGGTGCCGAAACCAACTTTAATCATCACGTCAAATAATGATTGCGGCATGCGCGTGCCTATCCATTTTTCGGGATTGGGGCGACGCGCGATGATGGTGCCATTGCTATCGGCGGTGACTAGTACCGCGCCCGGCGGCAATTCGATATCGCTGACAAAACGATCCAGCACACTCAAATCAAGTGCGGCAAAGATCACGGCTTGTACTTCGCCGTTATTGCCAAAAATCGGGTAGGTTAAATTGATGGTGTGCTTGCGTACGCTGCGACCCAGTACATAGTCGCCGGCGGCAAACGATTTGTTTTGTATCGCGCGTTTGAAGTGTGGTCGGTCGCCCAGATTGACTTTTTCTGTCAAGGGCAGGGCGCTGCAGGTAACGTCGCCATTCAATTGCACCAGACCGAAGTTGACGTAGCCTTCATTTTTTTTGAGGATGGTATTGAGGAACTGGCTGCAGGTTTTGGCATCGCCGCGCAGCTCCGGTATTACTGACAGTACCGTCAACAACTGTCGCGCTCCTTCGATGGAGCGTGCTTCGCTGGTGGCCGCCAATTGCGTCAGCTGCTGCAGATTGTCTTCCGCCATGCGTATGGCTTGCTGACGTTCTTTCCACGCGCCATATACGGTCAGAATGACAGGCGGCACAATCGCGAGCAATACCAGAACCAGCAAGCGCACACGCAAGCTGTCGAAGTTAAAACGGGACGTAAAAGTTTTATTCAATGCTTGATCTTTTCAAGTTGCAATGCGTCGCTGGTGGTGCGTCACTTGTAGCGCTGAAAAATATAGCTATGGAAGTTTTCAGCGATGACCGGATAATTTGCGGAGCAAGTCCTGCTCAGGACTTGCTCTGATGTTCAGAGTGTCAATTCAGAAACTAAGTTCAGAACCTAACGGCCAGCAGTGGTGTTCGTCAAGCGGGGTAGAAAATTAGCCTGCGGTTTGTAAATTTTTCAAACTGCTCTGCGCATTTTTTTAATCGTATAGTCTTTCACTTCTTTTGCCGGCTTAACCAGTTTGACTATGGCAAGCGTGCAATTGTCTGCCTTGCTACCGCTGGCGCGTTTGCGTGCGTTCGTGATCAGCATTTCGGAACCCTTGCGTGGCGAGTTCATTGCAATCGCTGCGCCCAATTCGGCATCACTGAAGTACTGCCATAAACCGTCAGTGCAGAGCAGGAAGGAGTCGCCTGCCTTCAGTCCGTCACGCCGGTTCAGGCTGATGTTGAAAGCGTTATTGCTGTCGCCGAGTACGTTCACCAGCAGATTCGCCAGTAAAGGATCTTTGGCTTTTCCTTCATCCAGTTTGTTTTCGGCTTTCAACTGTTCCAGGTAGGTATGGTCTACCGTGCGCTTGATGCAGTTGGGGCCGTCGAAGTAGTACAGGCGGGAGTCGCCGACATGAGCCCAGATCGCACTGTTTTGCGCGGTAATGATCAGCAGCACGACTGTACTGTGCGGCTTCTTGTCAGACGACATCGCTGACAGCTTGATCACGGTATCGGCTTCGGTCGCGATGGTATGCAAGATGGCTTCCGGCGTGTCGGTTAGCGGCGAGAAACGCTCAAAAATCTGTTGCGCGCTACGTACGACTTGCTCTGCTGCCAGTGCACCGCCGGATAATCCTCCCATGCCATCAGCAATGACGGCTAACATATAGCCAGGCGCTTTGGGGGCGGCAAACAGGGCAACGCGGTCTTGTTGTTCTGTGCGGTCACCGATATGCTGCCCGGTGCCTGCTTCTATCTCGTATTGGCGCATGCGTGTTAGTGGATTAAACTGATGGCTGGGAATAAATGCGTGTAAATATCACTAGTAATTATTGTTGGTAATTGTTTTTAGTAATAATTGCATTTGATTATTGCATGCAGAGTCAGCCGGAAGTTGCTGGCAGGCTTTTAAAATTGTAAGAATTTTTTACAGTTGCATGACGGTGACAGGGGATGGGTCCATGCCGCACAGTTAAGCGCCGCAAGCGCTGCTGCGGCGCAGGATGACAGCTGTTTTTGCCTTGCTGGCTTGCTACTTCAGCTATTTGGATAGTTTCATCGACAAGAAGACAGACAATATGACTATGAACACAACGCACGCTCTTCTGCATCAACGTATTGTCGAACTGGAAGTTGAACATCGGGATTTGGATGCGGTGATTGAGACTCTGGTGAGTGACGGACGCCATGAGGAGTTACAATTGCGCCGTTTGAAAAAGCGGAAATTGCAGCTGAAAGACAATATTACCTTGCTTAAAATGCAATTGATTCCTGATATTCCGGCTTAAATTCCAGCTTAAAAAACCACTGATTGCTATCCCTTACGTCGCCAGCAGCCTGAGCGACGTCTAGTTTTCCCCCTCAACGCTGATATACAGATAGTTAGACAGTTATTTTGATCGACGAACCTTCCGCATTGCCTGTAGTCGCCACACACGATGCCGAGATCGATCAGCTGTTTGGTGTAGATAGCCCGCTCGGCCATGCGGTCGGTACTTTTCGTCCGCGTCAGTCGCAGACTGAGATGGCCAAAGCCGTGGCCCATGCGATTGCCAACCAAAGCACCCTGATTGCCGAGGCCGGAACCGGTACCGGCAAAACCTTTGCCTATCTGGTGCCTGCGCTGCTGTGGGGCGGCAAGGTGATCGTCTCCACTGGCACCAAGAACTTGCAGGATCAGCTCTACCTGCGCGATATCCCCAGTGTACGCAAAGCCTTGAACGCACCGGTCTCGATCGCCTTGCTCAAGGGGCGCGCCAATTACGTCTGTCACTTCCATCTGGAACGTACGCTACAAAACGGTCGCCTGACTTCGCGCGATGACGTCGGGCATCTGCGTGAAATTTCCCGCTTTATGAAGACCACCAGTTCGGGCGATAAGGCTGAACTGTCGAAAGTGCCGGAAACGGCTTTGATCTGGAATCTGGTGACTTCGACCCGCGACACTTGTATGGGCGCGGAGTGCCAGTACTATCAGGATTGCTTTGTGATGAAGGCGCGCAAAGAGGCGCAGCAGGCGGATGTGGTGGTGGTCAATCATCACTTGTTCTTTGCCGATGTGGCGCTGAAAGACACCGGCGTGGCCGAGCTGCTGCCGTCGGCCAATACGATTATTTTCGATGAAGCGCATCAGTTGCCGGATACCGCGACGCTGTTCTTTGGTGACACCATTTCAACTTCACAGGTGCTTGAGTTGTGCCGCGATGTGCTGGCCGAGGGTTTGTCGCATGCGCGCGATGGCGCCGGCTGGGCTGGCACCGTCACGCCGGTAGAGCGTGCTGCGCGTGATTTGCGCCTGACCTTCCCGCAAGACATCGTCCGTTTGTCGGTCAACCAGATCGCACCTTCCAGCGCCTTCTTCCCGGCACTGGAAACGCTGAAAGAGCAGCTCGACAATATGATCGCCGTCTTGCAGAAGCAAGCCGAGCGCGCGGAGACCATAGAGCAATGTCGGGTGCGGGCGCTGGAGCTGGCAATGCGGCTGGATGCCTGGAACAAGCCGAAGACTGAAGAAGTGATCATCGGGCAGGAGAGTGTGCTGTGGGTCGAAGCGTATTCAACTTCGCTGCAATTGCACCAGACACCGCTGTCGATAGCACCTATCTTCAATAAGCAGCGTGAAGGCGTGCCGCGCACCTGGATTTTCACTTCAGCGACGCTGGCGGTGAAAAACGACTTCAATCATTACAGTGCGCAAATGGGTTTGTGGGACGAACCGGCCAAATCCTGGCCGAGCCCGTTTGAGTATGGCGAGCAGGGTCTGCTGTATGTGCCGACCAGTTTGCCGCAACCGAATTCTCCCGAGTACACCGATGCCGTGATTGATGCCGCCTTGCCGGTGATAGAGGCGGCTGGCGGCGGCGCGTTTTTGTTATGCACCACGATACGTGCGGTGAACCGCGCGGCCGAACGCCTGCGCGAAGAATTCGAACGCCGCAAACTGCCATTTCCATTGATGGTACAAGGCGAAGCAGGGCGCACCGAATTACTGGATCGCTTCCGCGCCGCTGGCAATGCGGTCTTGATCGGCAGCCAAAGCTTCTGGGAAGGCGTGGACGTACGCGGTGACGCTTTATCGGTGGTGATTATCGACAAATTACCGTTTTCGCCACCGGATGACCCGGTGCTCGCTGCGCGTATCGAAGCGCTCGAGCGCAAGGGTTTGAATGGCTTTATGCATCACCAGTTACCCGCCGCGATCATTAATTTGAAGCAGGGTGCCGGCCGCTTAATTCGTGACGAACGGGATAAGGGCGTACTGATGATTTGTGATCCGCGTCTGATTTCCAAGCCTTATGGCAAGCGCATCTGGCAAAGCCTGCCGCCGTTCAAGCGCACGCGGGAGCTAGCGGTGGTGCAGGAATTCTTTGCTGCAATCGATACGGCTGCGGCTGATACGACGACTAGTACCGTCGAATAAAACTTTGCACCGCTATAGGGCGGGAATGAACAGCCGTTAATTGCCAGAATTTATCTGATTTGGCATGCAAGCTTATGCGGCAGAGCCCTTGGCTTCAGGTAAAATTCGGCAATGAAAATCCTTATCAGTAACGATGACGGTTACCTGGCCCCAGGGCTGATTGCCCTGGCCGATGCGATGGCAGCAATTGCCGATATCGTCGTGGTGGCGCCAGACAGCAATCGCTCCGGCAGTTCCAATTCACTTACTCTTGATCGTCCTTTATCCGTCTACCAGGCGGCGAACGGATTCTATTTCATTAACGGTACGCCCTCCGATTGTGTCCACATCGCGCTGACCGGGATTATGTCTGAGCCGCCTGATTTGATCGTCTCGGGTATCAATCAGGGACAGAATATGGGTGATGACACGCTGTACTCCGGTACCGTGGCAGCGGCCACCGAGGGTTTCCTGTTTGGTATTCCGGCGATTGCCTTTTCACAAGTGGAGAAGGGCTGGGATCAGATCGATGCTGCCGCCAGAGTCGCGCGCGATATTGTTCAGCGCCGCTTCGATAGTTACGGCAAGCCCTTTCTGCTGAACGTCAATATTCCTAATTTGCCGTATGAACAATTGAAAGCGCCGCTGGCAACCCGTCTGGGTAAACGCCACCAGTCGGAAGCGGTCATCAAGGCGCAGGATCCGCATGGTCGTGAAATATTCTGGATCGGTCCCTGCGGCGGACAAAAAGATGCCGGCGAGGGAACCGATTTCCACGCCACGGCGCAAGGGCATGTCTCGATTACACCGCTGCAAATCGATTTGACGCATACCGCGCAACTGGAAGCCTTGAAGAAGGTTTTGGTATGACCGATAAAAGCAAGCGCTTCCCGCTTTCGCTGTCGTCGATAGCAGAAAAACCCCCGCGCAGCGGTGCCAGAGCCGAGCCGAGTCGGAGCACATCATCCGGCAAGGTGGCAACACCGCAAACCGCGACCCTGAATGCCTCACAGCATGGCAAGCGGCCGCCGGCACCGCCGGTACGCAGCACCGAAGTGCCACGCAAAACGGCGGCGGTCGCCGCGCCGCACGCCAGTCAGAGCGGCAGTTCCGGGCGCAGTACCTCATTAGTCTCAGAGGCAGTCCGCAAAGCGATGACGGCACGCGTGGCCAAGCAAGGCGTGAAAGACAGCAAGGTATTGGCTGCAATGGACGCGGTGCCGCGCCATTTATTCATGGAGCCAGCGCTGGCTAGTCAGGCGTATATCGATGCTTCCTTGCCAATTGGTTATCACCAAACCATCTCGCAGCCGTATATTGTTGCGAGAATGATTGAAGTCATGCGGAACAATCAGCAGGGTGGTGCACTCAATCGTGTGCTGGAAATCGGAACCGGTTGCGGTTATCAGGCGGCCGTGTTGTCATTGGTGGCCAAGGAAGTCTATTCCATCGAACGAATCAAGGGCTTGCATGAATTGGCAAAAGCCAATTTAAGGCCGATGCGGGTTGCAAATATCCGCTTGCATTACGGAGATGGTATGCTTGGGCTACCTCAGGCAGCGCCGTTTGATGGCATCATTTTGGCTGCGGCCGGACTGGAAGTGCCGCAAGCTCTGCTAGAACAAATGACTATCGGTGGGCGTCTGGTCGCCCCGGTTGGCGAGCGTCATCAGGTATTGCAACTGATAGAACGCGTCAGTAAATTTGAATGGAAAAGTACGACGCTGGAGGATTGCCATTTTGTGCCACTCCGCCCAGGTACCGTTACTTAGTCTCCAACGCATCAACATCGCTAAAGAACAATTGAACGTAATGAGAATGCAAACAACTCGACAGATATTTTTGATATCGCTGGTCGGCTTACTTACCGCCTGTAGCTCTACGCAGCACTCGGCACCGGTTAGTGAGCGCAGAATCAGTGGCACCACCACCCCGCCTAAAGCGGCAGTGGAAGACCGCACCACGTACACCGTCAAGAAGGGCGACACCCTGTACCGTATTGCACTGGATTTTGGTCAGAGTTATAGCGAAATCGTCGCCTGGAATAATCTGGCAAATCCGAACGACATCAAGGTCGGTCAGGTATTGCGGGTAGCACCGCCCGATACACCAGTCGCACGCAGCGGTAGCGGCGCACAAATTGGCACCATCGCCTCGTCCTCCGGGGTGGAAACGCGTCCTTTGGGGCCGCCTTCTACTGCCAGCACAGCGACGGCTAGCAATAAAACCAGTCCGCGTGGCGAAAAACGTCCTTATTCCGACGCAACTTTAGCCGAAATGCAAAAACCGGAGGCTGTTGCCAGTGCCGCTCCGGCAGCCGCGACCGGCACCACAGTTGCAGCCGCAGCTAAGCCAGCAGAAGCTGCGCCTGCCGCCACGGCACCGGCCGCAGCGGCAGCGTCGACACCGGATGACGACAGTGTTTCCTGGATATGGCCAGCCGAAGGCAAGGTAGTCGGTACCTTTGATGACGGCCGTAAAGGATTGGATATTGCCGGTAAATCCGGGCAGGCCGTAGTGGCCGCCGGCGCTGGTAAGGTCATGTATGCGGGTAGCGGTATCCGTGGTTACGGCAATCTGGTCATCGTTAAGCACACCAGCAATTTATTGTCCGCTTATGCACATAACAAGGCTATCCTTGTAAAAGAAGGACAAAATGTCAATAAAGGACAAAAAATTGCCGAAATGGGCGATTCTGATTCCGACTCAGTGAAATTGCATTTTGAAATTCGTCAGCAAGGAAAACCGGTCGATCCATCGAAGTTTTTACCTAGCCGCTAAACGCTAATGACACGCAACCGTGACGCACACGCAGAAGATGAGGACAACTCGGATGCATCGTCGTCCGAGTTGTCGCTGCAAGCTGATGATTTGGAGAAATCCGACATCGCTGACGACGATGGCGATGCTGTCGAGTTGGCAGAGCGTGTTGCGCCGGTAGAGGTCGCCGGGGTCGATGAACTTAAGAAAGTACTGGCTACCGAGTTATCGACCGATGCGACGCAGCATTACCTGAATCAGATCGGTACCCGTCCTTTGCTGACGGTGCCGGAAGAAGTACATTACGCAACGCTGGCCAAGCAAGGTGACTTTGCGGCGCGCCAAAAAATGATAGAACACAATCTGCGTCTGGTTGTGTCTATTGCCAAGCACTACATCAATCGTGGCGTCATCCTGCTGGATCTGATCGAGGAAGGTAATCTCGGTCTGATGCGCGCCATCGATAAATTCGAACCTGAACGCGGTTTCCGTTTTTCGACTTACGCTACCTGGTGGATACGCCAGAGCATAGAGCGCGCCATCATGAATCAGGCGCGCACGGTGCGTTTGCCGGTCCATGTGGTGCGTGAGCTGAACCAAACCTTGCGCGCCAAATTCCACCTCGAAGCACAGCACCACGACGGCAAGGATGCGACCGCGGAAGATATTGCCCATCTGGTCGAACGCAGCGTCGAAGATGTGCAGGATATTCTGGCGCTGTCCGAACATGCGACCTCGCTGGATGCGCCACTGGATGGTGATCCGCAATCGAGTTTGATGGATTTGCTGCAGGGTGACCATGCCAACGATCCGGACACGCTGGCCGAACATAATGAAATGACGGTGCTGGTACATGACTGGCTGGAAAAATTGCCCGATAAACAGCGCCTGGTCATCACGCGTCGCTTTGGTCTGGATAACGACGATCCGGCCACGCTGGAAGCATTGGCGGCAGAAATGCATGTCACCCGTGAGCGTGTGCGGCAAATCCAGCAAGAAGCGCTGGTGAAGCTGAAACGCTCATTGATGCGCACCGGGGTCGGCAAGGATTCCTTGCTCTAGTTTTGCCCCGGGGTGTCGCAACATATGCGGCAAAATGCCCGGTATAGAGTGCCGGTTTTGCACAAATCCGGCACAAAATCAGCGGTAAATGCAGTGCCCGTGCGCTGCATTTGATATCATCCGCCTTCGCTTTCCTTATCCCATTTAACGCAAGCCGGTTTCAGGCTTGATTCTGAATTAGTCCCTATGCAGCAAACTATTATTGATATCGAGTCCCTCGACATGGAAGCACGCGGTGTCGGCCATCTGCAAAATGAAGATGGCACGCCGGGTAAAGTGGTTTTCGTCGAAGGGGCCTTGCCGAAAGAGCGCGTCGTCTATTCTTCCTACCGCAAAAAGGCGAACTGGGAAGCGGCAAAAATGATGTCGCTGATCAAGGAATCCTCGCTGCGGACCAAGCCTAAATGCGTGTATTTCGGCATTTGCGGTGGTTGCTCCATGCAGCATCTGGAGCCGAGCGCTCAGGTCGCGTTGAAGCAACGCATACTGGAAGACAACCTCAAGCACATAGGCAAGGTCAAGGCAGAAACCATGCTGCGCCCGATTCATGGGCCGACCTGGGGCTACCGCTACCGCGCGCGGATTTCGGTGCGTAATGTGCCGAAAAAAGGCGGCGTGTTGGTCGGTTTCCACGAGCGCAAATCGTCCTTCATTACAGATATGAAGACGTGCGAAATTCTGCCGCCGCACGTCTCTGCGATGCTGCTGCCTTTGCGCGCATTGATTGCCTCGCTGTCGATTATTGATCATGTGCCGCAAATCGAGTTGGCCATCGGTCAGGGCGCAGCAGAAAAAGTCACGGCCATGGTATTGCGCATCATGACGGAACCATCGGCTGACGATGAAGTAAAGCTGAAGGCATTTGCCGATCTGCATCAGGTGCAATGGTGGTTGCAGCCAGCCGGTCCGGATAGCGCGTATCAGTACTATCCGACAGAAAACAATCTGCACTATGCGCTGCCTGAATTTAACGTGAAAATGCCGTTCAAGCCGACCGATTTCACCCAGGTGAATCACCAGATCAACCGCGTATTAGTGGCGCGCGCCTTGCGTTTGCTGGATGCGCAGCCGACCGATCGTGTGGCCGATCTGTTTTGTGGTTTGGGTAACTTCACCTTGCCGATTGCGACGCAGGCGCGTGAAGTGGTGGGCATCGAGGGGAGTAGCACGCTGACCGAGCGCTCATTGGAAAACGCGACAGCGAATGGCCTGGCTGAAAAAACCTCGTTTTATTGCCGCAATCTGTTCGAAGCCAAGGCGGAAGACTTCGTCGAGCTGGGCAAATTTGACCGCATGCTGATCGATCCGCCACGTGATGGCGCGCTGGCTGTATGCGAAGCTTTGTCAGAGTTGGGCAAGACCCACCCGGACTTGCTGCCGAGCCGTATCGTCTACGTTTCCTGCAATCCATCGACGCTGGCGCGTGATGCGGCGGCGCTGGTGAATGAAGGGTTGTATGACCTGAAGAATGCCGGCGTCATCAATATGTTCCCGCATACCTCGCATGTCGAATCGATGGCGGTTTTTGAGCTGCGTCAGCCTGCGGTTCCGGCTGAATGAAAAAGCTAGTGAGCTGAAGACATAAAAAAAGCCGACTGAAAAGTCGGCTTTTTTATTTACATCTGTAATCGATTAGTCGCGTTCGCCACCGAAGATACCGAGCAGCGCCAACAAATTGGAGAAAATGTTATACACGCTCAGGTAAATACCCAGCGTCGCGGTAACGTAGTTGGTTTCGCCGCCATTGATGATGCGTTGTACATCATACAAAATGAACGCGGAGAAAATACCGATCGCCACCACCGAGATCGTCAGTTGCAAGGCTGGCAATTGCAGCCAGATATTTGCCATCGCAGCGACCAGAATTACCAGCACGCCGACGAATAACCATTTGCCCATGCCACTGAAGTCACGCTTGGAGACAGTCGCTACGGTTGCCATTGTGGCAAGAATCGCTGCTGTACCGCCAAAGGCCGTCATGATCAGGGCTGTGCCGTTGGCAAAGCCGAGGATGTGACCGATCAGGCGCGACAGCATCAAGCCCATGAAGAAGGTGAAGGCTAGCAGCAGGGCGACGCCCAAGCCGGAGTTTTTGGTTTTTTCAATTGCATAAAAGAAACCGAATGCAATTGCCAAAAAGATAATCATGCCCATGAATGGGCTGCCGGCGAAGAAGGCAAATTTGAACTGCACGCCTATCCAGGCGCCCAGCACAGTAGGAATCATTGAAAGGGCGAGCAGCCAGTATGTATTGCGTAAGACGCGATGGCGTACCGCCGTAGTGTCATAGGTAGACCCAAAGGTCTGCTGTAAATTGCTCATGGTTTCTCCAGGTTAATATCAAGCTCGAGTTGTTGCCAAGCAGGTTCTTGACATGCCCATAGTATAAACGGTTCTGATCTTAACGCTATCTTCACATTTAAAAGCTCTTGTTTCTGCTTCAAGTAGAGGGGGCTTTCATGGTAGAATTAAAGGTTAGTTGAAATATCAGAATTTTGTCTTAACCCTTTCATTTTATTGGAGTTTTTCAGATGGCAATCGAACGCACACTGTCGATTATTAAACCGGATGCAGTAGCAAAAAACGTAATCGGTCAGATTTATAGCCGTTTCGAAGGCGCAGGCCTGAAAATCGTCGCTGCTCGCATGACGCAATTGTCGCGTGCTGAAGCCGAAGGTTTCTACGCTGTGCACAGCGCACGTCCTTTCTTCAAAGACCTGGTCGATTTCATGATTTCCGGTCCTGTCATCATCCAAGTGCTGGAAGGCGAAAACGCTATCATCAAGCACCGCGACCTGATGGGCGCAACCGATCCGAAGAAAGCAGAAAAAGGCACCATCCGTGCTGACTTCGCTGATTCGATCGATGCAAATGCAGTACACGGTTCCGATGCAGAAGAAACAGCGAAAGTTGAAATCGCTTACTTCTTCCCGGCACTGAACGTTTATTCGCGTTAATTTGAACACCTGTCCGTCGCCGGCGTCATGCCTGGGCGACAGGCAGATTCAAGAAATGTTTTTATGACGACTCTCACCAATCTGCTGGATCTGGATCCTGCGCAACTCATCGCTTACTGCGGCGAGTTGGGTGAGAAGCCGTTCCGCGCCAAGCAATTGCAACGCTGGATACACCAATTCGGCGCCAGTGATTTTGACGCGATGACCGATTTGGCCAAATCGCTGCGTGACAAGCTGGCCACGCGCGCGATCATCGCTGCACCCGCTGTGATCTCGGATCATACTTCCGCCGACGGCACACGCAAGTGGCTGGTCGATGTCGGACAGGGCAATGCAGTGGAAACTGTTTTTATCCCCGAAGAAAACCGCGGCACGCTGTGTATTTCGACACAGGCCGGATGCGCGGTGAATTGCCGTTTCTGTTCGACCGGCAAGCAGGGCTTTAACCGCAATCTTTCAGTCGGCGAAATCATCGGCCAGCTGTGGATGGCAGAGTTTGAATTACGTCGTACCAAAGGCATAGAGCCGGGCCCCAAAGGCGAACGCCAGATCACCAATGTGGTGATGATGGGCATGGGCGAACCTTTGCTGAATTACGAACCTACCGTTACCGCACTCAAGCTGATGCTGGACGATAACGCCTACGGCCTGTCGCGCCGCCGCGTGACGCTGTCCACCAGCGGCGTGGTGCCGATGATAGACAAGCTGTCGCAGGATTGCGCAGTGGCGCTGGCGGTATCGCTGCATGCGTCGAACGACCCTTTGCGTGATGGCTTGGTGCCATTGAATAAGAAGTATCCGCTGGTCGAGCTGATGGCTGCGTGCAAACGTTATCTGGAATTTGCGCCGCGTGATTTCGTTACGTTTGAATATTGCATGCTGGATGGCGTCAATGACAGCGATCAGCATGCGCGTGAATTGATCGCGCTGGTACGTCAGGCTGATGTGCCGTGCAAATTCAATTTGATTCCGTTCAATCCCTTCCCTGAATCGGGTTTGACGCGCTCAAACAATCCGCGCATCAAGGCCTTCGCGCAAGTGTTGATGGATGCTGGCATCGTGACCACCGTGCGCAAGACGCGCGGCGATGATATCGACGCTGCTTGCGGCCAGCTGGCAGGTGAAGTGCAGGATCGCACACGCGTACAAGACCGCATGAAGAAGATGGCGGAGTACCAGGAAAAATTTGGTAAGAATTTTGGTCGTATTGTGGAGATTTCATCTTGATGACAGCACGTCGATCGGCCTGGTTCGGAATATCCCTGTTATCTGCAATCCTGTTAGTGGGTTGCGCCGCCAGACCTGCTGTTACACCTGATAGTGAGTTAGCCACCAGCTTCGATAAAACTGATAATCAAAAGCGCGCCCGCATCCGCTTGCAACTGGCTATCGGCTATTACCAGCAAGGCCAATTGAACGTGGCGCTGGATGAGATCAAGCTGGCATTGCAGACCGATCCGAATTTCGCCGATGGTTACAGTATGGCGGCCCTGATTTATATGGATTTGGGTGAGACCCGTCTGGCTGAAGAGAATTTTCAGCGTGCGATCCGTCTGGCTCCGAATGATCCGGATTTGAGCAATAACTATGGCTGGTTCCTGTGTCAAAACGGTCGAGCCAATCAAGCCATCCCTTATTTTGAAACAGCTTTGCGCAGCAAGACTTATCAGTCGCCTGCCAAAGCCTTGAATAACGCAGGTGTCTGCAGTCTGATCCTGAAGGATCCGGTAGCGGCGCAGCGCTATTTCAACGAAGCATTTCGCCTTGATCCCGGCAATCTGACGACCAGTACCAATCTGGCGCGTCTGAATTACGAGCGCGGCGATCTGGAGCGCGCCAAGTTTTATATCAATCGCGTGACTAAAGCCGATGTGCTGAGCGCGGAAGTGTTGTGGTTAGCAATAAAAATTGAACGTAAGGTGGGCGATCGTGCCGCGGAAAATAGCCTTGTGACGCAGTTGCGTCGCCGCTATCCGGACTCGGCCGAATTTTCTGCCTACCAGCGTGGAGCCTTTAATGAGTAATGACGTCCCCGTGAATGAAGCTATGAATGATGCGGTTCCAGAACCAGCGCAAGAAGCAGCGCAAGAAACAGAAAACCTAGAGCCAACGTTCTCCGCCGGCGCGCAGCTTGCCGCCTTGCGTCAGGAACGCGGCTGGACCGTAGAGCAGGTTGCGAATCAATTGAATCTGGCCAGTCGTCAGATTCAGGCGCTGGAAGAAGATAACTATGCGGCTTTGCCCGGCATGGTCATCGTGCGCGGTTTCATCCGTTCCTACGCCAAAGTATTGCGCGTCGATGCGGCACCGATACTGGCCGGGATCAAGGAAGACAAAGCTGCACCGGCCGTCTTGCCGCCGGAGCGTAGCCCGCTGTCGGCCTCTTTCTCGGAAACCAAATTGCTGTCGTCGAACCCGCGCGGTCTGCGTTCCAAGGCGGTGATGGGTGGCAGCATTCTGGTCGTTCTGGGCTTGCTGGCATATGCCGGTCAGCATATGGGGTGGTTGTCGCACGGCCCGTCTGGCTCATCAGTCAAAGTCGAAGAAAAACTGGCACCGATAGAATTATCAGAAACTCCGCCGGAGCCTGTGGTCGAGATGCCTGCGCCCGAGGAAGTGGTCGAAACAAAAGTAGCGGAAGCCAAGCCGCTTGAAGCCAAGCCGGTTGAAGTGAAGCCAGCAGAAACCGTGAAGCCAGTCAGTGAAGCAGTTGCCGCCAAGCCAGCAGCAACAACGTCGGCGCCGGTAGCGAGCGCAGCTGCGCCAGTTGCCAAGCCAGTCGTCGCTGCACCGAAACCGGTGCCGGCAGCCGTTCCAGTGGATAGCAAAAATGCGCTGGCGATCAATGTCCGCGAAGACTCCTGGGTCGAAATCAAGGGCGCTGACAATAACGTGATTGTTTCCCGTTTGCTCAAAGCCGGTACTTCTGAAGCGATTCCTGTCACCGGTCCGGTCTCGGTGGTGATTGGCAATGCCTCAGGTGTGGATGTCACATTGCGCGGTGCTCCGGTCGATGTCGTGACTGGCAATAGCAGCAACGTCGCACGTATGAATTTGAAATAAAACGCTTATGTCTTCATCCTATCCAATCGCATCCGGTCCTGTAACGCGTCGTCAAAGCCGCGTGGCGGTGGTCAGTTATGGTGGTCGTGAAGTTCGCATAGGCGGAGATGCACCGGTCGTCGTGCAATCGATGACCAATACCGATACCGCCGATGTGATCGGGACTGCGATCCAGATCAAGGAATTGGCACGCGCCGGTTCGGAGATGGTGCGTATTACCGTGAATACACCGGAAGCCGCCGCTGCAGTGCCTGAGATTTGCGAGCAGCTCGACAAGATGGATATCATCGTCCCGCTGGTTGGTGACTTCCATTACAACGGTCACAAATTGCTGAACGATTATCCGGACTGCGCCAAAGCATTGGCGAAGTACCGCATCAATCCGGGCAATGTCGGTAAGGGCAATAAACGCGATACGCAGTTTGCGCAAATGATAGAAACCGCGTGCCGCTTTGATAAGCCGGTACGCATAGGCGTGAACTGGGGCAGTCTGGATCAGGAACTGCTGGCGCGCATCATGGACGAAAACGCGGCAAGAGCGACGCCCTGGAGCGCGCAAGCCGTGATGTATGAAGCATTAGTCACCTCGGCAGTTGAGAATGCACAGCGGGCTGAAGAAGTGGGCCTGGCTGGTGATCGCATCATCCTGTCGTGCAAAGTCTCTGGCGTGCAGGATTTGATCGCGGTGTATCGCGAGCTCGCACGTCGTTGCGATTATCCTTTGCATCTGGGTTTGACCGAAGCAGGGATGGGTAGCAAAGGTATCGTTGCCTCGACTGCCGCCTTGTCGGTGTTGCTGCAAGAAGGCATAGGCGACACGATCCGTATTTCGCTGACACCGGAACCGGGTGGCGATCGCACCAAAGAAGTCATCGTGGGTCAGGAAATTTTGCAAACCATGGGCTTGCGTAAATTTACGCCGATGGTGATTGCATGTCCGGGTTGCGGTCGTACCACTTCCACCGTGTTCCAGGAATTGGCGGATGGCATACAAACCTATCTGCGCGACCAGATGCCGGTATGGAAGAAGCAGTACCCAGGCGTGGAAGCAATGAATGTCGCGGTCATGGGTTGCATCGTGAATGGTCCCGGTGAGTCCAAGCATGCCAACATCGGTATCAGTTTGCCGGGTACCGGCGAATCGCCGGCTGCGCCAGTCTTCGTTGATGGTGAAAAAACCGTCACGCTACGTGGTGACAATATCGCGGCAGAATTCCATGCCATCGTGCTGGACTATGTGAAGAGCCATTACGGTAAAGAAAACAGCACCGCTTAATTTGCATTTGCCGTACTCAACAAGCTATAGAAAATAAGTCTTTAAAAATAAATGTCAGATACCAAGAAAACAGAAAAAATCG